>Ga0182739_1000096_pt1 | contig 175633 bp, 168 predicted proteins | sample eDN5th30CBELigBY_FD_128873 | JGI IMG/M metagenome (GOLD analysis project Ga0182739, IMG submission 128873) | Enriched backyard soil microbial communities from Emeryville, California, USA - eDNA 5th pass 30_C BE-Lig BY (version 2) (version 2) | ecosystem: Environmental > Terrestrial > Soil >...
CCGGATCAAGGAATGAATTATTTTTACAAGCTTATTGAAGAGGTAGGTGAGCTCTCTGAGGCTTTAAGGAAGAACAAACGAAAAGATGAATTTGGGAATATAAAAGGAACAATTGGGGAGAATTATCGGACGTTTTGTATTATATCGTCGCTATAGCAAACCTACATGAAATCAATTTGGAAGAGAACTTCCGTTTAAAAGAAGAGATCAATAAACAGAAATGGAAAAATAACAAGTAGTAGAAATATTTTTTCTCATTAGGCTATTCAGGAGATGGGACATGACAATTACCTTTGAGTTTTTACAGATGAAACATTTAGGAGTAATCACTGAATGGCATAATGAGAATGAAACTCATAAAAGATTGTCGATAGAAGATATAAATGATTGGTTTAGAACAATTAGTAGTAGATTGGACTACTTCGTTTGGGTGATATATGAAGATAATGATCTAATAGGTGAAGTAATGGTTGAACTATTAGATCATAAGAAAGCAGCAATTGCTTTTGTAATAAATCCAGCACGAAGGCTCAAAGGATACGGAAAGAAAGTAATAAAAGAGTTGATTGATTGTAGATTTTTAGAGGAAATCAAAGCATTTGAGGCTTGATTCACGCATTGGTCCATCTTTTCAGGGAGGAGAAGTTTCGATGAAGCGAATTATGATCATTGGATCTGGTGGGGCAGGCAAATCTACATTTGCAAGACAACTTGGAGAAATACTGAATTTACCTGTACACCATTTAGATGCTTATTATTGGAAACCAGGATGGGTACCAACACCAAATAATGAATGGGATAACTTTCAAGAAAGCCTTGTACAGGAAAAGTCGTGGATTATTGATGGAAACTATGGACGAACACATGATATAAGAATGAAACAAGCGGATGTAATTATACTCTTAGATTTTTCAAGATGGATAACTGTTTATAGGGTAATTAAAAGAAGAATCATGTATCACGGTAAGACTAGACCAGATCTTAATGAAAATTGTCCTGAGAGTTTCGACCTTGAATTTATAAAGTGGGTGTGGAGTTTTAAGAAGACAAGAATACCAGGAATTATGGAAAAGCTTATGGAATATCAAAATAAGAAAATTATGGTTTTGAAATCGCCAAAGCAGGTAAGGAGGCTTCTTGATAAGGTAAGGGAAATTGGTGAGAGTTATTTCAGAGAAGACGAGAACATCTCATAACACCACATTCACGCATCGGGCCATTCGGCCCTCGGTCCGGCAGAGGGATTTCGGGGAATGGAGCAGCCGAACAATCTTGCATTGGCTAAGTCCGACGAACCAGGCTGGCGCCTTTAAGTCAGTGAGAGAGTTCATGAATACCAGAATGTTAGATGAAATTACTCGAAGGGGTATACAAAGTGGATACATGTCCTGCATGTAATGCAAATACATTAAAACAAAGCAGCTCTTTACTCAACAGAGTAATTTTTTCTTGCTATTTAGTATTGTTTCATTGGTTTTTTACTGGGGAATTTGGCGGTTTTTTTATTATTGCTCTTGCCCTACTTTTGTTGGTTCTTCCCTACAAACAACAATGTAATCCCTGCAATCAAACGAGTATAAGGATTACACCTAAGTGGGATAGATCTGGATTATTTGGAATGGACACTGGCTTAAGTAAACTCCTCGTAGGAATGTTACCATCAGTGTTAGTTATGTCCAGTTTGATTTATTTTTTTCCGAATACAGGGTTGGGTAGGGTGTTATATTTACCAGCTGTTCTATTTATTAATATCATGATTACAACGAGTTGTGTATTCATTACAAAAGTACTAAAGAGATACTTACAACGCCTTGTATGGGTACTATCCTCAGTGATAACAGTGACAATAGTGGTTGTAATGTACCCTCAAGAATATGATGAACATATTATTAGACAATTACTTTATATATTGTAGTGTATCGCTATGAAGCGAGTAACTTCATCTAACACAGCATTCACACATCGGTCGCCCGAGGCAGTTCGGGGAGTGATTCAGGCGACAACCCTGCACGGACTGAACGTTATCAGACATACCTCAAGAACATTAACCAGGAGTGAACCTATGATTACTTATCAAATCATTTATCAAGAACATGTGGATCGATTGCGTGATATTGATCGTTCGGAATATATCGATCTCATTTATGAGATGGACCAAGAACAATTAATAGAAAAAGAACAAGATCATGAATGTCCTAATTGGAATGAAGAGTTGTTAGAAGAGATAGAGACAAGATATTTATCTGAAATAGAATATGGTGGGTTTGCTGTAGGAGCTTTTTCGGGGAACAAGTTGGTTGGTTTTGGAGTACTTGCTCATAAATTTCGCGGCGCTTATAATAATCAACTTCAAATTGATTTAATGTATGTATCAAGAGGATTTAGAAGACAAGGAATAGGATCTGAAATCATGAACCAACTGAGCGAAGAAGCACGAAGACGTGGGGCAATGTATTTGTATATCTCATCAACTGAAACAAGGTCTGCTGTTTCATTTTATAGAAGTCAAGGCAGTCAAATAACAAGTGAAATTGATCAAGAATTATATGATAAAGAACCAATGGATATCCATATGATTAAAGAATTGTGATTTTGGAAGCTAGTCGAAGAAGCGAGGCTCGTCAATACCATAAACCTAAAGTTGGATAATCAATGATTACTTACTTGAATTCATTAGAAAACATTAAAATAGATCAATTAGATTCCGGATTCTTTCATGGTTGGCCAAGCCCTCCAACAAAAATTAAATTAAATTATACGAGATTTTAAAGAATTTAAAGAATGGAATGATAAGAGCAACTGGAATGATGATCAGAAATTATAATAAACAATCAGGGAAATAGTGATGGTGGATTCAATACAAAGTCAATATGTGAAATTGGAACGTGAGTATGTAGAAAGCAGGTCAGAGATGATTAAGCAAATATTAATTACTGATTGGCATCTTGAGGTAGATTATTCAAAAACAAAAGAATACTACACTAATCATAATGTTAATGAAGACTGTGAGTGTCTTTCATGTGAGAACTATCGTCTAAACTGTAGATTCCTTTCAAGTGAGTTAATGGAATTTTATGAGAGCTTAGGAGTTGATCCTTCGAAGGAAGGAGAATTTATGGAATTTGGTCAAAACGATGAAGGTAATATCGTTTATATGGGCTTTTATCATGTGGTGGGGAGAATCATTCAAGGACCAGATTATGTGGATGATAAGTGGGAAAAGCTTAACCTATTAAAGATTGATAATTATGAATTTGCATTTAGTAGTAAAGAGATCAGGTGTATAAGGGATGATTTTCCAAAACCAGTGATCCAATTGGAGTTTACGACTTCCCATCCGTGGATAATAGATAAATCGAGAGAATGATGCGGAAGTAACCGGACAACCCTGTACTGGCTAAGTCCGTCTGACCCGCTGCTGGCGCAGCTTAAGCTAGAAAATGCGTGATTGCAAAGCTTTAGATGAACAAGTTCAAGATCAATAAAGCATCGAACATTCGTTCTTCATACATTAATTCTAACAACAAGAGAAAGTAAAAACCCACCCAAAGGTTAGCGCCAGAGGTGGGTTCTTATGTCCATTCGACTAGAAGGGATATACCCATCCAAACCAATTGTTATGCCGAGTGTTAGCCGCACTCGGCTTCTTTTACGAGTATGATAACACAATTAGAAAAAGAAGTGAATCAGAAAAGACTACTATAGAGGCATATAAAGTAACCAATTCTTAGGACTGTTGTACATCAACGTCAATTAACAATATAGTTGAGTGACTTATATACTTCTATCATCTTCCCAGCCATGTCACATAGCTGCGCCCTAAGAGCCCCCGCGGGCTCTTTTTCATTTCCATTCCGCCAAGCTCGTGTTATGTCGGACAAATTGCAGCTCATATACATCCATATCCACAGATACCGTCCAGTCTTGTCCGTTGTGCGAGGGGGGGCTGGCAGGTGCTGCGAGAGCCTCGTCGGGGAGGGAGGGGCATGCGTTTCGAACTGCCGGAGGAGCTGGAGATGCTGCGGTCGGTCGTTAGTGATTTTGCACAATCGGAATTAGCTTCTGGTGCGATAGAACGAGATGCCAACGAGCGGTTTGATCGAGCTGTATTTGACCAAATGGCGGAGCTTGGATTGACGGGGATTCCCGTCCCTGAAACGTACGGTGGTGCAGGGGCCAGCTGGCTTGCCTATGTGGTCGTGCTGGAGGAAATAGCCAAGGTATGTGCGTCCTCGGCATCCGTGTTGGCCGCGCATACGGCCGGTGCAGGATGGCCGCTGTATCGTTATGGCAGTGAAGCGGTGCGAGAAGGGCTGCTTGTCCCACTTGCTTCTGGCGCCAAGCTTGCTGGAACATGTGTGACGAAGCGGAAGGCTGCAGCATTGTTGGGTACGCATCCATTCGTGCTGAATGCCGGGGCGGCGGATGGCTGCTTGTTCGTCACAGAGGAGCGGGGAAACGATGGGGAACTAAAGCCTACCGTTGAATGGATACCAAGCGAGCCTGCAGCTGCAATGTCCACCAGCTTAACGAGTAAACTCGGTCTTCGCTCTTTTCCAACAGGCAGACTGACCTTATCCCCAAGAACGTCCGATCTGCACAAGTACATCATCGTACAAGGTCGGCGTGTAAGCGAAGTGGCGCGGGACGTCGGTACGATGCTCGCCCTAAGCGCGGCAGCGCAATCGGTTGGCATTGCACAAGGCGCACTGGAAGCAGCGGCAAGCTATGCGAAGGAGCGTAAGCAGTTCGGTACACCAATTGGCAGACAGCAGGGCATTCTGTTCAAGCTCTCCGACATGTCCATAGCGACGGAGGCGTCAAGGCTGCTCGTTCGGCAAGCGGCGTGGCAGCTCGATGAGCATATAAACACAGCAGCAAAAGCATCAACACAAGTGCAGTTAGCGCGAGCCTATGCAGCTCGATCTGCAACGATGGTTGCCCGAGAGGCGGTGCAAATTCACGGCGGCTATGGCTACATCGAGGAATACCAGGTGGAGCGGATGCTGCGCGACGCGATGATGCTGGAGACGGAGGTTAGTATCGGAGCACTTTCACAGCGTTGAGCGGAAGCGGCTCGACGATATCACATCCAACAGCAAATAACGTGAGGAGGGAGTCTACTGCGCGGAGCGGTCATTGTAAGCGGGGCACGGACGGCATTCGGCAAATTCGGCGGCATGTATCGCAATGTAAAAGCAGTCGACCTTGGCGCAGCTGCACTGCGTGGAGCGGTTGAACGGAGTGGCATTGTACCTTCACAAGTCGAGCAGGTCTTTATGGGAATGGCGATTCAAGCTGGCGCCGGTCAGATCCCATCCCGTCAAGCGGCGATGGCAGCGGGGCTGCCCGGCAGTGTGCCCTCCGACACGATTAATAAAGTGTGTGCGTCCGGCATGCGCGCGATTGCACTCGCCGATCAGTGCATTCGTGCAGGTGACGGAGACATTATCGCTGCAGGCGGGATGGAGAGCATGACGAACGCGCCTTTTGCCGTACAATCCGCTAGATGGGGCATCCGAATGGGCAATTCGGAGATGACGGACCTGATGATGCACGATGGTCTTCTTTGCGCATTCGATGGCGTCCCGATGGCGATGCACGGCAATCGCACGGCGTCACTCTATGGCATTACCCGCGAGGAACAGGACGAGTGGGCGCTTCGCAGCCACTCGCTCGCTGTATCTGCGATATGGAAAGGCCATTTCGCCGAGGAAATCGTACCCGTGGCGTCCGATTCGGGAGCAATCGATACCGACGAATGCCCTCGTACGGATACAAGCGCTGCGAAGCTGGCTAAGCTTCGTCCTATTGGAAGCTCTGGCAACGGTTCCGGGACGATAACGGCAGGCAATGCGCCTGGTGTGAACGATGGGGCAGCTGCGGTATTAGTCATGTCGGAGAAAGCGGCGCAGAGCGGCGGTCATGCCCCGCTCGCAGCGATCCTAGGGCATGCGTCCGTCAGCATGGCGCCGCATGAATTGGCAGAAGCGCCTGCGCGCGCGATCCGCAAGCTATTGCAGCAGACTGGCATTTCGCTCGCAGATATCGACCTGTTCGAGGTGAACGAAGCGTTCGCTGTCGTTGTCCTCACCTGTGGGCGGCTCCTGAGCTGGGATGAGAACAAAGTGAATGTGAATGGAGGCGCCATTGCGATCGGACATCCGCTTGGTGCGAGCGGCGCCCGAATTGTACTGACGCTGGCCTATGAGCTGAAGCGGCGAGGCGGAGGGCTTGGCATCGCTGCGATTTGCAGCGGAGGCGGGCAAGGGGACGCCATGCTGATACGAGTTGAAGGATGAACAAGGCGAGGTGCCGACCATGTCAATCCAGAACACAGTCGTCATCGGGGCAGGACAGATGGGAAGCGGCATCGCGCAGACGCTTCTCCAGTACGGCTATAACGTCGCATTGGTTGACATCGCTGACGCTCCACTCGAACGAGGCAGAAGCGCGATCGAAGCGGGATTAGCCCGATTGATTGCCAAGGGACGATTAACCGAGACTGCTCAGGCGGAAGCGCTGAAGCGTTTCACTACCACAACAGACTTAACAATAGCTGTCCGTGACAGCGACATTGTGATTGAAGCGGCGCCGGAGCATATTGCGACCAAGCAGGCGACTTTCAAGGAGCTGGACGCGAGCTGCCCGTCCCATACGATTCTGGCGACGAACACGTCCTCGCTGCCGATTACATCGATTGCATCGGTAACGCAGCGAGCGGACCGCGTGATCGGGATGCATTTTATGAATCCAGTGCCGGTTATGCCGTTGGTTGAGATCATACGTGGTCTTGCAACCTCGGATGACACCTGCGAGACGGTTCGCGCATTAGCCGCATCGCTTGGCAAATCTGCCGTAGAGGTGAAAGACTTCCCAGGCTTCGTGTCCAATCGGGTGCTGATGCCTATGATTAACGAAGCGGTTTATGCCGTTTATGAAGGCGTTGCGGAGCCGGAGGCGATCGATACGGTGATGAGGCTGGGTATGAACCATCCGATGGGCCCGCTGACACTGGCCGACTTTATCGGCCTTGATACATGTCTAGCCATTATGGAGACGCTCTATGAAGGGTTTGGGGACAGCAAATATCGCCCCTGTCCGCTGCTTCGTCAATATGTGCAGGCAGGCTGGCTGGGACGCAAGTCCGGGCGCGGATTTTACAGCTATAACTCCAGCTGACGAGACTGACACCATTGCACCGGGAGGGGATCAGCGATGGATCTCCGATGGACACAAGAGCAGGAAGCTATGCGAGCGAAAGTAAGAAATTTCGCGCAGACGGAGGTGGCGGACGCCATCCCGCAGATGGAGAAGGATGATGAGCATGCCTTTCCTGGGCATCTAGTTGCGCGAATGGCGGAGCTCGGTTTAATGGGCATTCCGATAGCGGCGCAATGGGGAGGCGCAGGCGCCGACTTCATTTCGTACATTATTGCCATCCACGAGCTGTCCAAAGTGAGCGCAGCGGTTGGTGTCATCCTCTCCGTGCACACGTCGGTCGGCACGCTGCCGATTGTGCGGCATGGGACAGAGGAGCAGCGTCGACATTACGTGAGCAAGCTTGCTTCCGGGGAGTGGCTTGGCGCGTTCGCGCTTACAGAACCGCAGGCGGGCTCGGACGCAGCATCGATTCGCACAGCTGCGAGCCGCGTAGGAGATGGCTACCAGCTGGACGGTGCGAAGCTGTTCATTACGAACGCAGGCGCAGCCCAGGTTTATCTTACTTTTGCAGTGACGGATGCGAGCCGAGGCACGCGGGGAATTACCGCTTTCCTTGTTGATCGGTATACGCCAGGCTTCCGGATCGGTCGGCGCGAGCGCAAAATGGGACTGCACGGCTCCAGCACATGCGAGCTTCTATATGACGGGGTGCAGCTGCCAGTCGATAAGCGGCTTGGCGGCGAGGGCGAAGGGTTCGCGATTGCGATGGGCGCGCTGGACGGCGGCCGCATCGGCATCGGCGCACAGGCGCTTGGCATCGCGGAGTCAGCGCTTGCTCTGCTAGCGGCGGCGGTGAAGAAGCGCTCAGCATCGCCGCCAGCTGCACGAGCCGCGCTCGCTGAGCTGTCCGCGCGCGTTGAAGCCGCGCGGCTGCTCGTATATCGCGCGGCGGCGCTTCGCCAGCAGGGGCGCAGCTGCACGAAGGAGGCGTCGATGGCGAAGCTGTTCGCATCCGACACAGCGGTGGAAGCCGCTTCGGCAGCTGTGCGGTGGTGCGGCGAGCAGGGCTTCACGCGGCAGCATGCTGCGGAGCGGCTTTTTCGAGATGCGAAGGTTACGCAGATCTATGAAGGGACGAATGAGATTCATCGAATCGTGATCGGCAATCAGCTGTTACGTTAAAGGTGGTGAGAGTCTATGAGAGCCTCCCCTGGACTTCGATTGCGTGAGGCGGTGGCATCGGAGCAGCCATTGCAGCTGCCGGGTGTTATTAACGCTTACTCAGCGATGCTCGCAGCGAGTGCAGGATTTCGAGCGTTATACGTCTCTGGTGCAGGTGTTGCGAATGCTTCGTTCGGACTTCCGGACCTTGGCATCACGACGCTGAACGATGTTGTCGAGGATGTAAGCCGCATTACGAGCGCTGTCGATCTGCCCGTGCTGGTGGATGCGGATACGGGCTTCGGCAGTGCATTTCAGATCGCACGAACGATCAAACAGCTGACGCGGGCAGGGGCGGCGGGCGTTCATATCGAGGATCAAGTCGCGGCCAAGCGGTGCGGCCATCGGCCGAACAAAGCGATCGTAAGCCAAGACGAAATGGTCGATCGGATTCGAGCGGCCGTCGATGCCCGTGAGGATGAACACTTCGTCATTATGGCGCGAACCGATGCCATTGCGGTGGAAGGGCTCGATGCTGCAATTGAGCGTGCACAAGCTTGTGTCGAAGCGGGAGCGAATATGATTTTTCCCGAAGCGGTTGATCGGTTAGAAATATACCAGACGTTCGCGGATGCGGTGAAGGTGCCGGTGCTCGCCAATTTGACGGAGTTTGGCAAGACGCCGTTATTTACGCTTGAGGAGCTGCGGTCAGCCGGTGTCGGGCTGGCGCTCTATCCGTTGTCGGCTTTTCGCGCGATGAGCGAAGCGGCGTTGCAGGTATTCCGTACTATTCGACAGGATGGGACGCAGCAGCAAACCGTTGATCGGATGCAGACAAGGGCGGAGCTGTATGAATTTCTTAATTATATGGACTATGAGCAGCGGCTGGATCGATTGTTCGGTACAGAAAGGGGCGAGCCTAACAATGGCTGACAAAAGAGCAGGTGGCTTAGTCGACGTTATCGCCGGTCAAACCGCAATCTCCACCGTGGGGAAGAAGGGGCGGGATCTAACGTATCGGGGATACTCGATTCATGAGCTGGCCCGTCTGTGCTCCTTCGAGGAGACGTCTTATCTGCTGCTTCATGGCAAGCTTCCAACAGAAGCGGAGCTAACGGATTACCGCAGCCGATTGATTGCGTACCGCAGGCTGCCGACAGCCCTATGCACCATCCTGGAGCAGCTGCCGGCCGATGCGCATCCAATGGATGTGCTCCGCACCGGCGTGTCAGCGCTCGCCTCCTTCGAACCGGAGGGGTATGATCGCGGCGCGACTGCAATAGCGGAACGGCTGATTGCCTGCAGCTCGTCTATCCTGCTGTATTGGCACCATTACCACCGCAGCAGCATTCGGATTGATACGCAGACAGAGGATGGAATTGCGGAGCACTTTCTCATGCTGCTGCATGGCCGTAAGCCGGACCCGGTGCATACCAAAGCGCTTGATGTTTCTCTTACGCTGTATGCGGAGCATGAGTACAACGCATCGACGTTCGCGGCTCGCGTGACGACCTCGACGATGTCGGATTTCTATTCAGCGGTGACGACAGGGATCGGAACGCTTCGCGGCAGCTTGCACGGCGGTGCGAATGAGGCGGCGATGGAGCTGATCGAGGCATTCTCAAGTCCGGACGAAGCAGAGGCCGGCGTGCAGCAGATGCTGCTCCAGAAGCGTCTCATCATGGGATTTGGCCATCGTGTCTATACGGTCTCGGACCCGCGTTCCGACATTATCAAGGCGGTCTCTGCCCGGTTGGCTGAGCATGCGGATGATTGGCAGCTGTACGATATTTCGGAACGGATCGAAACGGTGATGATGCGCCGCAAAAAGCTGTTTCCGAATCTCGACTTCTACAGTGCCTCCGCCTACCGCATGCTTGGCATTCCGACGAATCTGTTCACGCCGTTATTCGTCGTCTCCCGCCTAAGCGGCTGGTCGGCGCATATCATCGAGCAGCGTGCTTCGAACCGGCTCATTCGTCCGAATGCTGAATATACCGGACCGGACCGCAAGTCGTGGGTGCCTTTGCATGAGCGGGTATAGGTTACGAGATGCGAATGGGAGAGGTGACGCACGATGACATCTTCCTATGTGCAAGGTCGGCAGGAGCCGGACCCGCTGCTTGTAACGCTAGCTGATTATGCAAGTGGATCGGATGGCAGTGGATTAAGCAGCGAGGCGTATGAGACAGCAAGATACTGCCTTATGGATACGCTTGGCTGTGGTTTGTTAGCGCTGAACTACCCCGCCTGCACGAAGCTGCTTGGTCCTGTCGTTCCTGGCACTGTCGTACCGAACGGAGCACGCGTCCCCGGCACGCCCTATGTGCTTGACCCTGTAACCGCAGCTTTCAACATCGGCTGCATGGTTCGCTGGCTGGACTATAACGATACGTGGCTGGCTGCGGAATGGGGGCATCCATCCGACAACCTAGGCGGCATTCTGGCGGTTGCCGATTATGTGAGCCGAGTACGCGAGGCGAATGGCGAACAGCCCTACACGGTGCGCGATGTGCTCACGGCAATGATTCAAGCACATGAACTGCAAGGGGTGCTCGCGCTCGACAACAGCTTCAATCGGGTCGGGCTTGATCATGTGCTGCTGGTCAAAATCGCTTCCACCGCCGTCGTAACACGGCTACTTGGCGGCAATCGTGATCATATCGTGAGGGCTCTCTCGAATGCGTGGATCGACGGGCATTCGCTGCGGACTTACCGCCACGCGCCGAATACCGGCTCGCGTAAATCGTGGGCAGCCGGCGATGCAACCAGCCGCGCCGTACGGCTGGCGATCATGACTCTGCAGGGCGAGATGGGATACCCAACGGCACTAAGCGCTTCGTTGTGGGGCTTCCAGGATGTTCTGTTCAAGGGACGTTCCTTGTCGCTCAGCCGCGAGCTCGGCAGCTATGTAATGGAGCATGTGCTGTTCAAAATCTGCTACCCCGCCGAGTTCCACGCGCAGACCGCCGTGGAAGCGGCAATCGTCCTTCATCCGCTAGTGAAGGACCGCATTCATGAGATCGACCATATCGAGCTGACGACTCACGAGTCTGCCATTCGCATTATTGATAAGAAAGGACCGCTTCACAATCCTGCTGACCGCGATCATTGTCTGCAGTATATGGTCGCCATCGGCCTGCTGCATGGAGACCTGACCGCGGATCACTATGAGGAGCAAGCGTCGTGCGATCCACGGATTGACTTCCTTCGTGATCGGATGTCGGTGGTGGAGGAACCGCGCTACACTGCAGATTATATGGATGCGGAGAAGCGTTCGATCGCGAACGCGGTACAGATCTGGTTCACCGATGGCACGGCGACGGAACGGATCGAGGTCGAATATCCGCCCGGTCATCGCCGCAGGCGCGCGGAAGGAACGCCGCTGCTTAAGCGGAAGTTCGAAGCGAACCTGCGGAGCAGGCTGGAAGAAGAGCTGGCGAAGCCGATTCTGGAGCTGTTCGAAGAGCCTGAGGCACTCGAGGCGATGCCGGTTCCGCAGTTTGTCGACCTATGGATCAGCACAACGTAATGGTTTAGCGAGTGAGCGAGGCCGCGCAAGCGGCCTTATTTTGCATAGGAGGGTAGCAGGATCGTCTCAGACAAGCTATCATAGGAAAATACGAACTAGATTGCTGGCGAATTTGATTGGGGTGGATGAACTGATGGCGATTAATTATTGCGTGGAATGCGGCCATCCGATGGAAACACGCGTTATAGATGGCGTAGAGCGTCGGGCTTGCTCGTCGGAAGCTTGTCCGTATATCCATTGGGGCAGTTACAGCATTGGCGTTGGAGCATTGGTGATGCGGGATGACCGTGTGCTGCTCGTGCGTAGAGCACAGGAACCGGGGAAAGGCAACTGGACGAATCCAGGCGGGTACATCGAGCAATTGGAGCCGATCGAGGAGACGGTCGTTCGCGAGGTGCTGGAGGAGACAGGTGTCGAGGCGCGCGTTGTCAGCATAGTGGCGCTGCGGGATCAGCCTCGTGCAGCGGTTCATAATGTATACATTGCGTATGCGATGGAATACATCGGCGGCGAACCGGTACCGGACGGAGTAGAGGTGGATGCGGCAGGCTTCTTCACGTTGGAGGAGCTAAAGTCGATGCAGGTTGCTAGTTTTACGCAGTGGCTGCTTGATGTTGCTGTGCGGAACCCCGAGGGAGCAGGGCTTCACCAAGATGCTGCGCCGGCGGCGAAGGGGTATTTCCGAACGTAGAAAGAAGTAAGGTCAAGAGGTAGCGTTACGTTGTTAGTAGAGGAGCCTTAATCATCCGAACCGTTAAAGGAAGTGGCTGCGTGACTGTTTCCGTCTCGTTAGAGCCCGTTACAGAAGATGGCTTGACCGCGTTAACACGTCTACTAGAGCTTGTGGCTTATGATCTATCTGAAATAAGTGGTGCGAACATCAGCGAGAACGGCCTCTATGTAACCAAAAACGATGTACGGATTTGGTATGAAGATCCGAATTATGATTTGTACTTCATTCGAGCGGATCATGCATTGGCAGGGTTCGTAATCATCAAGTATTTAGCTGAGGAAGACGTCTATTATTTGAATCACTTCTTCGTCCTGCGGAAATATCGTCGACAAGGTGTCGGCAGGAAAGCAGCGGTTATGGCATTTGATCGCTATATCGGACAATGGCGCGTCAGCCAGTTTGATTGGAATGTGCCTTCTCAGCAGTTCTGGCGGAAGGTTATACAGGATTATGCAAACGGGCATATTGTAGAAACAAGACGGGCTGACAATAAAGGGCCGGTACAGCATTTTACGAATTGCATTCAACATGCAGATAGGATGATTGTTCGTGAGCAGTAGAGAACAGTTAACGGATGCGTTTGCACGCCTAATCCCTTTCGTTGAAGGTTTACGCCAGCTGGATGAAGAGACGTGGACGATGCCGATCGCGCGAAACAAATGGACAACCCGGGATATTATTGCTCATATTATGCTGTGGGACAAGTACTTCCTGGAATGTGCGATTGCGAAGATCGCGGCCCGTCAGCCGCTTACTGTGAAACATCTGGACTTCGATGAATTCAATTGTAACGCGGTTGATTATGCGAAGACGAGAGGGCAAGCGGAGCTCCTTGATTTGGCGATTCGTTATCGAACGGAGATTATCGAGCATCTGCGTCAACTATCCGATTCGGAATGGACCGAGGTCCATCAAGATGGAGAAGAACAGCCGTTCGCGATCGATCATTACGTGCCGGACTTCATCGCGCATGATGAGCATCATAGGAAGCAGCTTGAACATTTCTTGAATCGTTAATCGGTGAAAAATAGAAGGACAGCCGCCGGCTGTCCTTTGCTGTCTTTACAGGTAATTGGCAGATTCTCCATTAGTCGTTGGTCATCCGATCTCATTCCAACTACAGCCTCTCAATGGCTGATTGAATCATTTGGTCATATTCGTTATCCTTCTCGCCATTAGGCTTGAGATAAAGGAGGAGTACGTTCTTACGCTCAAACACACTAGGCGCAGCCACCATTTTGACCCTTGCCAATATATCGTTGAGGGCCGTTCGTCCCTCGATCCGGGCTTGGCCAGAGTCGAATACATAAATGTACAGCTTCACATCCGATGTATTCGGCGAGCTTGCCTCATCCGCGGCATCTCCCATCCGGTATGTATCAATAGCGAAGGTCACACCTTCGACATCGTTAAGCTGAGTGAATGGCGAAGTACCGCCCTTGGGGTGAATTTGCAGCAGCTTTAATCCTCTAGTTTCCAGTGCCTGTGTTACATCCTCTAGCTTCAGTCGGCTATTGACTTTCTCTTGTTCTATAACTTCAACCCCATTTCCACTTCTATTTCCATTTCCATCGGTACAGCCCGTCAAGATAGCGATTATAACAAGGATACAGACCATCCATCTTCGTTTCATTCAACGCTCCCCTTTATTTGCAGATATCTAATAGACGTAAAATATTGTTCAATGTTCCATCTCTGCACCTGCAAATAAAGGGATGACACACGTTACATCCTTACAATGACCGAGCCGCTGCCGGTTGTTGCGACACGGCTTTGCTGCTGTTCGATTGAACGGAGCAGCTCGTTATTTTGCTCCATTAAGCGTATCAATTGCTCCATTCGGTATGCAATCTGTTGAAGAAGTAAAGTATCCGCTGTCGCATGATGGGGAAGAGCTTCTGGCGGCGGGGGAAACCCGTTCCATTGATTGTGCACAGCGTTTCACCTCCTGTCGGTTGAACCCTCGAATGGGGTTATGCTGTTCTGCCTGTTATGTTCAATAAAGTTTGCTGCTTTATCGTACGCGCGGGCCGGGCTGTACGTTCGTCTGTCCGTATGGAATTGTACGAGCGGGGGCACATCTCAGAATATACGAATTACGGGGGACAAACATTGAGCCAATATCTATCTATGAATCATAGAATACAAGAGGAGCATCAATTGCGAGAGAGGTGACACCCATTGAGGGCCATCGTTACAGGCGGCGCTGGATTCATCGGTTCGCATCTGGTTGAGGCGTTATTGTCTAGAGGTGCGTATGTTCAGATCATTGATGACCTTAGCACGGGACGGCTGAGTAATGTTCCTAAAGGCGCATCGCTGCATCAGATGGATATTGCTTCAGACCAAGCTTATGAATGGATCGTGCGAGAGCGACCGGACGTAGTCTACCATCTGGCAGGGCAGGCGAATGTACTGAAGTCGATGGCCGACCCGGCAGCTGACGCCCGAGTGAATGTGCTGGGAACGATTAAGCTTCTGACTGCATGCAAGCAAGCTTCTGTATCGAGGTTTATTTTCGCATCGACGGCGGCGGTTTATGGTTCTACGGTACAAGATCGCTTGCGGGAAACTGACCCAATTCAGCCTGTATCCTTCTATGCATTGTCCAAATCCTTCTCCGAGCATTATATTAGGCTGTTCTCAGAGTTCCATCATCTGCCGTATACCATTCTTCGGTTCTCTAATGTGTACGGTCCGAGACAGCAGCCGCAAGGGGAGGGCAATGTCATTCCTCTATTCATGAAGCAGCTGCTCGAGGGTCAGCCGATTACGATTCATGGGGATGGTAATCAGACGAGAGATTTCGTCAACGTCAATGATGTTGTGATTGCGCTGCTATCCGCAACGCTGCTCGGACGACACGGTACGTATCATGTAAGTACAGGAACGAGTATATCAGTAAACGAGCTCGCAAAGCGGCTTATCGCGATCCATGGAGCCCCTCATCCTATTGTGCATACCGAGTCGCCGCGAGCTGGTGATACGGTGCACAGCTGCCTCGATAACCAGAAGGCGTCCTCGGAGCTGTTCTGGCAGCCGACCGTTCATTTCGATGACGGCTTGCGCGAGGTATATGAGGCTTTCATGCTGCAAGGAAAATGTTTCCGACTAACGTAAAGTTGTTCCAAATCAACGCTTCCTTTTTTCGGGAGTTCTCTGGTAGAATGTGAGAACAAACATTCGATAGAATGGATTCGAACCCAAGGGAGTGAAGGACATTCATGAACGAGGAACTTCAGCTGAAGTACCGTACGGCGATGGAGATGTTCGTCGATCGGGTCCGACAGGACAGCCATATCCTAGCCATCTTCATTGGAGGAAGCCTCTCTTATGATGAGGTATGGGAGAAGTCGGACATCGATGTTTTCCTGGTCAGTGATGATGAGAAGCGGGCGTATGCACCGTTTCATCTTGTTGAGAACGGTATCGTATTCAGTGTGAATCTATTATCGCGTACGCAGTTCCGGAAGGAGCAGGAGCGGAACGTTCAAGGGAGTTTTATTCATTCCTTTCTGTTCAAAAGCACGCTTGTCTACTGTAAAGATGAAGCGGTGCGAGATATCCACGAGCGGATGAGCAAGGTCGGTGACCGCGACCGTGAAATCCAGCTGCTGATGATCGCGTCTCAGGCGATCCTCTTCTTAGAGAAAGCAGAGAAATGGGTGACGGTGAAGAAGGATCCGACCTATTCGTTCGTGTACATGATACGGATCGTAGATGCGTTGGCGCAGATTGAAGTATTGTTGAACCGCGACATTCCGACCCGAGAGGTCATTCAACAAGCACTCCGCTATAATCCTGAATTCTTCAACTGGATGTATAAAGATCTGGTGCATGGTCCCAAAGATGAACCAACGTTAATGGAAGCTATCCGGCGAGCGGATCGTTATTTGTTGACGCATAAGGACGAGCTGTTCCGTCTATTGTTCCAGTACTTGAGAGAGGAGCAGGATGTGCGGTCTTTCTCAGACATCATGCAATATATGAAGCAGAAGCATCGGATGGAAGATGCACTTATCGTACACGGGACCGAGTGGCTGGCTGAGAAGGGCTTGATCGACAAAGCCTCATCACCTGTGAAGTTGACACCGAAGAGCCGTGTAGAAGTGGACGAGCTTGCCTATTTCATGCTGGATGAAAGGATGTAGACGTTAAGATGCACAAATCGATCTCGATTAAAGGTGCGCGGCAGAACAACCTGAACAACATCTCGGTCGATATTCCGCGTGATCAGATTACGGTTATTACCGGCGTCAGCGGCTCTGGCAAATCAACGCTTGCATTTGATGTGATTTATGGCGAGGGACAGCGTAGATTCTTGGAATCGCTGTCATCGAGTTATGCGAAGCGTTATATCCCGCAATTGAAGAAGCCTGATATTGATTACATAACCGGCTTATCGCCAGTCGTTTCGATTGAGCAGAAGACCGGCGTTCCGAATCCGCGTTCGACGGTCGGCACTATGTCGGATATCTACGATTACGTGCGCTTATTGTTTGCGACAGTTGGCACACCTCATTGCCCGCAATGTCGGGATGAATTGAACGTGAAGACGCCGGCTCAGATTGCTGAGCATATCGTCACGAAGCTGGAAGGTCAGCGGGTTGAGATTTATGCACCTGTGAAGCAGCTGTACGGCGAAGATTACTCCGCGCTGTTCGATGAGATTCGTGAGAAGGGCTATCGAATGTATCGAATTGACGGTGTCATGCAGGATGCGAGTGAGAACATCGAGCTTGACGAGCATACGACGTATGACATGAAGGTGCTGGTCGATAAGTTTCTGGTCAGCCGTGAAGTGTACAAATCGCTTGTTCGATCGGTCGAGGATGGATTGAAGCTGGGAGAAGGATTTCTGCACATTGCACTGGCGGGCGAAGAGGCCGGAGAGGAGATGAGTGATGCTCCCGTTCAGGCACTGGATTCATTTTACCGCGGATTCGGATGCGTGGAGCATCAACTGCTCATTGGCGAGCTGCTGCCGCATTACTTCTCCTTCAATGATGCTGACAGTGCATGCCGTACTTGCCTCGGACTTGGTGTCTACAAGTATGCGAAGCCGGAACTTATGATCGATTACCCGGATCGAAGCATTCGCAAGGGCGCGCTCAATGAGCGGATCTACAAGTTGAACAATCCGAAGGCATGGCGCAACATGGTCATCTACAGCATGGCACAGCACTTCGGCGTTGATCTCGATGTACCGCTGCGCGATATGCCGAAGCGGGATTATGAGCTGCTGTTCTATGGCACGAAGGGAGCTCGGTTCCCGTTCCTGGGCGCAGAAACGAATGATCAGGCGCCATGGATTCAGCAGCACGTCGGCAAGCTGTTCACATTCGATGGCATCGTCGGCGAGATTGATCGTTGGTATCGGAATTCGCGGAAGAAGCAGGACGTGAAGGGCTATGAGGAAAGCATGTTCAAGAAGGTAATGGTTGAACATACATGCCCGGAGTGCAGCGGTACACGGCTGAAGGCGGAGCGGCTGCTTGTGACAATCGGCGGTCTGACGGTGCATGAGGCTTGTACGATGCCGATTGACGAGCTGCTGCCTCGGCTCGAGCATCTCGTCGTTCCGGAACGGCTGCAATCGGTAGGCGTTCCGATTCTGCATGAGCTGACGAGCCGGATCAAGCTGCTGATTGATATTGGCATCGGCTATCTCAGCTTGAATCGCCGGTCGGACTCGATATCAGGTGGAGAAGCACAGCGGATACGATTGTCGACACAGATTGGCTCTGGTCTGATGGGCATGTTGTATGTGCTGGACGAGCCAAGCATCGGACTGCATCCACGGGACGGTCGACGTGTCATCGAGACGTTGAAGAAGCTGCGGGACACAGGCAATACCGTCATCGTCGTAGAGCACGATGTGGAGACGATCGCCGAGGCGGACCATGTCATCGAGATCGGACCTGGACCTGGTATTCACGGCGGCAACATCGTCGCACAAGGAACGATTAAGGATCTCAGACAGCATCCGGATTCGTTGACGGGTCAGTACTTGAGCGGACGCCGTACGATTCCGCTGCCAGCTAAGCGCCGGCAATCAGATGGCCGTGTTTTGCGGATTGTTGGTGCACGGGAGAATACGCTGCGCAACATCGACGTCGATATCCCGCTTGGCCTGTTCGTCTGTGCGACAGGCGTATCGGGATCCGGCAAGAGCAGTCTGATCAACCAAGTGCTGTACAAGAAGCTGGCCCACTTGTTCCATGATGTGCGGATCATTCCCGGCGAGCATGATGCGCTTGAAGGCCATGAGCAGATCAACAATGTCATCAGCATCGACCAATCACCGATTGGCCGTATGCCGACTTCGAACCCTGCGACCTATGTCGGCTTGTTCGACCGTATTCGATCCTTGTTCGCTTCGCTGCCGGAATCGGTGGAGAGGGGATTCACGGAAACCCAGTTCAGCTTTAATGCGAAGGGTGGCCGATGCGAGGAATGCAAAGGCTACGGTACAATAACGACGGCGCTGCAATTCATGCCCGACGTTGAGACCGTGTGTCCCTCCTGTAAAGGCGCTCGTTATACAGCGGATACGTTGGAGATAAAGTATAAGGACAAGACGATTAACGACATCTTGAACATGTCGATTGAGGATGCCGAGGCGTTCTTCAAGGACGAGAAGCTGATTGCGCATAAGCTAAACATCTTGAATCAGCTTGGTCTTGGCTATTTGCAATTAGGGCAATCGGCGACGATTATGTCAGGCGGAGAAGCGCAGCGGATTAAGCTGGCGGCAGAGCTTGGCAAGATCAAGCGAGGCGCGCACAACCTATATATCCTGGACGAGCCAACAACGGGTCTGCATCTAGCGGATATCCAGAAGCTGCTCGATTGCCTGAACCGACTTGTAGATGCGGGGCATACGGTGCTTGTAATCGAACACAATCTTGACGTAATCAAGGTCGCCGATCATATCATAGACCTTGGTCCGGAAGCAGGCCGCGGCGGCGGTCTGGTCGTCGCGCAAGGCACGCCAGAGCAGGTGATGGAGGAGCCGGCATCGCATACCGGAGCTTGCTTGAAGGCGTATCTGCAGGAGCGGGGCGAGCTGCGCGAGATACCTGTGGGTTAAAAGGGTAGGGAGAGAGAACCGGTGGCTGCCGCACGCAGCCGGTTCTCTTTCTAGTGAGCCGATTATACAATGCTCACGGTAAGAGGGACACTTCAATACGGACGTGGTTTTCTTAGCAAATTCGTGATACGCTATGGGATGTCTGTAGTGAACGGATAGCGATGGATGAACGATATTCCACTGACTCAGAGTATTTCACTATTTATTGAATAATGATTGTTCTGGTAGATATAGAGGGGTTTATAGGATGAAAGAAAACTTTTGGCGTGAATTACCAAGACCTTTTTTTGTACTGGCACCTATGGAAGATGTGACGGATGTTGTTTTTCGCCATGTCGTAAGTGAGGCAGGCCGACCGGATGTGTTTTTTACGGAGTTTGCGAATACGGAGAGCTATTGTCACCCGGAGGGCAGCAAAAGCGTACGTGGGCGCTTGACGTTTACCCCGGATGAACAGCCCATTGTGGCGCATATCTGGGGGGATAAGCCGGAATTTTTCCGTGAAATGAGCATCGGTATGGCCAAGGAAGGGTTCAAAGGCATTGATATTAATATGGGCTGTCCTGTGGCGAATGTAGCAGGGAATGGGAAGGGCAGCGGTCTGATCTGTCGTCCCGAAATTGCAGCGGACATTATCCAGGCGGCCAAAGCCGGAGGATTGCCAGTCAGTGTAAAGACTAGGCTCGGTTTTAGTGATGTAGAAGAATGGCGTGGCTGGTTAACCCATATTTTGAAGCAAGACATTGTTAATCTGTCCATTCATCTGCGGACAAGAGATGAAATGAGCAAAGTAAAAGCTCATTGGGAATTGATTCCGGAGATTAAGAAGCTCCGTGATGAAGTGGCGCCAGATACACTTCTGACCATTAATGGGGATATCCCTGACCGTCAGACCGGCTTGCAGCTTGCTGAGCAATACGGTGTCGACGGTATTATGATTGGGCGCGGTATTTTTCAAAATCCATATGCTTTTGAGAAAGAACCGAAGGAACATAGCAGTGCGGAATTGCTTGATCTGCTGTCGCTCCATCTCGATCTCCATGATCAATACTCAGAAGTGTTACCACGTTCGTTTAGCGCGCTTACCCGTTTCTTCAAAATCTATGTCCGTGGGTTTCGAGGGGCAAGCGAGCTTAGAAACAGCCTGATGAACGCCAAGTCCACCATTGAAGCACGTGCACTGCTGAGTGAATTTCGAAACAAGGAGCATGATGGGGCGGAGAGCTAATAAGTAGGAGTAGAACAAAGAGCCTGTCATCCGATTGCGTGATTGACAGGCGCTTATTTGCAAAGACCTCCTCCCAGTGCATGAGTGCATGAGTGAAAACTTGATCGGAAAGGTGCGCCAATGATCAACTTAACGATTCGCCAAGCGCGGCAATTTATGCTGTTGAAGCATGGTCTGTTGGATGAATACCAATTTATCGGAAAGCAGGGTGCATTGGATTTTGTTCGACAGGCAGGCTGCATCCAATATGATCCTATCGATGTTTGTGGCAAAAATCCCGAACTGGTGCTGCAGTCTCGAGTCAAAGGATTCAACAAAGAAATGCTCAATGAGCTGCTCTATACAGATAGAAGTTTAGTCGATTATCCCGATAAGAACCTCGCTATTATTCCTGTCGAGGACTGGCCATATTTTGAGAGGTATCGACAGGCCGCCAGGCAGCATGCCGCACACTATCCTGGAATGCAAGCTTTGACAGAGCAGGTACGGACTCATATCCACAATAACGGTGCGATATGTTCGGATGACTTGAAATTGGATGCCGATTTTGCTTGGCGATCAGCAATCCATTGGAGCGGTGGCAATAATACAACTCGTTCGGTGCTGGAACAAATGTATTCGACAGGCGAGTTGATTGTCCATCACAAGAAAGGTACGCGCAAATTTTACGATATTGCCGCAAAGCACATACAGGCGAATTTGTTGAATACGCCAGAGCCGCTGCCTAACGAGCTTGATCATCAGAAATGGCGGGTATTGCGTCGAATTGGTGCAGTTGGGGTTCTGTGGAACCGTGCATCCGATGCTTGGCTGAACATTTGGGGACTCAAATCGAACGAACGTAACGAGGTGTTTCGCCAGTTGTTAAGCGAAGCCAGAATTGCAGCGGTTACCGTTGAGCAAATGAAGGAAACATTGTACTGCTGCACGGAAGACTTGCCGCTTATTGAAGCCGTCCTTAACAATCCAGAGTTGAAATCTCGCTGCGAGCTGATCGCCCCGCTGGATAACTTGATATGGGACAGGAAGCTTATTCACCAATTATTCGGCTTTGATTACACCTGGGAGATTTACACGCCAGTTCATAAACGGAAATACGGCTATTATGTTCTGCCTCTATTATATGGAGAGAGCTTTATCGGACGTGTTGAAGTCATCGCCGAGCGAAAAACGAGGATGCTTGTCGTTAAAAACATATGGTATGAAGCCGGTGTGAAGCATACGAAGAAGCTGCAAACAGACTTGCACGATTGCTTCAAGAGGTTTGCGAGCTTTAATGGATGTGAGAAGATTGCTTTCTCTGACTCCGATATTCTCGAACATAAGGAGTAAAAGGAGTGTTCGTTAATATGAGTGACTATTATTGGGATACGAGAATTGAATATCTTCGACAATCGAGAGAATTATTTTACAATGATGATTACATCGAATTCTTGGTAAGAACTGTATGGAAGATCAAAGCTCCTGTACATCTAATTGATTTCGGTTGTGGTTACGGTTACTTGGGCTTGAAGCTGCTCCCGTTGCTGCCCGAGGGCTCGACCTATACTGGAATTGACTTAGGGGATAAGCTGCTTAATGAAGCAAGGGAATTGTTCGCTGCGCTCCCTTACCAGACAGAGTTTCTACAAGGCGACATTCAGGAGATAGCGGTGGAAAGAAAGTACGACATTGCATTATGCCATGCCTTCTTACTTCATGTACCGAATCCAATAACAATACTGAAGAAAATGAGTGAATGTGTCGTTGATCATGGAAAAGTGATCACTTTTGAACCTCACTGGATATCAAGCGCGTCCAACTTTTATTTGCATGGGCATGAGCAGTCTAAATATACCCAATTAGGCTTTCTTCAAAAGCTGTTCGAACAAGATGCTGCTCGCAGCGGCAAAGACGGCAATATAGGCATGAAGATCCCTATTTATCTAAGTCAATTAGGATTGAGGGATGTTGAATGCAGAGTTTCCGATAAAGTGAACTTCTTGCATCCTAATATGGAAGGCGAGAATCAGAGTAGGTTGTACAATCGGTTCATAGAGAGTGGTTATGCAGATGCTCCTAATGAGGACAAGGACGTCTTTGTTAGCAAACTAATGGAACGTGGAGCAGTTGTCCATGATGCAGAAATTCAGTATGAGAATGAACTTTTTCTATCCAAAATCCTCCATCGCGAATCGTACTTAACTTATGCTTCCAACATGAAGATCACATATGGAACTGTAGTGAGGTAACAGATTTGATATTAAGCGGTTTGAATTCGACAGGTACGATCGGCTGGCATTCCATGAAACCGTTTTCTGATAGGATATTAGATTCATATAAGTAATTACATCGACAATGGAACGATCAAACCAGAATATATGAATGTGTGATTCAAGATTAGGAGCAGAGACCGGGTTTGTATGACAAGAAATCTAGATATCGGAGGTATACGAGGTGGAGTATAATCCAATGATTGATGAGGTCTTCAAAGCAATTCAGACTGGCACAAATTCTACGCTGCAGCAGTTGATCGAGACGGATGCCAACCTTGCTAATATGGAAAGTAAAGACGGCCTTACGCCTCTTGGATTCGCAGCACATTATGGCAATCTAGAAGCTGTACAGATTCTAATCGATCATAATGCCGATGTAAATGCTGTGTCTCATTCGAAGCTATCATTTATTCCGTCGAATACTGCTTTGCATGCTTCATTAGCAGGGGCACGTAATATCGATGTGATCAGATTGCTCTTGGCTCATCATGCACGGACGAATATATGCGATAGCAATGGTCATACCTGTCTGCATACCGCTGCATTTCATGACGATAACCTCGACATTATTCGTTTGCTGATTGATCACGGCGCGGACGTCAACTCGAAAGCTGAAGGTGGGGACACAGCCTTACAATTGGCAATCCAACAAGGGAATCCTAAAGTGGCGGAGCTTCTTCAACAACTGGGAGCGAATATGTAGTACATATATGGTTGGAAAATAGGCCTCAGAGAACATTCTCCGAGGCTTGTTTGCAAGCTTAGCGCATCGAGGTAGTCGTATGCTCCGGCAGCAGAGGCTCGTACATCATGATCGCATGATTATCAGTGATGAATTCATCGGCAATAAGCTGGTTGTCCAAATTGTATATTTTTCTGTAGATGGTATTATGTCTCACATAACCACCCCAACTAGTACGGCTAATCCAGTGTTCCTGTTCATACACTTCATACTTAGCTGTAGGTGGATGTACAGCTCTCCATTCGCCAACGAGATGGGTGTCGGTCAAATAAACGATGAGCTGGAAGTTCTGATTGGTTTCGTTCTTGATCTGGAGATCGAGATAATTGTAGGCACATGTTGCGCCGCTGCCGAATGGCTGGCTTCGCTTGGAATCCGGAAATACGTCGTAGCTATGCCGATATCGCTCCGTCACGGTCAATGGGGAATGCAGCGTCATCCAGTAGATTAAGTTCGATAGCTGGCACAATCCTCCGCCTACACCTGTCTTGACCTTCCCATAGAATAGAATCATGCCATCTACATAACCTTTACGCTTGGAAGTGCTTCCGATTGCGCGCCAATAGGAGAAAGTTTCGCCCGGCTTAATGACGATCCCGTTGATCCGCTTAGAAGCGATGGCTAGGTTCTTCACCTTATTGTACTGCAGCAGCATATCCACGTCTTTGAGCTGCCGCACTAGAGGAGTCTGATGGGTAAAGATTAGATGTGGCAGCAGCACTTCTTCTTGCTCGGTTGCATAGGTTTTACTGCTGAAGTACCAATCCCAATACCGCCTCATTCGATAATACTTTTTGCCGCAATAAATACGGAGCGAACTTCTTCTCACTGGTTTCAGGGAGTCCAAGCGATCATCTCCTAACAGCTTGTCTTTGTGTACAATTGACGCTCGATGGATACCAGATAGTTGCAGGCAAATTGGTCTATCCAGTAAATTTTGTCCCAAAGACTGTAAAATTTTTGATTTCCACGAGCCACCCTGACACTATGTTGTCAGGGTGGCTGCATTATAGTGAGAAGTGTAGAGAACAAATACGACGTTTCTCATTATAAGGAGGATGTTCAAAATGGCAAATGTAAATCAAGTGCCGCAAACGGTTGGTTCCGAAATTCGCCCGTTCCACATCGCCGTACCGCAAAGTGACCTTGATGATCTTCGTCAGCGCTTATCGCTAAGCCGTTTGCCGCATGCTGTGAAATCTGCGGGGTGGAAGTACGGATCGAAGCTGTCGCGTGTACAAGAGCTGGTTGCTTATTGGAATCAACAATACGATTGGCGCAAACACGAAGCGAGATTGAACAGCTGGCCGCAGTTCACGACGACGATCGATGGCGCGAACATCCACTTCATGCATATCGTGTCGCCAGAACCGGATGCCATTCCGCTGCTGTTGACGCATGCTTGGCCGAGTTCGATCGCGGAGTTCCTTGATGTTATTGGTCCGCTCTCCAATCCGCGCGCTTATGGCGGAGATCCGAAAGATGCTTTCCATCTGGTCATCCCATCGGTTCCGGGCTTCGGCTTCTCCGGCTCTGATCTAGGCGAAGGCTGGGATATACCACGAATCGCGAAAGCTTGGGATACGTTAATGAAGCGGCTTGGTTACAAGGAATATGGATCTCATGGCAGTGACCTTGGCTCATTAGTTTCGCGTGAACTAGGCGTTCAGCGCACGGAAGGGCTGCTTGGCATCCATGTGCTGCAGCTGTTTTCTTTCCCGTCCGGCGACCCGGCGGAGATGGAAGGCTTGTCGCAAGACGATTGGGCACGTCTGCAATTTCTTGGAGCTTTCCAAGATCGTGCCGGCTTTAATGCCATTCAATCCACGCGTCCTCAGACATTGGCGTACGGATTGTCCGACTCGCCTGTTGGTCAGCTGTCCTGGATTCTCGATTTGTTCGATGGCTTCGGCGATCATGAGGGGGTCATCGACCAAGATGCGCTGCTTACGAATGTCATGATTTACTGGCTGACGAATACAGCAGAGTCATCGTCTCGTCTGTATTATGAGAACGCCCATGTATCGAATCCATTAGCAGGGGAGAAGAATGCCGCTCTGACAGGCATCTCTGTCTTCGGCAATGACTTCCGGACGATCCGTCGTTTTGCAGAAAGAGACAATACAAACATTGTATTCTGGACGGAGCATATGCGCGGAACTCATTTTGCTGCAATTGATGAGCCTGAGGGACTGACTTCGGATATCCGGTCTTTCTTCCGCCGTTTCCGCTAAGAAGGGTTTAGAGTTACGAACGGCGAAAGTTAAAAACTGGGAGAATCGTTATTGGGATGAATGAAGGGGGAACCTCAACTTGAAACTGGACCGCTTGCTTGCGATAACGATGGCTTTGCTTAATCAAACACGTGTCAGCGCAACGGAGCTGTCTCAGCGGTTCGAGGTTTCCCTTCGTACGATTTATCGCGATATGGAAGCGATCAATCTCGCGGGCATTCCCATTGTGTCCTTCGCAGGTTCGGATGGAGGTTACGAGATTATGCCCGGCTATCGAATCGATAAGCAGCTGTTATCTTTGGATGATTTCGCGGCAATCGTATCGGCTCTGCGCGGGGCTCGCTCTGCAACCGATGGCCACGATCTTGATGGTCTTCTTGAACGTATTGGCGCGATGATGCCCGAACAATCGGGGATCGTTCACGATCATCATGTCGATCTGGATTTTCAACCAAGTCCGAATGACAAGGCCAAGATCGGACCGCTGCGGCAGGCGATCAAAGATAAGCAATTAATTCATATGTGTTATTTGGATAACAAGGGAAATGAATCCGACCGAACGGTTGAACCGATGGGACTCTTTTTCAAAGCTTATACCTGGTATCTATACGGGTATTGCCGAACAAGAGGGGCGTTTCGCGTGTTCCGTCTAAGCCGAATGATTCGGGTGGTGGCGCTGCAAGAAACATTCGAGCGAAGAGACTACTCGCTGCAAGATGTTGAGCGCGAGTTCGTGGGGCGGGCGGATTTCTCCAAGGTTATGGCTGTGCTGCTGTTTCAATCAGCTGCCCGCAGCCGAGTGTTAGATGAATTCGGCTTCCAGCAAGCAGTCAATAATCCAGATGGCACCTTGACGCTTGAAGCACATTTTTCTTCGGAAGAGAAAGCATTTCAGAGTATACTGAGCTATGGCCCTTTGGTTGAAGTGATGGAGCCAACGGCGATAAGGACGGAAATTGGCAGAAGAATAATGGAGATGGCACGACAATATCATTTGATGTGATTAGACGCAGGTATTGTATGGAGTTTCCTCAGACGAATAGGTCTGAGGAATTTTTTGCGTTGTTCGCTAATCCGAAAGGGAATCTGTCCATTATGATTTAAGTTTGATTTAAGCGAGCTGCATTAGGATAAAAGCAAGTCATCCAGTGGTAGCCCACTAAAGAACATATAGCTGATAATGAATATACAAGGAGTGTTGATTCATGAAATCCAATAAGATGATAAAGCTAAGCACCCTAACCTTGGCTGCATTGCTTGCAGCAACTGTTGCAGGATGCTCGAAGGCAGAGGTCAGCAGCAATAGCGTCGATACAGCGCCCGCTGCAGCGACGCAAGCTGCAGATAATCCGATTAGATCAACTAGTGAGACGGGTACAGCAACTACGGGAACAGAAGCGGCAGCAACAACAGCAGCCTCAGCTCTTAACACAGCGGATATGTTCAGCGACCGCGATCTGGAGCAGACACCAGATCTAACAGCGGCTGCACAGATTAAGTTGACAAGCGGGCAGGATATAACCTTGGATCAGGAGGGCATTTACGTCTTAAGCGGCGAGGTGCAGGATGCGACGATCATCGTTGATGCCCCAGAGGACGCGAAGGTTCAGATCGTTCTAGATGGCGTTCGTATTACGAATGAAGATTCGCCTGCCATCTATGTGAAGGAATCGGATAAAGTGTTCGTGACCTCTACGGACAGCGAGAATGAGATGAAAGTAACCGGTGCTTATACAGCGGATGGCGAGACGAACCTGGATGCGGTTATCTTCTCAAGAGCCGATCTGACCCTGAATGGAACGGGAAGCTTGGATATCGTATCCAGTCAAGGTAACGGGATTGCGACGAAGGACGATCTCGTCATTACGGGAGGGGAGTACACCATTCAGTCCGCTGCCGATGCGCTCGAGGCCAACGACTCCATTCGTATCCACGATGGAACAATCACAATCGATTCCGGCAAGGATGCGCTGCATAGCGAGAACGAAGAAGATGCTTCCCTTGGATATGTCTATATGGATGGCGGAACATTGAATATTAGCACGGAAGATGATGGTATTCGTGCCAACAGCATCGTTCAAATCGATGGGGGCACGATCAACATCGAGACATGCCAAGAGGGGATCGAAGGCAACTATATCAAGATCAATGATGGTCGGATTACGATAAACGCACAGGATGACGGCATTAATGCCTCACAGAAGGTTGATCCTAACGTCGTGATTGAAGTTAATGGCGGTACGATTGATGTAAACATGGCAAGCGGTGATACGGACGCATTCGATGCGAACGGCAATATCTTTATTAATGGAGGCACCATTCATGTACAGGGAGCTTCTGCCTTCGACGCGGATGGTACTGCACAGCTCAATGGCGGCGACGTTACAGTCAATGGTGAAAAAATTACGGAAATCACCGTTTCACGCGGAGGCGGTGGAGGACGTGGCGGATTCGGCGGTGGCAGAGGGATGCGCCAATAGTGGGGTGAAAGATCAGCTGCGGCTGGTCATATGATTCAGATGATGGGCCCGTTTCACATCATGCCGAGGGAAAATCAGGTTTCAATGCTGATTTCTCTCGGCTTCTTCCAGTTGGTTAGGGATAGGATGCGATACGGATGCTATCAAGAATTCGTGCTCAAATGCTCAACAATTAGATTATAGGCATTCTCAACATGCTCGGGACTAGGATCAACACCTTTAAGCTTCGGCACATCAAAGCTGGATAAATCGAAATGATACTTAGGTTGAATATCGTGTCTAGCTAAGCAATGCTTGCTGCAGGCCAAGGGGCAGCCATCAATTGCGATGATGTCACGACTTGATTTCGCTGTTTTGACGAGTGATTTCACATCACCGCCTACACCTGCGATGCAGGACATTTCGGCAACGTTGTCTCGATCCATTCGGATAGCGATTCTATTAGCGGTCTGTGCTGCCGAAGAGCATCCGGAGCATGAATAGACAAGAGGCATATCCTTTTTGTTCATGTGTCGTATTTCTCCTTTTATTTTTAATCCTTCTGACTTTTAATTGTAGCCTGTGCGAACAGGCGGTTACTGTAATACTCATCACTATTAGAAATTTTCAGGACGAACGAATTTCGTTTTACTTGATTTATATACCTTTCACCTAGCTGTAGGACGTACCCAATATAACCAAATTATTCTTCTTTAATTAATCGTAATAAATGTTTAATTATCACAAGGAAAATGACTGCAATTGATTGTATAATTAGGCATGAATAATTGATATATACAGTCTAGTGGGACACAAGGAGAATGTTATGAATTTTACGATAAATCAGAACATTTTGAATGAGAGCGCATTCTTTTTGAGAGAAATGGAAGCCTTCAGTGGCGTTCATCGGATTGCTGAGAAGGTCATGAAAGATATCGAATTGGTCTTCGGCACCCGCCCCTCATCAACAGATGAATGGGGTCAATTAGGATCGTATGCGGTCATCTATGGAACAATCGGAAGAAGTCCTATTCTGGACAATCTGTCCGAGAGCGGACGGATTGATCTCTCTGAGCTTCATGGGAAGAGCGAAGTTTATTTATTACAAGTTGTAGAAGCGCCGGTTGACGGAGTGGAGCGTGCGCTTGTTATCGCTGGCAGCGATAAGCGGGGAACGATCTATGGCTTATTCCGTCTGTCCGAGATGCTTGGCATTTCACCCTATGTGAATTGGAATAATGTGCCGCCCAAGCGTTTAGAAGAATGGACGCTGGATAATGGATACAAGTATGTCTCGAAACAACCGTCGGTTCGTTACAGAGGCTTCTTCATCAATGATGAATGGCCGGCATTCGGAACTTGGGTACATAAACGTTTTGGCGGTTTCAATGCGGAAGCGTATGATCATGTGTTCGAATTGCTGCTGCGTCTGAAGGGCAATTATTTGTGGCCGGCAATGTGGTCGGCACGATTCTATGATGATGGTCCGGGACTTGCCAATGCGGAGCTGGCGGATGAGTATGGCATCGTTATGGGGGCTTCCCATCATGAGCCATGCTTGCGTCAAGGCGAGGAATACAGATATTTACGTGGCAAGGATTCAATCTATGGCGATGCGTGGAACTTCCGAACCAATGAGGAAGGGATCACCCGATTCTGGGCGGATGGTCTGAAGCGCAGCGGCAAGTTCGACAATGTGATTACCGTCGGGATGCGCGGCGAGGCAGATACGGCAATCATGGGAGAGGCCGCGACGCTGGCCGATAATATCGAGCTGCTTCGAGACGTACTGCGAACGCAGAATCGGTTGATCAAGGAGCATGTGAATCCGAATTTGGATCAAGTGCCGCGAATGCTCGCGCTGTATAAAGAAGTGGAGCCGTTCTTCTATGGGGACGAGCAAACGCCGGGCTTGATCGGATCGGAGGAGCTGGAGGATGTTATTCTCATGCTCTGTGATGACAATTTTGGCAATTTACGTACACTGCCTACGGAGGCTATGCGCGCACATTCCGGCGGCTATGGCATGTACTATCACTTCGACTATCATGGCGGCCCTATCTCATATGAGTGGATCAACAGCAGTTATTTGCCGAAGGTGTGGGAGCAGATGAGCATGGCCTACGATTTTGGCGTCCAAGAACTGTGGGTTGTCAATGTGGGCGATATCAGCACGCAAGAGTTTCCGCTCGCGTATTTCCTGGATCTGGCGTACGACTTTGACCGTTGGGGAACGGATGCAATCAATAAGACGAATGACTATACACGGTTGTGGATCGAGCAGCAATTCGGTGCGTTCTGCGATACAGAAGACCTTAAGGCGATCCATCGAATTATCGACGGGTATACGCGGATAACGCACAATCGCAAGGCAGAGGCAATGAACGCGGAAGTCTACCATCCGGTTCATTATCGGGAGACTGACAGACTGTTGTCCGAGATCGATAATCTTATGGCTGATGCCGAAGCGCTGCATGCAAAAATGACAGTAGAGGCGATGCCGGCCTTTTTCTCCTTGGTTTATTATCCGGCGATGGGCAATTTGAATTTGCAGCGAATGCACCTGCTGGCAGGCATGAATCATTACGCGGCTAGACTGAATCGGATGGAAGCGAACCCATTGGCTGAACAGATCCGAGCTTGCATGGAGCGGGATGCGGAGCTCGTAGAACAATTTCATGCGATTGATGGCGCTCGATGGTTTGGCATGGGCTTGTCCGAGCATATCGGCTTCACTAAGTGGAATGAAGATGAATGCCGCAATCCAATTCTAATGCAGGTCATTCCCGCCCGAAAGCCAAGATTAAGCGTCTCCTTGGACGGCAGTTCGCAGCAATCCGAGGGCAGCGGCTGGCATTTAAACAAGCTTGTTATGCGCGATTTCAAACGTCCCGATACGACGGTAGCAGCCTTCACGATCTACAGCATCAGCGATTTGGAGGCATCCTATGAATTGGTCTGCGACGCGTCATGGGTGTCATGCTCCAGTTATAAGGGTACATTAGACGGCATCTTTACAACTTCGGAGACGATTACGGTTCGGATCGACCGTAGTGCCATGAATGGCGTTAACGAGGCAGAGATCATGGTGAAGCTTCCTAGCGGCGTCTGCACGATTATCGTGGATGCTCAGCTGCCGGATCTGAGCGGGTTATCGGATGGAACTTTCATCGATACGGAAGGCTATGTATCGATCGAAGCAGAGCACTATAGTGCCAAACATGATGCAGGACAAAGCGGGGAAGACGCTGCTGGCTTCCAGCTTATCGAGGAGTATGGTCGAACATTGTCAGCGATGAAGGTGTTCCCGACTACACGATATTTTACAGCTGGCGAAGATGCCCCATATCTGGAATACCAATTCGTTGTGCATGAGGCCGGCAGCCACGAAGTGGAGTTGTATATGCAGCCTTCGAATCCAGTAACGACGGACAATACGCTGTTCTATGGCATTCAGTCGAATGAAGGCGAGATTCAAGTGCTGAATACGATTGTCAGGGGACAGCAAGTGAGCGAGTACAATCGCGACTGGGCAGTTGGTGTGCTTGACAATATTCGCCGCCATATAAGCCGCATCGACTGTCAGGAAGGAACGAATAAGCTCCGTATTTATGCGGTAAGTCCTGGCTTCGTGCTGGAGAAGCTTGTTATCTATCCAGTCGGCAAGAAACCTGCTCCGAGTTACTTGGGACCAACGGAATCGTATTATGTTGGGAAAGGCGAATAACGGCTCCAGCTTGTAGTCATACTCACACTAGCAGAAGATTAACTTAATAATCGCGCTTATTCGAAAGACTCCTACCCGTCCGTGCTGAACGACATGACGGATAGGAGTCTTTGTATTTGTCGATCAGATGCCTATTAACAGCCTTTACCAATATTTAAGTTTCGTTTAAGTAACGACATATACACTAAGGGCATCAAATCCGAAAGGAAGTGTCCAACGTTTATGATTAAGCAATTGACTTCAACCACGCTTGCACTAGCACTCACACTCTCCTCCACGGCCTATATCGCTGCGGCAGACGATGCTGCGGGAGACGTAACGAGCATTTCATTGTCCGATAATGGGGTAACCGTTGATGGCCAGACGGCTTCAACCGCCTCAACGGCAGCCGTCTATACCGGTGCGGATATTGTCTACTATGAAGCTGGGCATGATTCCTCCTATGGGGAAGGAACTGCAGCAGACGCACACGATAGCAGTGAGGCGGACAAGCATACAGTCGTTACGATAACGGAGCCAGGTACCTATCGTTTATCCGGTACGCTCTCAGCTGGACAGATTGCTGTCGACCTAGGCGAGGATGCAGAGACGGACCCTGCTGCGAAAGTAACACTTATTATGGATGGCATTGACATTACGTCCACAGTTGCCCCTGCAGTTATTTTCTACAATGTCTATGATCCGTACAGCAGCGGTGAAGATACGAAAGGGATTACCGATCTGTCGAACGCAGGAGCACAGGTTGTGATTGCCGACGGCTCCGTGAATGAAGTGAATGGCTCTTATGTCGCCCGCATCTATAAGGAAGGAACGACGAAGAAGCTTCACAAGTACGATGCCGCATTCTACTCTCGTATGTCGATGAATATTTCTGGTCAGACGAAAGGAACGGGTGAGCTCCATATTACAGCTGAGAATGAAGGTCTTGACTCCGAAATGCATCTGACTATCAACGGCGGCAAGATTTACATTGAGTCCCAGGATGACGGCATGAATACGAACGAAGACGGTATTTCGGTTACGACAATCAACGGAGGATATGTTCATGTAAATGCAGGTTTGGGTGCGGAAGGCGATGGAATAGATTCGAACGGTTATTTGACGATCAACGGTGGCTCCATCGTGACGATGGCGAATGATCGCAGTCCAGATGGAGGTATCGATGCGGATGGTGACATTGCGATCAATGGCGGAACTGTCGTTGCTCTTGGGACTCGCAATGATGCAGCAGGTACGAATTCGAAGCAGACCTTTATTGAGCTCGCATTCGCTTCCACGCAGAAAGTAGGCAGTGTGATTACGCTGAAGGATGCCGAAGGCAATTTACTACTCAATCATACGGCAGAAAAAGCGTTCCAGAGCGTTACCTTCTCTTCATCTGAATTAGCCATGAATACGGAATATCATGTGTATATGGATGGTGTTGAACAGAAATATACAGGAAACAGCTTCGGCATGATGGGCGGCGGCGGTTTCGGTGGTATGGGGCCTGGCGGCAGGGGAGATGCTGCTGATCCGGGGAACGGTACTTTTACACCTCCAGATCGTACAAGCATAGAAACCCCACCGACAGGTGAAGCACCTCCGATAGGCGACCTCATGGGTGGCGCGCCGAACGGAGCTGGCGATTTCAACCCTCAGACAACAGCAGATGGCCAAGCTAATGCAGAAGGTTCCACATCGTTCATCATTACGAATGCCATTCATAGCTTCTCGGGAATTTCGGCCTCTACGGAAGCCTCTGGCAAGACACGTGTTACCTTCAGCGTGAACGACGGCAGCGGCGTGAAGAATGTTGTAACAGGTGGTAAGCTAGCGCTAGATAAAGTAACAGCAAGTGCTGAAGTTCCCGACGAAGATATTCAGCTTACGATCACAGATGTTCCATCAGAAAGCTTCTCGTCTTCGATTCGTTTATCGGAGGGACTTGATGCGCTGACGCTCCCAACGGAAGATGGCACGTATCAGCTCACAGTTGCAGTCGTTTCAGATAATGCCAAGTATACAGGTACGTCGCAATATACATTTATGATTGGCGGATTGCCGTTTACGGACATTCATCCAACAGACAGTGCCTATTCCGCGGTGAAGACGCTTTATGACAAAGGAATTCTGATTGGGACGAGCAGTACGGCTTTCTCACCATCGGGAACCGTGACGCGAGCAGCAGCGGTTACAGCGCTTGGACGCTTGCTCGGGGTTGAACAAGCAGAAACATCAACGTTCAAGGATGTACAGCAAGGCAGCTGGTACAGCGGTTATGTCGGATGGGCATCTACGAACTCAATTGTACGAGGTGACGGGGCTGGACATTTCCTGCCGAATTCGATCATCACGGTGAAACAGATGGATTTGATACTAAGTCGGTACGCTGCATTAACAGGCATTGCGTATAACGTCAACAGCAGTGTGAGCGACGATCATGCATTAACTAGAAAAGAATTGGCAGTTATTCTAGCACAGCTTATTCAATAGTCTATTAACGGTTATTGAGGAACAACCGTAAACAGCAGAGAGCCGACCACATTCGATGTGGACGGCTCTTCTCATGATAACCTCGTTATTGTACAACCCGTTTCTGAAACCTCGCGATTGCCTCATATTCAGCTTCGAGCTTGCGAGGAATCTGAATGTAGATCGGCAGCAGCTGGTGATAAATATCGGCATGCTCCTTGATCGGTTGATGCTGATGCGTGGAACCTACCATTCCCTCCACGATATCCAGCGACTCGGTGTGGCCGAGCGCTTTGAGACCAAGTACAACAGCGCCAAGGCATGAGCTTTCGAAGCTCTCCGGTACGACAACCTCCTGATCGAAGATGTCCGACATCATCTGGCGCCACAGATGCGAGCGGGCGAAACCGCCTGTTGCGTGGATGCGAGTCGGGCGTCCGATCTGTTCCTCCATCGCGAGCATAACCGTGTATAGGTTGAAAATAACGCCTTCCAGTACAGCGCGGATCATATGCTCTTTCTTATGATGCATGTTGAGGCCAAAGAAAGACCCTCTAGCGTTCGGATTCCAGAGCGGCGCACGTTCGCCCGTCAGAAAAGGGTGGAAGAGCAGACCATCTGCTCCTGGTCCGACTTTCTCTACGATCTGCATGATAAGATCATAGGAATCCATGCCTAGCCGTTTAGCCGTCTCGACCTCCGAGGCTGCGAATTCATCTCTGGCCCAGCGGAGCAGCATACCGCCATTGTTGACGGGTCCACCGATGACCCACCTATCTTCTGTTAACGCATAACAGAAAAATCTGCCCTTCGGATCGGTCACCGGTTTATCGACAACCGTGCGAATGGCACCGCTTGTCCCGATCGTCGCCGCAACAACGCCTGGCTTGATCGCATTCACACCGAGGTTGGACAGTACGCCATCGCTGGCTCCGACAACGAACGGGGTGGAAGGCGCAAGTCCCATCTCTTCAGCGTAGACAGAAGACATCCCGCTTAGCGTATGCGTCGTTGGTACAAGCTTCGACAGCTTCTCGCTCGTAACGCCTGCCAGCGACAGCGCTTCTTCATCCCAATCCAGCTTCTCGAGATTCATCATCCCGGTTGCAGAAGCGATGGAGTGATCGACGATATATTCATTGAACAGCTTGGCGAATACATACTCTTTGATCGAAATGAATTTATAAGCTTTCTCGAATAAGTCCGATTGATCATGGCGAAGCCACATCAGCTTGGAGAGAGGGGACATCGGGTGAATCGGTGTCCCTGTCCGCAGGTAGATCTCATGTCCGTTCATCTCATGCTTCAGACGCTCCGTCCAAGCAGCGCTTCGGTTATCGCCCCAAGTGATGCAATTCGTCAACGGCTTGCCATCTGCATCGACGACGATGACGCTGTGCATCGCCGAGCTGAAGGAGACGAACATCACCTGTTCCGGCTTCGCACCGCTTTGCGCCATAACCATCTTCAGCACGTGGACGACAGCACCGAAGATCTGATCCGGATCCTGTTCTGCCACTGACGCAGATGGAGTAAACAAGGGATACCCTTCGTCCGCCTTGGTTACCACCTTCCCGTTCACCTCGAACATTACAGCTTTGGTGCTAGTCGTTCCGATATCAACGCCAATCATATAGTAAGGCTGATTCAATGGAAGAACCTTCTTTCCTGTAAAAGTTGCCAAGTACCTTTCTTCAAATCCGTGTTTACTAAAAGATCGGTTTTCAGCACCAGCTACCTTTTATACTACCGTACTAAGCAGAAGAATCAATACTAAGCCCACAACAGACAGCAGCGTTTCCATCACCGTCCATGATTTCAACGTTTGCGGCACGGACATGTTGAAAAATTCCTTCACCATCCAGAAGCCGGCATCGTTGACATGGGACAGCACGAGGGAGCCGGCACCTGTTGCAAGCACGACGAGTTCAATGTTCGTGTCTGGATTCTGACCGAGTACGGGTGCTATAATGCCGGCAGCCGTCGTCATGGCTACGGTGGCCGAACCCGTTGCTACACGGATCAGCGCGGCTACGAACCAAGCGAAGAAGATAATGTTCACATTCGCTTGCGTTGCAATATCGGCAATGGCACTGCCAACGCCGCTGTTAATCAATACTTGCTTGAACGCACCGCCTGCACCAATGATCAAGATAATGGTAGCCGTTGGAGCCAAGCATTCGCTTGTGAAACGGGAAACGTCTTCCTTGGAGAAGCCTCTTGCGAATCCAAGCGAGAAGAAGGCAAATACGACAGCAATGAGCAGAGCGATAATCTCATGGCCGATAAATTCACAGAATTCCGTGAATGGGCTTGTGGCATCCGGATCGATGATGTTGGCAATGGAGCCAATAAGCATCAACAGAACAGGCAGCAGGATCGTGAACAGTGTAATGCCGAAGCCTGGGAGATTGCGATCTTCTTTGGTCGCGAATTGATCAGCCAGGTTGGCTGGCGGTTCGACCTGAATGCTGCGGCCGATAAATTTGCCAAACACAGGTCCTGCGATAATGGCCGTTGGGAGACCGATGATAATCGAATATAGAATCGTCTTGCCAAGATCGGCTTGATACGCATCAATCGCGATCATTGGAGCCGGATGCGGCGGAACGAGTCCGTGCACAGTGGATAGTCCGGCGAGAACGGGAATACCGATCTGCAGCAGCGACATTCTTGTCTTGCGAGCGACTATGAATACAATCGGAATAAGAAGGATGACCCCAACCTCGAAGAATACCGGGATGCCGACAATGAAGCCGACGATCATCATTGCCCAATGTACGCGTTTCTCTCCGAATCGATCGACCATCGTGGTTGCGATTCGTTCGGCGCCGCCTGATTCCGCCATCATCTTGCCAAGCATGGTACCTAGACCGATGACGATCGCGATCGTTCCTAATGTTCCGCCTAATCCGCCGGTTATGGACTTGATAACCTCATCCGACTTCATCCCCGCTAAGAAGCCTAACAGCAGGGAGGAGATAAGCAGAGTGACGAATGGATTCCATTTGTATTTGGCGATGAGCACAACAAGAAATACGATGGAAACCAATGCCCATATTAACAAAGTAACATTGTGACTGAAGCCAAAGATCGTGTTCATGATGCTGCCTCCTGTTATTATCCAGATCGATATCACTTTCAGCATTTCCATCATAGAACGCTTTCAACAGAATTATTGGGCAGCATATTGTATACTTGTCGACAATGTAGGCGGCGCTTTATTCAAGCGCTTTCCTTTCTTACCGCACCAACAACGATTACGATATGCTGCTATGAAGCGTTATGTTGGAATCTGCGAAGTATTGCTGCACAACCTTCTGAATCACATTCACATCTCTTGATTCTAATGCTTGGATTATGCCCCTATGCTTATCAATTACTTGCAGAAGCTTACGTTCCCCTTCAGCGAAAACAACGTCCGTCGTAATAAGCATAACGGTCAGTACAATGTGACGGATGCTTCTCCACAAATGGTGGATGCGGGTATGGTTAGCCTCTACAACCATCGCTTCATGGAAGCGGAAATCCAGATGCGAGAACTCGATGGGATCGTTGTATTTGACGGCAAGCTCCATTTTATCAACGATTTGCTTCAGGCTCGCGAGCAGAGCCTCGTGATTGCCGTTAGCCAGACGCTGCTGAGCGAAGCTCTCGATCAAATATCGGACATCATAAAGCTCTTGCAGCTCTTGACTGCTCAGTCCGAGTACAACGGCACCCATCCGTTCCAGACGTATAAGTCCTTCGTTGGATAATGTCTTCAGTGCTTCCCGCACGGGGGATCTGCTCGTGTTAAAATCTGCAGCTATACGATTCTCGGACAATTTCTCGCCTTGCTTAATCTTGCCATTAATGATCTGCAGTCTTAATTCACAAGCAATGGATTCCCCTAGGGAAGCCCCCTGCAGCCAAGCAGTAGGATAACGCATATAAAGTCAACTCTCCTATATCCATCATTGTCGAATGGTTAATAACGGTATGTATTTACCGATTCTAACACAGATTCGCATCATGATTCTATGAGGAGTACGGATGTTGGTTATTCGAGTTATTCGACACGCTCAACCGCATGGCCGCCAAACTCGTTGCGAAGCGCAGCAACCACCTTGCCGTGGAACGTATCCGCTTCAAGCGAGCGATATCGCATCAGGAGCGACAGCGCAATGACAGGCGTGCTGACTTCGAGATCAAGTGCGGCTTCAACGGTCCATTTGCCTTCGCCGGAGCTCTTCATGACGCCGCGAATGCCGTCCAGGTTCGCATCCTTCGAGAAAGCGTTCTCCGTAAGCTCCATCAGCCAGCTGCGAATAACCGAGCCGTTGGACCATACGCGCGCAACCTGCTCATAGTTGAAGTCGAATTCGCTCTTCGACAGCAGCTCAAAGCCCTCTGCGATCGATTGCATCATGCCGTATTCAATGCCGTTGTGCACCATCTTCAAGTAGTGGCCGCTGCCGTTCTTGCCTGCATACAGATACCCACGATCTACCGCAATGTCTTGGAAAATAGGCTCGATTGTCGCGAACGCTGCTTGATCGCCGCCTATCATGAAGCAGCCGCCATTCGCAGCGCCATTCGTACCGCCCGACGTCCCTACATCGAAGAAATGAATGCCGTATGCGCCAAGCTTCTCGGCACGAGCGAGTGATTGTTTATAGTGCGAATTACCGCCATCGATGATGATATCGCCAATCTCCAGCATCGGAATGATCGTGTCGATCACTTGATCGACGATAGGGCCTGCAGGGACCATAATCCATACGATACGAGGGGAGGCGAGCTTCGCAACGAGTTCTTCGATCGAAGCAGCAAATTGTGCGCCTTGCTCTGCCAATTGCTTGCCAGGCTCAGGGTTCACATCATTAACGACAACTTCATGGTGATGAAGGAGCATATTTTGTGCGAGATTATAACCCATTTTGCCAAGTCCTATCATGCCTAATTTCATTGTGTTCACCTCTATTAAGTCTACAAGTATACTTGTGTACAAGTTGTCATCTTATCATAATAGCTGGTTTCCATTCTGTAAATACAATTACGTCAAACCTCGGCGTATACAATTGTTGACATATGGAATTGATTAGATTATCATCTAATTAGATAATTGTTAAATTTGTTGAGCGATGGAGGTACACCTATGCCAGAACAAACCGCTAATGGGATGACCGCGAACGAGAAGCTGCAGTGTTCGGTGCTTCGCAGCTTCATTACCGAGCAGGGCTGTATTACGCATCTTCCAGCACAGCTGAAGAAGAAGCTGATCGTATTGGAGCATCTGACGAACCAACTGGATGCCGAGAAGACCTATACTGAGAAGGAGATCAATGCGTTCATCAAGCCGTTGAATGAGGATTTTGCTACGATACGCAGAGAGCTGTATATTCACCGATTCGTCAACCGGGAGAATGAGATTTATGAGGTGAACGACCGCAGGGAGTGGAGGGATTGGCGGACATTGGGGTAGGGCGACAAGAAAGAACTCCGCTGGAAGCTAATAGAATGTATCAGTATGATAGGAATAGTAGAACAAGAAGAAGCAGGTGTATACAATGACCGAACAAACGGCTGCCAATTGCCCAATATGCGGCGGCGATAATCGATGCGGGAGCGAAGCGGGAAGTGGAGCATGCTGGTGTATGAAGGAGCACTTCCCGGAGGAGATTTTGCGGCTTGTGCCTGAAGATCAGCTCGACAAGGCTTGTATCTGCCCGTGTTGTCTAGAGAATTTTAAGAAAAACAACAGCCTGTAGGAGAAAATCTATGATTATTCATTATAATACTAGAGTTTGACAGGTTGCTGGTATAGCCTGATCAGCCTATCATCGAAGGATAAATTGAAACCAGAAAGAGTGATAGAGGATGACAACGTTCAACAATCCTATTTTGCCTGGGTTTTATCCTGATCCGTCCATGTGCAGAGTTGGCGATGATTACTATCTGGTCACTTCGACGTTTGAATATTTCCCTGGCATTCCTATTTTCCACAGTAAGGATCTCGTAAACTGGAGGCAGATCGGCCATGTGCTGGACCGGCCATCTCAGCTTGATCTTGATGGCTTGAGGCCATCAGAGGGAGTATTCGCACCGACGATTCGGTACCATGAAGGCACCTTCTATGTCATTAACACGATCGTTGGCAAAAAAGGCAACTTCATCGTGACGGCTTCCGATCCTGCTGGACCTTGGTCCGATCCATACTGGCTGGAATCGGAAGGCATCGACCCTTCCTTATTCTTCGATGACGATGGCAGAGCTTATTACACAGGTACCCGCCCTGCACCGGAAGGCCCTCAATACTTCGGCAACTGGGAAATCTGGATGCAGGAGCTGGATCTTACTACGATGAAGCTGGTGGGCGAGAAGCATTCGTTGTGGCGTGGAGCGCTGCGCGATGCGGTATGGCCGGAGGGACCGCATACATACAAAATCAACGGCTATTATTATCTGCTCATTTCGGAGGGCGGCACGGGTCCAGACCATGCCATTTCTGTTGCCCGCAGTGAGAATCTATTCGGCCCTTACGTCGGCTATAAGAAGAATCCAGTCCTAACGCATCGACATCTAGGGAACGACTACCCGATTGTCAACGTGGGTCACTCTGATATTGTAGAGACACCGAATGGCGAATGGTGGATGGTGCTGCTTGCTTCCCGTCCGTATGGCGGTTATTACCGCAATCTGGGCCGCGAGACATTCCTGGTTCCATTCACCTGGGAAGAAGGCTGGCCTGTCGTGAAACCGGGCAAATCCATTGTTGAGATGGAAGAGGTGCGTCCGAACCTGCCGGAGCAGCGTTGGATTCAGCCGCCGGCATGCGACAACTTCGATTCATCGGAGCTTGGTATGCAGTGGATACATCTTCGTACGCCAAGAGAGCCATTCATGAGTCTTGATGAACGGCCTGGCCATCTTCGTCTGAAGCTGCGTCCGCAGACGATGAAGGAGAATGCGCAGCCTAGCTTTGTCGGCAGACGCCAGCAGCATATTCATTTCAACGCGCGTACAGTGTTGGAGTTCTCGCCGCGCACCGAGCATGAATCGGCTGGGGTCGTGCTGCTGCAGAGCAGCAGGTACCATTTCCGTTATGAAGTGCTGCTATCGGGCGGGACAAAGGTGGTTCGGTTGACCAAATGCTCTGACGGCAAGGATGAGGTACTGGCTGAGCGTGCAATCGCAGAGGACAAGCTGTATTTGACAATTGAAGCGCATGAGCAGGATTACTCCTTCTACTATGGGGCGCGGGCGGAAGAGTATCAGCCGCTTGCTGAGAACGTCGACGGCCGAATTCTCAGCACTGATGTAGCTGGCGGTTTCGTAGGCGCATGCCTTGGCATGTACGCCAGCAGCAATGGACAACCAAGCGATAATGCTGCGGACTTTGATTGGTTTGAATATACGGGTCATTAATAGAAGCAATGCTCTTCGACGATGTCAATCGTTGAGGGGCATTGCTTGTTTATTGGACTTGAAGGAATTTACAATAAGTGTTTAAATGGAATGATCATCCTGCTGCGATAGGATCGCATTGGACTAACGGTTGCAATTAGCACTTATTCGGCCACAATCGCCTGTTTTGAACGCCCAACGGTTGTCAGCGAGCTTATAGACCTAGTTACTGGGCGAAATCCCAACATTCCAGCGCAATAGCAACAATGACAACCGTTACCATCCAAACGGGAGCAAAATGACCTCATTAACGACTGCGGCAACCGTTAGATTCACGCCAAGAGGAGGAACCTAGATGATCTATGTCGTTAGACACGGGCAAACGGATTGGAATCGAGAGGGCAGACTGCAAGGCAGACAGGGGCTGCCGTTGAATGAGCACGGTATTAGCCAAGCGGAACATTTGAGAGCATCGATCCAAAATGTTAAATTTGATTATGTGTTCTCGTCGCCCCAAGCAAGGGCGGTTGAAACGGCAGAGATCGCAACGGGGATGAGGGCGATCATTGATAACCGGCTCGATGTTTTTGATCTCGGTGAAGCGGACGGATTAACGCGGAGCGAGGTGAAGCTTGCCGGCATCGTACCCGATTCGAGCATCTATAAAGGCGTTGAAGATATCCGCGCCTTCGTTGCAAGAGTGTTTAATTTCATGCAAGAGCTAGAAGCGCAGCACAACACGGAACAGTTGAATATATTGATCTCTGGACACAGATGTACGACGGGTTGTATCGGTGCGTATTTTGAGGGAATACCTGAGGATGGGAATATCTTAAGACACTCGTCGGATAACGGAGGATACAAAACCTACGATTTCACCCATAAAACCAATAACATGCAAGCGAGACAAGCGTAGAGGAACGAAGCGATGGAATTTGATGAGCTGAAAGAAAGCATTCTTGCGTGTCGGGATTGTGCAGAGAGGTTTGGGCATACCCCTAGTCCTATTTTTCACGGCACGCAGCACTCGAAGATTATGCAGATCAGTCAAGCACCTTCTAAGAACGTACATCTGACGAAGCGGCCATTCAACGACCCGTCCGGCGACAAGCTGAAATATCAATGGTATCAAATTACGGACGATGAATTCTACAATGAGGACAATTTCTACATCACATCAATCGCGAAATGTTTCCCCGGGAAGAACGGCAAGGGAGGGGACAAGCCTCCTCCGTTAGCTTGTGCAAAGAAGTGGCTGGCGACCGAAATGTCCTTTATTGATAACAAGATCTTCCTCATTGTAGGGGGGAAAGCAGCTAATTACTTGTTCCCCGGCTTAAGCTTGCTCGATCTGGTGTTTCATGATCATATCTTGAACGATAAACCAGCTTATGTGATGCCGCATCCTTCACCGCTCAATGTAAGGTGGTTCAAGGAGCATCCTGAATTCGAGGCCCAGAGGATGCCGGAGATAAGGGCGAAGGTGTGGGAAGCGTTAGGTAAGACTGAATAGATGAAGTCGAAGGCAGACCGAAAGGGCTGCCTTTCATTATGCGGCTAGGACTGGACCCTAATTTGTTTTACACCCTGCATAGATGGTTCTCCAGCCATTGCTTCGATTTCTCGAGCATTGCGAGGGTAATCTGATGGTTCACATTCGAATACTCAACGAATTGCATGGAATCGGAGGGCACCTGGTACTGAGACATTCTCTTCATAAAATATCGCTGACTATCGATCGGGATTGTTGCGTCAACTGTGCCGTGAAGGAGCAGGAGACCTCTACTGTTTTCATGGTTCAAGTGAGACATAGGATCATGTTCCTCCAAGAAACGCCTCTCTATTGAAGTCATTGGACTTCTTCCATCATTCTTACGAAATAACGCTTCGGCGTTAACCCAAGCACAAGAACCGTTAATGACGATCGCAGCTTGTAACCGAGGGTTCTTCGAATAAAGACCGGCAGCAATAAAGCCACCTGTCGAATGACCAACAATGCCGATAGGATCATCCGTTTCGGACATTTCAGATACGAGCAACTCAGCTTCCTGGACACTTTGAATGACGACTTTCCAGAAGTATTGTTGCAATACTGCCTTATCGAAATAATCCAGAGTTCCCCGTTCTCCATGAAGCGGCAATTCTGGAACGATTACCTGATACCCCCAGCTTGCAATCAACGAAGCAAAGAAACAATAATCATGAATATTGGACACCCATCCATGGTACAGAAGAATAGTACCCTTCGGTTTCACGGAGGGCATGACTTGCAAACATGGAATATTACAAATAACGGTTTGGCAGCTCATGGTCTACTTCCTTTGCTTGAGTGATAGATGGTCCGTATATGACTATACAAAATTTTCGACACCGTGATCTCGTGTTCCTTGCCGTTGTCTGGCTAAACAAGCGCTGTAACCTTTTGCGCAGCCATAGTCGTCATTGCATGCTTATGGGGGATACCCGAGGAGTTGCAGTCGAAGACAATCTCCGCACTGTCCCGTATCAGCCAGTCATGGTAATGCGCCAGAAGTTCTCCAGAGTGCCACGCATATGCATTCGTTTCCTTCTCCGGTGGCGGGGCGATAAAAGGCTTGTTCACGAACACATTAAATACATGCATGCCGTTGTCATTCGTAAAACGCTTGTAATTCGTGAAAATCTCCGTCCGATACTCCGGTTTGATGTAATGAAGCACGCCGCTGGAGAAAATGATGTCATAGTGCGTATCCAATCGGAACTCCAATAAATCCGCTTTGAATACATTCACATGAACGCCAATCCGTTCAGCAAGCCTTCTCGTTTTCTCAATCCCCGCATCTGTCACGTCAAAGGCACTCACTTCATAACTACAAAACCCACCAATAGTGGTGGGTTCGTTTAAACAAACATTTATTCGTTAGGCTGCCATACTTTGAGTTTGTTGCCATCTGGATCGTAGAAATCGAACTCTTTGAACCAGCTATGTACGATTAGGTCTTCCGTACGAATGTCATTGGCACGGACATGTTCATAGAGTGCTTCAATATCGGATGTTCGAAAACAGACAACGGGCATTTCATAGCTCTCGCCATTGTCCAACCACTCGTTCGTTCGAAAAGTTAAAGTTCCGCCCGTTTACGGTCGGAGACAGGGATATAAACCCCGTCAATTCCAGTTAAGACGGCTTTCTTAAGCTGCTCCACCAATTTGACACCTCTCATAATAGGAATGATGAATCCCTAACTTATTCAAGGTTATACCATAAAAGTCCTTTTATGGATGAACTGCCCATATGAAAAAAAGCTGATTTATCTCGTGGGCAGTCGATAAATGGCGAACGGTTTGCCATACATGAACGGGCTGCTAATGGCATCCAACTGTTGGAACGTTTCTTCCGTAAGCGTCAGATCCAAGCTGTTCAAATTATCCTGAAGCTGCTCCACGCGGGTTGCACCAACAATAACGGTCGATACTGCCGGTTGTTCCATAAGCCAAGCGAGGGAGAGTCTGCTAGAGCTAGTTCCGAGATTCTCCGCAATCTCGCCTACTCTACGTGCTAAAGTAATCGTCTCTTCGCTAAGAAACCTGCTGAAGCTGGGATCAGTGTGTGCTCTAGAGCCATTCGGAATGGCATCGACTGCACTATACTTGCCGCTGAGAATGCCTCCGGCAAGCGGGAAGTAAGGGATGATGCCAACGCCTTGATCGAGGCATATCGGAACAAGCTCAAGCTCCGGCGTGCGGTCGGCAAGAGAGTAGCTGACTTGGGTAGCAGTATAACGAGCTAATCCTTTGAAATCGCTAATGCCAAGTGCTTTCATGAGCTCCCAAGCGGCATAGTTGGATGCGCCGATATAGCGCACTTTACCTGAGCGAACCATGTCATCCAATGCACGCAGTGTTTCATCAAGCGGCGTATAGGGATCAAACGTATGAATTTGATACAGATCGATATAATCGGTGCGGAGCCGGCGCAAGCTTTGCTCAAGCTCCTGTTGAATATGGATGCGAGATGAGCCGCTCTCATTAGGCCCCGTACCTCTTACCAAGCCAGCTTTGGTAGCCAGCACGACTTGATGCCGTTTGTTCACGAGCGCTTCGCCAATGATTCGTTCAGATTCTGTCCCTGCATAAATATTGGCGGTATCAATGAAATTAATACCATTATCGATAGCGTGATGTATAATTTGGATAGAAGTGGATTGATCCGCGCGTTTACCGAAGGCATTCGTTCCAAGACCCAATACCGAAACCTCAAGTCCGCTGCTTCCAAGACGACGATATTTCATAGATGCACACTCCTTTATGGTGTAATTAGTCATTCATTATTTGCTCTAACAAGGTTTTCTCAGTTTAACCTTTTGCCGGACTATTCGCAATGTGAAATCATCATTTTGACTCATATAAGACAAGGAGCGAATGCCATGTTCATCATTAACGTTGAAGAAGCGATTATTCGAGACAATCAGTGGCTGATAATTACTCGGAGTAAGTGTATAACAAGGATCATATGTTGTGTATTACACAACAGGCCTAGGCGACACTTTGTATCTAACACTAATGCGCTGGTTGGATGGTGAGTTGCTGAGCGGCGAATCGACCGATGATCAGGTCTGGAATTTAGGGATGATGATCGCGAGGCTCCATCAGGCAGCGGCAGACTTTGCTCCACCGGATGATTTTGTGCGGCCTGCTTGGGGGAAGGAAAGCTTCAACAAGGATATGGCTAAGCTGGAACATTATTATGATCGGTTTCTGACATCCAATGGCTGGAAAATGTATCAGGCGGCATCTGAGCTCATACAAGAGAAGCTATCGTTCATAAGTACCAACGCGGATAACTATGGACTTATTCATGCTGATCTCCATCTCGGGAATGTTTGATCCGTTCTTGTTTAATCCGATCGAACCGGTAATCATTGATTGATGTTATAAAATATTCTATGTAACTGGTAAAAATGTTTTTGTTAGACATCCCCCAGTAGAATCGTTATTCTGTTCAATGGCACAAATACTGGAATAACTTAATTGGGGGATATCCATGGAAAGAGCACAGCTGGCAGCGGAAATCTATAGGGCGGCCCACCTTACTGGCGAATTCAAATTGCGTTCGGGCAAGACGTCGGAGCACTATTTTGACAAATACTTATTCGAGTCCAATCCTATCCTCTTAGCAGCTATCGCAGAACAGTTGGCACCTATGATTCCGGATGGGACTGAAGTGTTGGCTGGACTAGAAATGGGCGGGGTTCCAGTGGCGACGGCGCTGTCATTAAGAACGGGTATACCGGTTGTCTTCGTCAGGAAGAAAGCGAAGGAATATGGCACCTGCAAACTTGCAGAAGGGACAGATCTAGCAGGAAAGCGGGTATGTATTATAGAAGATGTAGTGACGACGGGCGGGCAGATCTTACTTAGCGCAGAGGATCTGCGGCAGTATGGGGCGCAGGTCGAGTCGGTTCTAAGCGTAATTGAGCGGGAAGCAGCCGGCAGAGCGAACATCGAGCGTGCAGGACTGCGCTACCTTTCTTTGTATCGCATGGAACAACTGATGCCGCAGTAGTCAGCCCTTAAACAGAGCAGGACAACAACAAGATGAAGAAGGTGGGATAATCATGGATTATATCGGACTGATTAATCGAATGAAAACGGCAGGTGTTCGGTTTGCGGATGGTCTGGCACAGCATGAATTTGACGCGATCGAGCAGCGGTTCGGGTTTCATTTTCCACCGGATCTCAAGCAGTTCTTATCCCTTGCATTGCCGATCTCAGACAAGTTTATGAACTGGAGAGACAGTAGTAATCACAATACCGAGCTCATTCGTCAGCGTATGAATTGGTGTCTAGAAGGCCTGCTGACTGATGTGGAGAATAACCGATTCTGGATGTATGAATGGGGACCGAAGCCTGAAGACCAAGCACAAGCCAAAGCCATATGCGAAGCGGAATACCGCAAAGCGCCGAGATTGATTCCAATCTACGGGCATCGCTATATCCCTGAGACACCGTCCGAAGCGGGAAATCCGATTCTGTCCGTTTATCAGACAGACATCATCTATTATGGTGAGAATCTGTATGAATACCTATTAGTCGAGTTCGGGTTTAAGAAGTATGAGGAGGTCGAGTTCGACAACATCAAACGGATTCGGTTCTGGAGCGATATTGTCGATAGCTGGGAAGCGGACTATATGATCTAACAATGGGGATTATGGGATGAGAATGTATACAGACCCTAAAGGCGAAGCATACGAGCAGATAATCGATTTGGCGATACGGAACTCGGAATGTTTTGTACTTGGGGAGAAGCTCCCAGCTGCTGTTGTACCACACCGCCCATATGCGGCTGTACTGGAAGCGTTGGAGCCTTACCTAATGAAGACAATCGTAATTGAGAGCATAGATGAAGTTACGACAATGGGCAAAGCCTATCGCAGTCATGCCTTTTATACTACAGGAACCTACTACTTGTATAGAAGCTGTGAAGAAAGCGGAAACCTATTGAAGCGAATGGCAAGCCGCTTGTCTGAGTGGGTGTATCCTAACCTGCCAGAGGACCTATGCTTCGTGAAAGAAGGCGGCGGAGACTACCTTTACTCGGTTGTTCATGAACGTATGTATGGTATGGATATTACGGAAGAGGAAGCGATCGAGCTAATGGATCGCGTAACGGGTATTTGTCTGAAATTAGAGGCTCACCGTGACCTGGATCGTCTGCTGGATGATGCCATAAAGCACCAAACGGACTGGTTGTATATAAGTAGGCATGGGCTGACAGAGCTGCCCGATCGAATCAGGGAATTAACAGAGCTGCGCGATTTAGAGATCTTCGAACAGGATCTTTATCGTCTGCCCGAAGAGCTCTTCGAGTTAAGCAGACTTGAGCGTTTGACGATATCAACCGCTGATCTGGAGAGTATTCCGGCATCCATAGCCAAGCTGAAGAACCTGAGAGAGCTTCGCATTCATTGTGCCAGCTCGAATCGGCCGGGGTTTCGGCCCAAGCCGAAGGAAGAGATCAGCCTGAACCGAATACCGCCTGAGATTGGAGAGCTGGAACAACTGGAGCAGCTAACGATTGCATACACATCGATCCAAGAGCTGCCGCGTGAGATAGAGAAACTGAAGCGACTTCGAATGTTGAACCTGGGAAATTGTATGATTAAACGGAAACCGAAATTTCTTCATCGTATGAAGCAGCTGGAATTTATTAATGTGTCGCAGAATTCGTTGTGATGAGGGATTGAATTCGTGTCAGATAGCGCTATGATTAAGCAAACGGAGAACAATAGTAGTAAACCATCAAGGAGCAGCCTGCCGCCGCGCAGCTGCTCCTTTTGGCATTGAGTGGTATGTGAACGTTCTGGGATTCGAGATTATATGGAAGATGGGCATTGCCAGCCTTAAACTGCCAAACGGACAAAAGAACGGACTCTTCGGGGAAGAAGAGGACGAGAACAGTATATGGTACACAAGTCGTAGGTTGACACTTTTTTCCTTGTGCCTTATGATTGCATATACATACATTATGGTGAATATTTATGCGAAAGAGGGTTAACAAGGTGCAAGTCAAACATTTGCTGACGCTGAAAGAATTGGACCAAGACGCGCTGCAATCGATCATACTGAAGGGGATCGAGATCAAGAGGAATCCGCATTTGTATACACACGCCTGTGATCGCAAAGGTCTGCTGATGCTTTTTCAGAAAACATCAACACGTACCAACTTATCCTTCCAATCCGGAATTCAGCAGATGGGAGGGTATGCGGTAACGCTTGATTGGAATCAGAGCAACTTCAGCATTTCGCCTATCCAATATGAGGCTCGATATGTCTCGAGGAATTGCGAAGCTGTCATGGCACGGTTGAAGAAGCATGAGGATCTCCTTGAGCTCGCGAAGTATGCGGAAGTCCCCATCATTAACGGCTGCTGTGATCGCTACCATCCGTGTCAGGCACTAGCGGACTTGATGACAATCTATGAAGTGGCCGGTACGTTCTCGGGAATAACGGTGACCTATGTTGGTATCCATAACAATGTTGCCAATTCGTTAGTTGCCGGATGTATAACACTTGGCATCAAGCTGATATTAGTAACGCCTATTATTAACGAGACTTCATGGGATGAACAACTGATGCAGGACGCATATCGCAGCGGGTATGTAGAAAGCGTGAATCATATATCTGATGCGATACCCAGGACTGATTTTGTATATACGGATACGTGGGTGGATATGGAATTTGTCCAAGAAGGGCGGTACGAGGACGAGAAGAAGCGAAGAGTAGAGATAATGATGCCGTATCAGATCAACAAAGACAACCTGCGAGGCTATTCGCCTTACATCATGCACGATATGCCGATTCATCCTGGCTATGAGATAGAGGCAGAGCTCGTTGAATCGGAACGATCGATCATTTATCAGCAAGCGGAGAATCGGATGCATGTACAGAAGGCATTGCTGATGTACTTGTTTCAATCGACAGCGTAATCGTACATAGAACAAGTAGGATCGCATGATAAGTGTATAACAAGAAACTACCAGTCCTGTTGACTGATAGTTTCTTGATTTTTCGTAGAAAGCATGAAACCTCTAGTTACCCTGAATCTCGAAGCTGAGATGAATAGCAGGAATTCTGGAGCCCGGATGGTCTTTCTCGTACGTTAATTGCGGTGCAAGATAGATATCCGGTGTTTTCTGCTGGCCTCGATAAATGCCGGGGTACAGATCGATAATGTGATGCCCCGGCTCACCTGACGCGATGAATGTGAACTTCACCGTGCCCTGACTATTGAAGCCGCACATATAGCCGATGTACGCATTATCGTACGTCATGTAATAGGCATTGTCGAACTCTGTCCAGCCAACACCTTTAATCTCCAGCGTAACCTCGGTACCGGCAGGGCCGGACACCGGCGTCATACTTGCGATCGACGGGTCTATGCGGAGGTAGACTTGTCCTAGCACGACGCCGTCGACGAGCAGATCAAGACGATGCGGAATGCCCCCGAGATCATCAGGCACTTGGAAATTATAACGAAGCTGTCCTTTGGAATCTGCTGTGACCGAAGCAAGTGGAACCTGCTTCTCTGCAAAACCATTGCCGGATACACGGCTTCCCACCATCGTATTCCAGACCAAATCCACCTTCTTGCTGACTGGCAGACCCGACGCCGTTAAGGTGACGTCTTCGCCCACAATGCCAGATTCTTTATTCAGCGAAGCGGCAACGTACCGTTCTGCCATTGATCGATACGTTGATTGCCGTGTTGGATGCTGCAGATACCAGTGCAGGTACGGCGAGGGCGATTGCCGCTGCTGCGATTGCGGCTTTCGTCAGCTTACTCAACGGAACCATTTCCTCATTCCTCCCAAAGACAAATGGTAAATACTTTCTCAGGCACAACTAGGATGGATGGACCATAAACGTGTAAACCGTCCAATAACAAAGCCCATTTTACCAGTTTCGTAGGACTTAAAGAAGGATGCAATTTGACGAATAATATTTTATTTACCGACACGTATTTACATGATATTTATAAGGGGAGATTTCATTCTAGTAGCACTAGATGAATGCAACTCTAACCTCATATGGTCCGTTTATTATTAAGAAACCGAATGTTACGGAAGAGGTGAACGATGATGAGGCGCACAAGGTTGGGTACTGCGTTACTGCTCTCGGCGATGTGCATCATGGTAGCATGCAGTAATAGTACAGATACATTGGAAGTTCCAAGTACGAATCTATCAACACAATCGCAAGACCAAGCCTCGCCTGAACCCGATAAGGTACAGGACAACGGAGAAGCCGAAGGCCATTCCCAGACAACCGAGCAAGCATCTGACTCATCGGTCCTTAAGCTGGTAGGTCTAGGGTTCGATCAGCTAACGAAGCTTGAACTGGACGGTTATTATTGCTTAAGCTTCGTTGCAACGAACAAGAACGAAGTCATTGCAGTGATCAGCAGCAATGGCGCGGATGATACGAAGCTTCTTCGCATTGATTTGCAGAGCGGCAGCTCATCGGTTATACAAGAAAGCAGTGATGCCGAGGAGATTGCGGGTTACAGTCTTATCCTGACGGACAATGGGAGCGTGCAATGGCAGAGCTATAGTAGGAATGAACCGATCAGCCATACCTATCAGCTGGACCTTCAGCAGCAGCAGGTCGTTCGAGTGGATAGCAGCGAGGTAAGTCCTGATGGCAAGTGGACGGCAGCATCAACGATTGCGGATAGCAAGCAAGGAATCTGGGGAACGGAATTATCGAGCGGTGAGCGAAAGCAGTGGACTACTGGAGCGAAGGATGCGAATCCGCTGTGGCTGCCGGATTCCTCTGGATTCGTATTCCTTCATGATACAGGTGACAATCTAGGAGACGGAGCTGGTCCGCGATATGAATTAGCGAAGTATGATCTAAGCTCGAATAAAGTAACCATTTTGCCCTATGAGTCTGGCTTCTGGGGGTATATCGATTGGCTGGAGCCTGGAGTATCTGTACTAGCTCATAATGGATTTGATGATGTTGTAGGCCTGAAAATCGCAAATCTGCCGACGAATAAGGAATATCAGATCGTGGATACCGATGATTTCGAGTATTTGTCCAGCACCATTATTCCGGCAGACAATCGCTTGTTCATTAGCGATCTCGGATCGTTCCGAGTGTACGGATCAAACGGTGAATTGAATTCTGATATCCCATGGCCAACGGATTTTGATGAATATACGGCTAAATATATAGCTAAGTCAGCAAGTCAAACGGATGAATCCGTAAGAGAGATTTATTATGCTGGCGGTGAACAGAGTGCACGCTTTGGACCTTCCCATTTGCGTTTTTCACCTGATGGCAAGCAGCTGGCTTATCTCCTCGGCGCAATAGGGGAAAGCGTAGACGATAAAGTGGTAGGTACACGAATCGCATTAGCCAACAGGGATGGAAGCGGAACGAAGCTAATAACGCAGAACTATGCACGTATTTCTCAATTCCAATGGACACCTGATGGGACTGCCATTCTTGCGTTGGTAACATCTGAGGATGACCGGGAGCAATTTTATATTGGAATGATTCAAGCAACCGAACCTACGCGTTCCTAAAATAAGAAAACCGCCGATTGCTATGCACCAATGCCCAGCAGTACGGCGGTTTGTTCATTTCATCATCATTTACTGGCCGTGATTACGCGCTTCTTGCTCGCGCAGCTCGATTCTGCGGATTTTGCCCGAGTTCGTCTTCGGCAGATCACGGACGAATTCGATCCGACGCGGATATTTGTAAGGTGCAGTCCAAGACTTAACATGGTCCTGCAGCTCCTTTACTAGCGCATCGGAAGCAGTTGTTTCGTCCTTCAGCACGATGAAGGCCTTCACGACATGACCACGAATCTCGTCAGGGCTTGCGACAGCGGCGCATTCCTTGACCGCAGGGTGGCGCAGCAGCGCTTCCTCTACCTCGAATGGTCCAATCGTGTAGCCGGAGCTGATAATAATATCATCACCGCGGCCTTCGAACCAGAAGTAGCCCTCTTCGTCACGCTTCGCTCGGTCACCCGTAATGAAGTACGAACCAACTATGTTATTCAACTTACGCTGCGGATCACGGTAATAAGCGTGGAATAGAGCGGGCATCGCACTGTGCACCGCAATGCTGCCGACTTCGCCTGCGGGCAGTGGCGTGCCTGCTTCATCTACAATCTCAACGAGTCCGGGAGCGATGGACTTGCCCATGGCACCCAGCTTAACCGGCTCGTCCTTCAGATTGCCAATGAGCAGCGTACTCTCTGTCTGGCCGTAGCCGTCGCGAATAGTAAAGCCGAACAGATCCTGGAACTTATTGATGACCGCTTGGTTGAGCGGCTCTCCCGCCGATACCGTACTGCGCAGTGAGGACAGATCGTAGTTGGACAGCGTGTCCAGCTTAGCCATAATCCGATATTCCGTTGGCGTACAGCACATAACGCCGACTTTATAGGTTTGAATAAGCTCCAAATAACGCTCAGCACTGAACGCGCCTTGATAAATAAAGCCCGTCGCTCCGCTGCCGAGAACCGATAGGAAGGGCGTCCAAATCCACTTCTGCCAGCCCGGTGCAGCAGTTGCCCATACGAGATCACTGTCGCGAATATCGAGCCAAGAGGAGGTGATGCGAAGATGCGCATAACCCCAGCCGTGAGTGTGAACAACACCTTTGGGATTGCCAGTCGTACCGGATGTGTAGGCGAGAATTGCCATATCATCGCGATGGGTCAGCACCGCTTCGCGTTCTTCCGGCTGACCATCCATCAGCTCGTGCAGGGAGACCCAGCCTTCTGTCGATTGACGGCTTGCGTCAATTCGATATTGAAGCGAAGGGAGTTCTTCCGTAATATGATCCACTTCAAGTGTTCCGTTCGCCCAAGCAATAACGGCGCGTGCTTCGGAATGAATCAAGCGGTAGGAAAGATCTTTGGCCCGCAGCATCTCGGAAGACGGGATAATGACGAGTCCGAGCTTGAGGCAGGCAATATAGATGACGTATGCCTCGAGTTGTCTTGGTACCATAACAAGCACGCGGTCGCCTTTCACAAGACCGAGGTTCTCGAGTCCTCCTGCTAACTTATTAACTTGCTTCAACAGCTCAGCGTATGTAATCGATCCATTGCTGCCATGATCATCCGTCCATCGGAGCGCGATTTTGTCCGACTTGTGGCGGTCGATTTCGGCGCTCATATTATATTGTTCAGGTGCAATCCATTGTTGAAAATTCAAGCGATCCTTCTCCTTCAACGATGCAGTAATATCGTGATGTATTAGTGTAAGTATAACATATTTTGAACGTTAACGTTGGGTTAGGTCTCATCCTTGAATCGTTAAAATTCGAAGCCGCGCACTTTGGCAAACACCATTGTATCCCTTAATTGCCTATTCCAATCCGTCGTTTCCTTACGCAGAATTCCTTCGAATGTGAAGCCTGCCCGTCTTGCAACTGCAGCGCTTCGTTCATTGTTCCGATCGCAGCGAATTTCGATCCGATTGGCCTCCAGTTGTTGAATGGCAAACTGTGTGATTGCTTCTACAGCTTCTGTCATATACCCTTGTTTCGTGTACGCCGAATGCAGCCAATATCCGATCTCAAACTTTCGTGCTTCCCAATCGATTCGATGCAATCCGCTGCTGCCAATTAGCTTGCCTGTTTCCTTGTGGAAGATAAGCAGCCTAAGATCAGAACGATCAAGAAATCGCAGCCGGCCCTGTCTAGTGACAATTTCGGACTCCTCTAATGTAGGAATGGTCTGGGCAAAAGGAAGCCACTGCCGCAGCTCCTCAATACTCTCGATTACCGCCTCATTCACAGCCGCGCCATCTCCCCATTGCGGGGCGCGAATAACTAGTCGATTGCTTTCGAATTGCTCAGGAATCGTCAATAATATCGGATTCGTAGACTGTTGGCTCATCGGCTCACCTTCCGTCAAATATTTCCAACCACAATAGCACAGTAGTGAATGAGCTGACAAGACTATTCCTTCATTCGTCATGACCAATACTGCTAATTTATGGTTTACACGAGAACATATGTACGATATATTGGTAGAACTGAAAGATAGATCGGAGAAGGGACGATTCAATTGTAATATATCCGAATGAACGATTGATTGTAAGCAGCGAGAGGGGGTGGCGTATGTATGGTGCTGCACTAGCACTCGTCTTGCTGTCCGGTTTGGTCCATTCAATCTGGAATCTATATACGAAGCGAAGTGTCAATAAAGCTGCTTTTCTTTGGCTGACACAGCTGATTGCGCTTGTTGTCTTCACGCCGCTAACGATCGCGCAGTGGGATATGAGCAGGATGACGGGAACGGGGATGCTTCTTATCTTTGCCTCGATGCTGCTTCATGGCCTATACATGCTGCTGCTCGCACGAACCTATACGGTTGGAGACTTCTCGCAGGTGTATCCGATCATGCGGGGAACGAGCCCGCTCATTGTGCCGATTATCGGTACAGCGCTGCTAGGTGAACATTTGTCTACCATTGGTTGGATCGGAGTTGCAATCATCGTCGTTGGCATCGCGCTGACGAGCAATCTCCGCTTCAAACGAGCAGAGTCAAGACAGACGTCCTATATGGCGCCGCTGCTTGCTCTCGCTGTGGGGCTGTGCATCGCGAGCTACATTGTCGTCGATAAACTCGCACTGGAATACTTGCCTGCGGTCGTATTGAATGAGGCGACTAACGTAGGGAATAGCCTGCTGTTGGGGTATGCCGCCTATCGCACGCGGGCTGTGAAGTCGGAGCTTCAGGTCAACTGGAGGACGATTCTGCTTGGCGGCATTCTAGCACCTGGCGGTTACATGCTGTTCCTTTACGCATTATCACTTGCTCCAGTGGCACAGCTGGCCCCGATGCGGGAGATTGGGACGGTATTCGGGACATTGATGGGAATATTCTTTCTTCAAGAACCGCAGGGCAAACGACGAATCGGAAGCTCCATCCTCATAACCACTGGCGTTATCCTGTTAGCAATGAACAGCTAAACTGGGAGATGCAGAACAGCTCTATGCACGTTTGATGGCATTCGTCAACGAACGGAAGCATAGAGCTGTTTCTAGTTTATATAAATATGTTTAGCCTTTCGAACGAACCTCTTGCCGCATGAACAGCACATAAGAGATTCCGAAGCAGATCATCGTTGCGGCGATCAGGCCGACCAGCTGAGGCCAAGAGAGCAGGATGCTCTGCATGAGTGAGAGCGGACTTGAGATCGCACCGATGACTTGTGCGGTCGTCAGCGGACCGAGCGAGCGCACTCCTGGCGTCAGCAGCGTGCTCGTCGCCTCAGAGAACAGGTAGGCAGGCGACAATCGATTTAGCAGCAGCATTCGGTTAGCATGTCGAAGCAGAATCGACAGAGCAGACGAGGCATCAGGGGCTGTCGCTTTCTCGATGATGCCGACAAGCATGCTGTAGAAGATCGTAAAGAACAACCACAGCGCTATGCCGGATAAGGCGGATGTAGCAGCTTGACGGAATCGGATCGAGAATAGAATGGCTAGGTTGAGCCAGAACCCAACATATACGGTCGCCACGAACAAGAACAGAATGACGCGCATCACTTCTTCAGGCGTAGGCGGGTAACCAATTGTGAACAACCCGAGTCCCATCACAAGAAAACCGAGGGAATACAGGACCACTGCGACGAGCAGCAGCGACGCTGTAAATTTCGCAAGAATGAAATCATCACGGTAGATCGGCTGCGAGAGCAGGCGGCTCAGCGTTCCTTTGTTTCGCTCCGTATTAACGGCATCGAATCCGAGTGCAATACCGACAAGCGGACCGAGGAAAGAGACGAAGGTTACGAATGTAGGCAGTGTGCCGTCCGATACGGTGAACATCTGCAAGAACAGGAAGTTGTTGTCGGCTTGCTGCGATTTGACGCCATCTCGAAGCGCAGTTACAGCGGTGTAGATCGAACCTATGCAAGCAAGAGCAATAATGGCAATTAGAATAATAAAACGCCAGCTGCGCATATGATCGCCGAACTCCTTCTGCACCATGACCCAGAATGGAGATGTCGTTCGGACGGAAGTCTTCTCCAATCGTGCTTGCTTCCGAAGCGACGGTTGATTGCCTGTAAATATACGTTTTAGCCAATTAGGACTTGCTGCTGCTTCGTTCACCTCGTTCACCTCCTTCGAAATAGCGGTGATAAATGTCATCGAGACCATACTGCTTGCGACTTATGGCATTAAGCCGAGCTCCGCTTTGTATAATTTCCAGTGCTGCCTCAGAAGAAAGATCACGACTGCAGATCAATGTTGCAGATGCGGTAATCGAGTTATGAACCAGCTCATGGCTTTGAGGGCCATGATAGGAGATCACGCCGCTCAGATTGGTTAGACGATGAATCAGATCTTCGCTCCAGCCTTCTGCTTCCAGTTCAACCGTTACCGTTCCCTCATCGTCCAGCTGTTCAGCCAGTGATTCAATATCACCGCTTGCGATCAGTTCACCGCGGACGAACAGTCCGACACGGTCACAGATTTGTTGAACCTGATGAAGATGATGCGAGGAGAGGAGGACTGTAATCTTCTCTTTGCGGCTTAGATCGGAGATCAATTTCAACAGTTCGCGCACGCCCTCCGGATCAATGCCAAGCGTTGGCTCGTCAAGAATGACAACCTCTGGCCGCTTGATTAACACGTCTGCGATGCCAAGCCGCTGTCGCATGCCGCGCGAGAAGGCGCCGACTTTCTTGTTGACAGCGTCCTTCAGGCCGACCAGCTCTAGCAGCTCTTGTGCCCGGGCTATTCCTTCGGCAGACGGGATTCGATTCAACCTTGCGGTGAGCATCAGATTATCGATCGCAGTTCGGTCTTCATAGAAGCCAACATCATCGGGCATATAGCCAACGCGCCGTTTGATCTGCAGCGCTTGACGAACAGGGTCCAGCCCGCAGATGCGGGCGCTCCCGCTCGTTGGCTCCGTTAATCCGAGCATCATTAGAATCGTCGTCGTTTTTCCCGCGCCGTTAGGACCAAGCAAGCCGAATACTTCGCCTCTGCTAATCGTGAGATTCAATCCGTTAACGGCGACCTGCGTATCATACCGTTTCGTCAGCCGCTTCAGCTCGATAATCGGCTCAAGCTGTTCGGTTACCGGTACCGCCTCTTGGATAGATGTCTCCACGCTCAGCGCCTCCCGAACTTGCGGAACAGGAAGAAGAGACCTCCTGCAACCGCAACGATAATAAGAATGCCGATCCAGCCCCATAATGTTGACGATTTCACAGCTACACGGAATTGGGCGTTCGCCGTCTTCTCAGGTGATGAAGCCGTCATACTTACGACATAGTCACCGGCAAGTGCTTTCTTATCGGCCTTGATCGTCGCTGAGACATGAGATATTTCGCCTGCTCCCAGCTTATCCAGCTTGGAAGGGGAGAAGGTTACTTCCCAACCGGATGGTGTATCAGCGGTAAGGCTGACGTTCTTCATCTCGGTGGAGCCTGTATTCTGTACAACGAGATCAAGCTTGCGCTGCGCGCCTGCTGTTACATCGGTGCTGAGCAGGTCATTCTTTGTGCTGAGTTTCAGCCCGTATGTACCTGTGATGACCGCCTCAATCGACGCATTCGCGGAGGTATAGTTGTTGGATGCCCGAATTGGAATTTGGTACGTTCCTGCAGCGACGGACTCAGGTGGATTCACACGGATCTGAATGGATTTCTCGCCGTTTGGCTCGACCTCGACGCTTGTGACGTCCGTACTGCCGTCGACGAACGTAATATCCCAGCCTGGCTCAATTTGCGCACCCAGCGCATAGGTTTGCTTGTCAGCCGTACGGTTGCGCAGTTCCGCGCTATAGGTGAAGGTCGAGTCAGCATGGCCTTGCATGTTCGGTTGATTAAGCGTCAGTTCGGAGCGGAAAGTGCCTTGCTCAGACACTTGAACCGTAAGCGGCAGCACCTCTCCGCCAGCCTTCACTTGGAAGGAATAAGCGCCTTTGTTCACTTCCAATGGCACTTCTAGCTCCAAATTGATCGTCTGTGATTCTCCGCCTTTCACTGCAAGGCGGCTTACGTTGCGGCCTCCAGCGGTGAGCTCGTACTTCCAGTCGTTGCCAATCTCCTGAAAACCGAGATCGACCGTCTCCGTCGAGCTGCCGTGATTGATCAGATCAATTTGATAAGAGATGGAGTCCCCCGGAGGGGCAGATAGAGACATGTATGGGGTATACAGCTCAACTTGGCCTGCGGCATGTACAGGTATGGCTCCAATGGGAGCTGACATCACCCCCAATCCGATCGATAATCCTGCAACCACCTTCATAATTCTTGACTTCCGGCATGCATGCAGCATGTCGAATCCCTCCCGCATGAAATGGAATGAATAAGTGCTGCTCTTCTGCAGCGTTCATAGACGGTACGGCTGAGAGTGTCTTTTGGATCTACCTCTTCGCAAAAATATTTTTATTTTCGATCGTCCCTTTTTTTGATACAACGTTGTATAGATCATATTGGATTCAAGATTGGGAGGAAGGTGGATCGGCATGAGCAGTCAGGATGAAGAGTTATCCAAGACACTTCGTGCCATGTGTGAAGGTTCGACGGAAGCGTTCGACTTGATCTACGCGCAGTATGCACCTCTTGTCATGCAGATCGCATCGCGGATGCTAATGGATCGAATGGAAGCAGAAGATATATGCCACGATGTATTCCTTGAGGTGCTGAGACGAGGCGATCAATATGATCCAAGCCGCGGCTCATTAACCTCATGGATTGCAGTGATGACGAGGAGCCGCTGTCTCGATCGAATGCGGGTTCGCAATCGATGGAAGCATGCAGATCATGCCGAGGAAGATCACATGATGTCTCCCGAGCAGACGGAGGAGCTTGTCATTCATCGGCTGCAGCGTCAGGATTTGCACGGGTCGCTGGAGGCACTCCCGTCAGAGCAGTTGCAAGCGGTCGTCAGCAGCTATTTCAAACAACAGACACAGCGACAGATGTCTGAGTCGTGGAACGTTCCGCTTGGAACGGTGAAGTCATGGGTGCGATACGGACTTAACAATTTGCGAAAACAGATGGAGAAGCGAGGGTGGGCCAATGAGCCAGATAACGGAGCGAAGGAGGTACATCGATGAACAACCTGCATACGAATCCGCACAGCTGCAAACGCATGTATCGGGAAGAAGATTGGATTGATTGGCTGCTTAACGCCCACAATACAGAGCAGCATGAAGCTATGCGGCTGCATTTGACTATGTGCATGAAGTGTCGTGAAACGGTCGAGCATTGGGCGCCGCTTCTTCAGATTCATCCTGCTGAAACAGCTGTACTCCAGGAACACGTTATGCCTTCGAATGAAGTCTACCAGCGCTTACGTCGTCAAGTGAAAGCAAGGGGGCTTCGCCAGCGTCTTCAACATCACGTACGTACCAAAGGCAAATGGGCTGCCGGTGCAGCAGCAGGCGTCTTCCTGTTAGCATGCGTATGGAGCATCACGCAATACAAGAGCCAACAACCGGAAAATCAGCGAAGCGAATATGTGGCGCACCACGAGCCTAATGCCGTCATGTTCATGGGGGATCCTGCAACGGCCAGCTATCAAGTCCATCCTTTTAACGATCAGCTGGGCGAAGGGTATTTGTGGTATAACGAATCCTCACTTGAATTATTAGTGCTGCTCGAAGGTCTGCTCTCTAGTGAAGGACGGGATGTCCAGGCTTGGGCCGTTGACGAACGGGGGCATGCGAGTCTTGGTCTGCTTCAGCGTGACGAAGCTGATCGTGCACATTTGTATTTGAAGGGCGAATCGCTTGGCAATGGGAGGAATATCGTTCTGACCGTTGAGCCAGCTGGCGGCAGCGAGCATCCAACGACGCCGGATGCGTTCGTCTTCCGTATTCAGAAGCGATAAGCTCTCGTCAGCGACACAGAATTGTAACGAATGAGGCGTATTTGTAACAATTGGTTCATTTGTCGAATGGCCGTCGATACTGCTATGATAGTTTTAATTGAAATAGCATTCGAGGTGGTTGCATTGCAGACAATCGTCATCGTTGGCGGCGGCATTACGGGGCTGTCTACAGCCTTTTATCTACATAAGCTATTGAAACAGGAAGGAACAGCAGCGCGGATCGTGCTTGTCGAAGCAAGTGAACAACTAGGTGGCAAAATAAGAACGGTTCATCGCGACGGCTGCATCATGGAAAGCGGTGCAGACTCGATCGTGGCTCGCAAGAAGAATATGGCGCCGCTGCTCGAAGAGCTCAAGCTTCAGGACGATATCGTCTACAACGAGACCGGCAAATCATACCTGTTTGCCGACGGAGAGCTGAAGCTCATCCCGCCGGATGCGATCTTCGGCATCCCGATGTCATTGGAATCGCTGGCGACGAGTACGCTCGTATCGGCAGAAGGCAAGGTAGAGGCGCTGAAGGATCTATACACACCAAACGAGCATTTCACGAAGCAGGATTCGATCGGACATTTTCTCGAGGCCTTCCTAGGCAAGGAGCTTGTAGAGAAGCAGATCGCGCCGGTACTGTCCGGCGTATATTCTGGTGATTTGTACGAGCTGACGCTGGCATCGACAATGCCTTATTTGCTCGATTACAAGAACGAATATGGCAGTATCATTCAAGGATTGAATGCGAACCGTGCCAAGTTCCAGATTGGGGAGAAGAAGTTCTACTCCTTCCGTAATGGCCTATCGACCATTATCGATCGGATGGAGGAGCGTCTTGTTCGTCAGGTTGAGTTTCGTAAAAACACAAAGGTGACGAGTATCGACCTGCTGCCTGTAGGCTCTGAGCAAGGACGATATCGTATTACGCTGAATGAAGGCGCAGAAACGATTGATGCCGATTACGTTGTACTCAGTACACTTAGTCCAGCAGCGCAGTCTCTGCTTCATAATACGGAGCTTGATCGCAGCTTCGATCAGCTGCGCAATAGCTCGCTCATCAGCATCTATATCGCTTTCGATGCGTCGGATGGGCAGCTGCCGTTAGACGGCACCGGCTTCATTACAGCCGACAATCGTGAGCTTCTGTGCGATGCTTGTACGTGGACGAGCCGCAAATGGGCACATACTTCAGCATCCGGCCAATTGTTAATGAGGCTGTTCTATAAGAGCTCGGGAACGGTGTATGCGAAGATGATCGATCAACCAGAGGAGGAGCTGCTGAAGATTGCACGTCAGGACGTGCTGCGTGCAACTGGTATCGATGCAGATCCGCTGCACTGGACGGTTACAAAATGGGACAATACAATGCCGAATTATCATATTCGCCATCCTCAGCTGGTAGCTGAGCTAGAGCGCACAATGGACGAGCTTTATCCTGGCATTCTGCTTGCTGGCTGCTCGTATTATGGCGTTGGCATTCCGGATTGTGTAGCGAACGGCGAACAGACGGCACAACGAATTGCAGAGGAGATCAATCAATCCAAGCAATTATCGTAGGTTGACGGGGAATAAGAGGGGTAATCCCACTCTTAAACAGCCGACGTCGCTGAGATCCGCTCAATAAGAGTAGTAAACTTACGTTTACATATACCCAAAGCTGACGACGGCGGACTGACATATGGCTTGTCCGATACAGATCATTTTCGTTATAATGCAAGGTGGTGGAACTACTTTCGCGACTATATATCAAAGTAAGTTTCATCCTGGGAATATGAGAACAACGTTATCAATGCCGTCTGAGGATGAGCTATCGCGTTTAGAGGCAGGTTTTAACCCAATAAGATCATATTTTTCAAGGTAAAATGAGAAATTATTTTTCTTATATGGTAAGCTCATATATAGCGAAGTAACTTATAAAGTTTTAAATGTGAGTAAAGAACATTGAAGAAAGTGGGAGCATTATGGGTCGTAAGTGGAACAATATCAAAGAGAAGAAAGCAAAATCAGACGCAAATACAAGCCGAATCTATGCCAAATTCGGTCTCGAAATTTATGTAGCAGCGAAGAAAGGCGAACCAAACCCTGAATCCAACAGCGCCCTGAAGGTCGTGCTGGAGCGTGCGAAAACCTATAACGTGCCTCGTGCCATTATCGACCGCGCCATTGAGAAAGCCAAAGGCAGCTCGGACGAGCTGTACGAAGAGCTTCGTTATGAAGGCTTCGGTCCTTCCGGCTCGATGATTATCGTCGATGCGCTGACGAACAACGTGAACCGTACAGCACCTGCTGTCCGTGCAGCTTTCAATAAAAGCGGCGGCAACATGGGTGTAAGCGGCTCCGTTGCTTATATGTTCGATCAGACGGCTGTCATCGGCGTTGAAGGCAAATCGCTGGATGAAGTGATGGAGATTATGCTGGAGGCCGACGTGGACGTTCGCGATATCGTTGAAGAAGACGAGACGATCATGGTGTACGCGGAGCCCGATCAATTCAACGCCGTACAAGAAGCGTTGAAAGCTGCAGGCATCTCAGAATTCGTCGTAGCTGAGATTACGATGCTGGCGCAGAACTATGTGGATCTGCCTGAAGAATCGATTCCAGCGTTCGAGAAGCTTATTAATGCACTCGAAGACCTCGAGGATGTGCAGCAAGTTTATCATAACGTCAACTGGGAATAATTCATCCCGTCTAACGGCCGCCTGACACAGGTGGCCGTTTTCTGTATGCAATTTAGGCTGTATTTTATCGAAAGAAAGAAAAAATGGGCTCATCCTATCCGTATCGTGTATAATATACTAAATAAATAATAGGATCATAGATAGCTTAGCTATACGCGCGATAATAGGTTAAGGATGTGAAGAGATGCTGAAGGATATGATAGTGAACAAGCAGTCCGGCATTTTGACGTATGGCATGACACCGCCGAAGGAAGACAACACAGAAGAGAAAATTGCGGAGATCGCACAGAAGCAGATCGAGCGACTGAAGGATCTTGATATAGATGCATTAATTCTATATGACGTGCAGGAAGAGTCGGATCGAATCGATCAAGAACGTCCATTCCCTTATACGACGATGCTTGATCCGGAGTTATATAGCAATCAATATCTTCACACGTTGGAAGTCCCTAAAATTATTTACCGCTGCGTTGGCAAATATTCAGAGAATGAATTGACGCAATGGGTGCGCAAGGATGCAGACGAGCAGCGTTACACCGTATACGTTGGCGCTTCGTCCAGTCAGCAGCAGGTGAAGCTGGAGCTAGCCGATGCTTATCGGATCAGCAAGCTGAACAATGACAATCTTTCGTTCGGAGGCGTAATTATTCCGGAACGTCATATGGTCAAGAACGATGAGCATCTGCGTGTCGTGAATAAGGTGAAGCAGGGCTGCGACTACTTCATCTCGCAAGCGACGTATAATGTTGAAGCTTCGAAGAACTTCTTGTCCGACTACTACCATCACTGCATCGAGAACGAGATCGAGATGGTGCCGATCCTCTTCAATCTCGCGCCATGCGGCTCGACGAAGACGCTGGATTTCATGAAGTGGCTCGGTATCAGCATTCCGCGCTGGCTTGAGAACGAGTTGAAGTACTCGTCGGATGTTCTCGATAAGTCGATTCAGCTGACGACTAAGATTTTCGAGGAGCTGTACGAGTTCGGCCTGGAGAAGGGCATTCCGATCGGCTGCAGCGTAGAAAGCGTATCCACGCGTAAAGTTGAGATCGAAGCATCTGTTCAGATGGTCAAGGATATCAAAGTGATGCTGGATCGCAAGCGTCTTGTTGACGTTTCCCGTTAATCGAATAAGTTTAAAATAAAGCTGCCGGACACCCCCCGGCAGCTTTATTTTGCTGTCCTCGTTAGACGCATTTTGAATGCCGAAACAAGCTATACTGAAGTATAGCTGCTACCCTCCGCATCCCCTAATGAACATTATTTCAGTTCTTACATTCGCGTTCGAACTCATCTAGAATAAGAGTGCTTAGGAAACACATTATCGTTCAATGGGAGGAATTCGAACAATGAACTATCGGAGATTAGGCGGTACAGGTCTGAAGGTCAGTGAAATCAGCCTGGGCAGCTGGCTTACATATGGCGGTTATGTGGAACGCGAGAATGCAGTCAATGCGATTAAGACAGCTTACGAGCTGGGCATAAACTTTTTTGATACCGCGAATGTGTACGAACGGGGTGCGGCTGAGCAGGTCGTAGGCGAAGCGCTTCGCCAATATCCGCGTGAATCCTATGTGCTGGCGACCAAAGTATTCGGACAGATGGGCGATGGACCGAATGACCGCGGCTTGTCGCGCAAACATATTACAGAGCAGGCAAATGCGAGCTTGCAGCGGCTGGGCCTTGATTATATCGATGTGTATTACTGCCACCGTTACGATCAAGAGACTCCGCTTGAAGAGACGCTTCGTGCGCTTGACGATCTGGTCCGGCAAGGCAAAGTGCTTTATGTCGGCGTCAGCGAGTGGCAGGCATCGCAGATGGCAGAAGCGGTCGGCATCGCCGATCGTAAGCTGATGGATCGCATTGTCGTCAATCAGCCAATCTATAATATGTTCGAGCGCTATATCGAGAAGGAAATCATTCCGCTTGGCGAACGAGCCGGCATCGGACAAGTCGTATTCTCGCCTCTTGCACAAGGCCTACTGACGGGCAAATACAGCTCGGCATCGGATATTCCGACAGACAGCCGTGCAGCAAAGCTCGAATGGGTGCGCAAAGGCATTACAGAAGAGCGAATCGCAAAGGTTCGTCAGCTAGAGGGTGTGGCGTCTGAGCTCGAAATCTCGGTCGGCAATCTCGCGCTTGCATGGATTTTGCGTCAGAAGAACGTGGCAAGCGCATTGATCGGTGCAAGCCGGCCGGAGCAAGTAACGGAGAATGCGAAAGCGTCGGGTATTGTGCTTAGCGAGGACGTGCTTGCCCGGATCGAGGATATTCTCGCTTAAGTCCATAGAAGACAGCAAGAGGCACATAAAGGAGAGAGCAGCATGGCGAAGAAGAAAGTCGTTGTAACAGGCGGAAGCGGAATGCTCGGACGCTGGGTCGTCCGTCATTTCGTCGAACAGGGATATGAAGTTTTAAATGTGGATACTCGTCTGCCAGAAGAGGAGCTATGTCCAACCTTGATCGTCAACCTTGAAGATCTGGGACAAACGTATGGTGCACTGGCAGGAGCGGATGCGGTCGTTCACATGGCCGCCATTCCGAGAGCGGGCATGGTGCCGCCTGAAGTGACGTTCCGCAATAACGTCATGTCGACCTACAATGTGCTCGAAGCAGCAGCAGGTCTTGGCATTCGGAAGGCGGTTATCGCTTCGAGCGAATCGTCCTATGGCATCTGTTTCGCAGTGAATCCACTTGGACCGAAGTATGTGCCAATGGATGAAGCACATCCACAGCTGCCGGAAGACAGCTATGGCCTGTCCAAGGTTGTGAATGAAGCGACGGCGGACATGTTCCATCGACGCACAGGGATGCAAGTGGTTTCGCTTCGGCTTGGCAACGTCATTCCGCCGGAATGGTATGAGCGATTCCCTTCGTTTATCCATAAGCCGGAAGAACGCGACCGAATTCTATGGAGCTATATCGACACGCGCGATGCCGCAGAGGCTTGCCGACTGGCGATAGAGACGGATGGTCTTGGCTCCGTAGCGATCAATTTGGCATCCGATGAGACAAGCATGGATGTGAAGAGCCGTGAGCTGATGGCGGCAAGATATCCGGACATCAAGGATTTCCGGGCGCCGCTAGAGGGATTCGAGACGCTGTTGAACAATGAGAAGGCGAAACAGCTGCTTGGCTGGCAGCCGAAGTACAGATGGCGGGAACAGTTGAACCAATAGAGAGAGACCTCGATCGAGGTAACGCATCAATCAAAGTTAGTTATCGTTATGGGAGACTGCTTCGTTCACAATCGGTGAGCGGACGGTCTCTTTTTTTCGGGTAACGGAAAGGGATGCAACCTTATCAATCTACTCCTCGTCTTGTTGAAGAGTATAAGAGGAGGAGGGACAGCGTATGATTCATCCGATTCTAATGGGATGGTCGCGCCGCAAGCTCATGCTGCTTGTGCTGACCGCATGCACGATGCTGTGCACAATCGTTCAACCAACAGGTACAGCCTCGGCAGAAGAAAGCATCACGTCTTCAACTTTATTGAATCAAAGCTATAAGCAGGTGGAGGCCGGCACCTACTATTCCGTTGCCCTGCGAAATGACGGAACGGTCTGGACGTGGGGACGTAATCTGTGGGGCGAGATGGGCATTGAGAAGAAGGCGACGATTAAGCATTTTCCACACCCGCTTCGGCTGCCAGCGCTGACGAACGTAACGAACCTTTCAGTGGATGGACAAGATGGCTACCAGCTTGGCGTCAAGTCTGACGGAACCGTATGGGAGTGGGGGCGAGATCCATTCGTATACCGGCAGTCCATTCTTCCAAGGCAGGTGCAAGGGATTACAGGCGCAGCGTCCGTCTCCGCTTATGGAGGAATAGCCAGCGCTTTATTGAAGAACGGGACGGTAGTTTCATGGGCACGGCTAGGCGGAGACGATCATTCAGCGGTTAAGGGCACCGCGATTGTCGGACTGACGAACGTGATAGCAATTTCGACGCAGGGCATGGTCAACTATGCGATTGTGAAGGATGGAAGTGTCTATGCGTGGTACGCGAAGCTTGACGACAAGCGTAACTTGGTAGTCAGCCAGCCATTGAAGCTGAAGGGCTTGTCGCATGTGAAGCAGGTCTCTTCGATCTGGGATACAGGGTACGCTGTAGATACGGACGGCGCAATGTGGACTTGGAAGCTGACCGTGTCCTCGAAGCATGCAATCGCGTATGCAGCTAAGCCGGTACGAGTATTCACGCGTGTAAAAGCTCGCAGCTTCAGCTCGAATCTGCTGCTGACGGATGCGGGCGTGGTGTACAACATTGTGAATGGAAAGCTTGTGAAGGTGAACGGGCTGCCTGTTGTGACCTCTATCAGCCGCGGCGGCTATCACCAGCTTGCGCTGGATAGTCAAGGCCATGTGTGGGGATGGGGCGCGAACAAATGGTTCGAGACCGGCAGCCCGACCTCTTCGCAAGGCGGAATGGTGTATAAGCCAACGCAGCTGCAACCCGGAGTCGATATCGAATTGAACGGCAAATTGGTGGATACAATTATTCCTGCGTATGAATCCGATTCGACCGTGCAAATTCCGATTAAGCTGCTCGCAGCGGAGCTTGGCATTCGTTTCACAGCTGAGAATGATGGAACCGTGACGTTAACGCGAGGGAAGTCTGCCGTAGTCATTCAACGGTATGCGGGTCAGATAACGATCGAACTGAACGGTATGCCGTTCGAGACGAAGAGCAGCATCGGGAGTTCAGCGGGCAGCATTACAATCCCCTATGAGCTGCTTGAATACATTGGGATTGAGGCGAAGTGGGATTCAACGGCTCATCGACTGAGCATCAAGACATGACTGGGGCTAGGACAAGAAGAACGGTAATATAGTTAGACAATGAGCAATGGGACCAATCGAATTGGAGGGTTGCATTATGAGTGATAAGGGATGCATCAAATGCGGCAGCACGCAGGCCAATACGAAAGAGGTTGCGATGACTGGTACAGGTCTGTCCAAAATGTTTGATATCCAGCACAATCAATTTATCGTTGTATACTGTACCAATTGCGGCTATTCCGAATTTTATAATAAGAAATCGTCGACGTCATCGAACATTCTAGACCTGTTCTTCGGGTGATTGGTGGTATGAAGGGGAAAGAGTAATAACCTTGATCCGATTAATCGGGCATGGTGTGACGGAGTGGAGTCGTCTGGGAAGGGCATAATTAACCGGTTGAAGTGAATGCTTACTACAATTAAAGGTTGACTAACGCAATCATTGCACTTATTATGTCCAGTAACTTCTAATATTCTAAAAGCTATGAAGAGAAAGAGTACCGCTAAGATGTCTTTAACAGAGAGCCCCGGCTGCTGAGAAGGGGTAAAGAATACGAGCGGGAACATGGTCTCTGAGCTGCGCATCGAACCCTGCATAAGGGTGTAGGCTGCGACGGAACCCGCACCCGTTAACGTGCTAGGGTATAACCGTACCAATGGCACGGCGTACCTGAAGAGGTGAATGCCGCAAGGCATTGATGAATGTGGGTGGTACCGCGTGAGCACAGCTCTCGTCCCTATTGGGATGAGGGCTTTTTTGTGTTTTATTCCAAAGGAGGTCATCGAAAATGACGAATGTATTCATTGGAGGAGCTTGGCCCTATGCCAATGGCTCCCTGCATCTTGGCAGACTGGCGAGCCTGCTGCCGGGCGATGTGCTTGCACGATATCACCGTGCTCGAGGCGATCAGGTGCTGTATGTATCAGGAAGTGATTGCCACGGAACGCCTGTGGCGGTGCAAGCTGCGCAAGAAGGGATAGAGCCTGGCGAATTCGCGAGCCGGTATCATCAGGAGTTCTTGGATTGCTTCGATAAGCTTGGTTTTACGTACGACAACTATACCCGAACGGACCAACCATTCCACCATGAGGTAGTACAACGTTTGTTCTTACAGCTCCTTGCGAATGGGCATCTGTTTACCCAGACGGTTCAACAGACGTATTGTGAGACCGATGAGCTTTTCTTGCCCGACCGTTATGTCGAAGGCACATGCCCTGTGTGCGGCAAGCGGGCGAGAGGAGATCAATGCGATTATTGCTCATCACTGCTTGATCCTTCCGATTTGAGTGATCGAACGTGCAAGCTGTGCGGAAGCTCTCCGGTTGAACGGCCAACCGCACATTATTACCTACAGCTATCTGCGTTTCAAGACGCTCTGGAGCGTTATGTCTCGCAGGTGGGAGAGAATGGCTGGCGGGACAATGCAATTCGGCTCACTAGGCGCTACTTGCACGAAGGATTGCAGGATCGTGCGGTGACGCGGGATTTGACTTGGGGCGTTGATGTGCCGATCGATGGCTTTGACGGGAAGAAAATATATGTATGGATCGAGGCCGTCAGCGGCTATCTGTCGGCCAGTCAGCAATGGGCAGCGGAACAGGACAAGAGGTGGGAACCATTCTGGATCGATGATTCTGCAGAGGATTCGATTCTAGCGTATTACGTGCATGGCAAAGACAACATTCCATTCCATACGCTGATCTGGCCAGCCATTCTGCTTGGCGCCGGTGGCGGTCTCCATTTGCCGGATCGGATCGTTTCTTGCGAGCATCTCACACTAGAGGGGCAGAAATTCTCCACCAGCCGCAATTGGGCAGTCTGGGTTCCTGATTTGCTTAGCCGATATGAGCCGGACTCGATTCGCTACTTCCTTATTGCGAACGGGCCTGAGAAGAAGGATGCCGACTTCTCGTGGCGGGAATTCATTCACAGCCATAATGGCGAGCTGCTAGGGGCTTATGGCAATTTCGTCAATCGGACGCTCGCTTTTATTGCCAAATCGTTCGGCAGCCGTGTGCCTGAAGGTGAACTGTCGGACGCTTGGCGCAGCAGCCTTCAGGATTGTTATGATCAAGCCGGTAAAAGGATTGAAGAAGCGAGATTGAAGGAAGCGCTGGACACGATTTTCTCCTATGTTCGCCTCGCGAACAAATATTACGATGAAGAGCAGCCATGGGTGACAGCAAAAAATGATCCTGCAGCATGTGGGAATACGCTGTTCACCTGCGTTCAGATCATTGCGAATCTTGCGAATCTGCTTCAGCCGTTTATCCCCTTCTCAAGCGATAAGGTAAGACGATTCCTGTCACAGGAACAGCCGGCATGGCAGGTCATATCGGTTGAGTCAGGGCGGATGATCGGGCCAATCGAGCTGTTGTTTGAACGTATTGATACGATTCGAATCGAGGAGGAAAGCGAACGGCTAGTGAAGAACACGCCAAAGCAGTGACTAATGCGAGAGAAAAAGATGGAACGGCCGATGAACCAGCAGCAGCCAGCCGCTCCATCTTTTTCATATAGGGATGTTGACAGGGAAGAAAAGAGGTGATATTTTACTTATCAAACAACTGTTTAAAACAATTGTTTAAAACGAATGATTGGAATGAGGGTGTTCAAAATGAAAAATGCATTGAAAGCTTATTTGACCAAAGGTCAAACGATAGTCGCACTAGTTGTGGCACTGATGGCGCTTGCCATTTTTGTTGTATGCTGGATGACTGCTTATGATGGTGTTAGTGACCGGACGGATCAGCTGAAGATCGCGGTTGTGAATGAGGACGGAGAGCTCGGCAATCAACTTATCCAACAATTCCAGGGGAGCATGCCGTTTGAGATTACGACACTTAGCGCGGAAGAAGCACGTGCCCAATTGGAACGCCGCAATGTGCACCTGATCATGACCATTCCAAGCGATTTCAGCAGCCGTTTAACGACAGCGGAAGCGAAGGCGACGATTCATTTTACAGTGAACCAGTCGAACCCGCAGATGACGCGAAGTGTAATGGACGCCGTCGTTACCCGCATTACGCAGCAGTTGAAGGATCGTACGATGCTGGAAGGAACGCAAGCAATGCTGAAGGAGATGCGAATGTCCGAGGAGCAAGCAGCTCAGACTGCGCAAGCGCTGCTCTCGAAGGTGGAAGCGCACACGGAGATACTCAACCCGATTCAAGGGATGCAGAATCAAATGCTTCCAATGATGCTAGTGCTTGGCTCGTTCGTTGGCGCGATGCTTATGGCGATGAACCTGCAGCAGGTAACGATGGCGATTGGATCGGCCTTGTCCGCGCGGCAGCATTTTACAGCACGAGTTGTTCTGAATGTCGGTGGAGCGGCCGTCATCTCGCTCGTTGGTTCGACGCTCATCTACGCACTTGGCGGACAGATGGAGAGCGGGTTCTTGTTGTTCTGGCTGTTCAGTACGCTGATGCTGCTCACGTTCATGTTCTTCGCGCAATTGTTCCTGCTGCTGCTCGGTATGGCGGGTATGTTCGTGAACATGATGATGCTGTCTCTGCAGCTGGTTACGTCGGGAACGATCGTACCACGTGAAGTGCTTAGCGGTTTCTTCAAATCGGTTGGTCAATACCTGCCTGCAACCTACGCGGTAGACGGATTGTTCAACCTTGGCTTTGGCGGTGTTCAGACAGCGTATGATGCAGCCATTCTGTGCCTCATTCTAGCAATCAGCGCAGTACTCGGATTTGTTCTTCTCCAGTTGAAAGTAAGAAACAAGCCTGCAGCAGTAGGAGTGGCGCAAGCAGCAGTCTCGAATGAGGCTGCAGTCCATTAAGCTGCGATTCAATCAAACGTTTGATCAATAGGCAGCGGCATGATAAACTTTCCCATATGAACGATGGTAAAGGGAGAATGTCGAGTGGAGCAGGACGTCAAGCAGCGCATATTACTTGCGGCGAAGGAACTGTTCGCAGTCCAAGGATTTGATGGAACGACGATTCGGCAAATCTGTGATAAAGCAAATGCGAACATCTCGCTTATTTCCTACTATTTTGGCGGGAAGGATAAGGTGTTTCAGCACATCTTCGAAACCTACTTTCCTGGGAATAGACTGGATCAGGCAGAGCATTACTTCCGCGATCCGCTGAGCGGGCTGCAGTTTCTAATGGATCAGATCATGGCGATGAGCTTCAACGATTCCCATCTGAGCTTGATCATCGACCAAGAGCTTCTAATGCGTTCCCCTCGCAGCGAAATTGTCATGTCGTATGTACAGCCGGTCTGGTCGAAGCTGGAGGAGCTGCTTCAGCGCGGGAAGGAGCAGGGAGTGTTCCACTTCGATTCGTTAGCGCATACGCTTGTCATCATTAGAGGCATTAGTCTGTCGGGCAAAATCGATCTAAAGGCAAACATGCATGCTCCTCCCAAATCGCAGGAAGAAACTACACAGATCAAGCAAGCTGCGATCCAGTTCATTATGAGAGGACTAAAGGTCGAAACAGCCGAATAAGACAGCATCAAACAAGCGCGAGCTTGCTTCCAAGTGGAATCAGGCTCGTGCTTGTTTTGTTTCGCATGTATCACGAAGGCAGCTGAACAATAGTTACGTAGTGCGACTGGTTTCCGGAGACGGTGTCGGCATCGTCGTCGAAGGAACGGCGTTCTCATCCTCCTGCCAGTCCATCAGTCTCGGATTGCTGCTTAGAATCGAATCATACTGTTCCTTCCAACCATACCTGGCGCCGGGATCGAGCCGTTCGTAACGTTCGGCCTTCAATCGTCGATCTGATTCACGCGCCCAGCCCCAATGCTTGAGACGCAGCGGAGACAAGGTGGGCATCATGTCCATGACATTGCGGGGAAATCTGCCGCAGTGGAGCTTCCATTCGTTCCACACATAAGGAAATCCCGCTGCATATCGGGTCAGAAAAGGGCGATACGTGAAATGTGCCCGCCAATATTCATCCTCTCGATACTGATGCTCATTCCAGAAATCGTACAAACGGAAGCAATACGTGTTCGCAGATGGATCGGCCAATAAACGATGAACCTCGTGAGCGAATCGGTCTTCGAAATATTCGTCCGCATCCAGATTAAGAATCCACGACGGATTAAGCTGCGCTGTTGCATGCCATTGCTGCCGCCGAAGCTCAATCTCATTGACGAACTTGGGCTGCTCATTGCGGATGTAGTAGAGCGGAATCCCTTGCAGCTGCTTATGAATAATGTCAGCGGTCGCATCCGTACTGCCATCATCGATAATGACGGCGGCATCAATATACTCCCGATGTCTGCGCAGCGCCTCTTCTAAATAGCGGCCTTCTTCATTACAAGCCACCATCGATAATACAAGCTTGGGACCCGCTTGACGGTTGAGCAGCTCGATAACCGGTTTCGTTCTGCCGTTGTCGCTGCTACAACTGCCACTGCTTTCGACAGGCTCTGTCGTACGGAGGAATTGATGCGCCTCGAGCAAATCCGACTCTCGGTACACATGGAAGATCGGATAACGGGTATCGACCGCAAGCCCGATACCAAGTGCAGCCGCACGTACGCAAAAATGCCGATCCTCGCCCCAGAGCGACAGGTTCGGAATTCGCTTGAAAGAGATGGGTTGTTGGAGCACCTTGCGGTCGATAAGCGTACAGGCGCCTAGTCCTCCAACCTCGTAAATACCTGGCTTATGCAGCTTCGCGAGCAAATCATTGCGCGCTGCCGCTGCTTCTGGTGAATCCTCATCAGCACCCTGCCAAGGCCAATAGTGATCCTTGAGCCATACTTGAGGAAGCTCAGCACCGCCTTGCTGCCACCGCGTCCAGAATAGACTGGATACGATCGGACGATCCGCATCCAGCAGCGATTCCACCGTTTCGGGGTGGAGGATCAGATCAGAGTCTACAAGCAGCAGCGCATCGTATTCGCCATCGCGTGCCATCGCAATCATCTGATCCTTCCAGCCTGCGATATTGTCGATCAAAGCGTCATTCCAGTAATGAGTCCTCTCATCCTTGTAATATGATGTCCGAGGGGCAGAATCCGTCCTGCCTTCGATCAACACGACATTCGAAAGGCCTTCACTCCGAATCGACTCGGCGAACTGCTTCAGCAGTGAACGGGAGGCGGCATCCTCGTTATCGTCAACAAGAACGTAATCGCATGTCCATGACCGCTGCTGCAGCCGTGCGATGGAATGCAGGAATAACGCGAGTATCGAATGGTTCTGGCAGATCGGACTGCCGATCAGCACACGTTGTGTTGTCATCTCGCCGCTCCCTTCGACAATAGTCATATTGGAAAGTATGTTCCATAAATTAGTAGTATTCATTGAACGCGAATCGTTTAAAGCAGCTTGTCTTCCGATGGATCATGCCGTCTCAGATATAGAGGAAGGGAGGGGTGTGCGGTGATAACGATCAGTGTTGTTCTTATTGTGAGGAATGAAGAGGACGTACTTGCGCGTTGTCTCGATTCCGTGCGTGCCGCAGCAGATGAAATCGTCATTGTCGACACCGGTTCGACAGACCGTACGCGCGAGATCGCTGCCGAATATACGTCTGCGGTCTATTCATTCGACTGGATAGATGACTTCGCGGCTGCGCGGAACTATGCATTCAGTCGAGCAACTTCCGCCTACATCCTGTGGCTTGATGCCGACGATGTTATCCTGGAAGCCGATCGTGAGAAGCTGTTGAAGCTGAAGGCAGAGCTGCCGCCGCATATCGATGCCGTGTCGATGAACTATCATTTGGCGACGGACGAATACGGACAAGTGACGAGCTCGCTGCGTCGCAACCGATTGGTCAAACGATCATGCGGATTCCGTTGGATCGGGGCTGTGCATGAATACCTGGAGGTGTACGGTTCTTCATTAGCCTCCGATATTGCCGTAACGCATGCGAGTCTGCGTCATGACAGCGGACGAAACCTGCGGATCTATGAGAAGCGCCTTGCAGCAGGAGAGCGTTTTAATGCGCGGGATACGTTCTATTACGCGAATGAACTGAAGGACCATGGTCAATACGAGCAGGCCATTGCACAATATACGAAGTTTCTGAATTCGGGAGAAGGCTGGGTGGAAGATAATATATCCGCATGCGCCAAGCTGTCGGATTGTTATTCTTTCCTCGGCAATGACGATATGATGCTTTATTATGCACTGATTTCATTCCGTTATGGCACGCCGCTGTCTGAGTTCTGCTGCCGAATCGGGTATTGGCATTTTCAGAAAAATGCTTATGATACTGCGGCATATTGGTATCACGCGGCTTTGAATACACCTAAAACTGCTCAAACATGGTCGCTGCGCAATGATCAATGCGCGACCTGGCTTCCGCATCTGCAATTATGCGTCTGTTATGACAGACTTGGCGATCATGTGCGGGCTTATTTGCATAATGAGCAGGCGAGAGCCTACAGGCCGAACGATGCTTCCGTGCTTCACAATATGCGCTATTTGGAGGGGATCTTGTTCCCCGAGAACGAGAACATAACCGAGAACAAGAAGGCTGGGACGGAGACGGTAGATCTGCAGGAACACAAGCTTTCGATCTGAACGGTTGTTCCCAAAGAGCTAAATGATATCAAGCAGGGGGAGAGGCTGTGCAGACAGATCGTTATCGCCCAAGCTGCTACGTTCGTTTTGTGACGGCTGCCGCGTTGTTTGACGGGCATGATGCTTCCATCAACATTATGCGGCGGATGCTGCAGGCATCCGGAGTTGAGGTCATCCATCTAGGTCACAACCGCTCCGTGCAAGAGGTTGTCCGAACGGCCATTCAAGAGGATGTTCAAGGGATAGCCGTTAGCACTTACCAGGGCGGTCACATTGAATATTTGACCTATATGTATGATCTGCTCCAGCAAGAGGGTGCAGGTCATATTCGTATTTACGCAGGCGGAGGCGGTGTCATCATTCCTACAGAGATTGAATACCTGCGGCAGCGAGGCATTGCTCGTGTGTTCTCTCCAGAAGATGGCAGACGGCTTGGGCTTCAAGGGATGATCAACGAGATGATTCGTGCCTGCGATCATCCTACCCCTAAGCTGGCAGAGCTCGATCATGTCGTACTGCGAACGCGCAATGACGGTTCAATCGCTCGGCTAATTACACTTGCGGAGGAACGAGCGGCACGTCTTCCTTTAGACGAGAAAAGTGAAGCCGTGCTCCATGCTTTAGCTTTAACGGATAACGATCCTAACAGCCAATCGGCAAACCGTATTCCTGTCATTGGCATAACGGGTACTGGAGGCGCTGGCAAAAGCTCGCTGACCGATGAGCTGGTCCGTCGCTTTCTTGATCATTACCCAGACCGGTCGCTTGCGATCTTGTCCGTAGACCCTTCTAAGCTCAAATCCGGCGGCGCACTGCTTGGCGACCGTATTCGGATGAACGCCATTCATCATCCGAATGTCTATATGCGGAGTCTCGCGACTAGAGGCTCGAGATCCGAGATAAGCGATGCGCTCAAGGATACCATAGCAATCGTGACTAGTGCTGGGTTCGATCTGGTCATTATCGAGACTAGCGGCATCGGACAAGGCGGAGCAGCGATCGTTGATCTATGCGATATAGCGGTCTACGTGATGACGAGCGAGTACGGCGCTGCCTCCCAGTTGGAGAAGATCGATATGATCGACTTTGCCGATATCATTGTCATTAACAAATTCGAACGACGAGGATCAGAAGACGCGCTTCGGGACGTACGCAAGCAGTTCAAGCGGAGCCGACTGCTGTTCGAGGTGCCTGATCCAGAGCTGCCTGTCTTCGGTACGATGGCGAGCCGTTTCAATGATCCAGGCACAACATCGCTGTTCTTTAGGCTGATGCAGCTGGTAGGGAAGAAGACTGGAGTCAGCTGGATAATACAGGAGACAGGAAGTGACGAAGCTTCGGATCAAGGTACAGGTACTAAACAGATTGCGGAACCGATGGCGCATCGACATATCATTCCGCAGGAACGAGCAGGGTATCTGCACGAAATTGTGCTTACCGTTCGGCACTATAGGCAGCAGGTCGAGGAGCAGGCAGCGATAGCGCGGCAGCTAGCACATTTGAATCTTGTGCGACAGCTGTTGCTGGCAGAAACAGAGCAGACAACAGATGGGTCTACTTCTAATTCGTTGACGGAGAAGCTGGATGCGATGATCGCACAGACGGAAGCGAAGCAGCTTCCCGATTGTCGGAAGCGCTTAACGGAATGGCCGACTGTCCGAGATGCGTACCGGCAAGATCGAATGACAACGAAGGCTCGAAGCACAGAGACGGTGACAGAGCTGTATAGCGAATCGCTGTCAGGCAGCCGAATTCCGCGGATCAGTCTTCCGAGGTATACGGATGATGGTGATCTATTGCGATGGCTGATGCTTGAGAATCTCCCGGGATACTTCCCTTATACAGCAGGTGTATTCCCGTTCAAGAGAACGAATGAGGAACCAAGGCGTCAATTCGCGGGAGAAGGTACGCCCGAGCGAACGAACCGCCGTTTTCATTATTTGAGCATGAACGATGAAGCTAAGCGTCTATCCACTGCGTTCGACAGTGTGACGCTGTATGGGCAGGACCCCGACATACGGCCGGATATTTACGGTAAAATCGGCAACAGCGGTGTCAGCATTTGTACCTTAGATGATATGAAGAAGCTGTATGACGGCTTTGATCTCTGTCATCCAGCGGTGAGCGTATCGATGACGATTAACGGGCCTGCGCCAATCTTGCTGGCGATGTACATGAATGCAGCGATTGATCAGCAAGTGGAGCGGTTTACGTCAGCGCACGGAAGATCACCGAGCCAACTAGAGCTTGATTCGCTCAAGGCGGAGACGCTGCGTACGGTTCGCGGCACGGTCCAAGCCGATATTCTGAAGGAAGATCAAGGCCAGAACACATGCATCTTCTCCACGGAATTCGCGCTGAAGATGATGGGAGATATCCAGCAGTATTTTATAGAGAATGATATACGCAGCTATTATTCCGTAAGCATTAGCGGCTATCATATCGCAGAAGCGGGAGCCAATCCGATCACGCAGCTTGCGTTCACGCTGGCGAACGGGTTTACCTATGTGGAATATTATTTATCCCGCGGGATGCGGATTGATGAATTCGCACCTAATCTGTCTTTCTTCTTCAGCAATGGACTTGATCCGGAGTACAGCGTGATGGGTCGTGTGGCGCGCAGAATATGGTCAACGGTGGTGAAGCATCGCTATGGCGGCAATGAACGAAGCCAGAAGCTGAAGTATCACATTCAAACGTCAGGCCGCTCGCTGCATGCACAGGAGATGGACTTCAATGACATTCGTACGACGCTGCAGGCGTTGACCGCGATTTACGATAACTGCAATTCTCTTCATACGAATGCATATGACGAAGCGGTAACGACACCAACTGAAAGCTCTGTTCGCCGCGCAATGGCGATTCAGCTTATCATTAATCGAGAGTTCGGCATGGCGAAGATTGAGAATCCGCTTCAAGGCTCGTTCGCTGTAGAAGAGTTGACCGATCTTGTCGAAGAAGCCGTACTGCTGGAGTTTCAGCGGCTGCATGATCGCGGCGGCGTGCTTGGTGCGATGGAAACCGAATATCAGCGGGGACGAATTCAAGAGGAATCGCTCTATTATGAGCATAAGAAGCATACTGGCGAGCTGCCGATTATCGGCGTCAACACGTTTATCTCTACTCGCACGCAGGCGATGCAGTCGGAGGAATTAGAATTGGCGCGGTCAACGGAAGCGGAAAAGCAGACGCAGATTAAAAATCTGGAAGCCTTCAAACGGCGGCATCAGCACGAAACCTCCGCTGCATTAGAACGGTTGAAGCAGACAGCTCGGCGTAACGGCAATGTTTTCGCGGCGTTGATGGAGACCGTTCGAGTGGCTACGCTGGGGCAGATTACACATGCGCTGTATGAGGTGGGCGGCCAGTATCGGCGGAATATGTAATGGCATTAAATAACTGTTTGATGACATTAAATAAATGGATTGTTTAATGAGATTAATTAATATGAAAAGCTAGATTTCATGAGGCTTCATCCGCCTTGTCTGCTTCGTCAGATGAGGCTATTTTCTTGGGACCAGCGGAGCTTCGACGTATTCGTCCGATTCAGCCTGGGTTATAATGGGTCAGACAACCTATGAGTTGAAAGGGGCGATTGACATGACAACGGAGAAAGAAAAGATGCTGCGCGGCGAGCTGTACCGGGCTGGAGATGAGGAATTAGTTAAGGATCGCTTGAATGCACGACGTCTGACCCGTCTATATAATGAAACCTTGGAGATACCGCGACACATCCGCTTAATGCAAAGGAACGCACGTCTGGCGCAGAGTTCGGCAGACCGGTCGTTATTGGCGACAATGTATGGATTGGCGGCCGTGCCGTCATCAATCCAGGGGTGAAGATTGGTCATAACGTCGTTATTGCATCGGGTGCAGTTGTGACGAAGGATGTGCCGGATAACGTCGTTGTTGGCGGAAATCCTGCAAGGGTAATCAAAGAGATTCCGTTGTAGGCTGCTTGTAGGACTAGAACATGGAATAGGACCTGTCGGCATATGTTCAGACATGAACATTGTATCGAGGTGATGAATCATGAACGTACGGCCAATTGTTGATCATGTGTACATGGTACCGATCGGCAAAGTCAATGTATATCTCCTAGAAACGGAGCAAGGGCTGGTGCTGATCGATACGGGTTATGAGGGAAGCGCACCAGTTATTATTCAGGCCATTCGGTCGATCGGGCGCAAGCCTGCTGATTTGAAGACGATCCTGTTGACGCACGCCCATCCGGATCATGCCGGCAGCGTCGGCGCTTTGAAGCGCGAGGTGCCCGATGTGCGAATTTACGCCAGTGAGCAGGACCTTGCTATCGTTTCCGAAGGGGAGAAGCAGCGGCCAATAAAGCCGGCACCAGGGCTGATGAACCATATGTTGGCCCGATTATTTTTTCGGGGGGATGGCTGTGTTGAGCCAGCGCCAGTAGATGGCGTGCTACGCCATCATGAAAGGATGGAATACGCAGGCGGTATGCAGGCGATATTCACGCCGGGCCACAGCTACGGTCACTTTGCCTTTCTGCTTCCGAGTCATGGCGGCGTATTGTTCGCGGGGGATACGGCATCGAATATGTTTGGTTTCAATCTAAGTATTGGTTACGAGCATCTAGAGCAAGGGAGGCATACGCTCACTATGCTCGGTCAGCTTTCATTCGAAATCGCATGCTTCGGACATGGGAAGCCGATTATGAAGCAGGCAGCCTCACGTTTTCGCTCGAAATGGCCGAGCAGCGACTGACAGCGGAGAACCTCATCCGCTTCTTTATTCGTAACCAGAATAAATGTATTCCGTATGAAATAGGCATACAGGTAGACGACAATAGAAGCTGAGGTATAACAAGGATGAATGTGCAATCGATGATCCACGCCGAGACTAGCTATCGGCTGGCTGAACAGCAAGCGGAGACCTACTTTGCATCGCTGTATGAACAATTGAGAGAGAAGTCGTATATTGCGGCTCTAACGGAAGACATTCAACAATGGGGTAGAGGCCATATCCGCAGCCGATCATGGTTATCTATTCTAACAAGAAGCAGATCCATTTCAAAATCGGATACGGCTGATTATCATCGATACATTCAATGGCTGAATTATTCGAATAAACTGGATGCGTATTTGGATCGCAGCGTGTCCTATACCTACATGCGGGATCTAGGCATGGCGCTGGATCAACCCGAGGTTAAGACAAGAATTGCGCGCGTAGTCGCCGATGTTAAGCGTCATCTGACTCAAGGAGATACGCCATCGTTCGTTAATATGGTGGAGCTGTATCGCTGGGCGCGCAAGGAGGGCGTTGAGACGACCGTCATCTGGGCGCTCTATAAGCTGAAGAACGTGGCCGCTCACATTCCGGAAGGAATGAACGCCGAGCACGCGCAGCGCAAGCTCATTAAGATTATTGTCGGTGTTGTTATGCATGCGACAGAAGCGTTAATCGAGGAACGATCACCTGCAGAACGCAGTCGAAGAATAGAGGAAGCTATAAGATTAGGATACTCTTACGGGTTAACATATCCATTCGTTGACGATTTGCTGGATGCGCAGGTATTAACAGCGGAAGAGAAAACGAAGTATTCCCGGATGATACGAGAAGCGCTAGTGACCGGATCAGTACCGGAGCTTGGAGAGTGGACCGGTTCGAATACGAATTTGGTTCGATTCGTGCATGCAGAATTACAAGAAGCATTCGAATATATCAAGCAGCATCAGCGAGCCCATCAGAAGCAGCTTTTCTTCGAGCAGGCATACGTATTTTTCCACTCGCAGGAATTAGATCGAGCCAAGTCATTAACCCAAACCGCATATACGAACGAAGAGATATATATTCCAATCATATTGAAATCGGCTTCCTCTCGGTTGATCGCTCGTTCTGTCTTAGGCGATGCTTCTGACGAGGGCTTCGAATATCGTACTTTCCATTACGGCATCTATAACCAGCTTGCTGACGATTTTGCTGATATGCTGGATGATCAGCGGGACGGTGCGGTAACGCCTTTTACTTATTATTTGGCCTATCACGAGCAGCGTCCGGACCTGATTAACCCATTCGAATTGTATTGGTCTGTTATCTCTCATCTCATTCATGATGTGTATCATCACGACCCGAAAGCGCGAGAGGTTATTCTGAATCGTGCAATTAACGGTCTGAAGCGCAATGCCAAACGATTAGGTTCAGAGGCATATAACCGGATGATGGCGGTTTTTGCACCGAACGCGCCGGCATTTAATCAATTGATTCAGAAGATGGTGCAGCAAGCGGATGATGTGGATTTTTTGGACAAATTGATTCGAGATCAGCTGATTAGCTACCTAAGGGAAGAAAAGCGGCAGAAGGATCAATTCGCCGAAACCGTCAAATTGGCGCGGGAGCAAATCAACAGCACGCTCCGTATTGCTAAGTCCGAAGACATGCTTCCGATGAAAAAGACGCTCATCGATGCAGCCAATTACAGCCTGTCAGGAGACGGCAAACGGCTGCGGCCCGTATTGACTTGGGTCATGGGGGTTCATGAATACGGTCTGCAAGCATCTGCCATCGTGCCGTTATTGCGATCCTTGGAATATATGCATACCGCTTCATTGATCTTTGATGATTTGCCTTCTCAGGACAACGCAGATGTTCGCAGAGGGCGTGCGACGCTTCATCGCGTACATAGCAGTGCAACAGCAGAACTAACGGGCTTGCTGCTCATACAGCGGGCGACACAGGAGCAAGCGTCGCTGCAAGGATTTGATCCGAACCGAGTACTTGCTCTCATTCGTTACTCTGCACAGAAGGCGGAGGATCTGTGTGCAGGACAAGCGATGGACTTAGGCGCTAAGCAAAAGAAACTGACGCAGGAGCAGTTGAATACGCTCTGCTACTACAAAACAGGCATCGCGTTCGAGGCCGCTCTCGTCATGCCGGCTATTCTTGCCCAGGTGAGTGAACAAGAGATCGCAGTACTGAAGTCCTATGCTTATCATGCTGGTATCGCGTTTCAGATCAAGGATGATTTGTTGGATATAGAAGGCGATGCTTCCTTACTGGGGAAACCTGTCGGCCAGGATGTCGAGAACGAAAGGTCGACTTTCGTTACCGTGCTGGGACAGGATGGAGCGAATCGAGCGATGCTGGAGCATTATTGCCTTGCGATGGATGCGCTTCAGAGTCTATCACGGCGTATCGATTTTCTGGAGCATCTGTTGAACTACATGATTCATCGGGACCGCTGAGCACGCTGAGCACGTTGAGCACGTTGTGTGTTGGCTCCGTCGTTCAACTGCAATGAAAGTGAATTGACGAGTTCGGATTGCGAGAATGGCCTAGATCGCCCCCATTGCTTTACTTTGACTAAGAACGGGTCATCGGGGTCTTTCATATGATAAAAGCCGGGTACGCGCATGGCCCTTGAAACATTCGTAATTCTCGGATCAGAGCTGAACTTTTGCACTAATGCTTTTTGAATAGGGACGAAATTGTCGAGTGATCCGTTTCGTATGGGCCAATACATATGAAAGCCGTTTTTGGTCTCGACGATCATTGCATCCGTAATTTTTCTGCGATGACGATACAAATAGGCTTGCTTCAACTGATCGATACGTTCTTGTGTGCGCTCTGCCAGCAGAAGGTAACGGCCATTAGGTGTGCGTGTAATGGTTACAGAGGTGAAGGCCAGTGAAGGGGAAGCTTGCAGCAGCTGTGCTTTCTTCAACGCTTGTTGTTTCGTATCAAACAGAGCGGCTTTTTTGTTAAGATCGACATCAATGAATTGTGCTCGGACATCCTGAAAGCTGTTCTGGCGAGACTCTCGGTAGTTCACTTCCATGAAGACGGCATAACCTCGTGCATTTTGTCCAAACAAGTGAACCGGCTGACCGTTATTCGAATAAAGGGTCATGAACGGCACATGACGCTCGATGAGATTGAAGGGCTTAGATAATGGAATTGCTGGCAATGTATCATAGGCAGAAGCACTGACGCTGCCATAGCGCTGATAGTAGTTGTTCTGCGCGTCGTGGACCAGGACGAAACGGAGCTGTTCCTCATCCTTGTAGCCCAGTTTTTGGAAGAAACGATGTGTTGGGCTTAATGGATGCTGCACTGGCGTATCTTTCTTCTTTCTGCCATTCTCGAGCTTCACGCGCATGACCTCCTCCACAGAAAGCTTCGCTACACAATCATATTCAAGCCTTTCAGGCGGAGTGTAACCCGCAGCACCCATTTCACAGGAAGCGGGCTAGTCTTATGGCATTACAAATACAAAAGCTGTCCAGTTCAGCCTAATGGCGGATGGACAGCTTTTCCATGTTTAGATACGATTGTGGAATAGACTATTGACGAAGCGTCTTCAGTGCGCCGCTCCAAGCAAGGACTTGGTCGAGCATTCCGTTAACATTCGTCAGGTGAAGATCGTTAGGCTTGAATACCGTGCCATTCTCGAAGTCCGTGAAGAGGGAGAGAGCAGGGTGTACGCGAACGTCAGCTACAGACAGCTCGCCGAGAATGCCTCTGAGATGCTCAGCTGCACGAGCGCCGCCAACGGAGCCGTAGCTCACGATGCCAGCAGCTTTGTTGTTCCATGCATCACGTGCATAGTCGAGTGCATTCTTCAGCGCGCCCGTAATGCTGTGGTTATATTCTTGTACGATGAATACGAAGCCATCGAGTGATGCGAGCTTTGCGTTCCAAGCAGCAGCTTGAGCTGTTGCATCAGCTTCACCAAGGAGTGGAAGTTTGTAATCCGCGATATCTACGATTTCGTAGTTTGCGTCACCACGTTTGTCAGCTACGCTCTTCACCCACTCACCAACTTGCGGGCTTACTCGACCTTGGCGTGTGCTGCCAAGAATAATACCGATATTCAATTTCGACATTGAACTTCCTCCTCAAGGTGTAATATGTGCCCCTTGTTCTTAGGTTCCATCACCATAGAACAGTTTTTCCCAAGCTCGGAGCGTTATACGAATTACTTGGTAAAAAAATGATAGTCCAATCCAATTCCCTTTGTCAAGATACTTACAAAAAGTTTGTTTTTGAATGAATAATAGTAACTTAGCCGCATACCAAATAAGCAAACCTGCTAGAAAAGTGATCATTTCGGGTTCTTATAGTTATGAAAGGAAATAACAGCTGTCATGTGGAAATTAGTGTAATCCTGATCATTGTGAGGTTGAAGATGAACACCATTACGGAAGCTTATGTGGATAGTCTAGCTCCTAATGCAGGAGCCATCAAGAATGGAAGGGACCTTGTGCGCAAGAACAGCTTCCCTGTCCGATGTATAACCGAAGATCGCACACTTCTGTTCGGGGAATGCAAGGGCAGCGGGAAGGAGCCTTATCGCTGTTCGGTTGATTTCATCCAAGAGAACAGTCCTGTATTCCGTTGTACGTGTCCAAGCCGACAGTTCCCTTGCAAGCACACGCTTGGGTTGCTGTATGCTTACGCTTCATCCAGCTCCTCATTCGAGATCAAAGACATTCCTGCAGAAATTGCAGACAAACGGAATAAAGCAGAGAAGCGGGAAGAGAAGAAGCAGGCTGCCGACAAAGAAGGAACGGCGAAAGCGCCGCGTAAAGTCAACAAGTCCGCACTCGTGAAGAAAATAGCGGCTCAGCTAGAAGGGTTAGCGATTCTGGACAAGCTCGTCCTGCAGATCGTCCATCATGGTCTAGGGAGCATCGATAAGAAAATGATTCAGCTGATCGAAGAGCAAGCGAAACAGCTGGGCAACTATTATATCCCAGGTGCACAGGCTGCGCTGCGCGAGCTGCTGCTGCTGCTTCGTGAAGACGGCGATCGCGAAGCGAGCTATGGGGATGCCATCGAGCAGCTTATCTATCTGCAAGCGCTTGTGAAGAAGAGCCGAGCGTATCTGGAGCAGCGCGCCGAACAGCCGGACCTGCCCATGGAGACCGGCTCGACATTGGAAGAGCTGCTAGGACATGCTTGGCAGCTTACGGAGCTGCGGGAGCTTGGACGTTCCAAGACGAATACGGAGCTGCTGCAGCTGGCATTCCTGTCCTATGCGGATCATGCAAGCAATGAATTCGTCGATCATGGCTGGTGGATTGATCTGGAGGACGGGACGATCCGTGTAACGAGACATATGCGTCCTTTCCGTGCCGCGAAGCAGATGAAGGAGGAGGATTCGTTCTTCTCTATCGTACAGACCGAGGAACTGCTCATTTACCCAGGTGAACGGAATGCACGCGTACGCTGGGAGCATGCCCGTTACCGTCCTATTGACGAGGCCGATTACCATAAGGTGAAACAGCTGGCGGAAGTATCTTATCCGGATGTCATTAAGAAAGTGAAGAATCAGATCAAGAATCCATTATCGGACAAAATGCCTGCGGCTCTCGTTGCTTACCAATCGATTGAACGAGTGAACGATGATACGTACATTTTGCGTGATGCGCAAAACAAGCAAATTCCGCTCGCATCGAATTTGTTGGAAGCCCCTCAACAGCCTCCTGTTATTCTTGGGCTGCTGCAGCCTGAGGAGCTTCGCAATCAAGCTGCGCTCATCGTGTTCCGGCATGAGCTGGAGAGCGGGCGGCTCGTTGCACAGATCATGAGCATAGTGACAGACCGCCGGCTCATCCGGCTGCTGTATTAGAGGAGAGAGACCATGAGTGTAGAGCTATTGCAGGATTTGCAGCAGGAAGTCCGGCGCCTGTTCATCGCAGGCAGTGCGCTTGCGCAGGGGGATTTGCGAATTGCGAAGCTGCAGCCGCAGTTGAAGAAGCTAGGGGAATCCGCACCTGTATTCAATCGGATAGCGGAAGCTTCAGACGCCGTTCTTAACGCTCCGCGGGAGGATAGCGCCGTGAAGCTGCTCGAGCTGGCGACGCTGCTAAGCGCAGTGCTTCATACACAAGGAAAGACCGAAACAGCGGGAGAATTGCAGCCGATCTCGAGCGAGAGCATCGAATTGCCGACCGATATGCCTTATCGTCGTCTGAAGCCGCTGCTGGAACTATTGACGACCAAAGGTCAAGGCAGGCTGGAGCAGCTGCGGCAGGCTGTACAAGACGGTGTCCATCTCGATCTTCGCGCGCTGCCGATCATGTGCAGCGCGCTGGATGAGACGTTTCCAGAGATTGCAGAGCTGATTGCGGAGACGATTCGTACGGGCTATGGCGAATCGGCACTCCCCATCCTTCGTCAGCAGATTAACCTTCAGGGAGGCAAAGGGGATGCGCGCCGGTTGCTGCTCATTGAGCAGCTTGCTGGTTCTGAAGCGGAACCGCTTGTTCTCGAGGCAGCCGCGAATGGTTCGGTTGATCTGAAGATCGCTGCGATCAGCACACTAGGCAAGTACGCGCAGCATGAACCGCTGCTGCTTGAGATGAGCCGTGAGAAACGCAAAGAAGTAAGGCAGGCCGCTTTTGCTTCGCTTGCTTCTCTTGGCACGGAGGCGGCCTTCAATCGTTTATTCGAGGCTCTGACATCATCGAAGGATCGAGAGCTGGCAATTGAGCCGACACGCAGTACGAATTCGACAGCACTATTGGAACGGATTATTAAACAAGCAGAGCTTAGCTTTGAGACGTATATGCGTTCGGACGAGGGCAAGGAACGTGGAGCGGCAATCGAGCAATTGAACGCAGAGCTGCTCTGTCTGCATGGCACCGGAACGGTCGTATCGACCCGTCATTCGTATTGGCATCGCCGAATCAATCGTTCTCCAGCCAGCGAAGCATTGTCAGATGCCGTTTTCACTTTGATTCAAAGGCTGCTCACGACTCGCGATTTCATCGTCCCTGAGACAGAGGCCGTGGTGGAGAACGCAGCGGAACTGCTGCTCAACATGAATACGGAGCAAGGGAACCGTCTATTGTTGGAGCTTCCACAAGAGAAGTCGATCCTATTCATTGGGTTCCGTTTCCGAGCGGCGTACCGACTGCTGCCGCCTGCCGAGCTGTTCCAAGCATTCGCGCCAATCCTTGATGAACCAGCCTCGAATGCTGCCAGAGAACTGATCCATGTGATCGAACAGATGGTCAGCGAGCAGACCCATTTATCCGAACTGGATACAAGTACGACAGCGCAAGCTGAAGGCTGGGATTCGCGCTGGATTCATGCATTCGTGAAGGCTGATGCTGTTCTTCTGGTTACCCTATTCGCTCACAAATCAGATCGAGTAGTCACGGAATATTTACTTTCGAAACTAGGCAAGAACGCAAGCCTTCATCATCATCTGGATCAGCGTATTCTGTTCGCCCTATATCGTATCGGCTGCAAGGAAACGCCAGCGCTTGTGCTCGGTCTGCTAGAGCGGCGTTACTATTATTACAGTGATGACAATATCCAGCAGCTGATTGCTCTTATGCCAAGAAGCTATACCCCTAGGCTGCGAGAGCTGGCAGCGAAGCCAAATGTCGCAAGACCTGAAGAACTAATCGCAATCGCAGACGCAATGGAAGCCGCACCGGCTGAGATTATAGAGGAGAGTGGACCTTCATTATGGAGATGGATCAGAAGCAAGCTGTCTTAAGATTACCAGCGGAGAAGCTGTACGCACATGAGCTTGAAGCGCTCCGAGCAGCCGATCAGGAGGCCAAGCCGGCAGGCTGGCAGCTGTCGCCTCGGTCGGTGCTGACGTTCCTGATTGGCGGACAAGTCGGCGGAACGACGATTACACCGAAATATATCGGCAATAAACGTCTCGTCGAGATGGCCATTGCAACTCTGTTGACGGACCGAGCACTTCTATTGATCGGAGAACCGGGTACGGCCAAGTCATGGCTTTCGGAAAATTTGACGGCCGCCATCCACGGCGACTCGTCCAAAGTGGTACAGGGTACGGCAGGTACGAGCGAGGAGCATGTGCGATATTCTTGGAACTACGCGCTCCTGCTGGCGCAGGGCCCGTCCGATCAAGCGCTCATCCGCAGTCCGATCCTTCGCGCCATGGAAAGCGGAGGCATCGCTCGATTCGAGGAAATCTCGCGGTGCGCATCTGAAGTACAGGATGCGCTCATCTCCATCCTGTCCGAGAAGACGATCGCGATTCCAGAGCTTGGCCGCGAGGTGGCTGCGCAGCGCGGCTTCTCGATCATCGCGACCGCCAACACGCGGGACCGCGGCGTCAATGAAATGTCCGCCGCATTGAAGCGGCGATTCAATATTATTGTGCTGCCGGCTCCGTCGAGTCTTGAAACCGAGATCGACATTGTACGGCGCCGAGTTGGCGAGATTGCAGCCAATTACGAGCTTCATGCCGCACAGCCGGATGAGGAAGCGATTCGCAAGGTTGTGACGATCTTCCGCGAGCTGCGAAGCGGCGTCACGCTGGACGGCAAGGAGAAGGTGAAGCCGCCAAGCGGCGTAATCTCGACTGCGGAAGCAATCTCGCTGCTGACGGGCAGCATGGCGCTTGCAGGCAGCTTCGGCAATGGACAGCTGACAGATGAAGATATTGCAGCCGGCCTTCAAGGTGCGATTGTGAAGGACGATGCGAAGGATCAGCTGGTATGGAAGGAATATCTCGACAATGTAATGAAAAAACGGGGTGCAACATGGCGAAGCCTGTACAGCGCATGCTCGGAGATGAATGGGTGAGCGGCGCCGCGCGCGGGCCGCATTATTGGGGCATCCGGCATCTGTCGCCTGCCGGTGCCTATCATTTGATCAGCCTGCTGAACGAGGTGAAGCCGTCAGCAGTTCTTATTGAGGGCCCAAGCGACGCGGGGCACTTGGCTTCTCAGCTGGTGGCACGCGGCGTTGTGCCGCCGGTGGCGATGCTGGCTTATACGGAGCAGCTGCCCGTGCGAACGCTGCTGTATCCTTTTGCCGACTATTCGCCTGAATATCAGGCATTATTGTGGGCGAAGCAGAATGGAAGCCATGCGGCTTTCATAGATCTGCCGACGGACGTATCCCTAGCATTGAATGAGCTAAGGCGAATGCCGTTCACTTCTGTGGAAGAGTTGGGAGAAGACGCAGTATCCGCAGAGATCGAAAGCTTCGGTTCCATTCAGCAGAAGCTGTATGCACGCATTGCTGAGCTGTCTGGCGAACCCGATTATGAGGCGTATTGGGAACGCTGCTACGAGCATCTGCTTCAGCCGGCCGCTTATCAGCGGGCGATTATCCATTTCTCGGCGGAGCTGCGTGATCTGACAGAAGAAGCAGAGCTGCGTATGGCACCTCAAGAGGCTGCTTATAACGAGATTCGTGAAGCGTATATGCGCCGCAGGATTCAAGATACGATAGATAGCAGTCATCAAGCGGATCGGATCGTTGTAATAAGCGGAGCCCATCATACGCCAGCATTGAGCCTCCAGCTGCCGCTTATGACAGATGCTGAGATGAAGAGGCTGCCGCGTGTTCCGACGCGGATGACCCTGATGCCTTATTCGTATTACAAGCTGTCCTCTCGTTCAGGTTATGGCGCGGGGAATATTGCGCCAGCTTACTATGAGTTGCTGTGGCGGAGCATGAGGCAGGGCGAGCTGTGCCAGTTGCCTGCGCTGTACTTGTCCGCAGTCGCACAGCAGCTGCGCGAACAGGGAACGTGGCGGTAAACCGCCTCCGTTATTGAAGGGGTGCGGCTGGCAGAGGCGCTTGCGTCGATGCACGGCGGCTCCATGCCGACATGGCGGGATCTACGGGACGCTGCAACCGTTCTGTTCGGCCATGGCGACTTCAGCGTTGTTGCCGAAGCGCTTGCGCGAATCGATATTGGCACGGCTATCGGCAGTTTGCCTGAAGGGGTCAGTCAGACGCCTGTACAGGATGATCTCAACAGGCAGCTGAAGCGGCTCAAGCTGGAGAAATACAAGTCGCTGGTGTCTGCGGACTTGGAGCTTGATCTGCGCGAGAACCGGCGCGTGAAATCTGAGGAAGCGGCGTATCTGGATTTGAACCGCTCCGTCTTTCTGCACAGGCTGCTTACGCTTGGCATTCGGTTCGCGCGCAAGAGTCCTGTCAGGCAGAATGATGCGACGTGGGCGGAGCATTGGGTGCTGCAGTGGTCCCCGGAGGCTGAGATTGAGACGGTCGAATCGACCTTGAAAGGCGAGACGGTCGAGCTTGCCGCTGCTTATGTAATTCATGAGGAGCTGCTCGCCTGCAGCGACATTGCCTCGGCTGCCAAGCTCATCCGTATAGCATGCGATTGCGGACTGCCGCAAGTGATGGGGCAAGCGACGCATGTATTGCAGCAGCTTGCTGTGGATGCGGGCAATTTCGAACAAATTGCGATGACGGTGCATGAGCTGTCCGTGCTGCTGCAATACGGCTCTATTCGCCGCATCGAGACGGTTTCGCTCGTGCCGCTGCTCAAGCAGTTGTTCCTGCGCGGAACCTTGCTGCTGCTGGAAGCATCCGGCTGCAATGACGATGCGGCAGCGGGAATGGTCAGCGCCATTCATGCGATGAGCACGGCTGCACAGGAACACTATCAAGAGGTCGATGAGCTGCTCTGGCATGCGAGGCTGAAGGAGCTTGCCAAGCGGGATGACCGGAATGCGAAGCTGTCGGGCTATGCGTTCTCGATTCTGCTGGAGCGCCATGAGGCAGGCGAAGAGGAGTGTGTGCAGGAGGTATCGCGTCGGCTGTCGCCGGGCATACCGGCGGACATCGGTGCGGGTTGGTTCGAAGGGCTGGCGCTGCGCAATCGATATGGGCTGCTGTCACGTCCTTATCTATGGCGGGGGCTGGATGCTTACATTGGTTCACTCGATGCGGAGCCGTTCAAACGGTCGCTCGTGTTTCTGCGACGAGCGTTTGGTTCGTTCGAGCCGCGAGAGAAGGCAGCGATTGCCGAACTGCTCGGCGACCTGTGGGGAGCTGGGGCCGATCCGGTTGGCGAAGCGCTTCAGCGTCCGTTGAATGAGGAAGAGAGAGTGCAGCTCGAAGAGCTTAACGATTTTGACTTTGGAGACCTATAGCCTATGACGACGATACCCGATCAACAACAAATGAAACGATGGCGGCTGATTCTAGGGGCTGCAGCAGAAGATCAGTTGAATGCCGCACGAGGAAATGCTGCCGCAGGAGTAGAGCTGCTCGATGAGGAGTCGCGCTTGATGGATGAGGCGCTTGCTGCCATCTACGATGGAGCCTCGGGAGATACAGGCGGCGCTGGAGCAAATGCGGGTACGCTAGGAAGCAGCGGTCAGCCGCGTTCAGCGGGACTTGGTTCATCCTCTCCTAAGCTGGCCAAATGGCTGGGCGATGTCCGTACGTTCTTCCCGCCTGATATCGTCTCGGTCATTCAATCGGATGCTGTACAGCGTAAAGGGCTGAAGCAGCTGTTGTTCGAGCCGGAGTTGCTGTCCCAAGTGAAGCCGGATATCGGGATGGTAGCTACCTTGATGTCGCTGCGCGGCCATATTCCAGAGCGGACGAAGGAGACGGCTCGCAAGCTCGTTCAAGAGGTCGTCGATGAGATCATGAAACGGCTCGCTCAGGATCTGTCCCGCGCCGTTACGGGTGCATTGAATCGAAGACAGCATACACCGCTGCCATCGATGACGGGCCTTGATTGGCTGACGACGATCAGGCGGAATTTGAAGCATTACGACGTGGAGCGGCAGCTGCTTATTCCAGAGAAGGTATATTTCTTCGACCGCGCTCGCAAGAGCAAGGAATGGACCGTCATTCTTGATATCGACCAGAGCGGCTCGATGGCGAATTCGGTCATTTACGCTTCGATCGTCGGTTCGATATTTGCCAGCATGCCTTCGCTCGATACGCGCGTGGTAGCTTTTGATACAGCGGTCGTTGATCTTACGGAGCAATGCGCTAACGATCCAGTCGACATGCTGTTCGGCATTCAGCTTGGCGGCGGGACGGACATTAATCTGTCGATTCAATATTGCGAGCCATTCATTACGGAGCCGAAGAAAACGATGTTCATCCTCGTCTCTGACCTCTATGAAGGCGGCAATCGGACAGAGATGATCCGCAGGCTGAGGGAGATGCATGAAGCAGGTGTCAAGGTCATCTGTCTGCTCGCGCTCGCAGATGATGGCGTTCCTTCCTACGATGAGGATGTCGCGCGGAAGCTCGCACAGTTCGGCATTCCGTGCTTCGGATGTTCGCCAGACAAGCTGCCGGAGCTGATCGAAGGGGCATTGAAAGGGCTTGATTTGCAAGTGCTTGCCGCTAGAACCGGGAAGGGCGGAAAGACGAATCCCTAACATTCAACTAGCGGTATCAAGCAGTACGTCTAGTTGAAGATAAGGCAAAACGAATGGCATAACAATCAAGACTCCTGTAACCGACAAGGTCATAGGAGTCTTTTTGTTCAATAGATCATAAGAAAGTGCGTTATTCATCTCAAAACATATCACTATAAATCTCTCTGCAGATCTCGGATACTCCGCCAGGAGACAAGATGAATGTTCTCGCTGTGCAGCACCTGTCGGAAATGTTCATCTTGAACGAGCCGGTATTCATGATCCCGCTCCTTATGACAGTCCGTAAGAGCTAGCAAGCAATCCGTGACGAGCGATGGATGAACGGTGAGCTGTGTGATGCCTGGTTTTATCGTTCGAATCAGAGCTAGAAGCTGTAATTTCATAAGGTTGTAATCAGGCTCGGGCCGGAAGCAATACGGTAGTGAAATCATGTCGTCGATGAGGCGTATGCCGCGTTCTTGTGCAGAGGCTATTCTACTCTCGAACAGTTGAATCTGATCGGCATTGAAGAATGGCTGCTCGACGATTCGGCAAGGAAGGTTGAAGGGAAGCCGATACTTGATGCATAAATCGAACACGATTTCTAACAAATCGCGCCCCGTATGCAGCCCCAGTACGCTGCCCGCATGGCTGTCGAGATGCGTAAGCTCAATGCCATTGGCTTGCGCCTGCAGGATCTGCGCTTCCAGTTCGAGTCGGACCTCGTCCCAATCAGCATGACGCTCAAGCTGTGCGCAGTCCGTGTGAAACATTCCGTCAGAGTGCGTAATGCTGTGCAGCGGTCGATCACGATAGACAGGCGCATAGGACTGAGCGGCATCGCTTGTTAACGTGAGATGAATGCCCACTTCCCGATGTCCGGCTCCAGCGATTCGATTCATGGCGTCCGCTGATGAAGGGCAAGGCACCATGAGAGACGTGGATGTAATAGCTTCTGATTTTAGTAATTGAATGATTGCTTCATTCGTTCCTTTCGTAACGCCGAAATCATCTGCGTTAATGATCAGCAAGCGGTCATTAGCGTTGTAACCTAACTGCTTCAGCAAGGCTCTATCCCCCTCGAAGAATGGTCATCGACCATCTTTTACATATCAACTCTTTATTAACTTCTTGCATTGGGCTGCTTCTTCTTATGTTGTGCAGGCAACTATTCGATTGTCAAGCAACGATTATGCTTAGCCTTGTGTGTCAGGAGCGGCTTGTCGCCAACCCGGCATTGCTCCATAATGTTAAACAATGGAACGATAGCTTGGAACAGCGAGTGATTATGGCCTGATATGGTGAAATTATAATCAATTCACACTGTTATCTTGAGATTAGGGAGCGTTTAGATACAATGACCAAATTAAAAGCAGGATGGAATTTCGACAACAGTTACACCCGTCTCCCGGAAAGTTTATTCGCAAGAGTCTCCCCAACAGAGGTGGAGGAGCCGGCAATTGTTGTATTGAACGAGCCGCTTGCTGCTTCGCTCGGGCTCCATGCAGAAGTGCTTCGCAGCAGCGAGAATACCGCCATATTCGCCGGTAATGACCTGCCTGAAGGCGCGGAGCCGATTGCTCAAGCCTATGGCGGCCATCAATTCGGCCATTTCAATCGGCTGGGCGATGGGCGTGCTCTGCTGTTAGGCGAGCAAATAACGCCGGATGGGGAGCGTTTTGATATTCAATTGAAAGGCTCCGGACGTACGCCATATTCCCGCGGCGGAGACGGCAGGGCGGCGCTTGGACCAATGCTGCGCGAATATATTATCAGCGAAGCGATGCACGGTCTTGGCATTCCAACGACACGAAGCCTTGCGGTTGTGACGACGGGGGAGAAAATATATCGGGAGACACCGCTGCCAGGTGCTGTATTGACGCGGGTAGCGGCTAGCCATCTGCGCGTAGGCACCTTCCAGTTCGCGGCACAATGGGGCACGCATGAGGAGCTTCGCATGCTTGCGGATTATGCGCTGCAGCGTCATTTTTCTAATGTGGCTATTGAGGAAGGGGACAATCGTTATCTTGTGCTGTTTCGGAAGGTTGCGGAGCGGCAGGCATTGTTAATTGCCAAATGGCAGCTGGTAGGCTTCATTCATGGCGTTATGAACACCGACAATATGGCGATCAGCGGCGAGACGATCGATTATGGGCCGTGCGCCTTCATGGATGCGTTCGATCCGGCCACAGTATTCAGCTCAATCGATACACAGGGACGTTACGCTTACGGCAATCAGCCGCGTATCGGCGCTTGGAACCTCGCCCGGCTAGCGGAAGCGCTGCTTCCGCTGCTGCATGAGGATGGGGATGAAGCTGTACGTCTCGCAGAGAACGAGCTTCAGCACTATATCGAGCGCTACCATCAGCATTGGCTTGCCGGGATGCGGGCGAAGCTGGGGCTGGCTGATGCGGAGGAGGAGGACGAAGCGCTGATCCAAGAGCTGCTCGCGATGATGCAGAAGACAAAGGCGGATTTTACAAATACGTTCATCGCGCTTAGCTTCGACCGCTTCGAGGGGCATGAGCTTGCTTCCCATGAAGACTTCGCTGCATGGCTTGATCGCTGGCTGGTACGCAGGGGCCGACAGGCAGCAACGCTGGAGGAAGCGCATCAATTGATGCGGCGGAGCAATCCTGCCGTCATTCCTCGCAACCATCGGGTAGAGGAAGCGCTCGAAGCGGCATCTAAGCATGGGGATTACACGGTCATGGAGAAGCTCGTGCACATACTGGCACATCCGTATGCCCATACGGAGGAACAAGCGGAATACGCTGTTCTGCCTGAACAGCCGAATTGTAATTATCGAACGTTCTGCGGAACATAACAAGTTGAGGGGAGAAGGCCGAGCAAATCGGCCTTCTTGGTGTATTTACGGAAACTTCGGTAGTTACATATTAAAAATTATGTAACCTCTAACACGCTATCGTAATGCAGTACATAATAATATGTGAAATTTATCCCTCTCAACAAAAAAGTTTAAGGTGATGAAATATTTTTTTTGAAAAAATGGTTTACCAGTCGGTAAAAATTTGGTACGCTATAGCCAATATTAAATGCGATGAAGAGAAGAGTAGATAAACGAAGGCTTTCACAGAGAGCTCCGGCAGCTGGAAAGGAGCAAAGCACTGTTTATTGAAAAAAGGCTCAGAGCAGCACGCCGGAACTTGCTTGCAAGAGGGGTGGCGTGACAGGTGCTCCTGTTATAGAGCTGGAGTATAAGCTTTGCATCAAGCAAAGCCGTACTCGACGAGGCTAACTACGGTGACGTTTTAGCGAATCTAGGGTGGTACCATGAGAATACAATCTCATCCCTAAGACTTTAATTTAAGTCTTGGGGGTGGGATTTTTTTGTTGTTCCAGCTTAATACCGAATAGTCTACAATGAAGACATTGAGAACTTCGTATGTGGTCCCAGAGCGAACTAATCACCATATCATACTTGTGTATAGAGGAAAGGATTGAACGAATAAATGGCAAACAAATTGAAAGTTGGTATCGTTGGCGGAACGGGCATGGTAGGCCAGCGTTTCGTTGAGCTTCTGAATAATCACCCTTGGTTTGAAGTAACGGCAATCGCAGCAAGCGCAGGCTCTGCTGGCAAGACGTACGAGCAATCGGTACAAGGCCGCTGGAAGCTGGAAACGCCGATTCCTGAAGCGGTGAAGCAAATCGTTGTACAAGACGCTTCCAAAGTAGAAGAAGTGGCAAGCGGCGTAGATTTTATTTTCTGCGCGGTAGATATGAAGAAAGACGAAATTAAAGCGCTCGAAGAGGCATACGCGAAGACGGGTACGCCAGTTGTATCGAACAACTCGGCTCATCGTTGGACAGCTGACGTGCCAATGGTTATTCCAGAGATCAACCCAAGCCATCTCGAAGTTATCGAAGCGCAGCGCAAACGTCTCGGTACGTCGACGGGCTTCATCGCCGTTAAACCGAACTGCTCGATTCAAAGCTACGTGCCAGCGCTGAACGCGCTGCTCGACTTCAAGCCTAAGACTGTCGTTGCATCGACGTATCAAGCCATCTCCGGCGCTGGCAAGAACTTCACGGACTGGCCAGAAATGCTCGACAACGTTATTCCTTACATCGGCGGCGAAGAAGAGAAGAGCGAGCAAGAGCCGCTTCGGATCTGGGGCAGCGTAGAAGACGGTCAAATCGTGAAAGCAAGCGAGCCGCAAATTACGACGCAATGCATCCGCGTACCGGTAACGGATGGCCACTTGGCAACGGTATTCGTGAAATTCGAGAATGCACCGACGAAGGATCAAATTTTGGAACGTTGGGCAAACTACAAAGGTCGCCCGCAAGAGCTCGAGCTGCCAAGCGCGCCGAAGCAGTTCATCACATACTTCGAGGAAGAAAACCGTCCACAAACGAAGCTCGATCGCAATATCGAGAATGGCATGGGCGTATCCGTTGGCCGTCTGCGTGAAGATTCGCTGTACGATTTCAAATTCGTCGGGTTGTCGCACAACACGCTTCGCGGCGCAGCTGGCGGCGCTGTATTGATCGCAGAGCTTCTGAAGGCTGAAGGCTATATTCAACCTAAAGCTTAATAGTAGATATATGGAACAAGAGCAAGCTTCCCGATTCATTCGGGAGCTTGCTTTTTTGCCGTATAAGAAGCCGCGCTTCGGTACAAACTGCACATGGCAATCTAGGCGGAGAACGGAACGGTGGAAGGAGCGGTTGAGGTGGAAAATGAAGTGCTGGAAGAGATTCGCAAGCTTGCACAGCCGTACCATGGAGCCGATGATGCTGGTTCATCGGCTTTGCTGCAGCAAGCTGGCCAAGCGGATTTCGTGCTGCTCGGCGAAGCCTCGCACGGCACGTCACAATTTTATACCGATCGAGCGGCGCTGTCCAAACGACTTATTACGGAATATGGTTTTCGATTCATTGCCGTCGAGGGAGATTGGCCAGCATGCTATACGCTGAATCGGTATGTCAAAGGATACGAGGATGCAGGGGCAAGTGCACGTGATGCGCTTCGGGACTTTGAACGCTGGCCGTCTTGGATGTGGGCGAACCGAGAAATCGTCGAGCTTGCCGAGTGGCTTCGGGACTATAACAAGGACAAGCCTGAAGCGGATAAGGTTGGGTTCTATGGCATCGATATGTACAGCTTGTGGGAATCAATGGAATCCTTGCTAGGCTACCTTGAAGCGAAACCAGGTGCCGACCTCGAAGCGGCGAAGCGCGCTTTCGAATGCTTCGAGCCGCATGGACGAGATGAGCAGCGGTACGGGGCATCCTCCGCTTTATTTGGCGAAAGCTGCGAGGAGGAGGTTATTGCACTGCTGCGTAAGCTGCAGGATAAGTGGCAGCATGCGGATCGCAACGATCGCGAGGATGTATTCAGCGCCGAGATGAATGCTCTTGCGGTTGCTGGCGCAGAGTCGTATTACACGACGATGATCCGTCATGATGCGGATTCGTGGAATGTTCGCGATCGTCATATGGTAAGTGCGCTTGAACGGCTGATGACGTTCCATGGCGAAGGCGCCCGTGTGGTCGTATGGGAGCATAATACGCATATTGGTGATGCGAGAGCGACGGATATGGCCGAGGACGGAATGGTTAATGTAGGCCAGCTGCTGCGAGAGAAATACGGAGACAAGGTGTTTGCAATCGGCTATGGAACGTATACGGGCACAGTGATTGCTGGACGGTCGTGGGGGATGGAGCTTGAAGTGATGCCTGTGCCTCGTGCAATGGCGAACAGCTGGGAGGAGCTGTTGCACCGGGTCAGTTCCGCTGACAAGCTGCTGCTGTTCAGAGGCGCAGAGCCATCAATACTTGATGAGGTGACGGTTGGTCACCGTGCAATCGGAGTCGTCTACCATCCCGAGCGAGAGCGGGGGAATTATGTGCCGTCCGTCATGACACAACGGTACGATGCGTTCATCTGTTTCGACGAGACGACAGCGTTGTCGCCATTGTCGAGAGAAGTGGTTCATATGTAAGTGGACACGTGAAAGCCGCGATAATGCGGCTTTTTCCTTTTGTACAGATAGGGTGGTATTGCTAATTCATGGACTCTCGTATACGCTAATTTACATGATTGTTTGAGATACAGGGTAAGAGAACGGTAAGGGAGTGAACGCCAGTGTCACAAGTATTCTTTATATCCGATCATCACTTTGGCCATAAGCATATTATTGACTTCGAGTCGCGTCCGTTTAAGGATGTCGATGAAATGAACGAGGTTATGATTGACAAATGGAATGCCGTTGTCGGCAAGCAGGACAAAGTGTTCCATCTTGGCGATTTCTCGTTCTTGAACAAAGAGAAGACGAAGGCGATCGTCTCACGCTTGAACGGATACAAAATGCTGATTCTCGGCAACCATGATCGCGGACGCTCCAGAGCGTGGTGGCTAGACGCAGGCTTCGATGAGGTAAGCGAGTACCCGATTATCTATAAAGATTTCTTCTTCCTGTCGCATGAACCGCTGTATATGAATTATCACATGCCGTATGTGAATGTCCATGGTCATATCCATTCGCAGAAGTATGAGGGAATGAACTATTTCAACGTCAGCGTGGAGCATTGGGACTATACGCCGCTAACATTCGAGCAGATCCGAGATAGCGTTGTGCCAAGTGAGGAGCAATAAGATAATTTGGGATATGCTGAAAGGCGCGGAGCATTCATTTTTTATAATCGATCAGCATGGAGGAACAAAGATGAAACGAAATCAACTCGGTCGATCGGACCTGTATGTAAGTGAAATCGGACTGGGCTGCATGTCGCTTGGCACAGAAGAAGGCAAGGCTGTGTCGATCATCGATGCAGCGTTGGAGCATGGCATCAACTTTCTGGATACGGCGGACCTTTATGATGCAGGAAGGAATGAAGAGTTAGTCGGCCGTGCCATCCGCAGCCGCCGCAGTGACATCGTGCTTGCTACGAAGGTTGGCAACCGCCGAATGGAGGGGCAAGACGGCTGGACATGGGACCCGTCCAAAGCTTACATACTGCATGCGGTTAAGGACAGTCTACGGAGACTTGGGACAGACTATATCGATCTATATCAGCTGCACGGCGGTACGATAGAGGACCCGATCGATGAGACAATTGACGCATTCGAGACGCTCAAGAAGGAAGGGCTTATTCGTCATTATGGCATATCGTCGATTCGTCCCAATGTGATACGTGAATATGTGAAGCGCTCCAGCATCGTCAGTGTAATGAACCAGTACAGCATGCTGGATAGAAGGGCAGAGGAATCTGTCTTGCCGCTGCTTGGTGAGCATGGCATCGGTCTTATTGCTCGTGGCCCACTGGCAGGCGGCATTCTGACCGAACGGGGAGCAGCAAAGGCTGAACGGAATTACCTTGACTATACGGCGGAGGAGCTTCCAACCATTCGACAGCAATTGCAGGATTTAACCGGGGATGGCTATACGTTAGCGCAGCTGGCAATCCGATACTCGCTGCATGATCCGGCAGTCCGTGTTGTCATACCAGGCGCTAGCAGCATTGAACAGCTTCGTATGAATGTCTCGGCAGCTGATGCGCCTCCGCTGACAACAGAGTTGGCTGCGGCCATTCGCGCGATTACACGTCCGAATACGTACTCAGCACATCGCTAATGAAGTGTTGGACTAACTTATCCCGAATATTTGCAGAACCTTATCCACCGCGCGATCCGCGGGAAGGATAAGGTTTTTTTTTCCATTAGAGCTTTTTTTGCAGCATTTGGAATTGACGAAAGCGAGAAATCAGGCTACATTGATTTAGTAAATTAGTAATTTAGTAAATAAGTAAAACAAGGAGTTGTTGTGCAACATGTGGTCCAATCGTTATGTCCGAACCATCTTTCTGTCGAGGGTGCTGCTGCATCTAGGCATTTGGATTCGGAACTATGCTGTCCTGCTGTATGTAACAGAGTTGACAAACAATAATCCAGTGGACGTGTCTCTTATATCGGCTGCTGAATTCGCACCGATCTTCTTGTTCGCGCTTATCGGAGGGACATTCGCTGATCGTTGGCAGCCGAAGCGGACGATGGTGTGGAGTGACCGATTGTCTTCTTTATCGGTAGTCGCTGTACTGATCGCACTTATCTATGGGGGATGGACCGCACTTCTTGTCGGCTCATTCATCTCGGCTAGCTTGTCACAGTTCTCACAGCCATCGGCTATGAAGCTGTACAAACAGCATGTGCCAGAGGAGCAGCTTCAGCGAGTGATGGCCATGTATCAGACACTTGTTGCCATCTTCATGGTGTTAGGTCCAGTAGTCGGCACGTTTATTTTCATCCAATTAGGTATTCATGCTTCCCTTATCTTGACGGCGATTCTATTCTTCGGTGCATCGTTGATCCTTGCGACGCTGCCGCGAGACGTTGAAGAGAAGAGGGCAGAAACTTCAGGAAGCTTCTATCAAGAGCTGAAGGCGGGAATGAGATATATTGCTGCTAACCACACGCTTCGAACGCTGGGACTTACTTTCGGTGTTGTTGGCCTTGCATCAGGCGTGACGCAGCCGCTGCAAATTTTTATCGTGATGGAACAGCTTGGACAAGATAAGTCGTTTCTGCAGTGGTTTGTGATGACGAGCGGTGCTGCGATGCTTGTAGGCGGAACGATCATCATGAGCGTCGCGAAGAAGGTGCGGCCGCAGCTGCTGCTTATGTTTGGATTACTAGTAACGGCGGTATGTACGGTTGGTATCGGTGCTTCGACATTCATCTGGTTGACGTTTATATTGGCTGCCTTCAGCGGGCTGGTGTATCCATGCATTCATGGCGGGATTCAGACGCTGCTTGTTCGTAATACGGAAATGGCTTATATGGGCCGTGTGTCCGGGGCGATCATGCCGATCTTCATGGGGATGATGGTGCTCGGCATGTTCTTGTCAGGCATGCTGAAGAAGGCATTCTCGCTGCTTGTCGTATATGAGTTGAGCGGAGCAATGATCGTTGCAGGCGCATTGCTGTTATTGCCGCTTGTGAGATCGAAACAGAGGAAGACGGAGAAGCAAACCGCAGTCGGCTAACGAGGTACTGCAGCTGCCGTTAGAAATGAAGAAAGCTGCTGAATATTCAGCAGCTTCTTGTACAATTTCAGTGGCTAAGCTCTACACGGTGGAATCATGACTTCCATCGCTGCTTGATAACGGAAATGAATGGCCCTAGGAAAAGCATACCGCCAAGCGGCAGCATGAACATCCATTGTTCGTGCGCGATCATGAGGATTAAATCCCATATACTCGAAGGTCCAGCGTTAGGTCCATCACTGAAAGGGTAGGCGAACAGCGCAGGCAATATTCCAATGCCAATGAATAGTATCCCGAACAGGACGGAGAGTGTATAAAACGCTTGTCTGATAAACATCACTAGTACCTCCTTATCATGGATGGGATCATAATCACTACCATTTAGGACGTAACGGATCGATCGTATGTTGCTCAGTTCGATATAATGTTTGTTCTTTTGTCAAAACCTGTTTACGTGATACATTAGGTAATACCATACCAGGATTTAATTATCAGTTTCATGAGAGCAGGGAAGAGAATGCAGGAATGGTCCTATTCTGTAACTGACCAATGGGATGAGGAACGCTGGAATGCGGTGGAGCTAATTTATGAAGAAGCCTTCCCGCTCGAAGGCAAGAAGACTCGAACCATTATTCGAGGCATGTTCGCCAAGCGTATGTGCCAACTGCATACGCTGGAGCAAGGCGAGAAGGTGGTGGGCATGGCAATAACAGGTCTTGATGCGTCGTTAGGTGTATTGATCCTCGACTACATAGCCATTCGTGCGAACATTCGCAGCACCGGTCTTGGAAGCTTACTGTTGGATCGAATCAAGCAGTGGGCACGTGAGCAGCATGGTTGTCGTGGTCTAATTGTTGAAGTTGAATCGGAAGAAACAGCCGCTAATGAACAGCGCATCCGCTTCTGGAGGTCGAACGGCTTCGAGTTGACCGACTATGAGCATCATTATAGATGGGTGCCTGAACCTTATCGAGCGATGGCCTTCAGCTTCGATTATTCTGATAAGCTGCCCGAAGATGGCAGGCAGCTGTTTAAGAGCATCACAAGATTCCATAACAAAGCATATCGCGGGAGGAACGAATAATTGGGGTATGCGCAATGAGCTGAGGTAAAAGTGACGAGATAGATAACGAGAAAAAACGCGATCGCAAGAAAGCAGCCCGTTCGGCTGCTTCATGCGATCGCGTTCATTTTCTAGTCCTTGGACTCTGATTTAAGTATACGATCGTCGCCATAGATCTCAGATAGATGCTTCACATGGGCTTGACCCCATTCGCTGATCGACTGAATAAGGGGGGTAATGCCTTGTCCGTAAGCAGTGATTGAATATTCAACCTTCGGAGGGATTTGCAAATACACTTTGCGATGGACGATATCGTGATATTCCAGCTCGCGCAGCTGTGCCGTCAACATTTTCTTCGTAATGCCTGGTATCGCCTTCTGCAGTTCACTGAATCTCATCGTGCCGTTCGTAAACAACGAATACAGAATAATCGGCTTCCATTTTCCAACCAGAATCTCTAATGCGGTTTCGATTGTACAACTACTATGGTCTTCCATAAATACGTGTTCGCCTCCGGGAGCCCGCGTCATTATTAAGGTATCCAATAGGATACTATCATTATTTGAAGTATCTACTTCCGACGAATGGTCCTATATCTTATTATAGCGCTAGGAGCAAAAAGAATACAACTCGTTAATTTATATGCATGCGCATATATGTATTCACTTCGCTCGAATACATGCTTGCGCATACATGTATATAAAAGCTGATGGTGAGGAAGTCTGAGCTTCATTGAAAAGACTGATGTTGTTTGGATGGGTGAGATGACTTAATCGATGACCATTTCTTAAATCAAGGGAGGAATTACTATGCCAACGAATACATCTTTACAGCCGCTGTTCACCTCATTCACTTGGGGAAATCTGGCCCTGAAGAATCGGACTGTTATGGCACCAATGACTCGAAACATGTCACCTAACGGTGTTCCTGGAGCGGATGTTGCTGCATATTATCGCCGTAGAGCAGAGAATAAGGTTGGTCTGATTATTACAGAAGGTACCGTTATCCAGCATGTGGATTCGTCTAATCAGAAGAATGTCCCTTTCTTTTATGGAGAGGAAGCATTACAAGGCTGGGCTAACGTTGTGTCTGAAGTACATGAGGCCGGTGGCAAAATCATGCCGCAAATTTGGCATATGGGGGCACGCGGCAGCGTTAATGAATACTCGGAAGCTGAGATTGCGGCAATTATTAATGCATTCGCGCAAGCGGCAGCAGATGCCAAACGCCTTGGATTTGATGGCATTGAGCTGCATGGGGCGCACGGATATCTGATTGACCAGTTCTTCTGGGAACAAACGAATCAACGTACGGATCGCTATGGCGGCAGCTTGGTTGCACGTACACGATTTGCACTAGAAGTGATTCAAGCGTGCCGTCAGGCAGTTGGACCGGATTTCCCGATCGTGCTGCGTATTTCGCAATGGAAAGGCATCGACTACAAAGCCAAGTTAGTTACTACGCCGGATGAGCTGAAACAATTCCTTCAACCGTTGGTCGATGCAGGCGTCGATATTTTCCATTGCTCGACACGCCGCTTCTGGGAGCCTGAATTTGAAGGATCTGACCTGAATCTTGCGGGGTGGGTCAAACAGATAACGGGCAAACCAACGATAACAGTTGGTTCGATCGGACTGGATGGCGACGTCACGACGCTATTCGCAGAAGGGAAGGGCTCCAACACGGCAGGTATTGAAGGATTGATTCCGAGGTTAGCGAAAGAGGAGTTTGATCTCGTAGCGATCGGGCGAGCTTTATTGGTTGATCCTGCTTGGGTGGAAAAGGTGTCCAGCGGACGTACGGATGAGCTGCTTCCATTCAATCCCGAGGCGCTTAAGACACTTTATTAAAAATTGGTTTATAACAAAGCAGCCGACCTCATGGGCCGGCTGTTTGTTCGTATATTTAAGTTTACATAATAAAAATTAAGTCAACTCAATCATGTATTCCAATCATTTCCTTTCTGTTATCCAACGGGTAGGCAAGTTCAATCCAAATCAGTAAGCAGGAAGAAGCGGCTGAATCGTTGTCATTGCTTCCTTCTTCGCATGATCGGAGACGTGCGTATAAATCTGTGTCGTCGAGATGTCTTCGTGGCCTAACAATTCCTGCAGCGTGCGCAAATCTACGCGACCTGTCGCTAGCAGGTTCGTTGCGAATGAATGCCGCAGCTTGTGAGAGGAGAGCGGCATGTCCTGGTAATCGGGATGCTGCTCTCGGAACGCATGAAGGGATTTTTCGCATACGTCTTGAATCGCACGCTTGGACATCCTTCTGCCTAGACGCGAAACAAAGAAAGCATTCTCCTGACTGCGGCGAGGTTGAATTCGCTCCTCCAGACAATCGTTCATCAACGCGATCATCGAAGCAGGGAGGGGGATGTATCTCCATTTGCGTCCTTTGCCAAGTATTGCAAGCTGCCCGGCCTGTACATGATAATCGTTAACGTTCAAACGATGTACTTCTCCGACGCGAAGACCGCAATAAGCCATCAAAGACAATATCGCAATATCTCTCAATCGATATAGGCTGTCCACCACTTGCAGCAGTCTACCGACATCGTCCGGTTCCATGTAGGCAGGCACCTTGTTTTTCTCCACCTTCGACTTCGGCACATCCAACGCTGGATTCGACTCCAGCTGCTCAAACTCGATCATGACCTTGAAGAACAATCGGATCGCAGAGAGCGACCGGTTGCGTGCGCGATCTCCTGCACCGTTCATCCGTACTTTCGTCAGATGGCTCATCACATCAATTTTGCGCAGAGCGCTGATCGGCTTAGTGGGGTGGCTGCGGAGGAAGGCGCGTACGTCGTGCATATAGCCATGCTGCGTATCCTGGGAGTACCCTCGGTCCTTAAGCCAGATTAAATACATATCTAATTGTTCCTCATGGTCATCCATTGCCATCATGCTGTTCGTTCCTTCCTTATGTAAAATCTTGCTGCGACGAATTTCCTCATATCGGGATAAAAGGGTCGAAAATCGCGTCAAATGTACCGCAATAGGGCTCGTGACTCGAATAAATAATCGCTTTAAACACTAACCGCATTAAATGTGAATTTAATGCGGTTCAGAAGATAAATGAATTCGCCGGAAATCGGCAAAATCCTCTTTAATCAGGACAAAAATTAATGGGGTGAAGGAAGATGGTGGAATATGAATACGTAATAAATATTATGTAAACTATTGTTTGATACATATAACGAAGAAGGAAGAGGGAGAGACAGAAGCTGTATTTGGAGTTAATGATGTGCTCTGGGATGCAGTCCATATAGCGAAACTCCCGTTAGGCATTCACCCTTGGTCAACTAGGTGAGTATCATAGCTTAGAATGCTATATAAGCGAACGGAGGTAATCGCGTGGGATACTATGTGAACGTCGAACCAGGTGTGAAGCTGTTCGTGGAAGATTTGAATCCCGGCGGCAGCAAAACGATTGTATTCTTGCATGGCTGGCCGCTGAGCCACAAGCAGTTCGAATATCAGTTCAACGTGCTGCCAAGCAAAGGGTATCGCTGTATCGGTATTGATTGGCGCGGCTTCGGCGATTCGGATAAGCCGTATCATGGCTACAATTTGGATCGTCTTGCAGACGATATCCGCATGGTTGTCGAGGCATTGAAGCTAAAGAACTTCGCGCTTGCCGGGCATTCAACCGGCGGTGCGATCGCAGTGAAATACGCATCGCGGTATAACAGCTACGGCTTGTCGCACCTCATTCTGATTGAAGCTGCGGTCCCAGTGGGATTCACGAAGCAAACGGCTGAGCAGCTGCTGAAGGAGTCGCTGAACGATCGGCCGAAGATGATGCGAGACATTACCGACATGTTCTTCTTCCAGTATATATCGCCGCCTTTCGCGGATTGGTTCTTCCAGACGGGCATGCAAGCAGCTGGCTGGTCGACCGCCGCAATCATTAAGATGCTGTCGGAATTCAATCTCGAAGCCGATCTAGCGCGAATCAACGTGCCAACGCTTATCGTTCACGGCACTCACGATAAAGTGATCCCATTCAACCAAGCGGAAGAGATGCAGCGCAAGATTAGAAATTCGCAGCTGGTGCCGTTTCATTACAGCGGTCATGGCTCCTTCTATTGTGAGCGCGATAAGCTGAACGAGCTGCTGCAGAAGTATGTAAAGTAAAAGTGAACAGGCGGGTTGCGGATTTGCTATCAGCAACCTGTTTTGTTTTACATAACAATTTATAGATAATTGCTGGATATTGAAACCTCCGATGGAAATAATATAGGTACTTATTGTCCTATAAGGAGGTGCAGTGTTTATGGAATCTAGTCAGCAGCTCGCGAACAATACGACTGCCATTCAGGAGATGCTGTCGAATAGTTCGGACTTCCAGACGACGGACTTCACCGCAGGTGGACGTCATTATCGCTTATATTATCTCGATACGATGATTGAGTTAGCCGCGGTCCAAGAACACCTCATAAGCCCATTACTGCTGCAAGATAATGTTAGCGTTCGTGAAGCGGTATCTATCTTAAATGTGAGTGAGACACAACTTCTCACAGACGCGTTAACCGCAATTATTGAAGGGAAGACCGTTGTACAAATTGAAGGGGATGCGACGCTCTACTTATGCGCGACGGCGCTGAACAAGGAACGTTCAATTAACATACCTGTGAACGAACGCGTATTGCGTGGATCCAATGAGGCATTTATCGAGGATCTGGCTACGAACCTCAATCTGATGCGAAAGCTGTTATCGTCACCAGGACTTGTCGTGAAATATTACGAGCTCGGTCGCATTTCGAAGACGAGAGTAGCCATGCTCTATATTCGCAATCTAGCCAATTCGGACATTTTGCACGAGATGGATCGTAGGATTAAGAGCATCGACATCGATTATGTGGAGGCACCGGGGTTCATTCAAGAGCTTGTTGAAGAGAAATTGTTCTCTCTATTCCCGCAAACTCTCATAACAGAAAGACCCGATCGTGTTCGGTCATACTTAATGGATGGGAAGATCGCCATACTTAGCAATGGATCACCGGACTGTATGATTATTCCCATAACTTTCTGGTCGTTCTTCCAAAGCCCAGACGACTACCAAATTAATTGGCTGTTTGGCAGTACATTCCGATTGCTTCGAATTATCTGTTTCATAATCGCAATAAGCTTGCCTGGCGCTTATGTTGCAATGGTGAATTTCGATCCAAGGATTTTACCGTTTGAAATTTCGATGACTCTGCAAAGCTCCATGCAATTCATTGCAATGCCTGCTGTAATGGAGGCGATATCGATGCTGCTAATCCTTGAAGTGTTAAGGGAAGCTACGATTCGGCTGCCGAGTCCGATTGGTCAAACGATTGGTGTTGTTGGCGGTATCGTGATTGGAACCGTCGTCGTGCAGTCCAACCTTGTGTCGAATACGATGGTTGTCGTCGTGGCGTTTACAGGCTTGGCATCGTTCATTATTCCGTCTTATGAGATGAGCAGCGCTGCACGATTGCTGCCCTATCCGTTCATCTTGATGTCGTCAATTTTGGGCCTGTTCGGGTTGGAACTTGCCTTTCTCTTCGTCATTACGCATCTTTCCCGCCTGCACACAATGGGGGTTCCGTACTTCTACACTGGCTTAAACGGAGGCACGATGAGAGATACCTTATTCAGATCACCTATTTGGCGATTGAAGACAAGACCGAAAGAAAGTATGACGAACAATAAAGTCAGAATTCGCAACCCAAGGGGATGGGAGAAATGATCCATCTAAAGCAGTTGTCAACGCAGCAGTTAATATGCCTCGTTATACTGACACAAGTTGGAGCACATGTGCTCTCGATACCCTATAATGAATCCCGCAATTCTGGCAATGATGCCTGGATGTCGATCTTGCTAGGGGGATTGATCGCACAGGTAGTCATTCTAATCATCTATTGGTTAGGCAAGAGGTACCCCAGCCAATCGTTACCGCAATACGTTACTTCTATTTTGGGGATACCGCTTGGTGTAGTACTCAATTTACTGTTCGCCGTTTATTGCGCGGAGTCCAGCCTAGTTGTATCTGTCACCTACGCAAGCGTCATCGTAAGGTGGCTGCTGCTTACAACACCTTGGTATATCATTCTCGGATTGTTGATTGCAATTGCTGCATATATTGCATCTTCACCATTACGTTCAATCGCAACCGTTACGCAGTCCATTATGTTTATGTTTCTGGTCTGCCTAGCAATCGTGTTAATTAGTGGTTCAGGCAAAGGGGATATGCGTAACATACTACCGATTGGGACACATGGGATTGGAGCTGTATTCAAAGACGCATTGCCAGCTCTATGGCTGTATGCGGGATATGAGCTTCTGCTTTATGTGTTTCCTTTCGTCAGAAGTTACAAACAAAAGAGTATTATAATTGCAATGTCCATAGCGAATGGCCTGACGACCTTGACTTATTTGGCCATTACTTTCGTAGTAACGTACAAGTTCAGCGAAGGCCAGATGAATTACATATCCGAGCCAATGGTTTTCATTCTCCGACAATTCAATTGGCCGGTAGTTCAAAGTCTGGATATTCTGTTCATGACGATCTGGCTTGCAGTCATTGCCGTTACCGTATATGTTTACTTGTTTCTATCTGCTCGTTATCTAGCTTCTGTCTTACCCAGCGGAATCCGTAAACATACGTTGCTTGTGTGGATAATAGCAGGTATCTGCTACGTTATTGGCCTATGGGGAGATCATCGAGAGAAGATTATTCGGTTTTCCGTCTACCACAATTTTGCAACAGGTGTCATGGTCATCCTAGTTCCAGTACTGCTGCTGCTTATTTCGTTCATGCGAGGGAAAGGTGGCGTGGTTAGATGAAACGAATGGTACTCTGTATACTCAGTTTATTGTTACTATCCGGATGTTGGGACAGGCTGCCATTGCGTGATTTGCAGATGATTGATGCTGTTGCTTTTGATCGTAATGAGGAGACGAAGGACATCGCGGTTGACCTCATCGTGACATCGCTCAAGAGAGCCGGGATGGGGGAAGGAGAGCCGATTGCCGAACAAACGGAGCTGGAAGGGAAAAGTGTGATTGAGGCTGTAGGTAAATCCGAATATATGGATCAAGGTCCTTTCTCAGCGGTCAATACTAGAGTTTTCCTAATGAGTGAGAGGTTCGCTTCAGATCGTCCAGTGAAGGAACTTGAGTTCCTTCTTCATGCTCCCTATACATCGATTAATACACCGGTTGTCATCTTCAAAGGTGAGATTAATGACCTTATCAAATATAAGGTGAGCAATAGGAAGGCTCCAATCGAGAAACTAAACACGTTCATTAGAAGTTTAGATGCGAATGGGCTCATACAGAATGTATCCATGATGGAGTTTCTTACTTCCCAAAGAGATTCGTTGGATGATTATCCTATGCCTGTGGTGAATTACGCTGACACGAAATTTGAGCTTGAAAGCGCGATGCTGTATCATGCGGGCTTATATACAGGAGGGCGGTTGACTAGAGAGCAGCTTAGAATGCTCATGTTCATGATTGGGGTTGATCAAGGCAAGCAGCGAATTACAGGGAGACTGTCAGAAAGCAGCGGCGTACAGAATTTGACCTATGGATTCTCAGTTAAGAGTGTTCATAATCGTTATCATGCACAGCAGGATTCGGGGCGGCTGCCGAAGATGACGATTGATGTAAGGCTGAATATAAGCGTATTTGATATTGGAGAAAATATCGAGACGCTTAAGCCTACATATTCGCATAAAATGCAGCAATTGTTGATTACGCAATTCAATCGAGAAGCTAATGTGACGATACAAGCGCTTCAGAAGGCGAACTGCGATGCACTGGGTATTGGAAAGCATCTGAGAGCTTATCATCCGAAGCTGTGGAAGTCACTAGATTGGCGCAACGATTATCCGAACATGAAGATCGAACCCCGGTTCAACATTCATATTCTAAACACGGACGGATTCGAAGAAATATCAATGAAAGAGGAGCAGGCTGATAATTATGCCGCTCCTCTTTTTAGTGCCCGAAACATCGGATAGTCAAACAGATACATTAGAAACGCTCAGTTAGTGCCGTTTCATTACAGTGGTCATGGTTCCATCTTGTGAGCGCTGTGGTATACACATCGGGCCCTCATTCTCGGTTCTTATTTTTTCTGATTTAAGGTATACAGATAGTTATATTTGGATGCGTGTTTTTGTTCGTCCATAATAATGCCAAGCACTGTATTCTGGTAGATGGCATCTATAAGACCGGACCATATTGAACGATACTTTTCTACAGCTGACAGTTCACCGAAGAGGGCGGATACAAGGCCGTCTAAGTAGGATACCGGTTTGTTGAACGGTACATTAGGTGCAGGGCCAATCTCCTGACCTGTTAAGTCTCTATAGATTTTTCTGAACATTTGATTGTGACCGCGTTCATCGTCTCGAATAGAGGCTATGATATTACGCTGCATCTGATCCGGTGCAAGACGGATTAACTCCTCGTAGAACATTTCATCGTGGGCTTCATCTTGTACAGCTTCACGAATCATAGCGAGCGCTTGTTGGAAAGTCGTTTGCCATAGCGGCTGAAAGGCTTGACGATAGGCGGTTGGGTAGACCCAATACATTGTTCATTTCCTCCCGAACATCAGCTAGGTGCATACCCTATTTCTATGCATGTGCTATCGTCCAAGTGCAGCTTACGTGAATAAGGCACGATAAGCCGTTCTACTGCACTTCCAGCCCGACTCTTATAATGAGCTTTTCTTCTCTAGATAAATTAAGCTAAAATGGGAAGAGATCACGCGTTCTAAATAAATTTGATAGCCCTGCAGCAATTGCAACGGAATAGTCGGTCTGCTCCGATTGCTGCCTGATAATCTATGGATGAGAGGAGGTCATGGCATGAATATGCTGAACCAGTTGAACGATGCGCTAGCCTATATTGAGCAAAACCTGGAGTATGAAGTGGATGACAATGAAATTGCTAGAAGGGCGTATTGCTCCGTCTACCACTTTAAACGAATGTTCTCTTTCCTTGCAGGCATTCCGCTGCAGGAGTACATTCGTCGACGCAGACTTACGCTTGCCGCGTTAGAGCTTCAGGATCGTTCCGTGAAGGTGATTGATATCGCAGTCAAGTACGGCTATCAATCGCCGGATGCTTTTACACGTGCCTTCCAGAGCATGCACGGTATGACGCCATCCGAAGCCCGCCTGAGCAATCGTTCGCTCAAAGCGTATCCGCCAATGACTTTCCGACTATCTATAGGGGGACAAGAGCCTATGAAGTATCGGATTGAGCAGAAGGAAGCATTTCAGCTAATTGGCATATCTAATCATGTGGTGCCTGTGCCAGAAGGCGATCATCCCGGCATGCTGCAAGTATGGCGGGATACGGACCAACAGACGTATGATCAGATGCTGGCACTGAATGATGTACAACCATCGGGCATCCTGCATGTCGATTATCAGATTGGGGAACAGGTCGGAAATGAATTTGAATATTTGTTTGGCGTTGCATCAACTAAGCCTTGTCCGCCTAACTTGACCTCATTGATGGTGCCAGCCCATACCTGGGCCGTATTTGAAATTCAAGCGCCGTGGGAGCATGGGACTTGGCACAGCATCTACGGTGAATGGTTCCCGGCATCCGGCTATGAGCAGGCGAAGGGACCGACGATTCAGGTCGGCGGGCATGAGATCATGCTAGGAGCAGAGAAACAGATGTACACGAAGTACGTTGATGTCGAGTACTGGGTACCGGTTGTGAAGGTATAATCGGTTAGAGCATTAGGCCTTCCTCGTTAATGAGGGAGGCCTATTTTGTCATCTGTATACAGAATTTAGCAAGAATGATCAAGTTCGTCGAGCACCTTAATGGTAAGGTTATTTCATCATAGCCTGATCCAAGAAGGAGCTGTCTCATGGATAATTTGATTTCCAAAACGTATTGGTTTAAGCGGCTGCCCGCCATTGGCAAGAACGCATCGGAATGGGCATCTCATTGTGCAGCGCACTGGAAGTTGAGTTCCTACCAATCGGAGCACGTGATACCGTCCAGTGAAGTTCGTCTCATCATGAATCAATATATGCCGGAGCTGGTGCCTGATTATGATGCATTCTTAGCCGCGTTACCGCAAAGGCCTGACATGGCGCAGCTCGTCGCTGGCTACAACCTGCGTCCATTCTTCTCTGGCTGCAGCAATTCAGTGTCTACCAGATTGGGTTATCCAACTTTGATCCGTAATTACGATTTTCCGATTCATGAGCTCGCTGGTGTGTTCCGTCACGAACCGCTGTCAGATGGCGGCTGGATCATTGGCTCAGCCGAATCGGGATGGGGTTATCTAGACGGTATGAACCATCATGGTCTTGCGGTCGCTATTACATTCGGTGGCAAATACACGGTAAGCAGCGGCTTTAGCATTCCTATCATTGTCCGTTACCTGCTCGCTACATCGAGAACGGTGCCAGAGGCAGTCGAACGTCTGAGAAGGATTCCACATCGCCTAGCTCAGAATCTGCTGCTGCTTGACCGAGAAGGAAGGTACTCTGTTGTTTATACATCATCCGATGGGGTTTCGGTAGATGAGGGACTTATTTGCACAACGAATCACCAGCGAACCGTAGTGGATCCGAAAGTGGAGCACGACACGATGGAGCGCTACGACTACCTTGTTCGAAAAGCAGGAAAGCTATCGCCATCCGATTTCTTCGACAGTCCGCTGTACAATTCACATTTCTCAGACGGATACGGGACCTTATACACTGTAGAGCTTGATCCTCGTACTGGAGAAGCTAACTACTATTGGCCGCAAGGGAAACATCTAACCGTTTCAGAGAAATCGGAGGAGCAGCAATTCGTTATTCAATGGAAAAGTGAACGATGAGCGGAATTGCGAAAGAGCCTTCGTCGATGCGAAACCATAAACATATTTACAATCGAACGTACATTCGGTATTCAATTAATGGTTAATAATACCATTCCTGTAGAGGAGCGTTCTGGCCATGGAAATCGTCAAAGCAAGAATCGAAAACTCACTTACCGTATTATTAGTATCGGATTTGGCACGTTCTCAGGCTTATTATGCACAGGCGCTTGGCTGTGAAGTGAATGATTTCTGGGCCATTCGGGATGACTTTGGACTAGGGTTCAAGCTGATTCAAGCGGAATCAATCGAGGATGTTCGCCCAAATCGCAATCATTGGAATACGTACGCGTATGTTCGCACACATGATGAGCTGGACCTCCTGTTTGAAGAGTTAAAGACTAACGCGGCGATTATAGCCGCTGAACCTGCCGAGGTCGAATTTGAATGGGGTGTGTGGAAGGAATTCTCGGTGAAGGACCCTGATGGCTATGTCATCGGCTTTGGTTCAGGAAACAAGAACAGTAATTAATTCGTGGAGCTGCGTCTAGTCGTTGCCCATCTCACACGTGAATAGAATAAGGGTGGAGGTGGTCTCGATGGCGCAATCCAGGCCTATTACTAGTGAAGCTGTATTGAAGTATAAGCTGCAGCGGTTGGAGCAGAGGCAGGAGACCGATCAAGCGCTCCTGAACCTGTTGGATGCCCAGACACCAAGTGAGATAATCAATCAGTTCAAGCTTAAGCGGCAGGAACGGATGGAGAAACGTCTTATTGAAATCGCTGAGCTTCGCAAGCGAATGAACGAACAGCTGCTTGAACGAGAGAATGAAGCACTCATGGATGACGAGTAAATCGAACGGTTGATTGTGTCGGAGGCTAGTGGTATAGCCTTATGTTATCTATGATAAGGATTTTGCAATGAGGAAATGGGCGCTGGTGAAGCGCTCATTTTTTTGTGCACAGTCGCAGAATGGCGGGCGGAATGCTCCTGATCTGTATTGGATCTGTTATATAGGATGACTGAATCCTGTTTTTAAAACAGAGGAACCTATTTTTATGATTTATATCACCATTTTCATCTTCTGTTATATACATAATAAATATCTGTATCATATAATTAACTAGGTAGATATTTACAATCTATCGATGGGTGGTGCTGTCCAGATGCTTATGAACATGAAAGAGGCAATTCGTCACGGGCTTGATACGGCGCTTGCATCTCATGATGAAGCGCTGATTTTCGGAGAGGATGTTGGCGGTGTTGGCGGCGTGTTTCGTGTAACGGAGGGCTTGCAGCGGAAGTATGGTGAGGAGCGCGTATTTGATGTTCCTCTCGCGGAGTCTGCTATTTGTGGTATGGCAGTAGGGATGAGTACACAAGGCTTACGTCCGATCGTCGAAATTCAATTCATTGGCTTTATCTATGAAGCGCTGGATCAGATGCTTGTCCAGGCAGCGCGTCTACGGTATCGATCGGGTGGACGCTATCATGCGCCGATTACGTACCGCATTCCTTATGGCGGGGGCGTCAACGGGGCGGAGATGCATAACGACTCACTCGAGGGCTTAATGATACAAACGCCTGGTATCAAAGTAGTTGCACCGTCCAATCCTTATGATGCGAAGGGATTATTGTTGTCCGCGATAGCCGACAACGATCCGGTCATCTTCCTTGAGCATCTAAAGCTGTATCACCTATATCGTGAGGAAGTGCCAGAAGAGGCTTATTTGATCCCGCTGGGAAAGGCCAAAATCGTTAGAGAAGGCAGCAGCTTAACAGTCATTACGTATGGTGCGATGGTCGCGCTTTCTGTCCAAGCAGCCGAACAAGTGGAGCTTCAGCGGGGCATTACCGTCGAGGTTATTGATCTGCGAACATTGATGCCGCTTGATATCGAGACGATTGTACAGTCGATTAGCAAAACAAACCGTGCGGTAGTCGTTCAAGAGGCGCAGCGCACATCCGGTATTGCATCAGAGGTCATTGCACAAATCAATGAACGCGCCATCTTAAGTCTCGATGCACCGGTTATGCGGATTGCTCCGCCTGACACCGTTTATCCATTCGGTCAAATCGAAAATCAATGGCTGCCGACCGTTGAACGAATCGCTGCGGGAATGGTGAAAGCACTGGACTTCTAGCATGAGAGAAAGGGAGCGCATAAGGTTCTCATGACCGAATGCGCCCCCTTTAGTAGAGATGCTGCGAAACTTACGAATTTTACGAAACCGTTTTAGCTATTCGTAACGGAATAGCTGTTCACGATGAAATCAGATCCAGATGCTGAAGAGGTAATCTCGAAGCCGAACTGAACGCTGTTGATTACGACATCGCTGAACCAGCCTTTGGACTTAATCCAGTTCGTAATGGCAAGGATATCAACCGTACCAGAGTTTGTATTACTTGTACGGACGAACGAGTAAACGGCATTCGCACCGTTGCTGCCTTGATAGACATTCCAAGTGTGTCCGCCAACGCTTACATTCGAGAATACAGGAACAGGGCTGCCGGAAGAGGACCAATTGTACGAGATTGGGTTGACCGCACCGGCTTTGTTCATCCAGATCATGATCTCATAAGCGTTGTTCGTGCCTGCCCAGACATCGTACGTGGAGGAATATGCACCGCTCGAAGGAACCGTTACGTTGAAGCTGCTCTTAAGTGTAGAGATAGCGCTAATTTTCTTGTTGATCGTCTTCGTAACGTTCGGATACGATTTGATGCCTCCGGTATTCGGATGCTGAGCCCATACGCCCCAATTGCTGTACGAGTTCGCCCAAATGCTCTGATAGCCTGCGCCACTACCCCAGATGTTGTTATAGATGGTGTAACCACCATTCGTCCAGCTAGCCCATTGTCCTGAAGAGCTCCAAGCTGCAGCATAAGCAACCGAGAAAGAAGAGAATACGAGAATGAGTGCGGTTACCAAAGACAACCATACTGTACGGCCTTTGTTTCTCATAGGAATAACCTCCCAAAGTATTGGATTAACTACTTCATTCATCGCAAAAAGTGAAAAACTCGAGCTAGTGTCATCGGTCAAACGGGGCGGCGGTCGACATCTTTCTCAGGCGAACAACGGACTACTACACTAATAGTCACCTCCTTACATTTGTAAAATAGAAAGCGCTTTCGTAGACGATTATAATACTCAATATTTGGCAAATCAATATAATAAATTCATTAATAACATGAACATACATGACAACTGTTCGATCGACAAAACCCGCGTTCTTACAGCATTTTCAGCACTGCCAGAGAGGCCGTTCTTTTTTTTTTTACCAACAATCGTTCCGACGTTGTCACAAATCGGAACTGCTCCCCGTCATACGAGTATCACAAGGAAGGGGATGACGGATATGATGATTCCAACAACGAAATTCGATATCGCAATTGTAGGCGGGGGAATTGCAGGTTTGACGGCTGCGCTGTATGCCGCACAAGCGGGCAAGCGGACCATTCTAATTGAAAAGCAGGAGCGTCTCGGCGGGCGTGCAATGACGAATAAGAAGCAAGGGCATTACTTCAACTTAGGCGGCCATGCCTTGTTTCATGGCGATGCTCTTGCAACCTTCCGGGACTTGAAGCTCAGCCTGAAGGGCGGTAAGCCAGCGATCGAAGCGCACGGATTATGGAAAGGTCAATTAAGCACGCTGCCTATCGGTGTGAAATCACTGCTAACAACACCACTCCTCTCGGTGAAAGGCAAAATGGAATTCGCCAAATGGTTCACGAAGCTCGGTAAGCTTCAGCCCGATAGATACAACCACTTGAGCGTCCGTGAGTGGGTGGAAGGAAATGTGAAGGATCCGATGGCTCGTCATATTTTATATTCGCTCATTCGCTCGACCACCTATGTGATGGCACCTGATCTGCAAGCAGCAGGACCCGTCATCCAGCAGCTTCAGAGTGCACTGCATGGTGTCATGTATATAGATCGCGGCTGGGGTTCTATCGTGGAGGAGATGCGTCAACGGGCAGCTGCACTTGGTGTTCATTTCATAACGAAACAGAAGGTTGCAGCGATCGAGCATCAGGAAGGACGTGTGCGTCAGGTTCGTTGTGAGGATGGTACGGTGATAGAGGCCTGCAACGTTATCGCAGCTGTCCCGCCGGCAGCTGCCTATCATTTGGTGCCGCAAGCGGAAATGACAGCACTTCGCATCTGGAAAGAGCAAGCGGTTGAAATAACAGCCGCGACGCTGGATGTTGCGCTGCGTAAGGTGCCCCAGTCGAAGGTCAAGCTCGTATACGGTATTGATCAGACTGTGTTCCTGTCGAATCATTCGCGTGCAGCACATATGAGCGATGATGGAGCACAGGTGATTAGCGTCATTAAATATCAAAGCCAGGAGAAAGACGCGGAGCTAGATCTGCGAGATATGGAACAAATGCTGGATACGGCACAGCCTGGCTGGCGGCATGAGCTGGCGGCCAAGCAATTCCTGCCGAATATAACGGTTTCGCACGATTTCATGCACCTACAGCGTCAATCGATACCAGGACCCTTTGTCCCGGAAATTAGTGGATTATATGTAGCAGGAGAATGGGCATCGCATGGGGAAATGCTTGTAGATGCTGCGACTGCAAGCGCTAAGCGTGCCGTTGCCCATATACTCTCTACACAAGAAACGGAGAATAAGGTGTATCATGAGCACAGAAGCATTGTATAGAACGTACCGTACGCAGCTGTTTTCTCTTGCATACCGAATGCTAGGAAGCGTGATGGATGCAGAGGATATCGTACAAGAAGCTTTTCTCACTTATGATCAACTGCCGGATGTCACCTCAATTCAGAATGAACGGGCGTATTTGTACAAAATAGTAACGAATCGCTGCTTGGACCTGCTGCGATCCTCAGCTAAGCAGCGTGAGCTGTATGTTGGACCGTGGTTGCCGGAGCCTCTCATGAATCGGGAGGTCCCGGAGAATGATCCATCTGCTGCCTACATGCAGCGTGAATCGATCTCGACAGCGTATCTGCTGCTGCTTCAGCAGCTCAATGCAGTGGAGCGCGCCGTATTTCTCCTGCGGGAAATTTTCCATTACGGTTACGATGAGATTGCAGAGATGGTAGGGAAGAGCAGTGCGAATTGCCGGCAAATCTTTCACCGCGCTCAGCGCAGCATTCACTTCGAGCCTGAACAGATGCCGTCGATCTCTATTGCCGAATCTTATATTAAAGCATTCATCCGTTCAATTGCGACGGGAGACATGAATAAGGCACTCGAGCTTATTAGCGATAACGTCGTTGTTTATAGCGATGGCGGCGGCAAGGTCCAAGCGGCGAAGATTCCGATTGTTGGCATCGATAAAGCGAGTGCATTCTTCGCTAATCTTCTTCGCATTCACGAAGGCAAAATCACAATCAATTATTGCATCGTGAATGGGATGCCTGGACTTCATCTCTATATCCATGATCAAATGCAATATGTGTATACGTTCAGGTTCAAGAACAATCAAGTTGATACGATCTACTGCGTTGGGAATCCCGATAAGCTGCGGCATATTTAGCATATATTACTGGTTTGTTGGAGGAATTATCTCATGACTAGGTTAATAGGGAGAACAGCGATTATTACAGGTGTGAGCCGTGAAGGAGGGATTGGAGCCGCGATTTGCCGGGCATTCGCCATGGAGGGCGCGAACATTTTTTTCACCCACCTGTATAATTACGAACTAATGCATTATCCAAACAACGCTGAGCTGCAATGGCCAGACCGATTCGCTGAGGAGCTCCGTCAATGGAATGTGCAAGCTGCCCATATGAACTTGGATCTAGCTGCTTCTGGTGCAGCGCATCAATTAATGGAGACGGTTCGTCAGATGATTGGATTGCCAACGATACTTGTTAACAATGCTGCTTATAGTGTTGATACCGATTTCCGTCAATTGAACGAAGACATCATCGACGCGCACTGTGCCGTCAATATTAGAGGGACTTTCATGCTGTCGGCTGAATTCGCTCGTATGCTTGAAGCGGAGCAGCAGATGCATTCTACCACATATAAAGGTCGAATCATTAACTTTACTTCAGGCCAAGGCAAAGCTCCAATGCCCGGCAATCTTGCGTATGCAGCAACTAAAGGGGCAATCTCTGTATTTACCGAGTCGCTTGCTGCCGAGCTTGCTTCCTTGCATATCACGGTTAATGCGATCGACCCTGGACCTACAGATACAGGTTGGATGTCCGATGATGTGAAGCAGGCGCTACTTCCGCAATTCCCAATGGGGCGGATCGGATTGCCTGAGGATGCTGCCCGGTTAACGACTTTCTTGGCTAGCGAAGATTCTCAATGGATCACGGGGCAAATTATTCACTCCAGAGGCGGATTCTGATGGGCTGAAGCAAGTCATAGACTAGGAAAGCCGCGGATTATTGCGGTTTTTTTTATTTTTTACCGCCTAACATTCCTTGCATGTTGCTCTTCCCATCTGTATTTGCTATGATAATTTCACCTTATTAAACTGATTTAATAAGTTGAGTTATTATGCAATGAAAGGTGATGCACCTTATGACGGATATACACACATCGCCCAAAGAGATGAAGAAGGCGATCACACAACGCATTAGAGCCGCACTCATTATGATGGGCAGCGCAACGAAAGCGGATTTATGCCAGCGCCTTGGCATTAGCTTCCCCACAATTAGCAAGTTTCTTACGCAGATGGAGCAAGATGGAGAGATTCATTATGTAGGCGAGGATGATTCGAGTGGAGGCCGTCGCGCGAAACGGTTCGCTTACGACCCGGAATATATGCTGGGATTAGCGATTTTCGTGGAGAAAACAGAAACGAACTACACCATATTCAACTGTATCGGCGAGATCAAGGAAGAAGGCATGATGCCAAGCGTACTTCAACAGAATGTGCAGCAGCTGGTCCATCATATTGAGTCGCTCATCGAGAAATATCCGAGGCTGCGCTCGATTGCGATTGGCGTGCCGGGTGCCGTGAGCAATGGGCAAATTATTTTTATACCGCCATATCCGAATTTCCTCGATAATGATCTGAAAGAGACGATCGAATCTCGATTCCAGATTCCAGTCATTGTGGAGAACGATATGAATGCGTCTGTACTTGGCTTTGCTTCGAATAACGAGATTGAGAACGAGTCGCTCGTTTATTTATACTTCGGGCAGAATGGACCGGGCTCCGGTATTATGATCAACGGTGATGTTGTAAGGGGAAGTACATTCTTCGCTGGTGAGATTGCTTTGGTCCCTCAAGATGGGGGTCGGACTTTCGTACAGGCACTCAAAGATGAGAATGGCAGCAGCGATAATGACGCAAGTAGGAACGCAAGTCTTGTGCCAACAGAGGGTCAGATCGATGCGGTCGCTCGTCTTATTGCTACCTTCACGGGGATTACGAACCCCAAAGCGGTCATTTTCTGCAATGAAGAGATTGATGAAGCAGTTCTTTCCCGGATCAAAGAACGCAGTGCAGTCTATATGCCTAGGAAACATCTGCCTGAGCTGCTCAAGAGTGACTTCAAGGTAGATTACTTAAGTGGCCTGCAGCATTTGGCGCTCGATCTGATGATTACGGACTCGGGTGCTGATCGATATGAGTAACAATGGGGCCAATGAAGAAACCCACCTGATTCTCAATCAGGTGGGTTTCTGTTATAGAACAATAGCACCGACAATGCCGCTCATTAGACCAATGCCGATCACTGCGGCGAGAATAAACCAGACGACCCGCGCTGGGAAGGCGCTGCGCATCATCAGCAGGGAAGGAAGGCTGATTGCTGGCAGAACAATCAGCAGTGCTGCTGCTGGACCGCCGCCGAATCCAAGCGATAAGAACGACTGAATGATTGGAATCTCTGCAGCGGTTGGAATGACGAACAATGCGCCTGCGATGGAGAAAATGATGACCATGAGTGCAATATCCATACCCGACTCGCCGAGTGAAGGGAAGAGCCACGCTCTTGCTGCTCCAAGTACAAGCACCGAGATGAAGTATGCAGGGACTACACTCAGAAGCATTCTCCACATGCTAATAAGCCATCTACGCCACATTGGCGCCTCCGGTTGTGGTTCTACGGGCATTGATTTCTCGAGTGCTTCACTCGATACTTCCTTGTTGCCCATTAGTCGAGCAGCGAAGTAGCTTACGCCCAACGTAATGAGGAGGCCGAATAGAATACGGATGACTGTGAATTTCCAGGAAAGAACGAATGTCATAAAGATGAGCGTTGCCGGATTGATCAACGGATTACCGAGCCAGAACGCCAAGGTTGCAGCAGGAGAAACCCTCTTCTTGTGCAGGCCGATTGCAATCGGTGCTGCGCAGCATGTGCACATCATACCTGGCACAGAAGCCATACCGCCAATCGCTGTGTTGCGAAGAGAGGTTTTGCCTAAGGCACGCTGCAGCCAGCCTGAAGGGAGGAGCACTTGGACAAGCGAGCCCAGCACAATGCCAAGTACGGCCGCTTTCCATACTGCTTTGAAATACGTAACAGCATAACTCCAGGCGGCATCCCAAGAGGGACTTGGAGCGGTTGGTTCTTTGCCCGTCAAGATTGAAGAACCGATCGTATGCTCCGTGATTGCTTTTATAGCTTTATCATAATACGGCCACCATTTCACATAACTTAGCCCTGCCGCTGCGACAAGGATGAAAACCAGAATCAACAGAATGGTTCTTAAGCTGTCACTCGGTTGTCTCATTGATGTCTGATTCGACTGCATTGGAACGTAACCTCCATTGTTTAGTTGTAGAGCTTGAACATTATACCACAATTCTGCACTTATTTTGCGATCGTAAACGGAATGATGTACTATTACGGAAGGATGTTATCGGCAATCCATAACGAGGAATTCGAAAGGAAAGTGTGTCATGACACAGGCAGAATCCATTAAACTTACTTCATTATCAAGCAAAGGCGGATGCGGATGCAAAATCGGGCCGGCGGATCTTATGCAGGTCATTCGCAGTCTTCCACCTACGACACCAAACCCGGATCTGCTCGTTGGATTGGATACGAGTGACGATGCTGGCGTTTATCGTTTGAATGACGAGCTGGCGCTCGTTCAAACCGTTGATTTCTTCACGCCGATTGTAGATGATCCTTATTCCTTCGGCCAGATAGCAGCTGCGAATGCGATCAGCGATATTTATGCGATGGGCGGCAAGCCGTTAACGGTATTAAATATTGTCGCTTTCCCGATTTCAACGCTGGACAAGCAAGTGCTGGCAGACATTCTGCGCGGCGCTGCAGATAAAGTACAAGAGGCAGGGGCAACGCTGGTTGGTGGTCACTCTATTGACGATAAAGAGCCGAAATTCGGTATGGCGGTGACAGGTCTGATTCATCCGGACAGAATCAAAGCCAATGCTGGCGCGAAGCCAGGCGACAAGCTGATTCTGACGAAGCCAATCGGCGTAGGCATTATGACGACCTCGATTAAGAAGGACCAGCTCACCGAAGAAGAAGTGAAACGCGTGACGAACGTAATGGCGACACTCAATAAAACAGCAGCGGAGGTCATGAGCGGCTATGAGGTACATGGCTGCACGGACGTAACGGGCTTTGGTCTGTTAGGTCATGCATCGGAGATGGCCAAAGGCAGCAGTGCTGGCCTTCGTATCGTGAAAGATCGAGTGCCGGTGTTAAATCGCACACGCGAGCTTGCCGAGCAAGGGTTCGTCCCAGGCGGAACGAAAAACAACTTCAACCATATCCAGCCCTTCGTCACTTTCCCGGAGTCAATGGATCAGATCGACCGATGGATCCTGTGTGATGCTGTAACTTCTGGCGGGTTGCTCATTTCGGTAAATCCAGAGCAAGCCGATCAATTGCTGGAGCAGCTAGTTCAACATGGGGTTGAAGCGAGTATGATTGGTTACGTCGTGGACGAGCATCCCGGCCATATTGTCGTTGAATAGCCTTGAGGCGTACTGATGTAGCTGCTGTGTGACTTTGCGCGAGCGCAAAGATCCTGATGTAGCTGCTGTGTGATTTTGCGCGAGCGCAAAGATCCTGATGTAGCTGCTGTGTGACTTTGCGCAAGCGCAAAGATCCTGATGTAGCTGCTGTGTGACTTTGCGCAAGCGCAAAGATCCTGATGTAAGGAGCGAACCAACTTGTTTCAGGACATTACTATCGAAGAACTTAGAGCACAACGAGACAATAGGGAGCTCGTTACGATTGACGTTCGATCGCCGTCCGAATTTCGAGAATCGACGATCCCAGGCAGCATTAACATCCCATTGTTCAATGATGAAGAGCGTGCGGAGATCGGTACGCTGTACAAGCAGACGAGCATTCAAGCAGCGAAGGAGAGAGGCCTAGAGGTTGTCTCTGCGAAGCTTCCTGCATTCATCCGTGAGATCGATCAAATTCAAGAGAAGAAGGCCGTGTTCTGCTGGAGGGGCGGCATGCGCAGCCGGACGACAGCAACCGTTCTATCCTTGATGGGCATTCATGTCTATCGGTTGAATGGCGGATTTCGTGCTTATCGCAAGTGGGTCGTTGAAACGCTGGCATCGTTTGATTTTAAACCCGAAGCTGTTGTACTGCATGGCAATACGGGAACGGGGAAGACGGCTATTCTGAAGCAGCTTGAATCAGAGGGTTACCCGGTATTGGATCTGGAGCATCTGGCAGGCCATCGGGGGTCGATCTTTGGCGAGGTTGGATTGAGAGCGAACAATCAGAAAACGTTCGAGGCCATGCTGCTGGAGAAGCTGCTGACGCTGCAGGATTCACCGTATGTCGTTCTTGAAGCGGAGAGCAAGCGTATCGGCAAGGTTGTGCTTCCGGAATTTCTCATCAAGAAGAAGGAAGCGGGCACGTCAATTATGATTGAAGCGCCGATGGATATGCGGGTACAGCGCATTCTTGAGGATTATCCGGCCGAGCATAAAGATGCATACTTGAAAGCTTTTAATGGCATTAAATCTCGTATTCACACGCCTATTGCAGCTGAGATAGCTGCTTGTCTGGAGGCAGAACGTTATGAGCCAGCTGTTCGGATGCTGCTAGAGTACTACTATGATCCAAGATACAACTATACAACAGATCAGTACGAGCAAGCGCCGCAGATGACGCTATCTGTCCGAAGTCTGGACGATGCGGTGAATCAAGTTCGGGCCATTCTGGATCGGCGCTACTGAGCTGGCATTTTGGGATGAAACTTAACGGGGACTTCAGTAGGTATATCGTACTTCCGCACCCCTCTGACAAGAGGGGTGTTTTGTTAACCGCATTTATATTTTTGCTGCAAAAGGTACTAATCCAATCGTTAATATCCGCATTATCTGATTTATTCGATTTATGTATATTTTGATTAATAAAACCATAAAGAGTTAAATAAAAATGTTGATTGAGTCCGGCCATTATGCTATTATCCTCTCAAGACAGCTCGTCGTTGGACAGAAGTGGAAGCGCTCACTTGGAAAGTAGGGGTTGCGATTCTAATCTTATCTGGCATCTTTTCGCTGTTGTTTTTCAGTTCGTTCATGGCTAAACTCCTCAGCTTCAGATCTTTTCTTTACGCCATCGTTGATTTCGAAGTGATCGGCAAACAGCTTAATTGGAAGACTTACTTGGCATCTATTGCTGTTCTTGGGCTTGAATTACTCCTTGGTGTTACCTTCTCGTTAAACATCCTCCTTGGTATCAGCTTCATTGCTGCATTTCTGCTGCTTTCTTGCTTTTCCTTTCTCTTCTTGCGCCAACATCGAAGTAAGAAACCAATCAAATGCTCCTGCTTCGGCAGAAGTGATAAGTTCACGAATCAGAAGCTCGCCATATTGCGCAATACAATACTCGCCATATTAGCTTTGATCGGATTAGGCCTTCAGCCTTCATACATCGTAGTTGACCAACCGAATGTTACGATGCTGCTCATCTATTCATCCATAGCTTGTCTCTATCAGCTATACGTGGAATGGACGTATATGAATAAGCTGAAGAAGGAGGCGGTGGGTTTATGACACTGAGCATAGTGATTTGGCTTCTATTCTTGACAGCGTTTACAATAGCAATTCGATTCATTCGCTTAAGACAGCAGCGGCTGAAGAGTACCATTTTGCAAGAGATGGGCTTTTCATTCTGTTCAGTTACTGCAATCCTCGGCATCAGCCTGGAAGACAAATCCTATATGCGTCACATCGCGTACATTCATGATAAGTATGGCGAGATTCCGATCGTTGTTCTGTTTCGGGGTCCTGCCTGGAGGGCAGAAGTCATGCAGAGAAAGCTGCCTGCTGTTATACAAGTGATCGCCGATGAGGATGCGGAGCGTCTTCGTAAGCTTGAATTGACAGATCCGCCATCCTACATGATCACGGATCAGAACTATCGAGTTAGGGCGCACAGCCGAATCTTTGAAGCTGCTTAGAAAGGGGCCGCGTATGACGATGAACCAATCGGATTTTATTAGCAGGTACTTCAAGTCTCCGCTTATCCTTGGCGACTATTTGCCGGATATTTCGATTCACACATTGAACAATGGGGAGCTTCGGTTGTACGACCTCATTACGAACCATTTGTTCCTTTTATGCTACAGTGTCGAATGCACAAGCTGTCTGGAATCCATGGAGCTGCTCGATCAATTCCTCAATCAGCATCCGAGTCGATATAACATAGCGATTCTGATCTACTGTAATGAAGAGATGTTTGATGAAGTGCAGCAAGTGTTCGGTGAACGAGTGTCGCATATTTATCGAGTAACGAAGCATGACCTGACGAAGAGAATGCGGGTAATGGAGCTGCCAAGCGGGTTTGTAGTAAATCGGTTGGGACAGGTTGTAGAAACGAACAACTGTCTCTTCATGGGGGCGTTTCATCATATCGTTGAGCCGTTAGTCAAAATCGTTTAGACCGGAGGGGTAATCATGTCGCTAGAGAAATTGAAGAACAAATTTATGGAGGCCTATGGGGGCCGCAAAACGGAGTTTACTCCTTTTGAAGAGAACGAACGTTTTCCTCATGAGAAGCTTTCTTCAGCCCTTAAGCTTGAATCGACCTCGATCTTTTATTTCATATCGATGACTTGCAGCACATGCATGCGTCTCATTCCCGAGCTCGCACGCTTCAATGGGACTAAACGCTTCATACTCGTCACAGACGGTGATGCGGAGGAAACGGAAGATATGCGAGAATACTTCGGCTTTGATTTTCCGATCTATTCGTTCCTTGACGATTACGACGTTCAATTCAATGTGCCGATTACGCCTTTCATCTATGTCGTGGATGCAGATGGGCGAGTACTTGAATACGGGAACGGCGAACAGCTAGATCAGGTGGCCCATCTGCTGAGCAACGAAGGTGTTAGTCATGCTAAATGAAGTGGCGGGCCAGTTGATTGTCGCAGAGCAGGTCCAGTTTAACAATAAAGAAAAGTATCATAATGTGCATCACGTGTACAATCATGTGACTGTGCCGATATACCCAGCAGCTGTTGTAACGGAAGTGCTCGTGAAGCTGTTGTTTCCAGAGTCGATGATTGGCGAGGTCGAGCATCGCACTCCTGCAGTTGTTGTGAGGAACGCCTCTGGTAAAATCCTTAGCTACGTAGCGCTGCAACCGGTCTTGAACATGCGGCCAGCAGGAAGAATTCCAGGTATCGATATGTTCGGTCATGTCCGATTTCCGGTTATTGAAGAAGGCGTTTATGAGTATTCGCTGGAGCTGGAGGATCACGCAATCTGTAAAACCTACATTACGGTAAGCGAAGGCTAGTGATCGACCTACCTATGAAAGGAGGTGAGAATCATGGCATGTGTTCAAGATAATGCAGTGTGCCCGGTCGTTGCAACGTGCGTAAGTACGCCTTGCTCCGGTGGGTATTCTTTCCAGAGAACTTGGCAAAATAAATTTTATTTTAACTGTGATGGAGTTTGCACTCTGAGAAGTCAATACAACTTCGGCTGCTGCTAAAACCAAGCGATCACCCCTCATCGGAGGGGTGATTTTTTTATTCATGCAATCCTTGTTGCGATCACATACTATTCCACCTCATAGTACGACTGCGCATGATCTGAATGCTTGTCCGAGTCGTGCGTGTATGCAATAAGAATAATATTATCCCCGGTTGATTGCGATAACGCATGCTCGAGATCCTGAATCTGATGAACAGCATCGATATTAAGCGATGCGGTTGGATACTGCCTCATGTGGATTCCTCCTTACCTAGTGAATGGGTTACGGCACAAGTATTACCTTTTTTAAACCATGTAAGTCATTGGATGATGGCTGAGCGAGGAAGGGGGGATGCAGTAATATGTCTTGTCTATCGAAATAGATTCAACTTGACGAGACTCTAGGATGCATACAGTAGTAAAGTAAAACATTTACATCTGAAGAATTTGATAGTAGAATAAATGTATCAGCAGCTATACGAAACTAACTAAATACATTTCATACATGGAGGAGCCTGTCACCAAGGGCTCCTTTTGTTCGTTTGCAGAATGACGCATACTCGCTGCGCTTGAAGGCATATATTTAGGGTCAACTCCAACCTGATCGTAACCATTCGTAAGCTGCTGCTGAGCAATTTGTAATGGAGGTGTAGGAATGGAAACGCTATTCTTGTCCTGTCTAGTCGGAGGCATTCTATTCGCCATTATCAGTGTGCTATTAGGTGACTGGATTAGTGCATCCCTTGACGGTGCGCTCGATTTCTTGTCAGTCGAAGGCTACAGCTTATTCCGACCCACGGTCATTGCCAGCTGGATAACGATATTCGGCGGGGCTGGCTTACTTCTATACGAATACACAGATTTAGGGAATATCGTTGTTCTCATCCTAACATTCCTCATTGCGTCAGCACTTGCTGTGGGCTTGTACTTTGCTTACATAAGGCCGATGGAAAGGAGCGAGAATTCCGTAGGGTTCTCGATTCGCGACTTGGAAGGATTGATCGGCGAAGTGCTTGTTCCGATTCCTACACAAGGATTCGGTGAAGTCTTGATTCAAGTTGGCGCAGCGCGCTCCAATTACATTGCTGCCAGCTTTGATGGAACGGATATTCCATCCGAAGCGAAGATTATCGTTGTCGATGTCGATACGTCAGAAGGTGTGCTGTTCGTATCGAAATTCGATATATAAACCCAATCAGAGAGAGGAGAAGATTTGAACATGCCTGATTATCTGGTTATTCCGTCTATTGTAGTTGGGGTTATTATTGTGCTGGGACTTGCATTCTGGGCAAGATATAAGACCGTTGGTCCGGACGAAGCGATGATCGTCACCGGTTCGTTCTTGGGCAGCAGCAACGTTTCTACCGATGATACTGGACGTAAAATCAAAATTGTTCGTGGCGGAGGCGCATTCATCCTGCCAATCTTTCAGCAATCTGAATTTCTATCGCTCTTGTCGCACAAGCTTGATGTTTCCACCCCTGAGGTATACACCGAGCAAGGCGTTCCCGTTCTAGCAGATGGGGTTGCGATCATCAAAATCGGCGGTCTCGTGGAAGATGTAGCAACTGCCGCTGAACAGTTCATGGGCAAACCAATTGATTCTCTGAAATCTGAAGCGCAAGAAGTGCTCGAAGGTCACCTGCGTGCGATTCTCGGCTCCATGACTGTGGAAGAGGTCTATCGAAATCGCGACAAGTTTGCACAGGAAGTACAAAGCGTTGCTGCACGTGATCTGAAGAAAATGGGACTACTGATCGTTTCCTTCACCATCAAGGATGTAAGAGATAAGCATGGTTATCTGGAAGCGCTCGGTAAACCGCGAATTGCAGCAGTGAAGCGCGATGCGGAGATTGCTGAGGCGGAGGCCATCCGCGACTCCAGAATACAGAAAGCAAGAGCGGAAGAGGAAGGTCAGAAGGCGGAGCTGCTGCGCGATACGAATATCGCAGAAGCAGACAAGGAGAAAGAGCTCAAAATAGCTGCGTTCAAGAAGGAACAGGATACGGCTAGAGCAGAAGCAGACCAAGCCTATTCGATTCACGAGGCTCGTGCGAAGCAATCCGTCGTCGAAGAACAAATGCGCGTAGAGCTTGTTCGCAAAGAGCGAGAAATCGACCTCGAGGGCAAAGAAATTCTTCGCCGCGAGAAGCAGTACGATGCGGAAGTGAAGAAGAAAGCCGATGCAGACCGTTATGCTGTCGAGCAGGCAGCTGAGGCCGATAAAGCGAAAAAACTGCGTGAGGCGGATGCTGTGCAATACCGGATTGAAGCAGAGGCAAGAGCAAACGCGGAGCAGCGCAGACTCGAGGGTCTCGCGATCGCGGATGCAGAACGCGCGAAGGGTACGGCGGAAGCAGAGGTTATTCGTCTGCGGGGCTTAGCGGAAGCGGAGGCGAAGGAGAAGCTCGCCCAAGCGTTCGAGAAATTCGGAGAAGCTGCTGTGCTTGATATCGTGGTCAAAATGCTGCCAGAGCTCGCTGGCAAGGTTGCCGAACCGCTGAAAGGAATTGATCAACTGACAGTTGTTGACACCGGTCATGGTGAAGGTGCCGCTAGAGTAAGCAACTATGTTACCTCGCTGATGGCAACGGCTCCAGAGATGCTGAAGAGCGTATCCGGACTTGATCTGAACAAGCTGATTCAAGGCTTGACTAGCAGATCAAACAACGTCCCGTCAGGAATTGTAGAAAAAAAAGGGTTTATTGATGGGGCTAATGAATAGAATCAAGCCATGTTAATAGCTCTGAAGGGTTCCAGCTGTAAGCCGTAGGCGGTACAAGCAGGAACAATGTCGGATACTATACGAATCTTAAAAGGTACGTCTGAAGAAGCTTCCTATGTAAGAAATCGACTCATCGCATTCAATGCGACTCATACTACGAATGGCCGCTGCGAAGAGGTTAATCTGTGTGTGAAGGATGAACATGGGGATTATTATCGCGGGGTCTCAATTGCGCAATCTGCTGGAATTGGATGGAGATTGATATTATTTGGGTAGATGAGCATCATCGCGGCGAAGGACTCGGGTCCCGCTTATTAATGGAAGCCGAGCAGATTGCGAAGGGATATCATCGCTCATTCATCAAACTCAATACATTCAGCTTCCAGGCACCCGATTTCTATCGAAAGTATGGTCACCAGGTCATCGCTATTATCGAAGATGCGCCAAGCGGCCATCAGCATTATTTTCTCACCAAGCAGCTTAATGTTTAGGAACGAAGTCCGCGCCTGGCGCGGGCTTTATTCTTGATGTTCATACAACCGATGGTTGTATACGATCAACTTCGCTTCCATTGTCAACATGTTCCAACGTGTGTCATCATAAGCTCATCCCGAAGAAAGTTGGTGGCTCTCCACATGGCTGAAGAGATCAAGTTTAATGAACGGATTAAGACGCTTCGTGTCGAGCGCAGCATGACGCAGTAGGAGTTAGGCGACCTGCTTGGCGTGACCAGTCAAGCTGTCTCGAAGTGGGAGACGGGTATTGCAACGCCCGACATCGCTTTACTGCCGCAGATCGCCAAGCTGTTTAACTGTACCATTGATTCATTGTTCTTCGGACGAGTAGATGCTCAGATTCGAACGAAGAAAACGATGATGCGGGAAGACTTGGAAGAAGCGAAGATCGAGTGCTCGAATCTGCGCGGCGTCATTATGCGAGATGTCGTGATGGACGGCGCCGAAATATTCGACAGCCGATTGAATGGAATGAGGATTCACCATGGGGGCATGGCGAATCTCTCTCTCCAGCATTTGGACCTAGACGGACTTGCGATCGGATTCAGTCAGATGAATGGCGCTGTGATCCACGACTTAGGAGGCCATACAACACCCATTCGATTCGCGGAAAATGATTTCAAACACAGCACGATCGATCGATGCGACTTGGCTCATGTTGAACTGGTAAATTGCAATCTGTCAGGCTTGCGGATTAAAGGCTCTACGCTTAAGGATAGCTGGCTGCTTCAGCCGGAGCCATACGAGCCGTTACATATTGAAGAGGTGAATTTCAAAGACAGTATGATTAAGAACAGCTGCTTAGACGGTGTTCGAATCGAGAATTGCAGCATTGAAGGCCTTATGATTAACGGTGTGCCAGTAGGTGAAATGATCGCAGCTTATAAGCGGTAACAAGAGAAGAGACAGACTCTTGACGGTAAGACACCGTCTACGTCTGTCTCTTTCTCTGTCAACTTACATTCGTTCGATTATTAATAGGGGGACATACTCTCATAAACATACGTTGACATGACCAGTTAAGCAACGTATACTCCACTTATTAAAACTGTTTTAATAAGTGTTTGAAAATAGGGGTGGGACGATGAATCCACACACGCATAACACGCTGCAAGTGAAGAGAATGAACGTTGAGCTGGTGAAGAATACGTTGAAGGCGCAAGGGAGCGGCACGAAAGCATCGATTGCGAATCTAACGAGGCTCAGCGTTGCTACTTGCGGCACGATTCTTAACGAGCTTGTCGCTTCGAATGAAGTGATTGAACTGGAGACGGAAGGACCAAGCGGCGGAAGGCCCGCCAAGCAGTACAAATATAACGCGGACTTCGGCTATGTCATTTGTCTGCTTATCAAAACAGAGGGCGGTGTATTGTCCATCCACACCAGCAGTGTCAATCTGCTCGGAGAGACCATTCGCGAGGCCGTTCATGAATTGGACCGAATCGATACCGAAGTGATTGATCAGCAGATTGAAGCGTTGATGAATGAGAACCGAAATGTTCAGGCGATCGGAATCGGCATACCAGGAGTCGTTCACCGCGGGGTTATTGGTGTCTGCGACATACCGGAGCTTGTAAATCAGCCGCTTGGGCCTTACCTCGAGGATAAATACGAGTTATCCGTTACGATCGAGAACGATATGAACATGACGGTGTATGGTTTTTACCATGAGCTTAATATCGAAGAGGACAAAACGTTCGCCGTCGTTACGTTTCCGAGAAATCATTTTCCCGGAGCGGGTTTCATCGTAGATGGGCGTATTCTATCGGGGAATACGAAGTTCGGGGGCGAAGTGTCATTCCTGCCGTTCGGGATATCGCGCGAGGAACAGCTGCGTCGGCTTCATACTGAAGAAGGATTCTTACAGCTCGCTTCACACACGTTATCCTCGATCATCGCAATCATTAACCCGGTGACGATTGCGATTACAGGTGATCTACCGCAAGCATCCCAGCTTGATGAGCTGTATCAGCATTGTCTGAAGGACATTCCAGTAGCACATATGCCGCAGCTTATCGTGAAGAACGATACCAATCACGAATATATGACCGGTCTTACGACCGCTACGTTGGAGAGTTTAACGTACCAGCTGCAAATCGTCGCAAAAAGATAAGCATAAAGGAGACAACAGAGTGGAGACTGCAACAGGCAAGATGAAAAAGCTGTACTTGATGCAGCTTGCAACGATCTTTATTGGCTTTATCATTTTTGGTTTCTCGGAAAATATTAAAGGACCTGCAATACCGCGCATCCAATTCGACTTTAGCTTGAATGAATCGCAGCTGGGTACGTTATTATCGCTCAATGCGCTTGGTTATTTGATCGCTTGCTCCTTCACTGCTTGGTTGACGCGGATATGGGGGATTAAGAAGGTTATTGTGATCGCATTTGCCTCGATGGCGCTTTCCGGCATCTGCATTTATTTCTCACAGCAATACGCGATGTTCTCTTCATCCTACTTCTTGATGTATATCGGCAACGGCATGCTGGAGATTGGCCTTGCGATATTGGGCGCACGAATCTTCGTACGGAATACAGGTACGATGATGAATTTGAGCCATGGCTTCTACGGCCTTAGCTCCACAGTCGCACCGCTCATCGCAACAGGATTGATGAAGGTTACCATCCTCGGACATACGCTGGACTGGCGCGGCATGTATCTCGTTATGCTCATGTTATCCATTGTGCCAATCGTCTTCGCGCTGCTCAGCAAGTTTCCGGGGGATGACATTAAGCATGAGGTACGTACGCCGCTGCGAAGTCTGGTACGGGATCCCGTTCTGTGGCTGATGGTGTGTATTCTTACGTTCGGCGTCGTATCGGAGCTAGCTGTAGGCGGGTGGCTCGTTAACTTCCTGGAGAAAGCATACGACTGGAACACGGTTCGAGCATCAGGTATGCTGTCTGCCTTCTTTCTATGCTTTGCGCTGGCTCGTCTTGTGCTGGGACCGCTGACGGATCGAATCGGTTTTATACTGTCGCTCATTATCTTCTCTGGCATGTCCGCCATATGCACATTCGCCGCCATTCTCGGCGGGGAAGCGTATGCGTTCTTGTTCGCAGCGGCAGGTATCGGTATCGCAATGATCTACCCAACGGTCATGGCGTTCATCGCCAAGCGTTATCCGAACGGCAGCGATACGGCCATTACGTTCATTGTAACGCTGATGGGACTTGGCAGTGTCATCGGCAACTATTTAATTGGCGGTATCATCGAGCTTGTCAAGAAATCGGCGGGCTCAGATTCTGAAACAGGGCTGCTGCGAGGGCTTCAAGCGGGCTACGGCTTCATCGGGTTGTGCGCAGCACTTTGCGCGGTAATGGGCGTCATACTTTATATTCTTTTGCATAAGCGAAGACAAGTGATATAAGTGCATGAATAAACCGCCATTACGGCGGTTTTTCTGTATGCGAATAATGACTATAAGACATCATTATTTCTTGCCGTTCTTAAAATGCGTTATAATTTTAATAAATAGGTGCAGATAGCACATGATCTACCCAAATACCAAATGGATGACTGGAGCTGAAGTGACTTGTCAGGACTGCGCGAGATGTACATACAAGACTATGATCAAATGGTTGAATTATGGCACAGCATTGAAGGACTTTCGATTAGCAATGCAGACTCAAGAACGAATATCGAGAAGTATCTTGCCAGAAACAAGGGGCTTAGCTTCGTATACGAGATCGAAGGGCGCATTGTCGGAACGATTCTATGCGGCCATGATGGCCGAAGGGGCTTCATCTATCACACTGCAGTATCGCCCCAGTACCGCAAGCAATCGATCGGTCAGCAGATGGTTGATCGCTGCATGCAGCAGCTGAAGGTAGAAGGAATTGACAAGTGCCATATCTTCGTTATCGACAACAACGAGGTCGGCAATCAATTCTGGACCCGGAATGGCTGGGATAAGCGAAGCGGGTTCTCCGTGTATTCTAAGGATACTCAATAAACGGAGGCGGGACTCGCCCTTACTGAACCGCTAGTATATCTTGTGGTTTTTTCATGAAAGGGAAGGGAATAACTAAAGGGTCAATTCTGCTTGTACATATAAGAGGCAGGAAGCAGAGGGCAATAGACGATTAGAAAGAAGAGGACTCGAGTGGGGAACGTCGCATCATGGTTAGAGCACTATAGTTATGGAATTCTATTCGCAGCGCTGCTGCTCGAGATGCTTGCTTTGCCGCTGCCTGGTGAAATGTTGATGAGTTACACAGGCGTGTTTATTTCGGAAGGCCGAATGAATCTGTTAGTGAGCATCCTGACTGCTGGGGTTGGCGTTACGATTGGCGTTACTTTGTCTTACTTGATTGGGTACAAATTAGGTGAGCCTTTCGTATTGAAATACGGTAAACATTTGCATTTAGGAGAAGCGCAGCTAAAGAAGCTGTCCAATTGGTTCGAGAAGTATGGAGAAAAGCTGTTGTTTATTGCTTATTTCATACCAGGCGTTCGGCATTTCACGGGATATTTCTGCGGCGTGATGCGCATTCCTTTTCGCCACTACGCGATTTACGCCTATTCGGGTGCATGGTTCTGGGTCTGCACGTTTATTCTGCTCGGACATGCGCTGGGCAAGAAATTCGAGGCGTATCACCATACGATCAATCGTTATATGTTTGTTATGATTATTGTCGGTATTGCATCGTCGCTGCTGTTTTATTTGTTCCAGCGACTTAGAAAGAAAGCAGCATAAGATAGTTCAACTTGGTTTACAGCGAAGAAGCTGTTCGATTTTGATTGGTTCGAATTTTATGAACATGAGATTGGTATATAAATCGGTGCTGTCGTGCTGACGACAGCCTTTTTTATTTGTCATGAAAGACGAATTGGCAAGAAAATACGATGCTTTGTATGCAACCTAATCTCCCTTGATATCGTTTAAATGGTACCTGACCACGTCACGATTACGAGAGGAGAATAACAATGCGATTACGAATAAAAGCAAGCACAGCTGCTATGATGTGTGCTCTCACGGCGGTATTAATAGTAGGCTGCGATAATAAAGATAACAACCCAATAAGCAGCCCTAATGATAGTACGGTGGTCGAAACCGATCAGCAAACGGAGCAACCGCCTGCAGATGAAACATCGGATAAGGATAAAATCCTTAATGATTATGAAGCGCTGAACAACAACAAGCCCGAGACGCGAGAGGTACTTGCGTTTATGAACGATTATATGGCGCAATTGCCGGCAGAGGATGCCGATAAGCTTGTCAGGGATTTGGTGTCGAGATACGAAGAGGAGCTGCCGAGTCTTCAGGATTCATTTTATAAAGAGAATGTAGCAGACGTATTGAACAAGCTGGATTGGCCAATCACCCCAGACAGCGTGAAACAGATTCAAGACGAATCGGTTCGGATGTTGGTTGAAGGAGCATTCGCAGACGGCTACAAGCTGGAGACGGTTGAAGGAGCGATCTTCCCGGTAGTGGATTACGGCGTACTTCGCAATTATGCGAATGCAATGTCGCCTGCACTCAGCTCCTATATTGAATTATTGGCTATGCAGTCCGATCAGAAGGCGATGTCTGACGGCGGTCTCGTTATTACCTGGGACCAGTTCGCGGATCGTATCGTCGCATATGACCAATATGTAGCGAAATATCCAACAACCCCTGAAGCGGCCAAAGTGAAGACCATGTACGAGGGAGCAATGACGATTTATCTCAATGGCGCAGACAATTCACCTATCTATGACAGGGAGAACGCATATAAGCTCCTTAATGAAGTGAAAGTCAGCTATGAGCGAGTTGCGAAGGATTACGCCGATTCGCAGACCGGTAAGATTGTTCAAGGCTTCCTAGACGTGCTTCAGCAGTCGGATTGGCAGGTTCGTTCGACTAACGGCAAATCAGCTATTCAAGAAGTAGATGCTTATCGGGAGAAGGCGCTGACGGAGCTTAAGTAAATCTGATAATCAAAAAAAAGACCGATTGTCTCCTGAATGAAAGGAGATGGTCGGTCTTTATCCATTGAAGAGCAGTGGAAGTAGAGAGCGACAATGTCTACACCGCTTGGTTCACCCTCGAGTCTGGCTCGGATCTGACTGCTCTGCGACGCCAGCTTAGCATAACTAATGATACCGAAAGGATAGTAAGACAAATGCTAAGCACACGGAATCCTTCAAAGCTGAATGAACGCCCCATGATTACACCGATTAACAAAGAGGAGAGTATTGTCCCGAAGTATCTGGACGTAACGAATAACCCCGATGCAACGCCAATCATTTCTTTCGGAGCGCTCTGGAATAACACCGACTGCAGCCCGACATTGTTCAGACCGTTGCTTACGCCGAAAGCGGCTAATGCTGCACATACGCTTATTGTAGGGGAGTGCTCATTAAGCATGACCAGCCACAAGGAACCAAATGTCATAAGCAGTGCCGATACGAGTAAAGCGGGCCGCGGCCCCGAACGGTCAATCCAACGACCCGCGAATGGGGAAGCAGCAAGCGAACAGAGACCCAGACTCAACATTAGCAGGCCAGTCTCATATTCACTGACATGACGAACCGTCTGCAGGTAAGAGGGCAGACCGAAGAATAGGGAATAGAACAGCAAGTTAACGAGCATGAATTCAAGATTGACCCAAGTCATTGCAGGGAACTGGATGAACGCTCGCAGAGGGATGAAAGGCGATTTCGCATGCCATTCCTGACGAATAAATACGAATAGAAGAAGACAGCCGGTTAGTCCGATTAGGATATGGGGTAACGATAGAGTAGCGGAAGCGTTGGCAGACAACAACCCGATAAGCAAGGCTGTCAGCCCTATAGTGAACAAAATAATACCAACCGCATCCATTCGTATTAACCATTGCCGAATACTCTGTTTAAGATCTGATGACATGGGCTCGTCTCGTGGTATTACTCTCCATGCCAATACAACGCTGCCAATGGCGAAAGGGATGTTGACGAAGAAGATCGCACGCCAATTCCACCAATCCAAGAGCATGCCCCCGACGAAAGGTCCAATTGCTGCCGCGCCAGATAGGAAAGTGCTTAACACCGACAACGCCGTCGCCTGCTTCTCCTTCACATGAATACGTACAATCGCCATGCCTACAGCAACCATCATACTTGTACCGACTGACTGTACGATCCGAAACACGATAAGCCATCCAAATGTTGTTGATAATGGAGCTAGCAGAGAAGCGGCCAAAGCAACGAAAAGCCCTGTCAGAAAAATAGTTCTGCGGCCATACAGATCACTTGCTCTACCCATCACCGGTTGGGCGATCGCGCTTGCAATGTAGAACGAGAAGATGATCCAGGATACCTGGGTATAATCGAGAGCGAAAGCCTGCTGCAAGCCCGGTAAGGCAACTGCAATCATTGAAGAATTGAGCGGATTTAACAAAATACCAAGTCCAACGGCAATCATCAGCCACCAGTTGTGTGCACGCATGACTTATTCCTCCTAATGAGTTGTGATGCTATCTTATCGGATCTGATTGATTTACTCCAACGCATTTCATGTTATGATCTTATTGACTAGAAGGAATGAAAGGAGGATCAGCATGGAGCTTCTTCAACTACAGTACTTCATTACCGTTGCTCGGCTGGAGCACGTAACCGAAGCTGCGCGAACGCTGCACGTGACGCAATCTTCTCTGAGCAAGACCATTCAACGATTAGAGGAGGATTTAGGCGCACCGCTGTTTGATCGAACGGGACGAAATCTTCGTCTGAATGAGCTCGGCGTACGATTTCTGCGGCGCGCTGAGAAAGCAATGCTGGAGCTGGAGCAGGGAAAGCTTGAAATTAAAGATTTGACCAGCCAAGAGCATCGTACGCTCGAATTAGCGGTGACGACGGCAAGTACGCTTCCACCGATCCTCCGTGAATTCCGGAAGCAGCTGCCGGATATTCAGTTCCATGTGCAGATGCTTGCGACAGAGGAGATGGTCACCCTGCTGCATCGCGGAGAGGTCGATTTCTGCTTATCTTCTCCGCCGATTTATGGGGAAGACATCGACTGTCAGATCGTATTTGTCGATCCAATCGTACTCGCTGTTCCAGCAGGCCATCATCTCGCACATCGGACAAGCATTTCGTTGAGCGAATTAAGGGACGAATGGTTTGTTGGTGTGAAGAAAGGGTATGGTACCCGCGATTTTGTAGATGAGGTGTGCAGATCGGCAGGATTTGAGCCACAGTACATTTTCGAAGGGGACGAGCCTGCAAGGCTGGGCGCGTTAGTAGAGGCGGAGATCGGCATCGCATTCATTCCAAGCACGGCGCGCGGCGCAAGAGAGAGCATTCGATATATAGAGCTCGACGATCAACAATTGGCAAGGGAAATCGCTCTGCTATCGCACAAGAGCCGTTACATTTCACAAGCAGCGCAGCGGTTTCGCGAGGTCGTTATCGATTATTTCATGTCGGTGACCGCAGCAGATGCAGTGAAGTAATTCATATTCTTAAGGAAGCAAAAAGGCCGCCTAAGCGGCTCTTTTTGGCATTATAAATTGACGTTTCCAGCACTTAAATGTATATTTATACTAGTAAATGTATACATATTCAACTGAAAAAGGAGGGACGAAATGCGTTATAACGTATTTATTGACGGACAAGAAGGAACAACAGGCTTGAAGCTGCAGGATGCTCTTGCTCAGCGCTCAGATGTCGAGCTTATATCCATTGATTCGGATAAACGCAAAGATCAGGAAGAACGAAGAAAACATCTTAACCATGCGGATATCGTATTCCTCTGTCTTCCAGACGGAGCTGCTAGAGAATCGGCTTCACTCGTGACGAATCCAAATACGAGAATCATCGATACGAGCACGGCATTCCGAACGGATAAGAATTGGGTTTACGGGCTGCCCGAAATTGAGCAGCAACGCGGACGAATTCGCTCCGCAGCCAGAGTATCCGTACCAGGCTGCCATGCGACAGGATTGATCCTATCGCTCAGACCACTTATTGATCATGGAATTGTCCCGCATGATTATCCGATATCTTGTACTTCCATTACAGGTTATTCCGGTGCAGGAAGGAGCGGAATCGAGGAGTACGAGAATCCGTCATTGGCTGCATCAAAGCTGCTTAACGTACCTAGACCTTATTCTCTGCTTAGTAAGCATAAGCATATCCCCGAGATGCAGCTGTTGACGGGGCTGACTTATGAGCCATCCTTTACACCTGTGAAAGCCAGCTTCAAGCAAGGGATTGCAACCTCCATTCCTCTATTCAGCAGACTGCTCCCGAGACGTTCATCTGCCCAAGAGATACACGAGGCCTTATCCATCTATTACGAAGGCGAACCGTTCGTTCGCGTTATGCCCTATGATTCACAGGCTTATCTGGAGGATGGACATTTCCTCATTACGGCGTGCAACAACACGAATCGGCTGGACTTATTTGTGTTTGGACACGATGAGAAAACGACGATTATGGCGCGTTATGACAATCTAGGCAAAGGCGCTTCTGGTGCGGCGATACAAAATTTGAACCTGATGCTCGGCTGCGATGAAGATTACTGTTTACAGGCATGACAGGAGGCGCCAATAAGGCGCCTTCCTTACTATGCTCATGGGACATTCAATGAGATAAAAAAACACCTTCTCTTGTCAAACGAGAGAAGGTGTCCGATCGTGCTATTTAGTCCAATACAGCCGACATATGAGCCTTTGTAATCGACCAATGGGATGTTGTCCAGTACTTTTCTTTATTCTTGATATAGATGACTTGTGGCGATTCGTGCTTCACATTCAGATCCTCAGCGATTTGGTTCGAGATCGGGCGGGATTCGATTACCTTCACGAGCGTATAGTCCACGTCTTGATTAGGCGATGCCTTCAAGTAATCCTCGTACTCGCGAAGCGCATTCGCGCTCACTGGGCAAGTCGTGCTGTGTTTCAAAATAACTTGGCCGCGCTCTGTCGATTTGGCCACGATATCGTTCCACTGTTCAAGTGTCGTAATTTCATTCCAGTTCATCTTAAGAAGACCTTCTTTCATCTGATGTTTTTAAATCTACTTACTTTAAACAATTAAGTAATTAAAATTTTATCATGTTCCTGTCCATAGTCAAGTTAGCCAAAAGTCAACATGCAGCATTTCGTATTATCCCCATAGCAGAAAATGTTATGGGTGATCGTATGTGTCTTTTTGGGTGAACCGATTCGATACACCCGCAGAAGCTGCTCAGAAGCTAATGGTATGATCCTGCTAAGAGAGTCGGAGAAGGTGCATCATGAATGAATGGAATGTATGACTTCACCCAACTATACCCAGACTAAGAAGGTCCGCCAATCTACGGCGGACCTTTGCGTTAACCAGATGAGAGGAAGAGAGAGTGAATTAAGCTTGAACAACGTTTTAATCCGTATGCTATTATATGCGTTCTTATTACTGGGAGCATTTCTGATTCTAGCTTTCATAATAAACAGGAAGCAAATTCATGGATTCGATAACTGGCTGATTGGACTCGTCTCACGCCTATATTCACCGACTTCAACCGCTGTGATGAAGGGATTCACGTTTGTTGGCTCTGGATTATGCGTAACGCTTCTCGCGCTGTTGATTTTATTCCTATTGTTGAAGATCGGCTATCGCTGGGAGCTTATTTTCTACATTGGTGTTATCGCTGGTTCCGGGTTGTTAAATATGTTGCTCAAAGCGATTTTCCAACGAGAAAGACCGGATATTCAGAGGATTGTACAAGCGTCAGGATACAGCTTTCCAAGTGGGCATTCTATGGCAGCCTTCACGTTATACGGTATTACAATTTATTTCTTATGGAAGCATGCACGATCTGACTGGCTTCGCGTTACAATTGTGACAGTCGGAATCATCATGATCTTGATGATTGGGATCAGTCGGATCTATCTCGGCGTGCATTACCCAAGCGATGTTGTAGGAGGTTATGCGATTGCGGCTGCATGGTTGACGGTAAGCATTGGCTCATACGAGCATTTTCTAAAGAAACGTTGGCAATCAAGATAGGTCAGCAGCTAGACCGTTATTTGATCTTCGCGATTACGAATCCAACGAGAACGAAGCCAAGTCCGATCGCAGTTTTCCATGATGGGATTTCACGAAAGAAGAGATAACCAAGCAGAAGTGAGATGAGCAGCTCCAGCCCCTTGGATACGGCAAGTACATAACTGAGATTACCTAGCGCTTTAAAACCAAATTTAACACCATACCCAATTGCAAGGTTGGCACCAAAGAAGAAGGGAAGCATGCGTAGTTGAAACTTGAACGTCGTCCACAAGTGAGGATCGATATGCTTGCTTTGAAAGGAGAAGATGAAGTTCGCGGCGAATAAACCGCTGAAGACAAGCATGAAGCTGTATACGTAGGACATGAGGGAACGCCTCCGTTCTTTTTTTGCGTCGTACCGATAATGTTTCCTAAGAGCAACTTATTTATCTCCATGCAGAATTGGTAATTATTCAACATCAGGAGGATCGTCTATGAGAATACTAGTGCTAGGTGCAACAGGTCGTGTTGGGAGCGTTATCCTCAACCACGCCCTTCGTGACGAACATGAAGTTTCCGTATTGGTCAGGCAGCCTGATAAGGTGTCTCTGTCGAATCGCATGTTAACGATCATACAAGGCAATGCCATGAATAGAGCGGACTTATCCTTAGCTATTCGTAAGGTTGACGTTATTATTAGTGCGTTAGGGACGGATGGCACAACAACGTTATCCGAATCGATGAAGATAATGATCGATGAGATGAATAACCAAGGAATCAATCGGATCATCACCGTAGGGACAGCAGGGATCCTGCAAAGTCGAACAGAGCCTGAGCTGTATCGATATCAATCTTCGGAGTCCAGACGTCGAAGCGCTATCGCAGCTGAGGAGCATCGGCGAGTATATGAAAGGCTTGGAGGTTCTAATTTGAACTGGACGATTGTTTGTCCTACCTACTTGCCAGATGGGGATGCCACCGGCAGCTATCGTGTTGAACGTGATTATTTGCCGGAGGATGGTGTATCCATATCGGTAGGGGATACTGCGGCGTTTACGTATCAACAAATCGTAAGCAGTGAGTACATCCGAACTCGGGTCGGAATTGCTTATTAGTCATACAACGAACAAATTGTTATTGCTTTTCTTGGGGCTGCCTTACAAGGCAGCTTTTCAATTTAAGATGAAAGACTGTTGACGCAGATGAGATGTGTCTGGTATGATTTATAATCGTAATGATTACGATTAAACGAAGGGGAGAAGCGCCTCTTTCTTTTTTTGGACTATAATCGTAATGATTACAATTTAATAGTGCAGGTGATAATATGACAAATAAGAAACTGCCCGTCACTGTGTTAAGTGGTTATTTGGGTGCTGGCAAGACGACCGTATTGAATCACGTCCTACATAACCGACATGGGATGAAGGTTGCTGTTATCGTGAATGATCTGAGTGAAGTAAACATTGATGCTGCGCTTGTTAAAGATGGCGGGGGACTCTCACGTACGGATGAGAAGCTTGTAGAAATGTCCAATGGCTGCATCTGCTGTACACTGCGAGAAGATCTGCTGATTGAGGTTAAACGACTGGCATTAGACGGCCGCTTTGATTACATCCTCATCGAGTCTACCGGAGTTGGAGAGCCTGTACCTGTCGCTCAAACCTTCACCTATGTTGACGAAGAACAAGGCATTGATCTGTCTCAATGGTGCCAACTCGATTGCATGGTTACAGTCGTTGACGCTTATCGCTTCTGGCACGATTTCTCCTCAGGCGAGTCACTGCTGGAGCGCAGTCAAGCTGTTGGTGAGAACGACGTCCGGGAGGTAGTCGATCTGCTCATTGATCAAATCGAGTTCTGCAATGTGCTGCTGCTTAACAAATGCGATTTGATTGAGGAGCAAGAATTAATTGAGCTCGAGAACGTGCTTCGCAAGCTGCAGCCAACTGCCAAGTTCATTCGGACGATTAATGGACAAGTCGATCCCACTGATATTATGAACACCGGGCTGTTCGACTTCGAGGAAGCTAGCCGATCTGCGGGCTGGATTAAGGAATTGGAGAAGGTTGAACATACGCCGGAAACAGAGGAGTACGGGATTGCTTCATTCGTCTATGAGCGTGTCAGACCGTTTCATCCAGGCCGTCTCATGAGCTGGATGGAGCAATGGCCAGAGGATGTCATTCGTGCCAAAGGAATCATGTGGGTCGCTTCTCGCAATAATGTAGGACAAACGATAAGTCAGGCCGGACCGTCGATTCATTTTGGACCATCAGGCTACTGGGTTGCGGCATTGTCACCGGAAGAGCAGCGAATGTATCTTGAAGCAGAACCGGAGCTTAATGCAAACTGGTCGACGGAATATGGCGATCGTGTCAACAAAATCGTGTTCATCGGCATTGATATGGATCGTGAGCAGCTTACATCTACTCTCGATGATTGCCTGCTTACCGAAGAAGAGATGAAGGTGGATTGGAGCAAGTTCCGCGATCCGCTGCCGAACGCGACAATCTGATGTGCAGGCATAACCGCATCATGGCCATGCATACATATCTCTGAGTATGTAGGCATGAGGAGGCGGATCCGTGGACAATAACAAACCGAGCGATCAGGTCGTTGATCGAAGCTGGCAGGGTGGGACTGCTCCATCACAATGGCATGTGAATCAGCGGCGGGAACACTACTCCCAGACGGTAGGTGAACGAGGACCGATTCTGGAGCAGGACAGCATGCTGCATGAAACGCTGGAAGCCTTTGTCCATGAGAAAATACTAGAGCGTCCGGTCCACGTCAAGGGGTTTGGCGCCTTCGGATATTTTGAAACGCTTCATTCGATGGCTGCTTATACGAAGCTGTGTTTCCTGCAGCAGCCAGGGCACAAGGTGCCCGTTGCCGTGCGGTTCTCGCTGGCGGTCAGCAACAAAGGGACACCGGATACTTCCCGCAATGTGCGCGGCTTCTCGACCAAGTTTTATACTGATCACGGGATATTCGACTTGCTCTGTAACCATATTCCGGTATTTCTCGTGCGAGACCCGATGCGGTTCCCGGAGTCGATTCACGCGTTACTGCCATCGCCGGTCAACAACCTCATCGATCCGAATCGATTCTGGAGTTTCGTTGCTGCAGCACCGGAAGCTGTTCATTTCGTCGTTCGGCTGTATTCGGACGAAGGAACGCTCAAAAGCTTTCGCCATACACCGGGACACAGCGTAAACACCTATGTATGGAAGAATGCACAGAATGTCCGCTTCTATGTCAAATATCGCTGGATTCCGCTGGCGGGTGAGCAGTATATCGAAGCGCAAGAAGCGGCTCGAATCGCCTGCGTGAATCCAGATTATTCAGGTAAAGACCTATACGATACGATTGCTAAAGGCACACCTGTCCAATACGGATTGTATGTACAGCTAATGAATCCGCAGGACGAAGCCATATTGCCATTTGATCCGCTCGACGATACGAAAGTGTGGGATGTGCGTCATTATCCGCCGATGCCAGTTGGCCGGCTCGTTCTGAATACGAATCCAACCAATTATCAGGAGCAGATCGAGAAACTGGCGTTCTCTCCATCGAATCTGCTGGAAGGTGTCGAGCTGTCCGATGATAAAATGCTGCAGGGACGCAGCAATATTTATTCGGATTCACAGCGACATCGACTTGGTTCGGATTTTCGCAAAATTCCGATTAACCATCAAGCCACCTGGTCTCCGACTGATCAAGTGACGAGCGGGGAAGGTCGCTACACAGCGGGCCGGCTCGTTCGATCCAGTATTCCGAAAGTCGATAATTACACGCAAGCGGGTCAGTTCTACCAATCACTTCCGCAAGTGCAGCAGGACCATCTGGTTCAGAACCTCGCGGGTGATTTGTCGGCCGCTTCACCTGGAATTCAAAAGGTTGTGTTAGGTTATTTGTATCAGGCCTCTGCAGCGTTAGGGGAAAGAGTGGCGCGTCAGATCGCAGCCCAAAAGCAGAGATGACTCGTGCAATTACAGAAAGGGAACTAGGTCTGCCAATCCTAATTGGCAGGCCTTTTGGTGCATCATTGTGATCATTATTAGCGTGGTGAAATGACAGGAAGGAAAAAATCTGCACGACTCAGACACTACTACTTTCGACTTGATAATCTCCCGTGTGATTAGTGAGATCGTCCTATCTATTGGTGGGGATTCACAAAGTTGTCACTTTTAACTCGTAGCATCCTATGTTGACAATTAAAGGCAGTACCCCTATTATTGGTTTTGCGAGTAATATTGATAATCATTATCAATAAAGGCGTGGCTGAGGCAATATTCAACGTATGCTAAGCCGCCAAGGAGGGAAGGATTTGAACCCGCAACCGGTTCAGAACATGCAGAACATGATCATTATGAGTAAAGCGAGGGAACTAGGAATCGATTGTAAGCTGTTATTGCCAGGATGCGAAGACTTTCTTGAATTAACCTACAAGGACGAGACCATCGTGATCAACAAGTCGCGATCACACAAAATGACACTTATGGCGGGTCTACTAGCCAAGCATAAGGAAGTGTCTAATCTGCTGCTGCGACGGGCAGAGCTCCCCGTACCCGAAGATATCGTTGTCTCGGACATGGGCGAAGAGGCTCGTCGATTTCTGGTGAAGCATCAGCTCGTTACCGTCAAACCACTAGACCTAAACCGCAGTATAGGCGTTACAATACGAGTCCGAGCTGAGGAAGAGCTAGCTGATGCGATCCAGAAGGTGCAGCGGTATAGTCCTAGCATTATGCTCCAACGGTACGTGGAAGGGTACGATTATCGGGTGCTGGTCATTGGAGATCAAGTAGTTGGTGTGTTGGAATATAGGCCGGCTTATATCGTGGGAGATGGCTATTCCACGATCGAACAGCTAGTTCAGAGAATGAATGACGAGCAATTGAGACGCAATACAGCTGATCTGTCTAGCTCCTATCAGCCGATCGATATGGAATCATCCGACATACAGCATCATCTGCATCAGCAAGGTCGAGCTGCTCACGACATCCCGGCAAACGGTGAGCAAGTAGAACTATATACGCTCGATAATGCAGCAGCGAACTCGCTTAGCGAAGTCATAGCGGATCGTACAGATCATATTTGCATCAGCAATGCCGAAGCAGCGATTAAAGCTGCGCAAGCACTCCAGCTTGATGTCGCCGGAGTTGACATTCGGTGCAAACGTATTGACCTTCCGTTGATTGAGGAGAATGGGGCTATTCTTGAAGTGAATGCGCTGCCCGACTTGGTCGATCCTCACTTATTCATCCAGGAAGCAGCTTCAGACGTTATCACCGTCTATCTGAATTATTTATTCCAAGACTAACTAAAGGGGCGTTAATCATGATTGCAGTTCAAGACATGGAAGCCTATCTGCAGCTTCAGAAGGACAAGGAATCCAATGCGCAGGCCTATCCCCGGCATTTTCCCCTCGTTATCGATCGAGCCAAGGGCATTATCGTCACGGGCACAGACGGCAAGTCCTATTACGACTGCTTATGCGGTGCAGGTACGCTTGCACTGGGTCATAACCACGATGTTATCGTTGCAGCTATTCAAGATACGCTGGCTAAACAAATCCCCTTACATACACTTGATCTTGCGACTCCGCTGAAGCTCGCATTCATGCAAGAGATTTTCTCGATGCTGCCCGAACCGCTTCGCTCATCATCCAAAATCCAATTCTGCGGTCCGACGGGTGCGGATGCTGTAGAAGCGGCAATTAAGCTTGTCAAAAATGCAACAAAGGGCAAATCGATTCTAGCCTTTCAAGGCGGCTATCATGGCTCTACACAAGCAACGATGGCGATGAGCGGCAACCTGAGCAAGAAGCAGCATCTTCAGAGCCTGCTCCCGGATGTTCACTTCCTGCCGTTCCCTTATGAATATCGCTGCCCGTTCGGCGTTGGTGAAGGGAAGACCGCTCAGATCAGCGCGCAATATATCGAACAGCTGCTGGATGATTGCGAGAGCGGGATCGCTGCTCCTTGCTGCTTGATCGTTGAGACCGTTCAAGGCGAAGGCGGCGCGATTCCTGCGCCTATTGAATGGCTGCGTGAAATCCGGCGTATTACGGCTGAACGAGGCATCCCGCTCATTATCGACGAGGTTCAGACAGGAATCGGCAGAACGGGAACGATGTTCTCATTCGAACATGCCGGCATTATTCCTGATGTTATCGTCTGCTCCAAGGCGATTGGCGGAAGTCTGCCAATGTCGGTCGTAATCTACAAAGAAGAGCTTGATCAATGGAAACCGGGGGCGCATACCGGCACATTCCGCGGCAATCAATTGGGGATGGCGACCGGGCTTGCGACACTGCGATATTTGCAATCGAATGATGTAATCGCTAATGTGCGTGAGCGCAGCAGCCAATTCTTCCAATCGCTTCGCCGATTGCAAGCTCGCGTACAAGAAATCGGAGATGTGCGAGGAAGAGGGCTGATGATCGGAGTGGAAATCGTCGATCCTCGCGGGCAGAAGGATCGTCTTGGTCATTATCCACAGAGCGGTGAGCTCGCTAGCCTGATCCAGGAACGCTGCTTCCAGAACGGCTTAATTATTGAATTAGGCGGGCGCCGTTCAGCTGTTATCCGTTTTCTTCCGCCGCTAACGATTACGGAGCAGGAGGCGGCAGAAGTGCTGTCTATTTTCGACCGATCGGTAATAGAAGCTGTTGAGATGATTACTAGCACATGTTGATTGCAGCGCAGGCGAGAAAACATTCAGTCTTACTAGCGATTCTCATTGGGGCATTCTCGTTGGTGCTGACGAATAGTGCCTTTAATACGCTGCTGCCAAGCTTCGTAGACACCTATGGCATTTCGACGGCACATGGCGGTTGGATTATTACGCTGTATATGCTGGCCATGACGATTACGATGCCGCTAACCTCTATTGTTGTCGATCGTCTAGGCCGCAAACGGACGTATATGGCTGGGCTTGGACTGTATGGACTGTTCTCGATGGTAGGCGGACTGTTCTATCAGCATGTAGAGGTCATTCTGCTTGTTCGTGTCATGCATGGCGTTGCAGCAGGATTGATGATTCCAGTGTCGCTCGTTCTGTTGTTCGATTATTACGGCCAAGGAAAGAGGGGACAGGTTGTTGGTGCTTGGGGCATGCTGCTGACGATTGCACCGATGATTGGTCCAACGCTGGGCGGTTTGGTGATGCAATTCGGCGAGCTGAAGGTTCTGTTCTGGATCAATGTGCCTTTCGCATTGCTATCGTTCCTATTATGCAGCAGTCTGATTCAACCCTACGAGCCTGCCAATCGCAAGACAATCCATCTGCAAGGGCTGCTGCTGCTCATTCTCAGTGTCGCTTCGCTTAGCCTTGCAATCCAATTCACATCGAAATCAACGATTTCAGGCTGGCAGACAGGCCTGCTATTCGGGATTGGAGTTCTATCCGTAATCCGTTTCATTCAGCACGAGAACCGCAAAGAAGAGCCACTTATCCGGTATAAGCTGCTGCGGCATAATCGCTTGTTCACGGTTTCGCTCATCATCTCAACGGTGCAGGATGCAGTAATGTTCGGCGTCATTTTTGTCATGCCGCTTATTTTTCAAGAAGGACTTCATCTATCTCCATCAGCATCCGGCGCATTGTTCATCCCAACGGCAGTATGTACGAGCTTATTCGTATGGATGGGCGGCCGCTGGCTCGATGCCGGCAAGTCGCTTCGGTTCATAGCCTATGGGATCGGCATGGTCGCGCTATCCGTGTTGTCGTTTGCGTTCGTATCCACGAGCGTTTCACTTGTATTCGTCATCGTACTGATGACATTAAGAGGCATCGGCAATGGCTTGTCCGACATGACGATGACGGCCATAGGACTTCAAGCGCTGCCAGAGGAGGATATGCACGAAGGATCGGCGTTGTCCAATACGCTGCAGCGGTTGGCTTCTTCCTTCGCTGTCATGCTGCTCGCCGCCTATTACGACATTCGATGGACTATGCTTGCGAATAGCGGCATTGCAACGGAGCAAGCGAGATGGATGGCGCTGCAGGAGGAGTGCATCATGCTAGGTGTGCTGATATCGCTGACTCTACCGCTTGTCGTATTCATAAATCATAAGAAAGCAGGTGCGGCTGTCACCCATGAGGATCAAGGAGGAGACAAGAGGCCGGGCGCAGGCCAATACTCAGACGTGTAAAACCTTATTAAACTGCTATATCCGAGAATTTACAGCCGAGAATGGTAGGAATCATATTGAAATCAACGTCGAGGATTTAACCTTTGCCATATCGTTTCCGCACAGCGGTGCTGCCTTAACGGGCGAGCTGCGCTATTACTCTGTCATTGGGGAGCATGAATACGAACAGCTCTTGACCGAGGATCAGGAAGAATTGCAGTTCAAGACACTTCTTCAATGGATGATAACCGAGCTGAAGTCTTGTAATTCATCTATTTCACAAGAACTAGTCCGAGATTTCGTCGAGAAGGTGGAGAACAGCTGCGACAAAATCGAGCTGTATTGGACGCAATCCGCACGGCATTCGGTAGTTGACTATTTGTCCTCCGAGCAGTCGCTGATCTACGGTCATCCTTTTCATCCTTACGCCAAGAATACGGCAGGGTTCACATCGGCAGAAACAACGAAGTACAGTCCAGAGCTTCATGCTTCCTTCCAGCTATGTTACATGGCAATCCATCGGGACGTATTCCATCAGGAATGGATCGACGACAACAGGCAGGTTGAATGGCCGGTAACAGTTGAAGAGCATGCGCGGCAATTGCTGGGTGAGAAGCGAGAGACCTATCGGCTGCTGCCCGTTCATCCATGGCAGTACGAGCATGTCCTGACGATTCATGCCATTAAAGAGTTTATACGAGACAAGAGAATCATTCTGCTCGGCAGCTGCGGGCCGTTAGCTTATCCAACCTCATCGGTACGAACCGTATACATTCCCGAGATGTCTTACAACATCAAGCTGCCGCTCAACATTCAGATTACGAATTTAAGAAGAACGAACAGCACGGAGCAAATGCGCAGAACGATGGATGCCGCTCGTTATTTGTACGGACGTGGCTGCTTCGCTAATGATCCTAATACCCGAATCGCGTATGAAGAGGGGGTAGAGGGCTGCTGTTTCGAAGGCGAGAATGTTGCCAAAATGTTGACGGTTGCCTATCGAAGGGTTGATTACGATGCAGCGTCTACATTCGTCATGTCAAGTCTGATAGAAGCGCCAATCCCAGGTGAGCCTTGTCGGCTGTTGTCCTTAATCGATCAACGAATTCCGATTACGCATTGGTTTGAGCAATACTTGAAGATCTCGTTATTGCCCTTGGTGCGTGCAGCGCAGGAGCATGGCATTCACTTCGAGGCGCATCTGCAGAATACGCTGCTTACGTTGAAGAATGGCTTGCCGGATACGTTTATTCTCCGAGATTTGGAAGGCGTTAGTGTTAATCGTGATATAGCCGCCGACGCTGCTGGTGCGAGCCCTCTGTTCTATGAGAAAGAGCAGTGCTGGGCACGCACGGATTATTATTTCATGGTGAATCATCTCGGTTCTCTTATCCATGCGATTGCTAGAGACAGCGGGATGGATGAGCTGGCATTGTGGCGGATCGTTCGAAATCTGCTGGAGAAAGAGAATGAAGCGAATTTGAATGAATATATTCAGCATTTGCTGACTGTTGATACGTTCCTGGCGAAGAAGAATATGATCAGCTGTCTTCATGGACAGAGTGAGACGCCTTCTTACGCACCCGTAGTTAATGTGATTAAGAAAGTAGGGAGATTAACGAGTGGAACAACAGACTAGAACTGAAGAGCGTACTTTGCTGGATGATGTAATGGAGAGAATCATGCGGCAGACATTGGAGGCTTTGCTGTTCGAAGGAGTTATTAGTGCTGAAGAAGAGGGGCCAACATGGACGTTCGAGGGCAGAGCTGCAAGCGGAGCAGCGATTCGCTACACCTGTAAGGCACAGCGTAAAGCTTCGTTTGGCCGCATGAAAGTGGAGAAGCATTCCATCCGAAGGGAAGACAAGCCTAGCGTTGATCTCTACCTTTTCGTCGAAGAGGTCATCGTGAACCGATTGGATGGGGCATATGTACCGCAGTTCGTGAATGAACTGTTCGAGACGTTAGCGAAGGACCATCAATCTAAGCTGCATGAAGCTGAACGAGTTCCGACTGCTGACCGTCATTATGAAGCACTGGAAAGCTATATGGTCGATGGCCATCCATACCATCCCAGCTACAAATCAAGACTAGGTTTCTCATTGGCGGACAATTTCAACTATGGCCCAGAGTTTAATCAAGACATTACGCTGGCGTGGATCGCGATTCATGAGCGGCTCGTTGATGTTTCCATATCGAGGGAGGCCGCCATGGAGGAGCTGTATGCCTCTCATCTGACCGAAGAGGATCGCCAGACGTTCAAGGACATTCTGACGATCTCCGGCTGCGCGTCTGAGCACTATGTATTCATGCCCGTTCATCCATGGCAGATGGAGCATCGAATCCCGACGTTGTTCGTAGAGCAATTGTCGAATAAAGAGATTATCGTGCTAGGGGCATCCCGTTCGTCCTACCGTGCACAGCAGTCGATTCGTACGTTATCCCATAGAGAAAAGCAGGATGCTTCATATATCAAGCTGGCGCTCAGCATCACCAATACGTCGACCAGCCGTATTCTAGCTCATCATACGACGCAGAATGCACCACTGATCAGCGACTGGCTGCAGCACATTATTCGGAACGACTCGCTGCTTACGAAGCTTCGATTCCAGGTGCTTAGAGAGACGATGGGACTGTCGTTTCGTTATCAGAGCTTGTCATCTATCACATATGGTTCTGCTTACGGCACATTAGGAGCTATTTTCCGTGAAAATGCTGCGTTGTATCTCGATTCTCATGAGACCGCTTGGCCGCTGAATGCCGTAACGCTGACACAGCAGAACGGAGAATCATTCATTCAGGCTGCGATTGAACGGCATGGCATCGAGCGATGGAGCGACGCACTTATTCGTTCTGTTGTACTGCCAATCGTTCATCTGCTCTTTGCACATGGGATCGCCCTGGAATCACATGCACAGAATATTATTCTTGTGCTTGAGAATGAGCTCCCAACACGCATTATTGTCAAGGATCTGCACGATAGCGTGCGGTATGTGCCTAGTCAGCTGCTCCATCCCGAATGGGCGCCTGTGCTGAATCCTGAACCAGAAACGCATCGCAAATTCAATCGTTATTCATTCCTTCAGACCGAGCTCGTGTCCGAGGTGCGGGATTACACATATGATGCGTTCTTCTTCATCTGTATGACGGAGCTGTGCTTTACGCTCGAGAAATTCGGGTTAAGCGAGCAGCAGTTCTGGCACAAATGCTCGGAGACGATTCTCAGCTATCAGCAGGAGCATCCGCAGTACCAAGAACGATTCGAGCTGTTCGATCTGTTCGCGGAGGACGGGCTTATTGAAGAGATGACGAAGCGCAGAATCTATGGCGACAGTGAGCTGTACTTCCGCACCGCGCCTAATCCGCTGCGACTTGCTGCAGGTGTTATGAGATGAGGAGAAATCGGCTGAAGGAGAAAATCGCTCGGCAGGAGCCTGTATTCGGGCTGTTCGTCTCCATCCCGCATCCCATCATTATCGAGATGATCGGTCATGCGGAGTATGACTTCGTCATTATCGACTATGAGCATGCTTCTACGAATATCGAAACCGTGGAGGAGCTTATTCGCGCTGCGGAGCTGCTGGATCTGACACCGCTCGTTCGAATATCCAGCGTCAACCGGATGGAAATGACGAAGTTTCTGGACAGCGGCGCTCAAGGCATTGTTATCCCTCATGTCGAGAGCAGGGAGCAGGTGGAGGAGGCTGTTTCGTACGCATTTTACCATCCAATCGGGACAAGAAGCTTGAATAGCGGAAGACCGGGTATTTTCGCCAAACATTCTCTCTCCGACTACATCGCGGACGCTAATCGAGAGGTGATGATCATCCCGATGATCGAAAGCGCCGAAGGTGCGGAGAAGATCCGAGATATCGTGTCCGTTCCGCAAGTCAGCTTCGTACTTGAAGGCGCAGCGGATCTATCGCAATCGCTATCCGTGCCATGGCAGACCGATCATCCGGAAGTGCAGCGGCTGTTAGAGCATGTACTGGAGGAGTCGCATCGGCAAGGTATCCCGTATGCGGCTGTATCAAGAAGTATGGAAGCTCATCTTCGGTGGGCGGAGCGCGGCGTTCAAATCTTCGTATTAGGCGATGATCGTAACACAGCCTTCCGCTCCTACTGGAATAAGCAGAAGGAATACCGACAAGCACTGGGGGTCAGAGCATAATGGACAGGCTGCAACAATGGATCGCCAGCTGGCAGCGCGAGAGTCAAGAGCCTGTATGTGCTTATGTGTATGATCTCAATGGCATTCAGCGTCACGTACGATCGATGCTGCATGAACTCCCCGCGAACAGCGCTTTATTTTATGCAATAAAAGCCAATCCAGATAAACGAATCATTGAAGCATTGCTTCCGCTCGTTAGAGGCTTCGAAGTCGCATCGATCGGCGAGCTGCTTAAAGTAAGAGACGTTTCGCACACCGTTCCGATTCTGTTCGGTGGACCTGGGAAGAAGGATTTCGAGCTGGATCAAGCGATCTTGAACAACGTGACATATCTTCACGTGGAGAGTTTACTCGAGCTGCGCAAGATTATCGAGCTGGCAAAGGTTCGGAAACGCAAGGTACAAGTGTTGCTGCGGATTAATTTGAGAGCTGCGAATTTGCCACAGACGAAGATTCGAATGGGTGGAGTAGCAAGCCCGTTTGGACTTGATGAGTCGCTGGTTGAAGAGGCCATCTCGATCCTGCGGGAGAATCACAATACATATGTGCAACTGAGCGGGTTTCATTTTCATTCGCTTTCCAACAACACGAATGCAGGGCTTCATGCGGAGATGGTCCGCTATTATGTGCGGAAGGTCGAGGAGTGGAAGACTCGCTACGACATAGCGGTTAGCGTCATTAATGCAGGCGGTGGCTTCGGCGTTACCTATGACGGGTCACCTGGCTTCGATTGGCCGTTGTTTACTTCGTTGTTGAAGCAGAGCGAGGAGTGGACTCGACTAGGGGATGAGGCGGAGGTATTGTTCGAACCAGGACGCTACATAGTGGCCGATCATGGCTATTACATCACCGAGGTTATCGACTTGAAGCTGTCGCATGAGCAATGGTTTGCTGTTATCCGAGGGGGGACTCATCACAATCGACTGCCCGCTTCATGGGGGCATAACCATCCGTTTCAGATTGTGCAGACCGAGCGGGAATGGCCATACTCTTGGGCCAAGCCGATGGTTGTAGATTCGAATGTGACCATCGTTGGTGAGCTGTGCACACCGAAGGACCGAATGCATACCGAAGCTAAGGTGCCTCGGCTGCAGGTTGGCGATGTCCTTATTTTTGTCAAATCTGGTGCCTATTGCTGGACAATCTCTCATCATGATTTTCTCGGACATCCGCATCCAGCTTTCTACTATCTCACAGAGGAGGGAATTCCGTGCCCAGCAATCTCGCAGTAGCGCAAACAATGGATTACACAGCAGCAGAGCGAAGAATTGGCAAGGAGCTTATGGATGCTTTTCTAGCCGAGCAATTCTTCAAGCTGAATGAGGAGACGACCTGCAGGCTGGAAGACGCGCCGGATGCTGTACTCGCCATGTACCCCGATGCGCCTGACAATTGTACGGTCTATAACGGTGAAATCTGCTTCCTAATGGTTCCTAGCTTCAGGCAAGGTGTACAATGGGCAGCTGATACACCCATCTTGAAGAAGGGAATGCTCGGATATACCGTCGTTGAGACTTGTATGGAGGTGTGCCGGCTTGTATTATCCCATTCGTTATCCGCAGAAGCCTATGCGCATCCTGGTGTTGCGGATTTCATGAAGGGGCTGGAGACCGCCATCTGGCAGCTAAATCTTAGTCTTACACACGCTCATGATATATTGGGATTGGGTAATTTGCCTCGTTCTTCTCACGACTGGTTCGTGGCAGCAGAACGACTTGCGTCGCTTCGCGATCGACCGTTCCATCCGCTGGCCAAGGCGAAGATTGGATTCTCCAAGCAGGATTATACGACCTATATGGCAGAGTTCGGGAAACCGACGTCACTCCACTGGGCAGCGATCTCGAATGAGTCGATAACACGAGGATACGAGCAGGAATATAGCTGCCTCGATCTGCTGGATCCTGTATTAAAAGAGAAGCTCGTATCGGAGCTCGAGCGCAAAGGGCTTTCGCCAGCTTCATACACGCTTCTGCCGGTTCATCCGTGGCAGTTGAACCATCAGATCCTGCATAATTTCAGCAATGAGATTGAAGCCGGAACCATTGTCGTGCTGGAAACACAAGCGGGGGAGTGGTCTGCGACGTCATCCGTTCGCTCCTTTGCTAATGTGCAGCAATCGACCATGATGCTGAAGCTTCCGATCAGCGTGTTGTCTTTGGGAGCAGCCAGGTATTTGCCAGTTGTTAAACTGCTTAACGGTCTGTCCGGCGAACGCTTGCTGAGGCAAGCAATCGCATGTGACGATACGCTTCAGGGGCGAGTATTCTTATGTGAAGAGAAGCATTGGTGGGGATATATGCCAAATGGGATGGGGCTGTTCGATGATCATCCTCGCCACCTAGCCGCTCAAGTGCGAATATATCCTTCAGAGCTGCTTGATGAGCGTTACCTAATCATTCCTATGGCATCGCTAGGCGTTACATTAAATGGCGAGCATCTGTTGACAGCGATGTATGGCAGACGTCCTACGAGGGATGAGGCCGTTCGCTTCTACGAGAAACTGGCGGCAGCGTTCTATGATATAACGATGAGATTGTTCAAGATTGGCGTTGTACCTGAAATTCACGGACAGAATTGCTGTGTTGTGCTGAGAGATAATCAAGTAGTGGGTCTTATGCTACGAGATCACGATTCGGTGCGGCTTCACCAGCCGTATCTAGACAAACATGGAATTGAAGACCCTAAGTATCATATCCGTCCGGGCTATTCCAACAGTCTGTACAACGAAACGATTGAGAAATTGATATTCTATGTCCAATCACTAGGAACGCAGGTCAATCTGGCTGCCATCATGGAGGCGATAGCGGAGGCGTATGACATACTCGAGGGGCAGTTGTGGGCAATTACCGGTAAGCAGCTGCGAGATGCGGTAGAGCGCATCGATATTCCAGAGAATGATCGCAGCGTTCTGCTGCATGCGCTGTTCGAGCGCGAGACATGGCCGTCAAAGCTGATCATTCGTCCGCTGTTGGAAGCGGATGGCGTGCCAGGAGCAATGCCTTCAGGTAAAGGAGCAGGGCATAATCCGTTTCGAATGACGTGATTGGTAATGGTAAATGATTGTAAGAAGCAGCTGCAGATGCAGCTGCTTCTTTTGTTATATTAAGATCAAGTACAAACAGCCGAGTGAAGCGTAGATGTAGTATGATGGTTTGGGATAAGATGAGATGTAATGGTCGTCCTTAGCAAAAATGGAGGGAATGGAATGGCTGCAGTTGATGAACATAACCGTATTTACTTGGACTATAACGCAAGCACACCGATTGACCCCGAGGTTCTAGAAGAGATGATGCCTTATCTGACCGGTTATTACGGTAACCCGTCATCCTCCCATTGGGCATCTGCGAGCATTCAACAAGCGATTCAGATCGCAAGATCCCGCGTGGCAAGCCTCATAGGCTGTAATCCCAACGAGATCGTCTTTACTAGCGGCGGGAGCGAATCGGATAACTATGCGATCAAAGGAACCTACTTCGCCAATCGTCATCGCGGCAATCATATCATCACGACGAGAATCGAGCATCCAGCTGTGTTGAACCCATGCGCATATCTGGAATCACTCGGCGCCACAGTAACCTATTTGGATGTGGATGCCTATGGGCGTGTCAATCCTGCGGACGTCGCAGCAGCGATAACAAGCGATACGATTCTTGTGTCTGTTATGCATGCGAACAATGAGACGGGTACCGTACAGCCGATTGGGGAGATTGGTCAAATAACGCGTGAACGCGGGGTTATCTTCCATACAGACGCCGCTCAGTCGGTTGGCAAAATCAATACACTCGTCGACGATCTTAACGTAGATCTGTTGACCATTGCAGGACATAAGCTGTATGCGCCCAAAGGAATTGGAGCCTTGTATGTACGGCAGGGAACGCCTATAGACGCTTTCATTCATGGTGCAGGGCATGAATCGGGAAGAAGGGCGGGCACTGAGAATGTGCCATACATGGTTGCGCTGGGCAAGGCTTGCGAGATCGCTTCGAGAAAAGAAGACCTTCAGCGCATCCAATCGCTAGCCGATCGATTCTGGACGCGACTAGCAGATACGTTTCAAGATCGCATTGTGCGCAACGGCCATCCCGTCGAGAAGCTTCCGAACACGCTTAATGTCAGCTTCAAAGGGATGATTGGTCAAACCATTCTAGCGCAAGTGCCCGAGATTGCCGCTACAACCGGATCAGCATGTCATACGGGTAGTATTCAATTATCGCCTGTATTGAAGGCGATGAAAGTAGATGCTGCAATCGGCGCGGGCACGGTTCGATTCTCGATTGGCCGATATACAACGGACGCAGAGATCGAGAAAGCATGCGATTTGCTTAGAGATCGACTCTAGTGCAAGCAGCTTCTCGCGCTTCCAACCAGTTCGCATAGATAAGCGTCTACAACAGCGGGCTGCGCAAGGTAAACCAACATTCATTGGAGCGAGTTCAACATGCAAGAACGTTTACTCGGCATTAAAGAGAATGCGCTGCAGTTCTCCTTATTGATCATCATTACGTTATTCATAGGAGCAATGGTCGGGTTAGAGCGAACGGTGCTGCCGCTCGTCGGCGAGCAGCAGTTCGGACTTCGATCGGCAAGCGCAGCGTTGTCTTTCATCATCTCATTTGGTTTCGCTAAAGCAATACTTAACCTGTTCGCAGGGCGGTTAGCGGATCAATATGGAAGAAGAAGAATATTACTAATCGGCTGGTCAATTGGCTTGCTCGTTCCAGTCCTCGTCATCACGGCTGCAAACTGGTGGGTCATCCTTCTCGCTAACATTGCGCTGGGCATTAATCAGGCGCTTGCTTGGTCGATGACCGTTAATATGAAGCTGGACCTGGTTCGCGACAGCCAGCGAGGACTGGCCATTGGACTTAATGAGGCAGCCGGATACGTAGGCTTATCGACAGCAGCCATGCTGTCCGGTTATATTGCAGCACATTATGGACTTCGCCCAGAGCCATTCTACTTCGGATTATTATTCGTTGTTATTGGTTTCACACTTTCACTTACGATTCGCAACACGACTCAAGTAAAAGCGCAGCATTCCATCCATTCGAGCCGCACATTATCGGCTATGCAAATATTCTGGCGCACAACCTGGCAGGATAAGACGCTGTCGAGCAGCAGTATTGCCGGATGGGCAACGAATTTGAAGGATGGAATGGCATGGGGGCTGTTCCCGCTTCTGCTCACGCAGAAGGATCTGACCTTGCAGCAGGTTGGCATCATCGTTGCGGCTTATCCGATCTCTTGGGGCTTATTCCAATTCGTGACCGGCAGTCTTAGCGATCGAATCGGCAGGAAACCGCTTATCGTAACCGGGATGTTCGTTCAAGCTGCATCCTTATGGTGGATTGTTGCGGCAGGATCATTCACGCTATGGGTAACGGGTGCTGTTATGCTAGGGTTAGGAACTGCGATGGTATATCCGACGCTGCAGGCGGCAATTAGCGATGTCACGGGACCTGATTGGCGGGCATCCAGTATGGGCGTTTATCGGTTCTGGCGAGACAGCGGCTACGCATTCGGAGCATTGTTTGCCGGAATTTTATCGGACTGGCTGGGTGTTAACTGGGCTATTGGCGTTGTTGCATTTGGTCCGTTCTTCGCTGCTATTCATGTGTGGGTAAGCTCAAAACCACAGGCAGCTTCGAGAACTGAATGCGATCGGATGCTGTGAGCTGGAGGGATCTTAGCGCGTCCATAGTTAGATGCTCCGTTCTAACGTCAGCAGCTTCTTCTTCATCTCCATGCCGCCGCGATAGCCCGTAAGCGATCCATTCTTGCCAACTACGCGATGACATGGCACCGTGATCAAAATGGGATTAGCTCCAATCGCAGCACCAACCGCACGAACAGCAGAAGGCTTCTGGATGTCGCCTGCTATATCCGAATAAGAACGCGTCTCGCCGTATGGGATACAGCATAACGCCCCCCATACTGCCTCTTGAAAAGGCGTGCCTTGATAGTAGAGCGGAAGCGTAAACTGCTTAAGCTCACCTTGCAAATAGCGTATAAGCTCCTCCGTATAGAGCCGCATCACGTCATCATCACGAACCAGATCAAACGCTGGCATTCGGCGGCCGGCCCATTCGGCTAACTCATCAAATGGTTGATTATGCGATCCGACAAAACATAATCCTTCATCAACCGCTGCAAAATGCATGCTCCAGTCTTCATAGGCCAGCACAGAATAATAAAGAGGCTTACGTATCGATGTCGATGTTGCCATGTGTTTCATTCTCCTTTAGCTGCTTGATCTGCCTCCGATAGGCTTCGGGCGATAATCCTGTTATTTTCTTGAATAGGGTTACAAAATAGGGCGAATTGGTCAGTCCCACCGACTCGCCGATTCGAGCTACAGTCTGATCTGTCGTGTTTAATAGTCGTCTCGCTTCATTGATGCGTATTTGCTGGATGTATGAGATAGGAGTGATCCCCTTGATCCTCTTAAACGTTCGATGCAGATGATAAGGCGTTCCATGACTCATCTGCGCGAGCGTATTCAGTGTCAACGATCTGTCATAATGTCGTTCAATGTATCTCGTTATAAGAGCAATCCATTCCTCGTCAGGCAGACGTTGTCCAGTTGGCCTGCATCTCTTGCACGGGCGATAGTGAGCCGCCAAAGCTTGTTCGGCAGTAGGGAACATCTCGACATTATCCCTGTTCGGCAACCTTGATTTGCATGAAGGACGGCAGAAAATACGTGTCGTCTTGACCGCATAATAGAACTGACCGTCATAGGCAGCGTCGTTATCTGCAACAGCCAGCCATTGTTCATCTGACAATGGGGCAGAGGACGGATGGTCTGTATGGTACATACGAATTCACCTCTAATGCTAGTATAACCCTGACAACAACCATTTGTGTGCACGATTGAATGTAAGAGCAAGATAACGAAATTGCAGAGCTGCGAACGGAAAGCATCTATTGTAAAGGCCAGTCGGTCAATTACGTTTAAATGGCTTCCATATTTTGCGTTTATACTGCAATAGAAAGTGGGCGTTCGGTAGTTAAGTGCTTGCAGCGCAGTAATCAGCATATAGCTCAGTCGAGAAATGTCCGGCCTCGTCGTTGCGCCAGCATTCGACGAGGCTGTTCTAGCAATTATTTGGAAGAAAAAGAATGGAAAATACCTTATACTCAAAGTTGAATGGATTTACATATGTAGTCGTTTTGGAGGATAGCGCGATGAATAAAACAGACCGGATGCTGGCTATCGTTCTAGAGCTGCAGCGGCATGAGATGAGACGTGCAGAGGATTTGGCGGCGGTGTTCGAGACGAGCGTTCGTACGATTTATCGTGACGTGCAGGCTTTATGTGAGGCGGGCGTTCCCGTCATCGGATCGCCAGGCCAAGGCTATTCGCTATCGGACAATTATTTTCTTCCACCGGTCTCTTTCACAGCTGAAGAGTCGGTTACCTTGCTGCTTGGACTTGACTATATGGAGCAGCAATTCGATGCCGGTTACCATGTTCAAGCTGCTGATGCTCGAAGAAAGATCGAGGCAATCCTGCCTGGCGAGGTGCGTCGAGAGACGGCGCGGGTTCGAGCCGCCATGAAGCTGTTGGCCGTCGGAGAGACCGGCAGACAAGAGAGGGAAAGACTGTCCGTCTTGCGCCAGGGGATTCTGGAGGAGAAGAAAATTCGCTTCCAATATAGCAAGAAGATTCCGGAGTTGGATGGGAGCAGACACAGTATACGTGAAGTTGATCCGTACGGCCTCGTACTGATCAATAATGCATGGACTCTAGTCGCTTTCGACAATATGCGGCAGGGATTGCGCCATTTTCGATTGAGTCGAATGTGCGATATTGAACTAACGAATGAACGGTTTCGACGCCCTGCAGACTTCGACCTTCATACCTATAGACCTCCCGATACACGCGACATCATCGTTCGCCTGCATGCTGCCTCTAATATCAGGGATCAAGTGCTGGAAACTCCTTATTATTTCATGGAGAGCATCGAGGATACCGAGAGCGGAATGTTGATTACGCTGCGTATTCGGCATGAGCTTGAAGTGGTTGGGTGGATTATGAGCTGGGGAGCAAGCGTTGTCGTGCTGGAGCCGGATTCGCTTCGAGAACGTGTTCGGAACATATTAATTGAATCGCTCCGCAGCTACTGACATAATGCTGTCAGCAGCAGTGTTCTATGATAGCTATATATTCGAAATTCGAAGGGAGCTTGAATCTAAAATGAACACGAAACATGTATTGGAGCAATTCGAGATCATTGCCAACCATTATTTAAACGAACTTCCGAAATATACGCTGGAACAAATGACGCGAAAGCCGTCTGAAGACGAATGGTCTCTTGGCCAAATGTATATTCATCTCGTCGGTTCAGCGCTGTTCATGCAGCTGCGCAATTTGGAGTTGTGTCGTGAGCAGGAATCAACCTCGGTCTCGAATGAAAGGTCTGAGATGGTAAAGGCAATATTCGCAGCCGGTAGTTTTCCTCCAGAGCGAATCCGTGTTCCCGCTTCGCCGCAATATACGCCCAAACAACCTGAAAGCTTGGAAGAAATGGCACAAGGGCTTCGTGCGGTTATCGCTCGAATGAGAGAGATTGAACCGACCTTGGCAGCAATTCCGGCAGATCGAATGGTTGCGCATCCACGGATGGGTTTATTAAACGCAGTTGAATGGTTCATAATTGTAGAGATGCATTACCGTCACCATCTGCTGCAGAAAGAGCGTCTTGATTCTTTCCTTCGCAGCACGGCTTCTGCCTAGCCTCTACAGGATGTAACGGTCTTAAGAATCGGATACAATAGATGACATTAGAATCCTGGACGATTCGTCCAGGATCTTCTTGTTGAATCAGACGAACACGAAGGAGGAGAACAAGTGGCAATCGTACAGGTCACAATCGTACCGCTTGGCACTGGGACACCGAGTGTTGGCGCCTATGTTGCAGACGTCATTCGGGTACTCGAACAAGCTGAGGAGTCAATCAAATACCAGCTTACACCGATGAGCACTATCATTGAGGGCGAATTGGACGAGCTTCTTGCAGTCGTGCGCCGCTTGCATGAAGTACCTTTCGAGAACGGCGCGATGCGTGTATCAACTTCTATTACAATTGACGACCGCCGAGATAAAAAGGGAACGATGGAACAAAAGCTTCAATCGGTAGAGGAAAAGCTTTTGTCTGAAATGGGTTAGCTTATATCCAGCATTGACAGGACACCAAAAAGTGTCCTATAATTAATTTGACACCAAAGAGTGTCCATTTGACACAATCGAGCTACAACCTAGGAGAGGGTGTTGTGAGCGATAACAATCCGTTGAGGGATCCATTCGATGCTATTGCAGATCCAACACGACGTAAATTGATTCGCATACTGGCGGAGCCTAGAGAAATTCCGCTGCATGAGTTAACGGCACAGTTCGATATAGGGCGTACTGCCGTATCGAAGCATTTGGCGATATTGAAAGAAGCAGGTTTGGTGCTCGACCGCAAAGTCGGCAGAGAAACCCGGTTCAGGCTGAACGCAGCACCGCTGCGTGAAGTTCATGACTGGCTCTCCTTTTATCAGAAGTTCTGGACGATGAACCTGATTACCTTAGGCCAACTATTAGAGGAGGACGAGGAACAATGAGTTTAACGCTTACTTTGGATTTTCAGTATAAGACAACGATTGAGAAGCTGTGGTCCGCATTGACGGATCCGAGCAAGCTTGCGAAGTGGGTTCTGAACAATGATTTCAAGCCAGAGGTGGGCCACCAATTCCAATTCCGCGGAGAAGCGAATCAGTATTGGGATGGCATTATCAACTGTGAAGTGCTCGTTGTAGATGAGGTTCAACGCGTGTTGTCATATACAACGGCTGTCGGACCTGAGAAGCACACCGTAACATGGTCGATTCAAGATCTTGGAGATGGAAGCGTCAACCTTCACCTCGAACAAACGGGTATTTCCAACGAACAGGCACTTAATGGCGCCAAATGGGGCGTAACCCAATGGTGCCGCGAGCTTGCTAACCTGTTGGAGCAATAATTCATTCATGAACGATCTTAAACCGACTGCAAGCGATTTGCAGTCGGTTTATTGCTCTTCATATTTCAGTTCAACTGCCGCTTCGTTCAATGGTACAATAGGAATCCTGCTGTCTACTATCTATTATGGAAGGATGTTCGTCTGTGACCGCTAACCAGGAGTATATCGTTATATCGGGTGCTAGGGAAAACAATCTGAAGAACGTATCTTTAAAGATTCCGAAACGTAAGATCTCGATCTTTACCGGCGTATCCGGTTCCGGCAAGTCCTCGATCGTATTCGATACGATTGCAGCTGAATCTACAAGACTGCTGAATGAGAATTTCACGATGTTCGTGCGTACGTTCCTGCCCAAATATCCACAGCCGGATACCGATGCGATTGAAAACCTGAGCATGGCGGTCATCGTGGACCAGAAGCGTCTGGGCGGGGGTTCGCATTCCACGATGGGTACTATTACGGACATCGCACCGATTGTTCGGCTTCTGTTCTCGCGAGCAGGTCAGCCTTATGTGGGCCCTGCACATATGTTCTCGTTCAATGACCCGCAGGGCATGTGTCCGGAATGCAACGGCATCGGACGCAGGCTTGGCGTCGATAGGAGCAAGGCCGTCGATATGTCCAAGTCGCTCAATGAGGGCGCGCTTATGCTGCCGGACTATTCGATAGGCGGCTTCGAATGGAATATGCTCATGGAAGCGGGATCTTACGATCTGGATATGAAGCTGAGTGATTACCCAGCTGATTTGCTTGAGCAGCTGCTGTACAGCAAGGCAAGAAAAGTAGAGGTGCAGTTCGGCGGGAAAACGATCAACGTAACGGTGGAAGGGGTTATTGAGAAGTTCACCAACAAGTACATCAAACGTGACGTAAAAACGATGTCCGAACGTACGCAGAAGTCCGTAATGCCATACATAACGGAAGGTCCTTGCACAAGCTGTCACGGTGCGAGACTTAGCCAAGACGCACTCAACTGCCGGATTAATGGCTATAACATTGCGCAGCTGTCGGCGATGGAGGTTGGACAGCTTATTCATGTCGTTCGCGAGATCGACGATCCGGTAGCAGCACCAATCGTTAAAGCGCTGACCGAGCGGCTGCAGCATTTGGTCGATATCGGCCTGGATTATTTGACACTCGATCGCGAGACGGATACGTTATCGGGTGGCGAGTCGCAGCGCGTGAAGATGGTGAAGCATCTGAGCGGCAGTCTGGTGGATGTCACTTATATTTTCGACGAGCCAAGCGTTGGTCTGCATCCACGGGATGTTCACCGCTTGAATGAACTGCTGCAGAAGCTGCGTGACAAAGGGAATACGGTCATCGTTGTTGAACACGATCCTGACGTTATCAAGACGGCTGATCATATCGTTGATGTTGGTCCACATGCGGGAAGCAGAGGCGGAACTATTGTATATGAGGGAAGCTACGAGGGCTTGCTGGCGTCAGGCACACTTACAGGCAGCTTTATGAAACGTCCGCTGCAGCTGAAGCAGGATTGCAGGCAGCCGTCAGGCAAGCTGTCCGTTCACCATGCGACGCTGCACAACCTACAGAACGTAAGCGTAGATATTCCAACAGGTGTTCTGACCGTCGTGACAGGTGTTGCTGGCTCGGGCAAAAGTACGCTGATTAACGATGTATTCCTTAACCAGCATCCCGATGCGATCGTGATCGACCAATCGGCGGTAGGCGTGTCCACACGTTCAAACCCTGCGACATATACGGGGATCATGGATGATGTCCGCAAAGCGTTCGCTTCGGCGAACAAAGTGAACCAAGGGCTGTTCAGCTTCAACTCGAAGGGCGCATGCGAGAACTGCCAAGGCCTTGGCCTCGTGTACACAGACATTGCTTTCCTCGACAGCGTGAAGCTGCCATGTGAAGTTTGCGGTGGCAAACGATTCAAGGAAGAGGTGCTGTCGTACAAGCTGAACGGCAAATCCATCGCTGATGTATTGGAGATGACAGTCGAGCAAGCGCTCACTTTCTTCGAATTGAAGGAGGTTGTACGCAAGCTGCAAGCGATGAGCGATGTAGGACTGAACTACATTACACTTGGACAACCGCTGAGTACGCTCTCAGGCGGTGAATGCCAGCGTATTAAGCTCGCAAGCGAGCTGCACAAGAAGGGCAGCATCTACGTCATGGACGAGCCAACCACGGGCCTTCATATGTCCGACATCGGCCAATTGCTTGGGATCATGAATCGACTGGTGGATGCGGGGAATACGGTAATCGTTATCGAGCACAATCTAGATGTCATCAGCCAAGCGGATTGGATCATCGACATGGGACCAGACGGAGGCAGCAAGGGTGGTCAAGTGGTGTTCGAAGGGACGCCAACGGAGATCGTTCAGGCGGAGCAGTCGATTACGGGCAAATATTTGAAGTAATCGTTTGATCGACAGGAAAACAAAGGGCAGTCTCGAGGTCAATGAATCGACCCTGAGGCTGCCCTTATCGTTTACTTCATAGTGCCTAGCCAACCTGCAAGATTGGCGATATCCGTATCGCTTAATGTGCCTTTGAATGCCGGCATGCCGCCGCCTTGTTCTATCTTATTCCTAATATCTGTTACAGACAGCGCGCCGCCAACCTTCTGCAGGTTAGGACCAACACCGCCGGCAAGATCTACCGCGTGACAGCTGACGCAGTTTGCCTTATACACCGTCTCCGCCAGCGGCCGCATCAACCGTGCCGCCGCCTGTTGTTTCGTTGTTGCCGGTCGTTGCTTCATTGTTGTCATTCGTTGTTCCGTTATTCGTTTCATCCTTGTTGTTCCCGCATGCGTTTAGCGATACGGCGAGTGCAAGTACCACTATCCCCGAGATCCATTTGGATTTCACCATCGCAGATAACCCCCTCATTCTTAGTATTATTGTCATACGTTACCCTTAAGCATGATTACATATGCGGTTGGTTGTACTTGCGACCGCTAAGAAGGAGTCAAGCGCTTCACGTTATGACGATTCGCAGCGTATGCTGCTTAGTTCGATATTCTTGAAATAAGGGATAGCAATTCGATTGAAAATGTGCGAATATAAATTGAGTTAGATGAATAATTATTCAAGCCGGTATTATCAATCGTTTGAGGATGGGATCAAATGTTTAGACAATCGATTCAGAATAAGAAAGCAGGGATCATTACATACGGGATGACTCCGCCTAAGCAGTCGAATACGTCGGAGAAAATCGCGGAGATCGCACAGAAGCAGGTTGAACGACTGAAGACAGTTGACATAGATGCCTTGATTCTGTACGACGTACAGGAGGAGTCTGATCGCATGAATGAAGAGCGGCCATTCCCTTATATGGCGATGCTCGACCCGGACACCTATAGCGAGCAATATCTACGTGAGCTTGATGTGCCGAAGATTATTTACCGCTGCGTTGGCAAATATTCCGAAGCAGAACTGACAGATTGGCTGAAGAAAAAAAACGACCATGACCGCTTCAGCGTGTATGTCGGTTCCTCCTCAAGCCAGCAGCAGGTGACGCTTGAGCTGACAGATGCTTATCATCTGAGCAAGCAGCATAATGAAGCGCTTACCTTCGGAGGCGTAATGATTCCCGAACGCCATACGAAGAAGAACGATGAGCATATACGCGTCGTGAACAAAATAAAACAAGGATGCAGCTTCTTCGTCTCGCAAGCCACCTATAATGTCGAGGCGTCTAAGAGTTTTTTGTCCGATTATTATCATTACTGTAATGAGCTTGAGATCGAGATGGTTCCCATCTTGTTCAATCTCGCGCCATGCGGCTCGACGAAGACGCTCGAGTTCATGAAGTGGCTGGGCATCAGCATCCCGCGCTGGCTGGAGAATGAGCTGAAATACTCAGCCGATGTTCTCGAAAAATCGATTCAGCTAACGAATAAGATCTTCGAGGAGCTGCTGGAATTCGGACTGGAGAAGGGCATTCCCGTCGGCTGCAGTATAGAAAGCGTATCGACTCGCAAGATCGAGATCGAAGCCTCAATACAGATGGTGAAAGACATCAAGTCGATGATAGATAGGAAGCGTCTCGTCCATATTATGCAGTAGCTAACAAGGAAGCAGTCGATCTGAGGATCGGCTGCGTTTTTTGTGTAAAAGGGATGAGTTTGTTATAGTGGGATTAATTGGAACGGGATGGTAAGGATGCCTTATGAATAAGGATGTGATGCTCATGAATAGTCGTTTCTCGATTGAACTTAGAGCCTCCTATGCTTTGAATTACTTGATCTATCTGCAGAACGCCATTTTGAACAAGCGGAAGATCGGCAGCGAGAGAAGAAGCAAGTTTCCTTACCTCAACATTGACGATTGGCATCTTGCGGAGGGCAATTTCGAAGGCGTGTTCTCGGAAGTATTTAAGGTGATGTCAGATAAGATCGCATTGAACCCACAAATCGACCACAATGGCATCGGGGATACGGCGAGTCATATATACCGGGAACTCTTCAAGCCAGTTACAGAAGGGCTGGAGGGCTATCATGAAAGCTGGCAGTCATTCAACACTTGGTTCGGCGGTTATTGGGGGCAATACGCGATTGAGAGACAAGTCGATAATGATCTGATTACCAAAATCGATGCGAAGCTTAGACCGCACTTCCAGACCAATAGGATTACGATCCTTGTTCTATATGACGAGCCTATTTGGGTCCATTGTGAGCTGAAGACTACTTCGTATGTATACGTAGTCTCGTTCCATCAATTGAAGCACGCACTCGATCAAACCATGGAACGAATCATTGGAAGTCAACATACGGGATAAAACAAGTAAATATCATAAATAAATTAAAGTGGAAATATTCTTCTATTTGAAAGAGGTTCTCTATATGGGGTCCCGCCAACATTTTAACGAAAATATACGCTAAGCCCTCGGATGTTACCGGCTTAGCGTTTTTTCTTACTCTAAGCCCTATAGTCCGGGTTAAGCCACCCGGACCACTGGTCATTCAACTTCTTGTTCTTTCAGAGGTCGTAATGAATTAAGAGACGTGTTTTGTCTGAAATTGAATTTGTATTCGCCTAAAAAATTGATGTGCTCCCATCCGAGGGGAGAGATGTGGTTTAGAAGTTCTTCCTGAAGCTTTCCTTGTTTTTTGCGGTGTTCTGTCGATTGTTGGAGATAGACGGTATTCCAAACGCTAATTGCATTGATGATAATGTTCAGCGCACTTGCCCTATGACCCAAAGCAGCCGCTGCAGTACGTGGAGAACAGCAAATCGTACATGCTGGAGCGGCTGTACACACGGGAGAAGGAGAGTCCGCGGCGGCAGACGCTGGACCTGCAAGCGACCGTTCCCGTAAAGGTAAGCGCATACCCGGTGGAGCATGAGAACGCATCGGAATCGGTTTGGGAGGTCATTGTCGAAGGGCGGGCAACCGACGCCAAAGGTAAGCAGCATCCGGACGAGTTGGCCTATACGGTGACGCTGGTCTTTGTCGATCAAATGTGGAAGGTCAGCGGGCTTATCGCAGAAGCAGGGGGTGTAGACTGATGGAAGCTCCTGCAGCGAAAACCCGCCTGGCCGGGGCCGCGCAGGACGCGACCAAGCGGCTGGCCAAGGAAGTGGCCAAAAAGACCGCCAAGTCGGCGGTAGCCGGTTCGCTTAAAGTACCGCTGCTTGTTATCGCCATCCTTGTGCTGATCGTCGCGTTATTTTGGGGAATTGCGGTCGTAACGGTGCTGTTCGGTGGCGGCAGCTCGTCCGGAGCCGGTTCCGCTGAAATTCCGACCGAGTTTATGCCGCTTTACCTGGAGGCCGAGGAGAAGTACGGCGTACCGTGGAGTCTTGGCTGCGATCCACCGCGTGAGACGACGTTCTCGACCAATTTGGCCGATAGTTCGGTTGGCGCAACCGGTCACATGCAGTTCATGAAGCGGACATGGGTCGGCTGGCGGTATCCGGGCGGAACGGAGCTGGGCGATTTGGCGATTTCGGATGCAGAACTTACCGATCCGGAGTCATTAAGCGGTACGGCGGCTATGGCGTCGATGCGGACGGTGACGGCCGCGCCGACCCTATGAACATCAAAGACGCGATCTTTACGGCCGCCAGCTACTTGGGGGCCAACGGCGCTGCAAAAGGCGATTACGAGCATGCCGTGTTCATGTATAATCACGATCCCAGCTACGTCGAGGAAGTGCTAGGCTTTGCTGCGCTTTACGTCAGTGGCGGCAGCGGTGAGGACGTTCCGGCCGTCGTCATCGACGGCGCGGCGTGGCAACTGCCGGGGGCATGTACATTGCGTCGGGCATGGGGATGCGCTGGGGCAAGATGCACAAAGGCGTCGATATTGCGGCTGGCGGGGATTCAACGGGGAAGGCCATCGTCGCGTTTGCAGACGGTAAAGTCATCGAATCGAAGCTATCCGGCGGCTACGGCAATATGGTGCTGATCGATCATGGAAACGGTCTGCAGACGTTGTATGCTCATATGCTGCAGAAGGGCATTGCGGTTGGAACCGAGGTGAAGGCGAGCGATCCGATCGGCCTAGTCGGCAGCACGGGCCATTCGACCGGCCCGCATGTGTATTTTGAAGTCCACATTAACGGCAATGAAGTCGATCCGATGTCGTTCCTGGCCAAGTTTCATCCGCAGATATTGGGTTGCGGTGATCAGGAAGGGGAATAGCAAAAGCAGCTCCCGGAATTTCCGGGAGCTGCTTTCAATCCAGTCGTAGAATTGAGAGTCTCGAAGAGTTGCGCGCTAAACATTGTTACTCTTCAAATTTTGAAGTATATCTTTCTCTTTTGACCTTCGTAATTTGATTTTCAAACGCATCCTTATATGCTTTGTATTCTGCCGATGAAACGATGTCTTGTTTGTCTGAAGCATTCAGAATTGTGTTTGAATTAGGTCCAGAGATTAAAATAGAACCGTCTTTTTGCGCATATGCCAAGAAAATATAATACTTATTTACCTCAGGAAGTGAATCATTCTCAAAAACATAGATTGCTTTGTTGTCTTGTGTTACTCCACCTTGCTTTTGGACTTCAAGGGGAGTATTTTTTTTGAGTTTGCCCTTTATGTTATCAATTACTTCAATGGTGTAATTCGTGTACGGAGAGCCGACCTCTTTCGGCTTACCATTTTCATCTTCCATTGTTACGACATTTTTGTAGATCGTTCCTTTATTACTCACTACTTTGCCTACAAAAACGTAATCAGCAAGACCGACCGTTTCCTTTTTGTTATTAACATCAATTACAAAACTTCCCCTCATCGGCTGAATAGGAAGCTCACTTGTATTGACCGGAGCTACTGCAGTTTGCTCATTATTGCTTTTCGTTAGAACATTCGCCCCTACGACTCCTCCCGTCACTAAAACAGCAGCAGTAACAGCAACAAGTATATTTTTTTTGAATTTCATAGAATAACACTCCTTTCGTTAATTTACGGATTAATAATTGAGATATGCCGCATCATAAGAATCTTTATCGTTTGTAGATAGAGTCGTTATACTCGTTTGGCTCGGACCCATGATGTCGCTTGATGTACTGTGATCTAATCCAAGAGCGTGTCCGAGTTCGTGTGTAGCTGTGTTTGTTCTTTGAGCGGAAGTAGAACCTGATAAATAATACTTATTCAATTCAATTTTCCCGTTTGAATACGTAATTCCGGTATTACCATTTGCTGTATCGATGTCGCTAACAAAAACATCTTCAATAACAGAAATACTATCTGGTCGAATTACTCCACTTTTGTAACCATTCCATATAGAAGCTCCTGTAGTAACATGGCTCATGTATGTGCTATTTCCGTCATAGTCAAGGTGCTTTCCGGAATCTACCAAATCCCAACTCTGAATATATGATGTTGCAGAGGCAGGTACACTAAAAGCTAAGATCATAGCTGCTGACGTCAGAGAAAAAAACAAGGTTTTTGTCTTGTCCAAAGATTTCTTTTTCATAGTAGCTCTCCTCTTCTTTTCGTTAGTTTAACTAAACTTTATGTTAATCTCCGGAGTAATTTCATAAGCTCTCTGTTTCATTTGGACTGGGATTTTTATTCCAGAACATTCCACCTCCTTACAAATATAAACGATCGTTGTAAGAAGAAGGTTACGGAAATTTGAAATTAATTTGTCTCGAAAAGCATGCTTTTCGAGACTCTATAACCCCACCCTATTCTTGCGTCTCAAAAAATACTAAAATGAATTTAGAAACGTATCAAGTTAGAATGATACTTTTTGAAACGATTTTTAGGGGGGGATCGCTTGAAACTGGCATATGGTCGGGTATCGGCTAAAGACCAAAATCCGGAACGGCAGCTTATAAAGTTCCGGCAGTTAGGTGTTGATGATAGATATATTTTTGTAGATAAGCAGAGCGGCAAGGATTTCGAGAGGCCGCGCTATCAAGCTATGCGGATGATGCTCCGGGAAGGTGACCTGGTTTATATGGATGCGCTGGATCGCTTAGGACGTGATTACGACGGAATCATAACGGAGTGGAGATACATCACACGTGAAATAAACGCTGATATTGTGTGCCTGGAGAATGAAGCCTTGTTTGACAGCCGTAAGTTCAAAACAATGGGAGACATCGGTAAGCTCTTAGAGGATCAATTTCTAAGCATGCTGGCTTACGTGGCCGAGCAGGAACGAAAAAAGAATCGGCAGCGACAATCGGAGGGAATTGAAGTTGCGCGGGCGGCTGGAGTAAGGTTCGGTAGGCCCAAACAGGAAATTGATGATTGTTTTATTCGTGTTTATTCAGAATGGAAAAACGGGAGCATAACGGCGACGGAGGCGATGCGGCAGCTCAATATGAAGAAGCCAACCTTTTACCGGCGCGTGAAGGAATATGAGCAACTGGAGGATAATAAATGAAGTATGCGAGAGTTAGAGAATTGCTGACTCCAGAGGAACGGCTGCAATACTTGCAAATACCGCATGAACTCAGCGAATGGGAATTGGGCACTTATTTCACATTTACCCAGCATGACCTTGAAATTATCCAGCAGCGGAGAAGAGATTATAATCGACTCGGATTTGCCGTACAGCTGTGCGTACTTCGGTATCTCGGCTGGACGCTTTCTGACGTAATAGAAGTGCCGGTTCAAGTCCTTCGATATATTGCAAAGCAAATCAATGCCGATGTGGAGTCTTTTACATCTTACGGCGAACGGGAAGCCACGAAATACGAGCATCTGGAGGAAATCCGGAAGGAGTATGGCTACCAGACATTTACCTTGATCGAGTATCGTTCTTTGTGCAAGCATCTTTTTGGCCATGCAATGGCAAACGGCAATCCCTTACACCTGATTCAGCTCGCCCTCGAAGATTTACGTAAACGAAAAATCATTCTACCCTCAATGGCCACGATTGAAAGAGCAGTTTGGGAAACTCGCAAACGGACAGAAGAAAAAATATTCAAGCTGCTCAGCAGTTCACTGACAGAAATACAAATTGCTAAGCTGGATCGCGTCTTGACCACCATGCAGGAGAGCAGCAAAACCTACTTGGCATGGTTAAGGGAAATTCCAGGTACCAGCTCTCCGGATTCTTTTTTGAAGGTTATTGAAAAGCTCGAATACATACGGGATTTGCAGCTGCAAGTCGATACAAAAGGCATCCATCCGAACCGGCTACGGCAGCTTTCTAAAATCGGTTCGCGTTACGAACCTCATTCCTTCCGCCGATTTAATGATCCGAAAAAGTACGCGATTTTAGTAGCGTACCTATTAGAGCTGATTCAGGATCTGACAGACTTGGCATTCGAGATTCACGACCGGCAGATTATGATACTGCTCTCCAAAGGAAGAAAAGCCCAAGAGGAACTTCAAAAACAAAACGGTAAATCGATCAACGAAAAGGTTGTTCACTTTGCCGATCTTGGGGCCGCTCTTATTAAAGCCCGAAGTGAAGGTACTGATCCGTTTGTTGCGCTTGATGCCGTTATGCCGTGGGATCAGATCGTCGCATCCGTGGAGGAAGCTAAACGGCTGGCGCGGCCCGTAGATTACGACTATTTGGACTTGCTGGAAAAGAAATGTGCGACTTGTTCTGCTATAACCTGTCTAACGTAATATGAAATTACCCCAAATCATCATCCTGCATTACCCAGAAAAATCGTGCAAAATTACCCATCATAATCGACTTGGGTAAAACGAACGATGACAGAGAATCCGATACCTTTCGTAGCGAAATGACGAAAGGTGCGGGGACGGGAGATGCTGAAGATGAGCCAAATAGAGACGATTAAAGATTTGCAGGCGAAGGGTCTTGGACCGGTGGCGATCGCCGAGCGCTTGAACATCACTCGAAAGACGGTTAGCAAATATATGGCGGAAGAGATTTTTCAAGAGAAGCCAAAACAGCAAAAGGCAGACCTCCCTTCCAAGCTGGATCCGTTCAAACCGCTCATTCAGCAGTGGCTCGAAGAGGATCGCAAGAATCGTTACAAGCAGCGACATACCGCGATGCGTATTCACAACAGGCTCCAAGCAGAAGCCGAAGACTACGATGCGTCGTATCCATTGGTTCAGCGTTACGTGAAAAGCCTGCGAGAGTACCGCTACCAAGAAGGTACGCTAGAATTAGACTGGCAGCCGGGCGAAGCACAAGTGGATTTTGGCGAAGCGGACTTCTACGACGCCAGCACAGATGGGAAAACCATTAATGATCTAAAAAGGCTTAGTGAAGAAGAAGTTGTACAACTAGTTCAAGAACTGTTGCTGAATTATCGTCCTAAACAAGTCAGGCGAGTATTTATTCCTAAACCA
>Ga0182739_1000098_pt1 | contig 174174 bp, 165 predicted proteins | sample eDN5th30CBELigBY_FD_128873 | JGI IMG/M metagenome (GOLD analysis project Ga0182739, IMG submission 128873) | Enriched backyard soil microbial communities from Emeryville, California, USA - eDNA 5th pass 30_C BE-Lig BY (version 2) (version 2) | ecosystem: Environmental > Terrestrial > Soil >...
AATTGAGGAATATATCCACTTTTACAACCATCGTCGTCCTCAAAGAAGATTAAACAAGCTGACTCCGGTACAGTACCAGAGCCAGCTTTCAAAATAGGGGTTTTTCTTATTGTCCATTAAAAGGGGGCTTGACCAATTTGCTAGGCGGGCCTCATGATGTACGACTAGTCCAACAATCAAAGTGCCGCTTAGTCGATTATTTCGGCAGTATCACCGTTCGCTACACCAGCTGCATTCGCTTCATCCGTATCGATATGCATGTCCAGTGCAAACTGCGGCGATACACGCGCAACAACATTCTCGAATACAACGCCTCGATCGCCGCCTACACGTACACGCAGCTTCTGCTTGTCCACGATCCCCCACTGCTCTGCATCGCTAGTATGGAAATGAATATGACGAGCAGCTACGATAACGCCTTCCTCAATCGTAACTTCGCCTGCAGGACCTTGAATCGTAATACCCGCAGAGCCTTTAATATCACCAGACTCGCGAACTGGCGGCTTCACACCAATTGCGAATGCATCCGTACGCGAAATTTCAAGCTGAGTCGCAGGACGTACAGGCCCCAGTATGCGAACCTTTTGGAACGACCCTTTAGGGCCAACGACAGCAACTGTCTCATTCGCAGCATATTGACCCGGCTGAGACAATGGTTTCATCTCTGTCAGCTCATAGCCAGCGCCGAACAAAATCTGTACATGCTCCGCTGTCAAATGAATATGTCGGGCAGATACGCCCACTGGTACCATCTTTGCCATCGCTTCATCGCCATCCTTTAACGCTATCACTATTGAAAAAACAAGAAAGGCACACGGATAAGCATTATCCGTATGCCTTATTATACCTGTTATTATTGGAACTCGGCAACTAACTTGTCGAATGCTTCGCGACTAATGTCGAGCGATTGCGAGCTGAGCGCCTCTTCCTTGAAGCCCACGATCATATCTTCGTATGACTTGCGTTCTTTGTTCTGATAAATCAGCCCTGTCAGCAAGCCGCCGGTCTCCATGATCTTCGTCATCGCTTGAACACGGTTCGTCGGATCGTAATCTGGGAAATCCGCCAGGTTGACAATGTTCTCCTTGAACCAATCATAGGTGTTGACCTTGTTGAACGTTACGCACGGGCTGAACACGTTGATGAAGGAGAAGCCCTTATGCGCGATACCCTGCTCAATCAGTGCAGTCAGCTGCTTCAGATCGCTGGAGAACGACTGGGCAACGAACGTTGCACCTGCCGACAACGCAATCTCAAGCGGCGATAGTGTAGTCTCAATCGAGCCTTCTGGCGTCGATTTCGTCTTGAAGCCTTCGGCGCTGCGAGGCGAGGTCTGGCCTTTCGTCAGGCCATAGATTTGGTTGTCCATTACGATATACGTAATGTCCAGGTTGCGCCGGATCGCATGAACCGTGTGGCCCATGCCGATCGCGAAGCCGTCGCCGTCACCGCCCGATGCAATAACCGTCAGCTCGCGGTTAGCGAGCTTAACACCTTGTGCAATCGGCAGTGCGCGGCCGTGGATGCCGTGAAGGCCATACGCGTTGATATAACCCGAAATCCGTCCCGAACAGCCGATACCCGAAATGACAGCAAGCTCTTCTGGCTCGAGGCCTACGTTCGCCGCGGCCCGTTGAATCGCTGCCTGGATCGAGAAGTCACCGCAGCCTGGGCACCAGTTCGGCTTAACGTTATTGCGAAAATCTTTAAATGTGGCCACTTAGTTCAACTCCTTGCATGCTTTGTACACTTCGGATGGCAGGAATGGACTGCCGTCATATTTGAGGACGTTATGAATTTTGTCAGCGTAGCCTGCATGCATCTTAATCTGCGATGCCAGCTGAGCTGTTGCATTGTTCTCCAGAACGACAACGCGTTTCGCGCTGTTCAGGTATGGCGTAAGCAGGTCTGTAGGGAACGGTGCGATCAGACGAATCGTCACATGGTTCGTCTTCAGACCGTCTGCTTCCAGTCTGCGGCGCGCTTCATCGATGGTACCGCCTGTGGAGCCCATCCCGATAATCAGAAGGTCTGCTTGCTCATAAGGAGCATCTACCCGAATGGCGTCACGGAATTGCAAGGTATTCAGCTTCTTCAGACGTTTATCCATCATATTCTTACGGTTCGTTGTGCTCTCCGATGGACGGCCAGTCTCATCGTGCTCGACGCCTGTTACGTGGTGGATGCCACCTTTCACGCCTGGCAGCACACGCGGCGATACGCCATCCTCCGTGAGCTCGTAACGTTTGAACAGCTCATTGTTGTCTGCCGCTGCTGGCACCTCTTCAACCAGCTTGCCGCGTTTGATAACGATCTGGTCATAGTCGAGCATCTCGCATGATTGTTTACCCAGCGACAGCTGAAGGTCTGTCATGACGATAACAGGCACTTGATACTGCTCGGACACGTTGAACGCCTCTATCATGTCATAGAAGCAGTCTTCGATCGAAGCAGGCGCAACCACTACCTTCGGAATTTCACCGTGGGTACCGTACACCATTGCGTTCAGGTCAGATTGCTCCTGCTTGGTTGGCAGACCTGTCGAAGGCCCCCCGCGCTGTGTATCGACAATAACGAGCGGCTGTTCCGTCATGCCCGCCAGACCGATCGCTTCCATCATGAGCGACAAGCCTGGTCCAGCTGATGCCGTCATCGTGCGAACACCTGCATAGTTCGCACCGATTGCCATCGTAACGGCCGCAATCTCGTCCTCCGTCTGAACAACAGTACCGCCGAACTTCGGCAGCTTTTTAATAAGGTATTCCATAATTTCCGATGCTGGCGTAATGGGGTAGGCTGACATGAGACGGCAGCCTGCTGCGATCGTACCTAGGCCAATCGCTTCGTTACCGATAATGAACATCTTCTGCTTGCCGTCCGCTGGCTCCAGCTTGAATGCTTCAATCGGTCCGCCAGCTTGTTCCAGCACGAATTCCGCGCCTTGTCTTACAGCCTCGATGTTCTTCTCAACGACAGCTGCACCTTTACGGCCGAACTCTTCTTCTACTGCTTTATTGAACACTTCGAGCGGCAAGCCAAGCAGCGCCCATGACGCACCCGAAGCGACCATGTTCTTCATCAAGGATGTTCCGAGACCTTCGGCGATCGCCGTAATCGGAACAGCAAACAATCTCGCGTCAATTCCTTCTGGCACAACGGGACTAAACTTCGCATCCGCGACGATAACGCCGCCGGAACGGAGCTCATGCGCATTAAGATCAATGCTTTCTTGGTCGAATGCAACAAGAATATCTAAATCATCTGAAATCGCACGAATCGGACTCGTGCTAATTCGAATTTTATTATTCGTATGTCCACCTTTGATGCGAGAAGAGAAATGGCGATATCCGTACAAGTAGTAGCCGAGACGATTCAGCGCAGTGGAGAAAATGCGATCTGTACTTTCGACGCCTTCCCCCTGCTGTCCCCCGATCTTCCATGATAATTGACTGATCAAAAAGTCCATCTCCTCTTTTATAGAACGCAGCAGCATTCGGATATATGTGTACGATTAGAAAATTAATAATGATTATCATTTAAATTTTAGGGGAGGTAGCTTGAAAATGCAAGACTCGCGGCCTTAATAAATGATCTGACTTTGCGATGACATTCGTGCCAAATAGAGAACGTAGAGTCGTTTTTCTGGTTAAGATGTAGATAATTGTTCTTTCAGAAACCTAAGGGCATTGCCTGAAGTGATATCGATCACAACTTGCTCTGGGAACACCTTCAGCATCGCCTCTACAAGCTTTGGCACGTCTGCCGGATGACGCAGTGACTGGACATACTGATCGATCCCGTCGAAGTCAGACCCCAGCATCAGCTGCTTTGTTCCTCCCAATGCCGCAACATGCTCGATATGCCGAAGAACATCCGTAATGGTGGCATTCCCGTCATCTTTTACAAAATAAGGTACATACGTAATTCCGATCCGTCCATCAATTGCGATGAGAGCTTTAATCTGATCGTCAGTTAAGTTGCGAGCATGTGAGCATAGCGACTTTGCATTCGAATGCGAGGCAATAAATGGCCGTTTCACACGATCTGCCAGCTCCCAGAATCCCCGCTCGGATAGATGCGACACATCTAGTATGATGCCCAGCCTTTCGCATTCGTCGACGAATTGCCCCCCTCTTGCGGTCAAGCCGCCCGCTCTTGGCTCCTGGACGCCATCTGCTGCCCAATTCGCATGGTTCCAAGTCAATCCGACTGCACGTAATCCGAGATGGAACAGCAGCCTTAGCATCGTGAAATCGCCATAGAGCCCGTCTACACCTTCAAGCGACAATAGGGCGCCTGTCTTTCCATTACGAATCGCTTGATCAATATCAGCGGACGTTCGGATCAGATGCATTTTAGGATTCGAGAGCACTTGCTCATAAAATAAATCTACGCTTTTCCAGATGGCAGCCTGACTTGTCATTCGTGGAGATACATATACAGCAAATGTCTGCAAAATCGCTTGTGAAGCCTGAAGTCGTCCCGGAGTCACATCCATTCGGCTTTCAGCACGGTCATCGAACGAAAGCTCCTCGTGCTTTAACAGCTTCCATAGGACGTCACAATGAAAATCAGCGATCGGATACGCAGGAGCGGCGGATTCACGCATTGCTACGTCATTCCTTCCTATATTGTTATGCAGCATGCAAAAAACCTGCCTACAATATGTAAACAGGTTTATCCATTTCGCAACTATTGTGCTGACGTGCCTCTGATGCTCATCTAGGTTCAACGATCAATTTGATCGCAGTGCGGTCTTCACCATCGATAACAATGTCTGTGAATGCAGGAATGCAAATGAGGTCGACGCCGCTTGGCGCAACGAACCCTCTTGCAATCGCTACTGCCTTAATCGCTTGGTTTAACGCACCAGCCCCGATAGCCTGAAGTTCGGCGCCGCCACGTTCTCTCAAAACACCCGCTAGCGCGCCAGCAACAGAGTTTGGATTGGACTTTGCTGAAACTTTTAATACTTCCATGAAAAAGTACCTCCTCGGGAATGATGGGTTAATTCCACTAGTTATTACTATTCGAGGGAGGCAGAAAGATTCCTTCTTTTCTTGCTTGTACTTTGTTAACTATTCCGAATTGTTTGACATTTAGGACAATTTATTTTTTGAAATTGGCTATTAGCGTATCGGCTTCAGATAAATTTGTCGGTTAGAAGAACATTAACGTCTCTTCCGTTTGACGAATCTTCTGAATCGAAGTCGCTTTACCCGTTGCATCATCTGTATCCACTAGAACGGCATGGAAGTGCCAATCGCCTTCATCCACGACGAACCGAGTCGGCAGCTGCGTCAGGAATTTGTGCAGCACGGCTGTGCGCTCCATGCCAAGCACGCCATCTCGAGGTCCAACCATCCCTACATCTGTCAGATAAGCGGTTCCTTGCGGCAAAATCCGATCGTCATTCGTCTGCACATGCGTATGCGTACCAACTACGAGCGATGCTCGGCCATCCAGATGCCAGCCCATTGCGATTTTCTCAGACGTAGCCTCCGCGTGAAAATCAACCAGAATCTGGTTCGTCTGCTCGCTCACCTCCTCGATCAAAGCATCGGCCGTGCGGAACGGGCAATCGATTGGCGGCAGGAAGGTGCGGCCTTGAATGTTAATGATCGCAAGCGATTTTCCATTTGCTTTAATGATCGCAGCCCCTCTGCCCGGCGCCTCCGGCGCATAATTGGCAGGACGTACGATGCGCTGCTCGTCGTCGATCCACTCGAAGATGTCGCGGTTGTCCCATGTATGATTGCCCATCGTAATGCCGTGCACACCAGCTTCGAACAATTCCTTCGCAATTGTAGCCGTAATCCCCCGGCCAGCCGCCGAGTTCTCACCGTTCGCAATAATAATATGCGGATTATATTTAGTCTTAAGCGCCGGCAGCACTTTCTTCACTGCTGCTCGCCCGACGCTGCCGACAATATCGCCGATAAAAAGAATTCTCATAATAAAACCTCCGGTTTTCTTTCATCAAGGGGCTGCTGCCCCTTGGACCCTGCAATTGAATTAGGGGCTGGCGCCCCTCGACGACCCCACATTTGATTAGGGGCTGGCGCCCTCATTATAACCCGAATTTTCTACCCACCTAAATCCTCCCTGCTAGGGAGGACTCCAAAGGACTTTGCCCTCTGGACTCCCGAAGGACGGTTCTATGTACGTTGGAGCGTCGGCCCGCTTTCGTCCCTGCGGGACACGCTCTACTGCGTATCCTGTTTGGTTACGGCCTTATCTGGTGCATACGTGTTCGACGCGCTCACAAAATATCTGCTTGTGCTCGCTTTCGTCCCTGCGGGACACGCTTTACGTTGGCCCTTGTCGCTTTAATTCCTAATCTCCCCTCAAGGGGATTAGATTAGGTGAATCTCAAGGGGCTGGCGCCCTCATTATAACCCGAATTTTCTACCCACCTAAATCCTCCCTGCTAGGGAGGACTCCAAAGGGCTTTGCCCTCTGGACTCCCGAAGGACGGTTCTATGTACGTTGGAGCGTCAGCCCGCTTTCGTCCCTGCGGGACACGCTTTACGTTGGCTCTTGTCGCTCTAACACCTAATCTCCCCTCTAGGGGATTAGGAACATTTAATTTCAGATTTGTTCGAAACCCTCGGCTTCATACGATAGTGCTGCAAAGTTACAATGTGCTGGAAGTCGTGTTCCTCTAACTTCAGTACTCGTCTATTGTATTTCGTGCAATGGAACGAGTCATTTTGCCCTTGCAGGATAGCTGTGTTGTATTTCGTACAACAGGAATCATCTGTTTTTGGTGAATATGGCGATAAAACAGTTACTTGCGAATGATCCTGTTGTACAGAATGCAATCAAACAGGAGCGAACTGAGAACATGTAAGCTTTCTGCTGCACGAAATACAACAGCCACTATCGCAACTTCTATCTATATGTTCATTATGTACGACAAACCGCTGCGTTAACGGTTATTATCTCCATTATCTTTCTAACTACTGCAAACGCAAGCTGTGTTGGGGTATGCAAAAATCTTTGAAACAAAACAAAAGTGGCTGACTAGCAGCCACTTTCGTCGTTGCTTCGATTCAATTATTTCGCGTACTCGACAGCGCGCGTTTCGCGAATAACCGTGACCTTGATGTGTCCCGGATAATCGAGCTCGTTCTCGATTTTCTTCGTAATGTCGCGTGCTAGGCGGAACGCTTCCGTGTCGTCGATCTTCTCTGGCTGCACCATGACGCGAACCTCGCGTCCAGCTTGAATGGCATACGATTTCTCGACGCCTTCGAACGATTCGGAAATTTCTTCGAGCTTCTCCAGACGTTTGATATACGTCTCAAGCGTCTCGCGGCGTGCTCCTGGACGTGCTGCCGACAAAGCGTCAGCGGCACCAACGAGCATTGCGATAACCGACGTCGCCTCGCAGTCACCATGGTGGGATGCGATACTGTTAATAACGACTGGGTGCTCCTTGTACTTCTTAGCAAGCTCTACGCCGATCTCAACGTGCGAGCCTTCGACTTCGTGGTCAAGTGCTTTACCAATGTCATGCAGCAAGCCTGCACGCTTAGCAAGCGTAACATCCTCGCCAAGCTCGGCAGCCATAAGACCAGTAAGATACGCCACTTCCATCGAATGCTTGAGCACGTTCTGACCGTAGCTAGTACGATATTTCAAACGGCCCAAAATTTTGATCAAGTCCGGATGCAAACCATGCACACCAACCTCGAAAGTAGCCTGTTCCCCGTATTCGCGGATACGCTCGTCCACTTCTTTCCGGGATTTCTCGACCATTTCCTCGATCCGTGCAGGGTGAATCCGTCCATCTGCCACAAGCTTCTCCAAGGAAGTCCGGGCAATTTCCCGACGAATCGGGTCGAATCCCGACAGTATGACCGCTTCCGGTGTATCGTCGATAATGAGATCGATACCGGTCAAAGTTTCCAGGGCGCGAATATTGCGGCCTTCACGTCCGATGATGCGGCCTTTCATTTCCTCATTCGGAAGAGCTACGACAGAGACCGTCGTCTCCGCAACATGGTCAGCCGCACAACGTTGAATAGCCAAAGAGATAATGTCGCGCGCTTTCTTATCTGCCTCTTCCTTCGCTTGCTGCTCGATTTCCTTGATCATTTGAGCTGTTTCATGACGAACTTCCTGCTCTACGTTGGACAAGATGATACTGCGTGCATCCTCCATCGAAAGATTCGAAATTCGTTCCAGCTCCGTTACTTGCTGCTTGTAGAGAACATCGATTTGCGATTGCGTTTCCTCGATTCGTTTCTCCTTGTTGGCAACTTGTTCTTCTTTGCGCTCAAGCGCTTCTAATTTTTTATCCAGAGTCTCTTCTTTCTGCTGAAGACGACGCTCTTGACGAGACGTTTCATTGCGCCGCTCGCGGATATCGCGTTCAGCTTCAGAGCGGAGCTTGTGGACTTCATCTTTCGCCTCAAGCACAGTTTCTTTCTTCAGCGCTTCCGCTTCTTTCTTCGCATTCTCAACGATTACGGTAGCGGCTTGCTCAGCGCTTTGAATTTTGGCTTCGGCGATCGATTTGCGAATGAAATAACCTATCCCAAAGAAAATCGCACCAACAACGAGAACGATCAAGATCCATACAGCCGTTTGCATCTTGTTCACCTCCTCGTTGCACACCAAGTTTCAACGCTTGGGATGATATTTTGTTTTAAATCCAAGTTAGTATAAGTTTCACCCTTCTAATCGAATGACATCGATTGAGATTCTCTCATACCTGCGCTTGAATTTTACCAGAATGAAACGTTCTGTGCCCAAATAAATGATGGAGACAGCTGTTTCACTCTGTCCTTAGCCGGTTCCATACCGAATAATCGACTAAACTAAGTGAAAATAATCTGTTTCGAATCAATTTTTGGAAGGAAAATCGATTCAAAAAGAAAGAATACAAAATCATTTTATCTTTTGACAAATTCAATTGTCAAGCCATCCTAACTCTTCATCATCAGGAGTGGTCCCTTGATCGGCAGATGCACGCTTCACAGCCTGCATGGTTACGTCCATCGGAAAGCCTCTACGCAGCAAAAATTGTGCAAGCTTACGCCGCTTGTCATATATTTCGCCAGTCATGGATCTCCATTTCTTAGCAGCGGCAAGATCGGCAGCAGCTTGCTCCGCCTCTCTTCCCAATTCACGGGAAGCAGCATCTGCCGTATGCTTGTCGACCCCGCGCATCTTCAATTCCTGCTTAATAAGCAGCCTGCCTTTGCCGCCCGAACGAAGCCGGCTTTCGGCAAACCGTTTCGCGTAATCCTCATCGTCGATTAGACGTTCCCGCTCCAGCCGTTCAATCGCGTATGCAATGGGTTCCGGCTCAATCTCCTTGCGCTGCAAATACCGCTCAATCTCTTTGCTCGTCCGAGGCCGCAGTCCCAAGTAGTTAATCGCCATTGCATAGGCTTTGTATTGATTATCCTCAGCTTGGATGTCGGAAATCGCAGCTGCTGTTAATTCTAACCCTTTAAACAGACGGTGGCGAATAAGCAGATCCTCATGAACAGACAGCATCGGCTCCGAATCATTATTCATATAAATATGATAACGTCGGTGCTGCTTCGCGTCTTGCTCAACTGATGTAACCGTATAGATCATTGCCTTACTGTAACCTCCTACTGAACGAGGAACGGCACCTCGAATAAGGTGCCGTTCTATTCTTGCTATGTCATTGCCAATTGTTCTAGAGCAAATCCTCGAATGTTGGTTCTTCCTCTTCTTCCTTCTCTGCAGCAAGTGCTGCAGCTTGAAGAGCGGAATCCGACAGCTGCGTTGCTTGACGAATTTGCTGCTCGATCGTAGCCGCAACCTCTTTATTGTCCTTCAAGAACTGCTTCGCATTCTCGCGGCCTTGACCCAGTCGATCGCCATTGTACGAGAACCATGCGCCGCTCTTCTGAACGATATCGAGCTCCGTACCAATATCAATAATGCTGCCTTCACGCGAAATGCCTTCGCCGTACATAATGTCCAGCTCAGCTTGCTTGAACGGAGGTGCAACCTTGTTCTTAACCACTTTAATACGCGTACGGTTACCGACCACGTCGTTGCCTTGCTTGATCGATTCAATACGGCGAACGTCAAGACGTACGCTGGAGTAGAACTTAAGTGCGCGTCCGCCTGGCGTCGTCTCAGGGTTACCGAACATTACGCCGACCTTCTCACGAAGCTGGTTAATGAAAATCGCGATAACTTTCGATTTGTTAATCGCACCAGACAATTTGCGAAGAGCCTGCGACATCAGACGTGCTTGAAGACCAACGTGGGAATCGCCCATGTCGCCTTCGATCTCAGCTTTCGGTACAAGAGCGGCAACGGAGTCGATAACGATAATGTCGACAGCGCCGCTGCGAACGAGTGCTTCCGCAATCTCGAGCGCTTGCTCGCCTGTATCCGGCTGAGACAGCAGCAGCTCGTCAATATTGATGCCTAGCTTACTTGCATACAGTGGATCGAGTGCATGCTCTGCGTCGATGAATGCAGCTTGTCCGCCAATCTTCTGTACTTCTGCAATCGCGTGCAGAGCAACCGTCGTCTTACCGGAGGATTCCGGTCCGTACACTTCAATAATACGACCCCGAGGAAATCCGCCGATCCCAAGGGCAATATCTAAAGCAAGCGCACCGCTGGATACGGTCTCAACTTGCATGTGTGTCGATTCGCCTAGTTTCATGATGGAGCCTTTACCGAACTGCTTCTCAATCTGGCGGAGTGCCATTTCTAACGCTGCGCGACGATCTGACAAGTAACTCACATCCCTTTACTCTTTATAGTGTTATCATAGCTCATTTCGTTCTTATTGCCAAGCATTTTTTCGAACATACATTCGCTTTTTTTCTCCCTGCAAGCGAACGATACCCGAAAGAACAAAAAGAACCGCAGCAAATGATCCATTCGCTACGGTTCCTCCGTTAACTAAATCTACTATATCACGATACTCGAAAGCTCGGCAAGAGAAATTATCGCCAGCCACTCCCCAACGCTGCTAATGCTGCTCAGCGCCGCTCAGCGCCGCCCAGCGCCTGCCACAGACGATACAGAGCGGCTTTCACAGCGCGTACGCGGATGATATCCCTCGTCCCGCTTAGATGCATCGTGTGAACGTCAGTCGGCCTCGAGCGCTGCGCAATCGCATAATAAACAAGTCCTACCGGCTTGCCCTCTGACTCTGCCGGTCCAGCGACGCCTGTTAATGAGATGCCATAATCCGCATCGGCGAGCTCTCTCACTCGCTCAGCCATCATTACTGCTGTCGACTCGCTGATCGCACCTGGCGCCCCTTCGCCTTCTAGCTGCGACATCGGGATGCCGAGAAGCTGGTGCTTCATCTTATTCGTATAGGTAACGACACCGCCGGCATATTCCCCGCTGCTGCCTGGAATGTTCGTAATAAGCTCAGCGAACAGACCGCCAGAACAGCTCTCCGCAGAAGCGATCGTACGACCAGTCAATCGAAGCAGGCGCACGACAGCCTCCTCTAACGGGATATCCTCCTGCGCGAACAGATGCGCTCCTACATACTGTTTGATTTTAGCCACTGTATCGTCGAGCTTGCGCTGCGCCTCCATCGCCGTTGCCGCTTTCGTCGACACGCGAATGGCGACCTCTCCTTCTTTGGCATAAGGCGCAATCGTCGGATCCGTCTGTCCTTCGATTAAGGGCAGCAGCTCGTGCTCCAGCTTCGATTCTCCGATGCCGGCAAACTTAAGCAGCCTCGAATAAAGCGTAATCGCGGACCCCAATTCGCCGAGAAGCCATGTCAGCGCTGGTCCTTCGAACATCGGCTTCATCTCACGCGGCGGGCCCGGAAGCAGTAGATAACGTGTTCCGTCGACGTTCAGCGCATTGCCTACCGCAAGTCCAGCCTCATTAAATAGCGGAACAGCGCCTACGATTGACGTTGCCTGCCTTTTGTTGCTCTCCACCATATGTATGCCGCGGTCTTGGAAGAACGAAGTAATTTTGTCCATAGAAGGCTGATCGTATGTCATCTCGCGTCCGAGATAATCCGCAAGCACATCCTTCGTTAGATCATCCTGCGTAGGTCCCAGACCGCCGGTAAACAGGAGCAGATCTGCTCGGCTGCGTGCCGTTTCAATTGCATGGCGAATACGGTTAGGGTTGTCACCCACTACGGTCTGATAATAAACATCTATGCCTAGATCAGCCAATCGGCGTGACAAATACTGAGCGTTCGTATTCACAATTTGACCCAGCAGCAGCTCCGTGCCTACAGCAATAATTTCAGCTTTCATCGGTCAGCCCTCACTCTCAAGAACATATGGTTAGTGATAAAGGAAGGAAGGACACCCTTCAGCATTGAAGGATGTCCATCTTTTAGGCAATTGGTATCAGGTTTTTGTTCTTGACAAAATAATCGATGCCCGAGTAAACGGTGATGATCGCCGCAACCCAGCTAGCGAAGATGTCAAAGCGAATATCGATGAAGGTGAAAGGGAAGTTGTTCAGCATGAGCGCAATAATCATCGTAATCTGAACAGCCGTCTTCCATTTGCCCCACTTGCTTGCGGCAATAACCTTATTCTCGAGAAGCGCGATTTGCCGTAAGCCCGTCACTGCAAACTCGCGGCAAATGATTACAACTGCGATCCATGCATCGAGCTTATCCATCTCGACGAGCGAGATTAGAACAGCCGCAACAAGCACCTTGTCTGCAAGTGGATCCAGCAGCTTGCCAAGATTCGTTACGATTTTGTTCTTACGAGCAATGTAACCGTCCAGTCCATCCGTGCTTGCAGCAATGATGAAGATAAGAGCAGCTGCAATCTGATTGTATGTAATCGAGAAATCCTCAAAGTGAATCGGTTCCAGATCCAGCTTGATCAGCAAAAAAATCATGATGAACGGAACGAGAAAAATGCGAGCGATCGTGATCTTGTTAGCTAAGTTCACAGCATCTCCTCCCCGCTGCAGGATGCCATTAGCATACTCTTCAAGCTGCTGTCCACTGCCATTCGACAAGTAAGAAGAATCTTACTGTCCTGTTCACTTGCTCCGCTCAGCCATTGCATTGCGAAATATCGTTCTGTCATTTCGTGCTATCCCCCAGATCTGACTCCGTAAAGCTATCTATCCATATTTAAGCTAAAGTATAATACATGCCCTAAAGCGTGTCAAAACGAACAAAATCGACGGCACCTTGGAGCAAGAGAATGCAAATCCGAACTAACGATAGTTGATGAACTGCAGCTCAACGGGCAAATCGGCGCCACGAAGCAGCGCAATGACGGCCTGCAGGTCATCTCTGCTTTTTCCTGTTACCCGTATTTGATCGCCTTGAATCTGACTCTTCACCTTAAGCTTCGAATCGCGGATCATCACGTTAATCTTCTTCGCTACGTCCTGTTCGATGCCAGTACGGAGCTTTATATGCTGCCGAACGGTAGAATGGCTGGCTGGCTCGACTTTGCCGTAATCCAGGTTTTTGACCGGAACGCCGCGCTTCACCATCTTCGCAATTAGAATGTCGATAACGTTGCTTAGCTTGAACTCGTCATCGGACGTAATAATCAGCTCTTCTTTCTCGAACTTAATACTGCTCTTGCTGCCCTTAAAGTCGAAGCGAGTCTCAAGCTCCCGCTCGGCCTGGGTAATTGCATTATTAAGCTCCTGCATATCAACCTTCGATACAATATCGAATGAACTTTCAGCACTCATGAATTCGATCGCTCCTTTTCACAATAGAACATTACACTTACATTACTTGTGCCGTATTATAACCGAAAAACGCCAACAAATAAAGGCACCCGCACGGAGGCGAATGCCTTTATTCAGCGAAAAGTTATCGAACGTTCTGCACTTCGCCTTCTTGGTCCGCTGCACCCGTACCAGCGCCCGTGTCCGTGCCAGCATTCGCACCCGTGTTCGTACCCGCTCCACTATCTGTTCCAGTGCCCGTACCTGCACCACCTTGAACAGGGTTGAACTGCATTTTCTTCGTACTCGTCCGATTGCCATCTTCAACTAAGATGTCATCGACCGTAATCTCAACCAAATCCGCACGGCCAACGCTGACATAGATGGAATCGGTCATGGTGAAGGTTTGCACCGTACCGTCCGTTGCATTCGTGTAGTACAATTCTTTGCCCTTCGTGCCGCCTTCACGTACCTCAAGCCAGCTGGTGCCGCCTTTAATCGTAACCTTCACCACATGTTCCTTGCCGCTTGGCCCTACGTCGTAAAGGTCGACACGGCCCGACTTGCCTGCCAAGGTAACCGTTGTATCCGGAACTGGCGGTGGCTCAGGCTGCTGAACTGGCGTTGTGTCAGGCGTATCTGTGCCCGTATCCGCTCCTGTCTGCGGATTCGTGGACGGTTCCGTTTCCTTCGGCAGATCGGTCGAATCCGTAATCTTCGTCTGATCGTCCGCTTTAGGCGCATTATCATTCGTATCGGAATTGTTAATGGCGTAGATCCATACGACTACTGCAATAACAATTACGAACGACAGCATAATACCTGTGAAGCCGAACTTGCTCCATCGGTCGGATGATGTCTGAGATGCTCTTCGTGGCTGCTTGATCATAGGCTCTACCGCAGCCTCAACCGGCGCAGCAGGCATTTCATGTTTGTATAAGCGAAGTACGTCATCCGCATTCAGTCCAAGCGTCTCTGCGTACGTCTTTACAAATGCTCGAACATAGAACGTCCCTGGCAGCACTTTATAATCGCCTGCTTCGATCGCTTCCAGATACCGTTTACGGATTTTAGTTGATTCCTGAATATCGTCAAGCGATAATCCACTCTGCTCCCTTGCCTTCTTAAGCAGTTCTCCTAAATCTGACATATCTTCACCTCCTGATGTCCCTTGTCTATATGCTCTAGTCTAGAAAGTTTAGAATTCATGAAGGCCGTTCGTAATCGCTTCGTAAGAAATTTCTTCATCCGGCGTGTTACGCAGCTCAATAATCGTATCAAAAGTGCTGTAATCATAGTGGGATTCTTTAATGAAGATATCCGGATGTTCAATAATCTTCGTTGCAGGCATTGCCATTATCTCTTGAATGAGTGCATAATGGCGCTCATTGGAACGCATGGTGCTGACGATTCCGTCAATGATAAAGATGCTGTTCGGATTCATCTCTTCCTCCGACAGTTGACTCCGAACCGTCTGACGCAGCAGCGTAGACGACACGAAGGTCCATCGTTTGTTCGAGCAGACGCTGCCTGCGATAATCGACTCCGTCTTGCCTACACGCGGCATCCCCCGGAGACCGATCACTTGATTGCCTTCATTTTTGAAAATTTCACCGAGAAAATCGACCAGCACACCGAGTTCATCCCGCGTGAAACGAAACGTCTTCTTATCGTCGGAATCGCGCTCGATATAACGCCCGTGCCGTACAGCAAGAATGTCCAGCAGTGTAGGCGGGCGAAGCTTGTTCACTGTAATGTAATCCATCTTCGCAAGCATCTGGCCAAGCAGATCGATCTTGCCGTCATCATCGGTCTCGAGGAGCATGCCTCGCGTACGATCCTCTACGCCGTTAATCGTCAAGATATTAACGCTCATCATCCCAAGCAGGGAAGCAATATTGCCGAGCAAACCAGGACGATTTTTATGTATTTTGTATTCCATATACCACTGTCGCTTTTCCATTGATCCACCGTCCCCATTTGCCGTTCAATCTACAAAAAATAATTCTACAATTTTCGTCACTTTCCTGCAAGCGAATGCAATAATGTTCCAATGACTTAATAACTACTCCAATAATGAATTGCAACGTGTTAAAAAGCCCCCGGGGACGGGAGCCTTTGTCATACGACTGGCGTTAATGCTGTACAAGCTTGCACATGAGTCTTGCCAGTGTTTTGCGTTCCTCTTCATCACCGGCATCCCAAATTTCTTTGAGTACCCGCTGCTCTTCATTTTTGGGATCGACGCGCTCATCGAGGAAAGAGCCGATCTCATACGCAAGATTCGCAATGGTATCTTCAGAAAGTCCTAGTTTCTTACCCTGCTCTAGGCGGTCAGCCAAAAATTGCTTCCAAGAATCGAAATTCGAAAGAACCGTGGACACGGGTATCGCCTCCTACATTAATCTGCTCCATGCTCAGTCGTTATAGCTGAGTGGGCAACAGTTGTAGTGTGTGCGAGTATGCGCCGGTCTATTCGAACAATTCAGCTTGGCTTCATCAGGTGATCCAGCCGCCATTCGGGCTAATAATTTGACCCGTTATATAGGCAGACTCAGGTAATGACAAGAAATAAACTAAGGACGCAATTTCATCCGGCTGTGCAAAACGACCCAGCGGAATTTCCTGCTCCAGTGCCTGCTTCTCAGAACTGTCGAGCTTATCCAGCATCAGCGTATCTACAGCGCCAGGCGCTACCGCATTAACCGTGACCCCAGAAGGTGCAAGCTCCTTGGCCAACGCTTTCGTGAAAGCGTTCATGCCGCCTTTGGTTGTGGAGTACAACACTTCGCAGGAGGCGCCAGACTGTCCCCATACCGAGGACACATTAATGACTCGGCCGAACCGCTGACGAATCATCGGCGCCATAAACAGCTGCGTTGTCAGGAACATGCTCTTCAGGTTGACGGACATGACGTCATCCCATTCCTGCTCGCTCACATCGGCAAGCATCCCATAATGAGCAACTCCGGCGTTATTAACCAGTATATCTGGAACAAGACCTCGATCCTCCAGCTTGTCCCGCATACGAACAATCTGTTCCTTCGAGCGCAAATCAGCTGAGATGGTCATGACGTTCGACCCAAGCCGCATGCAGCGGCGCGCCGTCTCGTTGGCTGCTTCATGCGATTGCAAATAATGAATGATGATGTTCATCCGCTCCGCGGCGAAGCGCTGCGCGATGGCAGCGCCGATGCCGCGGCTTCCCCCGGTGATAAGCACCGTCATTTCGTGAAGCGGCTTGCTCAACTCGTTTGCTCCTCCGCTGCAACGATGGATACAGCGAGCTGATTCCAATCAAAATGTTCACGCAGGCGATCATTCACTTCTTGCAATGTAACCTGCTCATAAAGAGGCAGCAGCGCGAATAGATCGCCGCCACGGAAACGGTATCGCGTAAATTCGCCAGCGATTGCTTCAGGGGAATTAAGCATGCGCAAGTATCCGCCTATTTTTTTGCGACGAGAACGTTCAAAGGCTTCATTGTTAATGCCAACGGCTAACAGCTTATCGACAGCTTCACGTACACGTGAGATCAATGTATCTGGGTCTTTCGTCTCACCGCCAATAACTGAGAAGCTGTACTCTGGCGAAGCGTTATACTCATGCGAGAACGAGTCGGAGATAAGCCCTTCATCGTAGAGCGATTGATACAGCTGCGAGCTGGCGCCGAACACGATATCCAGCATGATCCGCGTCACTACTTCCCGCTTCTGCAGCTCCTCGCCGGTAAAGCCTACCTTCGTCTCCTTCAAGCCGAACATGCATTTAGGCAGCGACACCGGAAGATTCAACTGTTTCTTTGGCTCTTTCACCGTCGCAGGCTCGGGATCGAAAGAACGAATAATGCGGCCTTGCGGCGGGAACGACTTGCGCTCTTGATTGCGGCGGACGAGCTCGAACACTTCTTTGGCGTCCACACCGCCTACCACGAACAGAATCATATTCGTCGGATGGTAGAACGTCTCATAGCATTTGTACAGCGTTTCCTTGTCGATCTGATAGATCGACTCCACTGTGCCGGCAATATCGATATGGATCGGGTGAGCGTGATACATCGCATCGAATAAGCCGAAGTACACCCGCCAATCCGGATTATCCTGGTACATTTGAATTTCCTGTTCGATAATGCCCTTTTCCTTGTTCACATTCTCATCCGTGAAATACGGATGCTGAACAAAGTCAATGAGCGTCTCCAGGTTCGCCGGAATCTGCTCCGTTGCCGAGAACAAATAGACGGTGCGGTCGAAGCTCGTGTATGCGTTAGCCGATGCGCCTTGATTCGAGAACGTAGCAAAAATATCGCCGGTCGGCTCCTCGAACATTTTGTGCTCAAGAAAATGGGCAATTCCATCTGGTACGCTTACAAGCGGCTTCCCTTCTACGCCGAACCGGTTGTCGACAGAGCCGTATTTGGTCGAGAAGGTTGCATACGTTTTCTGAAACCCTTCCTTCGGAAGAACAAACACCTCAAGGCCATTGGGCATCACTTCGCGGTACAGCGTTTCCTGAACGCCTGGATATGCTAGTGTTTCCATTGCCTACGCCTCCTTCCTGTCACGTAAGAAGTAAACGGTATCGAGCTGTACGCCACCCGCTACCCGGACAATATCATCAACCGTTACGGCTTGTATTTGTGCAATCAGCTCTTCACCTGTACGTGTACTGCCCGAGAACAGCGCATTAAAATCATACGCGATCAGCTCGTAAGCCGAATCCTGCATTTCGCGAACATGATTCACGAGCATTGCCTTCGTCTGATTGATTTCCAGCTCACTAATTTTGCCGGCCTGGATATCCGCAATTTGCTCGCGAATGATCGCCAGCGCCCGCTCGTATTTATCAATCTCGATACCGGATTGAATCGTCATGATCCCTTTGTGACCGTCAATACGAGATGATGCATAGTAAGCAAGACTAGCTTTCTCTCTTACGTTTATAAACAATTTGGAGTGAGGGTAAGCACCCAACACGCCGTTATATACAAGAAGCGCTGGATATTGTTCGTCTCCGTAGCTGATTCCTGTGCGCAGACCTAGGTTAAGCTTGCCTTGTTTGATATCCATTTTCTCGACGACGGTCTTCAAATCCCGAGCATTGGCGCGAACATCCGTTGGTGCAAAAGTACCAATATCGCCGTCAGGCAGCTTGAACGATTCTGCGACCAGCTTCTCTACTTCAGCGAGTGACGTATCACCCGCTATGTAAAGATCGAACACCGCTTCGTTAATCCATTGGTGATAGCGCTCATACAAGGATTCAGGGGTAATATTAGGCAGATCGGCACGATTGCCAAGCGCGTGCAGGCGATACGGATCGCCCTCGCACATCACTTCTGTACAGCGCTCGGCAGCATAACGAATTTTATCATTGATGATTGCCTCTAGCCGCTTGCGCAGCGTATCACGCTCGGCCTGCACATATTTGGTTGCAAAATGTCCGTTCTCCAGCAGCGGCTCCGTCACAACCTCGCCTAAATAACGCAGTGATGACGCGAGCAGCGATTCCTTGGATTGCACGAACGCATCATTGATGACATCCATTCGGAATTGGATGAATTGATTGTTGCCACGCTTGAATACATCAAAGCCGAAGCCCGCGCCGTACAGATCATCCAGCCGCTCCCGCAGCGCAATCGTTTCGGGCGTATGATTCGTGCCCCGACGGAACACAAACGGCAGTAATGCAGTTGATGTAACCTGATCCTCCTCGAGCGGAATGCCTGCATAAAGCGTGATTGCAAACGTCTTAAACCGTGTCGTTGGCAATACATGCAGTCTAATCCGGTTCACCCGGCCTCGTTCAAAAGTATTAGAACTCATACCTACAGCCCCTTCCGTATCCCAGCTTGATCGCTAAATCATTCATAGTAAATCTATTCCAGTCCAAGTTGTTCAATTACCATTCTAACGGATTGGAAATGGCAGAAGCAACCTGCACCTCACCGGGCGGGCTGCTTCTGTCGCAATGTCCGAAGTATTTATCGTGTTACATGCAAAAAATGTGTTTACCGATCGTCTTAACCTGAGGCCGCGACCAGATCCATTTCGATGTTGCAGTCGCCGGGTTGAAGTAATAGATACAACCGCCGCTCGGGTCCCAACCATTAATGGCGTCATTAACGGCTTTCTTAGCCGTTTCGTTCGGCGTCAGATTGATCTGGCCATCCGCTACTGCCGTGAACGCGCCAGGCTGGTAGATGACACCAGAAACCGAGTTCGGGAAGCTTGGCGATTTCAATCGGTTAAGGATTACCGCTGCAACTGCAACCTGTCCTTCATACGGCTCACCACGCGATTCACCATAAACGGCGTTCGCCATAATCTTAATATCGTTAGCCGAGAGACCTAATTTATTCGACTGGCTTATGGTTGTCGCCTTGCCAGCTGAGGTCGCTTTTTCAGCTCCGCCTGAAGAACCCGATGAGGATTGATTGCTAGCAGACGGGGCCCAATTTTTCGTCGCATTCCAGAGCTTCAGCTTGGTTTGAGCACCTACAACGCCGTCAGCCTTCATCCCGAATTTCCATTGGAACCACTTCACGGAATTTAAAGTCGTGTAGCCGAATTGACCATCAATCGAACCGCTGTAGTATCCAAGAAACTTTAACCTGCCTTGCAGTTCTGTCACATCTTTGCCGGAGGAGCCTAGCTTAATGATTGCACTGCTGAACGTCTCTGCAGACCGGCCTTTGTCCGCATAGTGGAGCGAGTAAGCTCCGAATAACAGCAGCACAATGACAACTGTCATCACTATCAGGCGATTTCTCATGATCGGGATCTGCCTTTCTCATGCAAGATGGTAATTCATTTGAAGCGCATCCTGTCGGTAGTATGAGAAACGGCTATCCTTTCTATTCATGTAATGGAGGCTTCACCCTGCAGCGCACATCGTCTGGTTCTTTTCTCTCTATTATGAAAAAGGCTCGAGGCTGCAAAAGCAGCCTCGAGCCTTTATTGAAATATCCTAATGATATGACTATTGCTGCTGTCCGCCCGTTCGCGCGTTGGCATGATCTGACGACCACAGCACCTCGCGAGGTTTGCTGCCCTCGTAAGGACCAACTACCCCTTTGGCTTCCATCTGGTCAATGAGGCGCGCAGCGCGTGTATAGCCGACGCGCATTCTACGCTGGAGAAGCGATACGGATGCTTGCTTCGCATCGATGACGATGTTTACGGCTTGGTCGAACAGCTCGTCCAACAGCTCTTCTTCCTGACCGCTGCCGGAATCGTCAATCTCCGGTACAAGCTCCGGCTTGTACTCTGCTTCACCTTGTGATCTTACATACTCGACGATGGATTCGACCTCCGGATCGGAGAGGAATGCGCCTTGTACACGAATCGGCTTCGACATGCCAACCGGAAGGAACAACATGTCACCGCGGCCTAGCAGCTTCTCTGCGCCAGCCATATCGAGTATCGTACGGGAATCCACCTGCGACGATACGCCGAAGGCAATACGCGAAGGGATATTCGCCTTGATTACGCCTGTAATAACATCAACCGACGGACGCTGCGTCGCAATAATCAAGTGAATGCCGGCTGCGCGAGCCATCTGTGCAAGTCGGGTTATCGCATCCTCAACATCGTTCGCTGCAACCATCATCAGGTCGGCAAGCTCGTCGACGATAACGACGATATACGGCAGCACGGCTGCTGGATTGGATTCCATCAGTGTATTATAGCCTTCTATATTGCGCGTACCTGACTTGGAGAACAGCTCATACCGCTTCTCCATCTCAACGACGATCTTCTTCAGTGCAAGCGAGGCACGACGAGGGTCCGTTACAACTGGCGCAAGCAGATGCGGGATGCCATTGTACATGTTCAATTCGACCATCTTCGGATCGATCATCATAAACTTGACTTCATCCGGCTTCGCTTTGTATAGAATACTGGTAATAATGCCGTTGATACAGACCGACTTGCCCGAGCCCGTCGCACCTGCGACGAGCAAGTGAGGCATCTTCGCCAAGTTGCCGACAATGGATTGACCTGAGATATCCCGGCCGAACGCGATCGACAGCTTAGACCCTGCATTCTGGAACGCACTCGATTCCATTACCTCACGCATGGTGACGACCGACACTTCAGAGTTCGGCACTTCAATACCGATAGCAGACTTACCCGGTATCGGTGCCTCCATCCGAATATCCTTAGCAGCTAACGCCAACGCGATGTCATCCTGCAGACCAACGATTCTGCTGACCTTCACGCCCGTTGCCGGCTGTACTTCGTAACGAGTTACCGCAGGACCCTGCACAACATCGAGCACTTTCGCACGTACACCAAAGCTTTCAAGCGTTGCCTCTAGCTTACGCTGCGACTCAACCATACCGATGCCATCCGAGCCTCTCCCCCCGCCCGCCGGCTTAGCAAGCAGCGACAGGGAAGGCAATCTGTATGGCTTCACCTTCGGTACGACAGGGCGCGGCGTTTGCTCCGTATGTTCTGCCGCGTCAGTCTCAAGTGCCTCGGGTTGTTCTTCTAACGTTTCATCTAACTCCGTTTCCTGTCCCTCGATAAATGCCTCGTCCATGTCAGGTCCATCTTCGTAATCCATTGTACCCTCCGCAGACTCCTGCCCATCTTCAAAGGCAGGCGACAGCGAGGATGGAGCAACGCGCTGCGAATAGTTGTCTGGCATATCGAATGGTGCGCTGTCCTCGGCATCCTCATCGAATTCGTGCTGCGGATCTTCCCAAGTGGGCGTATCTTCTTCCACTGGATGTCGGGTTTCGGATACGTTGTCCGTTTGCTGCGGTACACGCGTATCCGGGCTGCCTGCGCGGCGCAGCATTCGACTCAATATCGACTCGGATTGTCTGCCTTCAGACGATTGTTCTTCTGGTTCATTGTTACGATCTGTATGTATTCGAACGATTGGTGTTCTCGTCTGCCGCGCCGGTGGTTCTGGCTCCTGTTCATCTTCGTCATGATCCATCGTCCATTCCCGCTGTTCGCCTCCGACAGGCTCAGTCGACTGTGGTCGGCTGCGCATCCATGGGAACAACAGAGAGCCTCTACGATTGGACGATGCCGAGATCACTTCATTGTCGCCATCTTCATCGACGTCATCGTCGAAATCATCAATCGTTCTTCGCGATAATGGCACGCCATTCCCTTGTCCTGCTGCTCTCGCAGCTGATACCGCTACTGTGCGCGGCTGGCGATTCGCATATTTTGCACGGAGCAGAATGATAAGACGACCCATTCGTTTCCTTATCGATTTCATTATGTCAACATACGACTTGCCTGTAATTAACATGATCGAAATCGCGAACATGACAAGCAATAAGAACTTCGTTCCGTACACGCCAAAAAGCGCATACAAAATCGTATACTGCACAGCACCTATGTATCCGCCAGAGATGTCGCGCGACATAACAGAGCCTGAAGGTGCCTCAGGTGACAGCAGCTGTCCTTGCAAATCACTGCCTAGCTGATGCAGAATACTGCTTGCACTCATCTCAACCGCACTATCAACAGGATCAAACTTTCGATCGATCTCCGCAATTGAGCTCCATAAGGTCAAGGCCAGAACGAGCACAAGCATGCCTGTTTTGCGGCTCGACCAACCTTTGGGCCATGCTCGTTTGATCATAACAGTCAAGCCAACATAGACACCAACTAATGCGATTGCAAAATAATATTTGCCTAGTATTAATCCGAACAGCTTGGATAAAGAACGGCCAACTGCCGCCTCGCCTGAGAGGGCAATGACCGATAATGTAATGAGCAAAATCCCGTATATTTCGTACTTCAGGCTTTCGCCTATCGATTTGCGCGCCTTACGTCTTCGCTTCGCCATTCTGCTCACCTCTTAACAATGATTATACCATAGGTGAACAATTGTTCCTATTAGAGACTATTAAGCAAACGGGGAAAAAGCCCGTCCACCATCACTTCGTGGGCGAGCTATAAACGATATTAGCGCCAGGCTGATAACGCGGGTCTAAATAGTGTTCGAGCGGTGCATGAACGAGTCGCACAAGCTTGCCGATGCCGGGAGCAAGCGGGGCCAGCTGCATTAAAGCGCCGTCCTGCTCCAGTTCAATTAGCGGCTCGCGTTCATCGTTCATTCCGGCCAGCACCAGCTCCAGGGGCATCGATGTATAAAGCGTCACGATGGCAGCACACCTACAGGCGCTGCACGGCGCTGGCTTATAAGCGAGTTAAGTGAGGCTATTGCTTCACCGATGCCGCCGATTGCATCGATAAGGCCATATTTCACTGCATCTGAACCGATGACGGTAGTCCCGATATCGCGGGTCAATTCACCTGTCTTGAACATTAGCTCTTTAAACTGCTCCTCGCTCACTTTCGAATGCGTGGTGACGAACCGAACGACTCGCTCCTGCATTTTGTCCAAATATTCGAATGTTTGGGGCACTCCGATCACTAACCCATTCATGCGAATCGGATGAATGGTCATCGTTGCAGACTCCGCTATGAACGATTGATTAGCAGATACCGCGATAGGCACGCCGATCGAATGTCCGCCGCCCAACACGAGCGTAACGGTTGGCTTCGATAAAGATGCAATCATCTCAGCTATAGCCAGGCCTGCTTCTACATCGCCGCCGACCGTATTCAGCACGATGAGAATGCCTTCAATCTTCGGATTCTGCTCAGCAGCGACGAGCTGCGGAATGAGATGCTCATATTTGGTTGTTTTGTTCTGCGGCGGCAGCACAAGATGCCCCTCTACCTGACCAATGATCGTCATGCAATAAATATTAGACTCCGCTGGAGCCGGTGTAGTTGTCTGTCCTAGCTGCGTTATGGTATCTACGACTGTCGGCTTGCGTTCAGCCGGCGCAGCAGGCTCTGGCTGCTCAGCATTCATGTAGGCGAGCTCATCATTCATCGCTGTATGCTCCTTTGTATGACGGAATGTCGCTCATCATAGTATGGGACTCGAGTGAATGATTATGCAGATGCTCGTCATAATGGGATCAAAAAAAAGATGCAGCATCACGCTGTCTCCAGCGCATCTGCTGCATCTTGTATCTTATTCGTTAATTTATACTTCCATAATGATCGGAAGGATCATTGGACGACGACGTGTTTGTTCGTACAGGAAGCGGCCAAGCGCATCCTTCACATTCGTCTTCAGCGATGCCCACTCGTTCACATTGTCGTTCATCAGCTTGTTCAGCGTCGATGTGACGATACGGTTCGCTTCATCCAGCAGACCTTCGGATTCGCGTACGTAGACGAAGCCGCGCGAGATGATGTCTGGACCGGACAGAATCGTTCCATCTTGCTTGCTCAGCGTCACAACAACAACAAGGATGCCATCCTGTGACAGCAGCTTGCGGTCGCGAAGGACGATATTGCCTACGTCGCCTACACCCAATCCGTCGATCAGCACGTTGCCAGCTTGTACCTTCGAGCCTTTACGAGCTGCGCCATTCTGGAACTCAACCGTATCACCATTGTCGATAATGAAGATATTCTCACGCTCAATGCCAACGGCTTCGCCAAGCTGTGCGTGCAGACGGAGCATGCGGTATTCACCGTGAATCGGGATGAAATATTTCGGACGGATCAAGTTGAGCATCAGCTTCAGCTCTTCTTGGCTGCCGTGACCGGAAACGTGAACACCGGATACCGAACCCGGACCATAAATAACGTTAGCCCCGAGTCGGAACAGCTCATCGACCGTGCGGCCGACGTGACGTTCGTTGCCTGGGATTGGCGTAGCCGCGATAATAACCGTATCGCCTGGCAAAATATCGATCTTACGATGCGTCGAACGCGCCATACGCGTCAATGCGGACATCGGCTCGCCTTGGCTGCCTGTGCACAAAATAACGACGCGGTCCGCTGCCATCTTGTTCACTTCTTCTGGCTCGATGATCATTCCCTCTGGAATATTCAAGTAGCCAAGTTCGCCTGCGATCGAGACAACGTTAACCATCGAGCGGCCAACGACTGCGATTTTGCGGCGAGTAGCAGCAGCTGCGTTCACAACTTGTTGGATACGGTGAACGTTCGAAGCGAACGTTGCAACGACAACACGCTGCGTTGCTTTGCGGAAAATTTCTTCCAGGTTATGTCCGACAACGCTCTCCGATGGCGTAAAACCAGGACGTTCTGCGTTCGTGCTGTCCGAAAGAAGGGCTAGTACACCTTTACTGCCGATCTCAGCGATACGTTGAAGATCTGCGAATTCTCCGTTAACCGGCGTGTGATCGAACTTAAAGTCGCCTGTATGTACAACGCGGCCTTCTGGTGTATCCAAGCAAACCCCGAGGGAGTCAGGAATACTGTGGTTCGTCTTGAAGAAAGTAGCTGTAATCGAGCCGAGCTGAACTTCGGAATCCGCATTGATCAGAATGCGCTTCGTCTCGCCAAGCAGACCCGCCTCTTTCAGTTTGCCTTCGATGAGACCGAGCGTCAGCTTGGTACCGAATACGGGAACATTCAAATTCTTCAGTACGAATGGCAAACCACCAATGTGGTCCTCGTGACCGTGCGTAACGAGAATACCGCGAACTTTGTCACGATTCTCAAGCAAGTAAGAGATGTCTGGAATAACGATGTCGATTCCGAGCATATCCTCTTCAGGGAATTTCAAACCTGCGTCAACAATAACAATATCGCTGCCATATTGAATGGCATACATGTTCTTACCGATCTCACCGACGCCACCTAGGGCGAAAATGAGCAGTTTATCTTGATTATTCTTCTTAGACAACTGAATCTATACCTCCTATAAAGCTCTGCGTAAGCGTAATCAGCTTCGTAAGCATTATTCGTATTTGTAATGATATGGGCCATATCCTTAAACTCCGCTCCACGTTAACCGGTTCCATCTTCAAAAATTGCCGCACCGAGTCACTTGTACATCATTATACATGATACAAAAGATGGAATACAAGGTGAACCGGCTGTCGTCATCTACTTATGGATACAATGCGTTTCATTCAAGCTTGCCGAAGACGTGCGACTGTGATAAGAACTAGGTTTTATCGTCAATAAGAATTTATTCTTTCCTTATTACGCCAATAAATTAACTCTCAAATAAAAAACCGATGCTTCGCTGACAAGCTGCGATGCACCGGTTACATTCCCGCTTCAGATCGACATGAATCCGTGCCGATTAAACAAGTTGGCGCAAGTATTCGCCCTCTGCTTCTGTCAATGAGACGAGCGGCAGGCGGACGCCGCCGACCGAAAGGCCTTTAAGCGCCAATGCGTATTTAACCGGAGCAGGGCTCGGGTAATTAAACAAGCCTTTGAAGATCGGCATACTTTGAGCATGAAGCTCTGCTGCTGTACGCACATCGCCTTCCAAATAAGCATTGATCATTTGCTTCATGCTGCAGCCAATGATATGACTGGCAACGCTCACAATCCCGTAAGCGCCAACTGCCAATGCTGGCAGCGCTACGCTGTCGTCCCCGCTATAAACACGGAAGTGTTCGGGTGCGGATGCTGCAATTTCTGTTAATTGATCGAGCGGTGCACAATCTTTGGTCGCTACAATATTCGGAATTACAGCCAATCGCAGTGTCGTTGCCGCCGTCATGCAAATGCCCGTACGGGACGGAACATTATAGAGCATAATGGGAAGCTTCGTTGCTTCAGCGATTGCTTTGAAATGCTGATAAAGTCCTTCTTGGCTTGGCTTGTTATAATAAGGAGCCACGAGCAGGATCCCGTCAACGCCGCAAGCTTCCGCGATTTGAGTCAAATGAATCGTATGAGCTGTATCATTGCTTCCTGTGCCTGCAATAATCTTGACACGTCCGCCTGCGCGTTCTACTGCGAAACGGAACAGTTTTTCTTTCTCTGCATCTGTCAGCGTTGGTGATTCGCCTGTTGTACCTGAAATAACCAAACTGTCAGATTGCTGGTCTTCAATCAAATAATCAATCAGCCTACCGGCTGTTTCCCAATCAATTGCACCTTCTGCATCGAATGGTGTAGTCATTGCTGTAATTAATCTGCCAAAATCCATGACGATTCCTCCCGCTTAGTTGAAACCGTAGACTGCTTAATTTATAAATCGGGGCAAGCGGCGAGTGCCGCCTGCGCCGTCATTGTCGTTATAAATGCAGTTCAAACTTCGCATGCAATGCGCGCAACGCATCTGCCATGTTCTCCTGCCGTACGAGTACCCATATCGTCGTATTCGAATCTGCCGATTGTAGGATTGGAATACCAGCCTCGCTCAGCGCCTCGACAATTCTAGCCATGATGCCAGGGACTCCGTTCATACCGCCCCCGATAACCGATACTTTGGCACAGCCGCTGACCGCAGTCGGCACAAAGCCGAGATTCTCCAGCACCTGTACAGCTTTCTCGGCATCGTGGTCAAATACCGTATATACAGCACCGCCAGGAGTTACGTTAATAAAATCAACGCTAATCCCATTGCGTGCCATTGATTGAAACACTTGAAGCTGTACATCGACCTGACCCTCGCGGGCATAGACCGAAATTTGTGTAACACCTGCAACATGGGCAATGCCTGTTACATGCTTATCTCGCACCGCTGTTCCGGCTAACGAACGGTCGTCGGTTACCAGCGTGCCTTCATCCTCAGAAAACGTAGACCTCACTCGCAGCGGAATACGTGCTTGTTGAGCGATCTCAACCGCTCTTGGATGAATAACCTTCGCTCCTTGCCTTGCCATGTTGCAAATCTCTGCATAGCCGACCACCGTGAGCGGCTTCGCTTCCGACACAATTCGTGGATCGGCTGTTAGAATACCGTTAACGTCGGTATAAATGTCAACCCGTTCAGCACGAAGCGCGGCTCCAAGCGCTGTTGCAGACGTATCGCTGCCGCCTCTTCCGAGTGTCGTTAATTCACTATTCTCTGTTCGACCCTGAAATCCTGCTACAATTGCAACTTCTCCGCGCTGAAGTGTCTCTATTAATACTTCGGGACGAACATCGAGTATTCGTGCCGAGCCAAATGTCGAATCTGTCACAATGCCAGCAGCTCCACCGGTTAACCCCGTAGCGCTAATGCCTTGCGAGCGAAGCTTGCTAACTAGAACAGCTGTCGAGATGATCTCACCGCAGCCTAGCAGAAGGTCCTTCTCTCTTGCAGGCAGTGCATCGCCATTGCTTGCAATCATCCGAAGAAGCGTATCCGTCGCGTATGGATCGCCTTCACGCCCCATAGCAGACACGACTACGACAAGTGCATAGCCGCGGTCCCGCTCTCTTGCGATATGACGAATGACAAATTCCCTCGCCTGCTCTGTAGCAAGCGAGGTGCCCCCGAACTTTTGTACAAGTATTCGCATGATGTCAGTCCTCCAAATCGATCGATGAAGACTTCGGACGCCGGGAGCAGCTATTCGTATAAGAGTATTCCGCGATATAAGTAATTGTGCTGGTGAACAGCGTTCCGAACAGCGTCAGTTATGGACGCACGGAAGACAGCAGCCCAACATATGCAGGGGACAATGGCATAATAGCCATTCGTCTTCCCCTGCTTCAGGCGTGTATCTATCAAGAATGAGAACATGTATTACAAATTCTATCTAGTACAGAAACCGCTCGACTAACATCGGTTGAAGCTGTTTACCTTGAAGAGCAGCTTCACACGCTTCGACTACAAGATCCATACGTGCCACCAAGGAATTCGGTTTCTGTTCCGGATTATCTTGACCAAATGGGACGAAATAAATATTCTTAGCGACAAGCAGCTTCGCAATATTGGCTGCATTCAAACCGAGACCATCGTTCGTAGAAATCGCGAGAACGACAGGACGACCGTTACGCATCTGTGCTTTAGCCGCCATCAAAGGTGCGCTATCCGTCAATGCATTCGCTAATCGGCTCGTCGAATTGCCCGTAAGAGGCGCAATCAGAAGTACATCTAGCAACTTCGACGGTCCGAGCGGCTCAGCTTGAACAATCGTCGATATTATATCGTTTCCCGTAATCCGTTTCAGCTCCGACTGCCAGTGTTCCGAAGTACCGAACCGCGTATCGGTCGTCATTAGCGTATGAGATGCGATTGGTACTACATTCGCTCCCAGATCGACAAACCGTTGAATATGCGGCATCACTTCAGCAAAAGTGCAGTGTGATCCTGTCAAAGCGTATCCGACCGTTATCCCCGACCAGTTCATGGTCTCTCCCCCCACAGCTTCGCATTGTCCATAATTAGCTGACATAAGCAATCCGCTATGATTCGTCCAGCCGTCTTCGGCGCGACGATACCCGGGAGACCGGGAGCCAGCATCGCCTTCATACCACGCTTCTCAGCGAACCGAAAATCGGTACCGCCGGGCTTCGAGGCAAGGTCGATAATGACTGCCCTGGAGGGCAAATTCGCAATAATTTGCGCTGTGACTATCATAGTCGGAATTGTATTAAAAAGCAAGTCAATGTTACCAACTTCGTGCATCAGACGATCCGTATAAAACGGGAGAAAACCCATCTCCCATGCGCGTGCGTAATGCTCTTCGCGCCGTACGCCGACCTTAACTTTAGCGCCTAAACCTTGCAATGTTCTAGCGAGTGTCAGCCCTGTTCTACCGATTCCGAGCACCATACAATTCGAGCCATGAATCGTTATATCCGTATTCTGAATCGCCATCATTATGGCGCCTTCAGCAGTCGGAATAGAGTTGTAAATCGCCACATCGTCCCGTTCAAACAGCTCGACGAGCCCAATGCCGTGTTCCGCGCATAGGTTCACCAGATAAGGCTTAGCCATCCCTGCATATACGATCGCATGCTTCGGCAGACGTCCGAGTTGTGCTGATGTAAGCCTCAGCTCTCGATCACTGAATACGGCGGTCACAAGACCGGAATCATCTGTTCCGACAGCCGGAAGCAGAAGCACGTCCGCTGTGTCGAACAGTTCGTCTCGCAGTTCGGCGTGGATAGCGCCATCTAATGACGTATGCAGCCCTTCGAACCCGACAACCGTTACAGCAGCGTCCAGCTCCGTAAGCTTGCGAATCACTTCGAGCTGACGGGCATCGCCGCCGATCAGCAGGACATGAACGCCGGTGAGCATGAAGGCTTCACTCCTTTCTGCGCTCATAAGATATAAAGCATCATATGCGAGTGCCTATAAGGGGGTGCGTAATTAAGGGAGTACCCTTTAACCCCTTTTTGATGGTTCACCCCCTGCCTCCTCGAGGGGGAGGCTTTCACCCACCCAAACCCTCCCTCTAGGGAGGGCTCCAAAGGGCGTTTGCCCGCTGGACTCCCGAAGGACTGGTCTAGTTACGTCGGAGCGTAGGCCCGCTTCGTCCTTTCAGGACACGCTCTACTGCGAACTTGTTTGGTTACGGGCTCTTCTGGTGCATCCGGGTTCGACGTACTCTCGAAAGTTCTGCTTATGCTCGCTTTCGTCCCTGCGGGACACGCTTTACGTTGGGCGAACACGCTTTTATGTCCCTATCTCTCAGAGATCGCAGCCACATAGTAATAGCTAACCCCTTCGACTATTGGCAAATGCTGTAACAGTTGTGAGGGTGCTTAATAAGCAAGAAACAGGGGGTTTTGTGCTGGAACGGTTGCTATTGTAGTTATTGGGGCAGTTTACGGGAGAAATTGGGGCTTGAGGGTTCAATAACGATAATGACAACCGTTATTTTGTCAAAAGGGCCAAATACTTGGACATAGCCACAATGGCAACCGTTATATTGTTCTGCAAGACAGAGGGCCGAGCGCAAACGTTTCCCCGTAATATGCACCCCTTATAAATGGAAAAGTGAGGTTACTTCCACATAGCATCGACGAGCGGCGCCTACGTTAGCTCAAAAAGCAAAAAGAACCTCAGCCTCCACTTTCGTGGAAGCTGAGGTCCTGTTGTTTGGTTGCTTCTATACACCTGTATGGCCGAAGCCACCCGCACCGCGGACGGTTTCCGGGAGGTCATCGCGCTCTACAATCGAGACCGCAGGAACGGTCTGGAACACCATCTGGGCGATGCGTTCGCCGCGTGTAATCACGAAAGGCTCCTGGCCGAGATTGATGAGCAGCACCTTTACTTCTCCGCGGTAATCGGCATCGATTGTACCCGGCGAGTTCAGGCATGTGATGCCATGCTTGAAGGCCAGACCGCTGCGCGGACGAATTTGGGCCTCCAGCTGTTCCGGCATAGCCATTGCGAAGCCCGTCGGAATGAGCTTGCGTTCGCCAGGAGCGAGTACTGTCGGCTCTGCCACAGCGGCATGCAGATCGAAGCCTGCTGCCGCTTCAGACATGCGCTCTGGCAGCTTCATGTCCTCGTTGCCGGGCAGACGCTTAAATAGAACCTGAAACAAACTGATCCCTCCTGAGGCTGGCAGCAGCCTTATCATTCGTTCCAACCACTGCCGTCGCAAAAGGAACGCTGAGCATTTTCTTCGTCATAGCTGCAATGTCCGCCATCGTCACTTCATCAATCCGTTCCAGCATTTGATCCAGCGTATAATGTCTGCCAAGCATCAGCTCGTTCTTGCCGTTGCGGTTCATCCGGCTGCTTGTGCTCTCCAAGCTAAGAATCAGGCTGCCTTTGAGCTGCTCCTTGCCCCGGTGAAGCTCCGCTTCTGTCAGTCCCTTCACTGCCAGTTCACCGAGAACATCCATCGTAATATCGAGCACGTCGGCCGTCTGTTTCGGCGCTGTTCCTGCATAGATCGTGAACAATCCCGTATCGGCAAACGACGTGTGATAGGAGTAAACAGAATAAGCTAAACCGCGCTTCTCCCGAATTTCTTGGAACAGTCGGGAGCTCATGCCGCCGCCAAGCGCATTATTCAGCAGCACCATCGCATACAAGTTCGGATCTGCAATCGAACAGCCTGGGAACGATAAACAGATATGATTTTGTTCCGTCTGCTTCTTAAAGAACAGGTAGCTGCCGTTAAACGTTGGCGTATCAAGCGTCTCCGCTGCACCCGTGTTGTTGAACCCGCCAAAATGCTTCTCCAGCAGCTCAATCAAGCTATGCTCTTCAACGTTGCCGGCAACGCTAATGACCACATTGTCAATACGGTACTGCCGCTGAATGTAGCTGCGCAGGTCATCGCTCGTCATCGCTTTCAGCCGATCTTGAAGTCCAAGAATCGAATAAGCGAGCGGATGATCGCCATATGCCGCGCGTGATGCATCATCATGCACTTTATCATCTGGCGTATCCTCGTACATCGCGATTTCCTCGAGGATGACATTTTTCTCCTTCGCCAGTTCCTCTTCATCCAATTGAGAATTGAAGAACATGTCTGCGAGTGCGTCAACCGCAATCGGCAAATGCTGATCAAGCACTTTGGCAAAATAACATGTATATTCCTTCGAAGTGAATGCATTAACGTTGCCGCCAATGCCGTCGAACACATCTGCGATATCCTTGGCCGTAAACCGCTCGGTCCCTTTGAACAGCATATGCTCAATGAAATGGGAAATGCCGTTATCTTGTGTATTCTCATGCCGCGAGCCCGTCTTGACCCAGATGCCAAATGAAACCGACCTGCACGTTGGGATCGGCTCAACGATAACTCGCAGTCCATTGCTCAGTGAATATTTCTTCAATTAAAAGTCCTCCTTCGTTTTGACGCGAGATGAAACGGCATGGACGTCCAGTAAACGATACGATGCGTTTCATTCCAGAGAAATCCAAGCTTAAATATTAATGAATACGCTAATCAGCCTGGATTTGTATATAAAACGTGATCACACGAGGAGCAGTGTCTCGCCGTTCAATAGATAGTAACACTATAACAAATTAAGTGACACCGCTCAACCGCCCGTATCCGTTCGGTTCGGCGATAAAGTGTCGCTGACAGTTCCCAGTTGATAGCCTTTTGACTTGATCAGCTTGATCAGATCGGCCAGCGCATCCCGTGTCGATGCTGTTGGATGCATAAGAATAAGAGCGCCTGGCTGCAGCTTGCTCCGAATACGGCTCACCACTACCGATGCAGGCGGCTTCTGCCAATCGATCGTATCGATCGTCCACAACACAGTTCGCAAGCCAAGTGAGTGTGCCAGCGAAACGGTCAAACTATTGTATGATCCGGAAGGCGGTGCAAACCACCGGTTATCGTCTACGTCAAGCACAGATTTCAGCAGTCCCTCTGTTTTCGTAATTTGCTGATATTGTGCGTCTCTGCTTAAGTTTCGCATATTCGGGTGATTATAGGCATGGTTGGAAAGCTCGTGTCCTGCTGTTTGAATTTTCTTAGCCAGATCAGGATTATTCCTAAGCCAGCTCCCATCGAGGAAAAAGGTTGCTTTCACATTCTCCTGCTCAAGCGTCTTCAGAATCGGCTCAATAAACTCGTTCCCCCATGCTACATTGATCATGAACGAAACCATCTTCTTATTCGGATTGCCGCGATAAACCTCTTGGGCACCGAGATCATTCAAGCTTACTGCAGGAGGAACTTCCTTATAAATAAGCTTAAGCGGCGCACCTGCATCGTTACTCACATTCGCTGCGTATGTCCGATCAATGTCGACTTCAAGACCGTTATAGCCGGGAATCGCTTTCCATACGCGATCAACTCGCGCATCAATCGGTTTTACTTTGCGCTTCTCCGCCTCGTTACGAATGTCCTGCAGCAGGCGTTCATTCGTCTGATCGCTGTAGGCTGGCGATGAGTGACTGCCTGTATTGCGCATCGCTTGTATGTAGTCATTGAACGGTCCGTTGAGCTTCACTAAAGCAACAATAGCAATAACGCATCCGGCCATTGCCGCCGCTTTGCCATACTTCATCCGAGCTCCCACCTTTCCCATGCTCACAATGTATGAGAAAAGGGACGAGATTATGCGCATGTCCATCCATCAGGACAGTTTGCTGACTTTCAACGTGCTCGGAGCTTTCTTAGAAAATAAAAAAAGAGACAGATCGAATCTGGCTCTTCGTCATTCGCTATTCGATTATAATAGGACGCTGCGTGAGTTCGGCAAATGCCTTGAACCACACGCAGACTTGTTATTGCGAAGAAACTTCCGATTCCTGCGCAAGCACTGCTTTGCGCGACAGATTGATTCGGCCTTGCTGATCGATCTCCGTTACTTTAACCGTAATCTGATCGCCAATCTTCAGCACGTCCTCAATCTTCGCAATACGCTCAGTCGATACTTGCGAAATGTGAACAAGACCGTCCTTGCCCGGCAAGATTTCAACGAATGCGCCAAATTTCTCAATCCGTTTAACCGTACCGAGGTAGATTTCGCCAACAACGACTTCGCGGACGATGCCTTCGATGATCGAACGAGCCTTTTGGTTCATTTCTTCATTAGAAGAAGCGATGTATACCATGCCGTCCTGCTCGATATCGATTTTGACACCCGTCTCTTCGATAATTTTGTTGATGACTTTGCCGCCTGCGCCGATAACGTCGCGGATCTTGTCCGGATTAATACGAAGCGTCATAATCTTCGGTGCGTATTTGGATAGGTTTTTGCGCGGCTCGTTGATTACTTCAAGCATTTTGCCAAGGATGTGCATACGGCCTTCGCGTGCTTGATCAAGCGCTTGCGTCAGAATCGCACGGTCGATACCGTCGATCTTAATGTCCATCTGGATTGCCGTTACGCCAGCTGCCGTACCTGCAACCTTGAAGTCCATATCGCCAAGGTGATCTTCCATGCCTTGAATGTCGGACAGAATCGAGAAATGATCGCCGTCCTTGATCAGACCCATTGCAATGCCGGCTACCGGTGCTTTGATCGGAACGCCTGCATCCATCATTGCAAGTGTGCTTGCGCAAATACTTGCTTGCGAAGTCGAACCGTTCGACTCGAGAACCTCGGAAACGAGACGGATCGTATATGGGAACTCCGATTCCGGTGGAATCACTTTCGACAATGCGCGCTCACCTAGAGCACCATGTCCGATCTCGCGGCGGCCTGGCGCACGAAGCGGACGTGCTTCACCAACGGAGAACGGCGGGAAGTTATAGTGATGCATGAAACGTTTGGATTCTTCTGGCGAGATGCCATCCAGAATTTGCACGTCACCAAGCGCACCAAGCGTACAAATGCTAAGCGCCTGTGTTTGACCACGCGTGAACAGACCCGAACCGTGTGTACGCGGCAGCAAAGTCGTATCGCATTCGATTGGACGAATTTCGCTCAGCGCACGGCCGTCAGGGCGAACTTTATCATGCGTAATGAGACGGCGAACTTCTTCCTTGACGATGTCGTACAGCACTTCTTTCACGTCATCCATCAATTCTGGCGTCTCTGCATACACATCGTTAAAGTGTGCAACTGTCTCCGCATTGATGGCATCGATCGCATCTTGGCGAGCATGCTTCTCAGGAATACGAATCGCTTCATTCAGACGTTCAGCAGCATAGGCGCGAACAGCTTCATTCACTGCGCCGTCAACCGCATGCAGCTTCACTTCCATCTTTTGTTTGCCTGCGATCGATTGCAGCTCTTCGATCGTCGTAACGATGTTGCGAATTTCTTCGTGACCGAACATAATCGCTTCGAGCATGACACTCTCAGGCACTTCGTTCGCTTCTGCTTCCACCATCATGATGGCGTCGCGAGTACCAGCTACAACGACATAAATATCGCTTGCCGCTTCTTGCTCAACCGTTGGGTTGATGATGAACTGTCCATCAATACGGCCGACTACAACGCCGCCGATTGGTCCGTTGAATGGAACATCGGAGATCGTCAGTGCAGCGGACGTACCGATCATAGCAGCAATTTCTGGCGAGCAGTCTTGATCAACGCTCATAACCAGGTTAACAATCTGCACATCGTTACGGAAGCCTTCTGGGAACAGCGGGCGAATCGGACGGTCCGTAAGACGGCTCGCTAGAATCGCTTTCTCGCTTGGACGGCCTTCACGTTTTATGAATCCGCCTGGAATTTTACCGACTGCATACAACTTCTCTTCATAGTTTACAGTCAATGGGAAAAAGTCGAGATCCTTCGGTTCCGAAGAAGCGGTTACTGTACAGAGTACAACCGTTTCGCCGTAGCGAACCGTTACAGCCGCGTTTGCTTGTTTAGCCAAGCGGCCTGTTTCCAGCACGAGCGGACGTCCGCCCAATGTCATTTCCACTTTTTGCAGCATAAGTGTATCCCTCCTGTCAATGTTGCATGAATATTGCTTTCATGGCAAACAATTCTGATTTCTTTAACATTACAAAAAGCAACCCGCCACTTCAACCCGTTTGTCGGACCGAAGAAAGGCTAGGTTGCTTTTTCGATGCTTATCGGCGAAGGCCGAGTTTTTCGATCAATGCGCTGTAACGTCTAACGTCGTTGTTTTTCAGGTATGCCAGCAGTTTACGACGTTGGCCTACCATCTTGAGCAAACCGCGGCGGGAGTGGTGGTCCTTCTTGTGCGTCCGCAGGTGGTTCGTCAAGTTAACGATGTTTTCCGTAAGGATAGCGACTTGAACCTCTGGGGATCCCGTATCGCTCGCGTGTTTCTTGTGCGTTTCGATAATCTCATTCTTACGCTCTTGTGTGATTGCCATCCTATGTTCACCTCCTAATCAAATAATCGCCTGCAGCCTCGTCACCGCCGGTGAGAGCGAGTAACCAAGCTGAGGTTCCTGTGCTGTATCGACAGCGAATACTGTCCATGTAAGCAGCAACGTGTTACAGTATAGCACAAATGTACGGCCAATGTAAACCGCCGCCGCTTGTGCATTCTATCACATTATAGGTTGCGGCTGACGGTTGACGTTACCTCAGCGCTGAGCTGCGCAAGCTGTCTCACCGCTTCATCACGATCGCGGCCGATCTGTGCAACAAGTTCATCCACAGATGCGAATTTATGCTCAGGTCGAATAAACGAAATAAATCGAATCCGAATCGTCTGATCGTACAGATCGCCAGAAAATCCGATCAGATGAGCTTCGAGCACCGGCGCTTTCTCGCCATCCTTAAACGTCGGCTTCATTCCGTGATTCAACACAACTGGATACACTTGACCAGCGACAATCGCTTGTGCTGCATATACACCAAGTCGTGGAGTCATGTATGGCTCTACAAGACCGATGTTAGCTGTAGGGAATCCTATCAGCCGCCCTCTCGCATGCCCATGGACAACAACGCCTTCTATTTCATAAGGACGGCCAAGCAGCTGCTCGACAAGCGCCATATTGCCCTCATCCAGCGCTTCACGCACATAAGTGCTGCTAATTTTTTGGCCTTCCAGCAGGAAGGGTTCAACAACCTCGGTCGTCATACCTGCTTCTTGACCAAGCGAACCAAGCATCGAGGCATCTCCTGCACCACGACTACCGAAGCGGAAATCAAATCCAACAACGGTATGGCGAACGCCAAGCGGTACGAGCACTTCGAAGATGAATCGTTCAGGCGAAATACTAGCGAAGCTGTGATCAAACTTCATTACGAACGCATAATCGACACCAAGCTCCGCGAATTGAGCCAGCTTGCTCTCAAGTGGTGTCAAACAGCTGACATACTGCTCGCCCTGCCCAAGAACAGCCTTCGGGTGAGGATGAAAAGTCATCACGGCTGATTTCAGCCCTTGCTGGCGAGCGGTCTCAACTGCGCGCTTGATTACGTTCTGATGTCCTTTGTGAACTCCGTCGAAATAGCCGATTGCAACGGACAGCTGCTTACCATTCGATGCTAACGTCGAATCGGATAACGGAAAACCGATGGAGATCAGTTCCATAGCTCAAACACCCGCAATCTATTCAAAATTCTGTTCGTGCAAGAAGCTAGTTAAATACTTTAACTGGGGTCAACTGGCGCGCATCCGCATTCCATTCGAATATGCCGAGAAACCGTTCCTCCTCATCATACAGTCGAACAGATTGTTTAGGTAAGAGCGAATTCACACCGCTAAGTCGATGTGCTCCAATTCTTTGTCCTTGAAGCGCATACGCTGCAGCGTTCTGTTTGACGATGGCCTTCGGCATATGGAACAATGCCGCATCCGCAGACATTAACCGCGATTGCAGCAGCCCTTCCGCTTGAAGTGCAGTCACCTCTTCAATCGTCAAGCAGTGCTCCTTTGTAAAGCCTGCAGACATCGTACGCACAAGCTCTGCCATTGAAGCTGGAACACCAAGCCGTTTGCCGATATCTACACACAACGTTCGAATGTAAGTCCCCTTAGAACAGTGGACGCTAAAACGAATCCGAGGGCGGCTTGCATCCTGTTCGAATCCATGCAGCGAAATGCTGTGTATCGTCACTTTCCGCGACTTGCGTTCAATCGTGACCCCTTGCCTCGCCAAATCATACAGACGCTGTCCGCCGACTTTCACAGCTGAATACATAGGCGGAACTTGATCGATCTCGCCCACGAAAGAGGCAAGAACGGAAGCTGCTTGTTCTTCAGTAACAGAGACCGTATCGACTTCCTCAACAGGTGTGCCTGTCATATCTTCGGTATCAGTTGCCACGCCGAGCTGCAGTACCGCCTCATAGGCCTTGGGCTGCTCCTGCAAGTATTCGACCACACGTGTTGCACGTCCAATGCAGAGCGGAAGAACGCCTGTTACTTGCGGATCGAGCGTACCTGCATGTCCGATTCGGCGCTCGCGCGTAATGCCCCGCACTTTTGCTACAACGTCATGGCTAGTCCATCCAGCCGGCTTCCATACCGCCAATATGCCATCCATCAATTGCTCAACGCCTTTCTTACCGCTTCCACCACTTGCAGCATCGTTTGCTCAAGCGGCCCTTCATGTTTGCATCCTGCAGCACGAACATGTCCGCCACCACTGAACGATTGGGCAATCGCTGCTACGTCGACGGCACCCGCTGAACGCAAGCTCACTTTCACCTGACCATCCTTAAGTTCCTTGAACAGTATGCCAACTTCAACGCCATCCACATTGCGTGCGTAGTTAACTAAGCCTTCCAAGTCTTCAGGTGCCGCGCCGGTATTAGCGAGGTCGTTCGCTTCTATGTATAGCCAGCCAATACGGTTATCTTCGGAAAACACTAATCTGCTAAGGCCTAACTGCAGCAGCTTGAGCTGCGGCATTGTCATCCGTTCGAGCAAATAATCCGCGATCCAATGTCCGTTCACACCTAGTTGAAGCAGCTGGGAAGCTGTCTCCATCACATGTGGTGTCGTATTCGAGTAGCGGAAGCCGCCTGTATCCGTCAACAAGCCTGTATAAATCGCTGCAGCACACGACTCATCTGGCGTAATGCCTGCATGGCTTAATAAATCGAACAAAATCTCAACGGTTGCTGCCGCCTCCGGATGAATAACATTATGAGCGCCGAATGCATCATTCGTTGGATGATGGTCAATATTAAGAAGCTGATAGTCCTCAGAAAAACAAGACGCCACTTCGCCGATCCGCCGAAAATCGGCACAATCGACAGCAATGACGCGGTTGAACGTACGATTCGGCTGTGACTTGCTGTAGTTTATAATCGTATCGCTAAGAGATAAGAAATGAAGTCGCGAAGGCACTTCACCTTCATTAATTAATGTAAACCTTTTGCCAAGCTTATGAAGCAGCCATCCAACGACAACAGTCGAGCTGATTGCATCACCGTCAGGCTGCACATGAGAGACGACCAGAAAGTCGTCTCCCTCATGCATAAACGTTAATGCTTGCTCAAGCAGAGCTGAATAGCCCTCTGAACTTAACATCGCCTGATAGGTCATACTTGCCGCTCTCCACGATTAATTTGTTCGAGCAGCGACTCGATGCGGCTGCCATACTCGATACTGGCATCAAACTTGAAGATGAGCTCTGGCGTATGGCGCAGACGCATCCGCTTGCCAAGCTCCGAACGGATGAAGCCTGTGCCGCGGGCAATTGCCTTTAGCGACTCTTCCTTCTGTTCTTCGCTGCCCAGCACGCTGAGATATACTTTGGCTTGGGACAAATCATTCGTCACTTCAACGCCAGTGACCGTAATGAATCCGATGCGCGGATCCTTTAATTCCGATTGAATAATTTGGCTCAGCTCTTTTTTAATCTGTTCGCTGACCCGGCCAACTCGGACTTTTGCCATTAAGCGATCACCTCTCTACCTTTTCCATCACGAAGGCTTCGATGATGTCCCCTTCAAGAATGTCGTTGAACTTCTCAAGCGAGATACCGCACTCGTACCCTTGCGCGACTTCCTTGACATCGTCCTTGAAGCGTTTGAGCGATTCAATTTTGCCAGTGAAGATGACTTTGCCTCCGCGTGAAACACGTGCTTCCGCATTACGCTGCATTTTGCCATCAATGACCATGCTGCCGGCGATCGTGCCGACTTTGGTCACTTTAATTAGCATGCGCACTTCTGCATGGCCTATAACGACTTCCTTGAACACAGGATCCAACATGCCCTTCATCGCATGCTCAATCTCGTCAATAACGTTATAAATAATGTTATGCAGACGAACATCGACCTTCTCATGCTCAGCTTGTGCAGCTGCCTGTGCCTCTGGACGAACGTTGAAGCCGATAACGATCGCATTCGAAGCCGAAGCAAGGTTAATATCGGATTCCGTAATTGCGCCTGCACCGCTGTGAATGACACGAACACGTACACCTTCGATATCGATCTTCGCCAGTGCGCCTTTGAGCGCCTCGACAGAGCCCTGAACGTCGCCTTTGATGATCACATTGAGGTCTTTGATCTCGCCGTCTTTAATGTGTTGGAACAAATCATCAAGCGTTACACGAGTCGTCGTCGTAAGCTCCGACTGACGAGCCTTCGTCATACGCGTTTCTGCAATTTGACGGGCTTTGCGCTCATCCTCGAACGCGAGGAACGGATCGCCTGCGAGTGGCACTTCCGTGAGACCGGTAATTTCGACTGGCGTAGAAGGTCCGACTTCTTTCAGACGACGGCCTTTATCGTTCACCATTGCGCGAACACGGCCGAAGCTGTTGCCAGCAATGAAGGCATCGCCGACTTTGAGCGTGCCGTGTTGTACGAGAATACGCGCAACAGGGCCTTTGCCTTTGTCGAGCTCTGCTTCAAGAACGGTACCGCGAGCACGTTTGTTCGGATTCGCTTTGTAGTCGTTCACTTCAGCAACGAGAAGAATCATCTCGAGCAGACCTTCGAGGTTGATACGTTGTTTAGCGGACAGGTTGACGAAGATCGTATCGCCGCCCCACTCCTCTGGTACTAGGCCGTACTCGGTCAGTTCTTGTTTAATTTTATCCGGATTTGCTTCCGGTTTATCGATTTTGTTAACCGCAACGATGATCGGTACACCTGCTGCCTTCGCGTGGTTGACTGCTTCAACCGTCTGTGGCATGACGCCGTCGTCTGCTGCGACAACGATAATCGTAATATCCGTTACTTGAGCACCGCGGGCGCGCATGAGCGTGAACGCTTCGTGGCCTGGCGTATCAAGGAACGTAATTTTTTTACCGTGTACTTCAACTTGGTATGCACCGATATGCTGCGTAATACCGCCCGCTTCTCCGCCGGTTACGTTCGTATGGCGAATCGCGTCAAGCAGTGTTGTTTTACCATGGTCAACGTGGCCCATGATCGTAACAACAGGTGGGCGTGTTTCCAGATCTGCCTCGTCATCAACCTCTTCGACCGTTTCGAATTGGTCTTCTTCAACGCGGATCTTCACTTCAACTTCCTCAACACCCATCTCTGTTGCGATGAGTTGGATCGTATCCAAGTCAACCTCTTGGTTGATCGTAGCCATAACGCCCATGAAGATCAGCTTCTTGATAACCTCGGAAGCATCCTTATGGAGCAGTTTCGCAAGCTCGCCAACCGTCATCGAGCCACGTACAATAATTTTCTTCGGCGTGTTGTCGATTTTCTCACGTGGAGGCTGGTTGTTGCTCGCACCACGGTTGTTTTTGCCGCCTTTGCCGCCGCGGCCCGAACGGAATCCACCTTTGTTGTCATCGTCGAAGCGTCTGCCGCCATTATTGTTATTGTTGTGATTCTTTTGATTTCCTTTTCTCGAAGCCCAGTTATTGGAAGCACCACTCTCGGAACGCGAGCTTTGAGCTGCGCCGCCAGTTGAACCACCGCGTGCGCCGCCGCCAGGAGCACCGCCGCCAAATGCTGGACGGCTGCCTCCGCCGCCTTGACCTGCTGGTCTGCCTGGACCACCTTGACCGCCACGGAATCCACCGCCGCCGCCTTGACCTGCCGGTCTTCCTTGGCCGCCTTGGCCTCCTTGACCGCCGCGATATCCACCGCCTTGGCCTCCTTGACCACCTTGGCCTCCTTGACCGCGATATCCGCCGCCCTGTCCGCCTTGGCCTCCTTGACCGCCTCCTTGGCCGCGATATCCGCCGCCTTGACCGCCTTGACCACCCTGGCCTCCTTGACCGCGATATCCGCCGCCCTGTCCGCCTTGACCGCCTTGGCCGCCTCCTTGACCGCGATATCCGCCGCCCTGTCCGCCTTGGCCTCCTTGACCGCCGCCTTGACCGCGATATCCGCCGCCCTGTCCGCCTTGGCCTCCTTGGCCGCCTCCTTGACCGCGATATCCACCGCCTTGACCGCCTTGGCCGCCGCCTTGACCACGGTATCCGCCGCCTTGACCTGGTCCACGATTACCGCCTTGACCACCTTGACCGCGATATCCGCCGCCTTGGCCTTGTCCGCGATTGCCGCCTTGTGCACTATTCGTATTCGATTGACTTGGAGCTTGCTGTTCAGTACTGCGCTGCTCCTGCTGTTCGCCTGCTTGGTTGGTTGTGTTCGTTGTCGTTTTAATAGAATTCATAGTCCCCTGTCTATCCTGTGAATGAATTTTGTTCGGATCCGAATGCGTCTGTGCTCCGCCTTGCTCAGAAGCAGACGCCTGTTTTCGGTTATCCTGTTGTTTCGGAGTTGCCGCTGCCGATACAGTAGCCGTCTCAGAGGCGCGTTTAACAGCGGCATTTTGTTTAATATCGCGAAAGAATCCTTCAACCTTGGAGACCATATTGTTCTCCATGACACTCATATGATTATTCACTGGCAAATCAAGTCGCTTCAAGATCGTGATGATTTCTTTACTGCTCATGTTGAGCGATTTGGCATATTCGTATACGCGAAGCTTATCCTTATTGTTATCTTTGCTGTCCGGTTGTTTAGTCAATATTGTCCACCTCCGAATATGAGCTTAACTGACCAATGATCATCCGGGCGAACCCTGCATCGGTGACCGCCACCAGCACGCGGGCTTCCTTCCCGATCGCCATGCCCAGTTCCACTCGATCGAACGCTTCGGCTAGTTTGACATTATAATAGCCGCACTTGTCACGATACTTCTTCTTCGTGTTGTCCGAAGCATCCCCCGCAACGATGACTAGATGTGCTTTGCCTTGCCTTATCGACTTCAGAACCGTATCGTCGCCAGTAACGAGCTTACCGGCCCTCATTGCCATCCCAAGATACGAGAGCGCTTTACTCATCGTCTCCTGCACGTTCCTTATTGGCAATGAATTCATCCTCTACCGCTATGAAATCCTGCTCCAGTTGGTCGTAGATGACCGGCTCCACTTGCGCTTTCAATGCCCGATCGAAGGCTCTGCTCTTCTTGGCCAGCCTGAAACAATCGACTTGTCCGCACAAGTAGGCGCCTCTGCCCGCCTTTTTCCCTGTCAGATCGATCAAGACATCACTTTCAGGTGTTCGTACAACCCGAATAAGCTCCTTCTTAGGCATCATTCGTTGACAAGCAATACATTTGCGCAGCGGCACTTTTCTCGGTTTCACCGTGCTCCCTCCTCTCTGAAGCAAGCTCTATCGTGTTGACCGATTAGTCGATCGATACCGAATCCTGATGCATCGTATCGCTCTCCGGCGATCTTGGACGACCGAATTCCTGCTCTGCTTGCGTCTCGCTCTTGATATCGATCTTCCAGCCTGTCAGCTTCGCTGCGAGGCGAGCGTTCTGGCCTTTAATACCGATGGCTAACGAAAGTTGATAGTCAGGCACGATGACACGCGCCATTTTCTCTTGTTCGAACACGATAACTTCCAATACTTTGGACGGGCTAAGCGCATTCGCAACGTACTCATCGATATTCTCCGACCAACGAACGATATCGATTTTCTCGCCTTTCAGCTCGTTGACGATCGTCTGTACTCGCAGGCCTTTAGGTCCTACGCAGGAACCGACCGGATCAACCTCCGAATTGCGGGAGTGAACCGCAATCTTGGAACGGAAGCCCGCTTCGCGTGCAACGGAACGAATCTCAACGACGCCGTCATAAATCTCAGGCACCTCAAGCTCGAACAGGCGCTTAAGCAATCCTGGATGTGTGCGGGACATAATAATTTGAGGTCCCTTCGTCGTGTTCTCAACCTTTGTGATATACGACTTCACACGGTCGCCGTGCTTGAATTTGTCCGTTGGCATCAATTCCGTCAGCGGAAGCACCGCTTCTACTTTGCCAAGATCGACAAACAGATTGCGCGTATCTTGACGTTGAACGATACCGTTCACGATATCTTCTTCCTTGTCGATGAACGCGTTATAAATAAGACCGCGCTCAGCTTCGCGGATACGCTGCGTTACGACCTGCTTAGCGGTCTGCGCTGCAATCCGACCAAAATCGCGCGGCGTTACTTCGATATCTGCAATATCATCGATGGTGTAATGCGGATTAATCTCGCGTGCTGCGTCAACTGAAATCTCCATGCGAGGATCGAGAACCTCGTCAACAACCGTCTTACGTGCGTAAACTTTAATAACGCCTGTTGTCCGGTTAATGTCAACGCGTACATTTTGTGCAGTGTTGAAATTACGCTTATAACTGGAAATGAGCGCAGCTTCGATGGCATCGATCAGGATATCTTTACTGATCCCTTTCTCCCGTTCGATCTCGCCTAAAGCTTCAATAAACTCCATGCTCATTGGAATGAGCTCCCCCTTTCATACGATGACAGACGCGCTAAAATACGATAGCCAAGCGGGCCGAAGCAACCTTGGCATACGGAATTTCAACATTGCTCTGATTAACACGCATCTTCACGAGCTCGCCGTCGAACGACTGCAGCAGTCCTTCGAATTCCTTGTGCCCTTTAATTGGCTCGTACGTCGTTACATAAATATGCTTACCAACTGCTTTGTGCACGTCTTCCGGTTTCTTAAGAGGACGCTCAGCACCAGGCGAAGAAACCTCCAGGAAATAGGCTTCCGTTATCGGATCCTTCTCGTCGAGACGATCGCTCAAGTATTCGCTTACGCGACCGCACTCATCGATGTCGATGCCGCCCTCCTTATCGACAAATACGCGCAGGAAGTAGTTGCTGCCTTCCTTTACATATTCAACGTCAACAAGCTCAAATCCGTTCTCGTCGATGAATGGCTTTACCATGTCTTCGACGATTTGTTTAATTTTCGAATTGCTCAAATGATACGAACCTCCCGAATGTGACAATGGAAAAACGGCGAGACAAAACGTAAAGAGTGGGTTTCCCCACTCTTTGTCAGTCAGCCTATCCACATCTTTACCAGAAAAATTATAACATAACCATGTGACAGGTGACAACCGCCTTGTTCAAGTCATAGTACGCTCATTCCAGACAAATGAACCGATTAGAAGAGCGATAGCTGGTTCGATTCCGGCAGACCACGGAAGCAGCCCATGCTTGTAAGCACCTCGACAATTGTCTTCGTTGCCTTCGATTTCATCTGGAAGTCTTCGATCGACAGGTACTCGCCTTCATCTCGTGAAGCGACGATGTTCTTCGCCGCGTTCTCCCCGATGCCCGCAATAGCAGAAAACGGCGGAATAAGCGAATTGCCGTCGACGATAAAGTTCGTTGCATCCGAACGATACAGATCTATCGGCTTAAACGAGAACCCGCGCGAGGTCATCTCCAGCGCCATCTCGAGCTGCGATACGCTGTTCTTCTCTTTTGGCGTTGCATTGAAGCCTTTGTTCTCAATCTCTTCAAGCCTGCGGAAGATGGCATCATAGCCTTGGCATAACAGATCGAGGTCGAAATCCTCTGATATACGAACCGAGAAGTAGGTCGCATAGAATTGGATCGGATAATAGAGCTTGAAGTAAGCGGTGCGAACAGCCGAGATAACGTATGCCGCGGCATGCGCTTTCGGGAACATGTACTCGATCTTCAGGCAGGAGTCAATGTACCACTGCGGCACTTTGCAGTTCTTCATTTCTTCAATCCATTCCGGTGTCAAACCTCTGCCCTTACGCACACTCTCTGTTATCTTAAACGCTAGCGCAGCATCCATGCCCGCTTTGTAGATCAGGAACAACATAATCTCGTCGCGGCAGCCGATAACGGTTTTGATCGTACAAGTATTGTTCTTAATCAGCTCTTGTGCGTTACCGAGCCATACGCCTGTTCCGTGCGATAGACCGGAAATCTGCAGCAAGTCCGCAAATGTTGACGGCTTCGTCTCTTCAAGCATCTGGCGAACGAACTTCGTCCCCATCTCAGGAACCCCGTATGTCGCAACTGCCGATCGAATCTGCTGAGGCATAACCCCAAGCGCTTCAGTGGAGTTGAAGATACTCATAACCTTCGGATCGTTCATCGGAATCGACGTCGGGTCTACACCTGTCAAGTCCTGCAGCATCCGCATCATGGTTGGATCATCGTGTCCGAGTATATCGAGTTTCAGCAGATTTTCTTCGAAAGCATGATAGTCAAAATGGGTTGTCTTCCACTCTGCATTCACATCGTCGGCCGGGTACTGGACCGGCGTTACATCCTCAACCTCGATATAATCCGGCACAACAACGATACCGCCAGGGTGCTGGCCCGTGCTTCGCTTCACGCCTGTACAGCCTGAAGCCAATCGGTTCAGCTCAGCTCCACGCCATTTCTTGCCCTGCTCTTCTTCATATTTCTTGGCGAAGCCGTAGGCCGTCTTCTCAGCAACCGTACCAATTGTACCTGCCCGGAATACGCATTTCTCACCGAACATGACCTTCGTATAGTTATGCGCAACCGGCTGATAAACGCCCGAGAAGTTCAAGTCAATATCCGGAACCTTATCGCCTTTGAACCCGAGGAATGTCTCAAACGGAATATCTTGTCCTTCACCTTTCATCGGCGAGCCGCATTTCGGACACGCTTTATTCGGCAAGTCGAATCCGCTTCGAATGCTTCCGTCTAGGAACCATTCACTATGTTTGCATGTTGAAGATGGGCAGAGATAGTGCGGCGGCAGCGGATTGACCTCCGAGATGCCGAGAAACGTAGCGACAATCGAAGAGCCTACGGATCCCCGCGAGCCAACGAGATAGCCATCTTCATTCGACTTCTTAACTAGACGGGCCGAGATCAAATAGTTGGCCGAGAAGCCGTAGCCGATAATCGGTACAAGCTCTTTCTCAAGCCGCTGGATAATAACCTCAGGCAGTTCCTCTCCGTACAAGGCCTTTGCTGTGTTGTAACAAGTCGTGCGAATTTCTTCTTCGGCGCCTTCGATTATCGGCGTGAACAGCTTGCTCGGGAACATGTCGAATTTCTCGAACCGATCCGCCAGCTCGTTCGTGTTGCGCACGACAACCTCATAAGCCTTCTCTTCGCCAAGGAAAGAAAATTCACGCAGCATCTCGTCAGTTGTTCGAAAATGAGCATCCGGCTTTCGCATCCCCTTCAGAGGACTGAAGCCCGTGATGCCATGAATCGTGATGTCGCGGAACACTTTATCGCGCGGATTCAAGTAGTGAACGTTGCCCGTTGCGATAACGGGCTTGTTCAGCTTCTCGCCAATGCGGACGACACGACGGAGCGCCTCCTCGATCTCCGCTCGGCTGCCGACAAGACCCTTCTCAACAAGGTGCATGTAGAAGTCAACGGGTTGAATCTCCAGCACATCATAGAATTGTGCGACATCCTCTGCCTCTTCCTCTGTCTTGTTAAGAACGGTTTCGAAGAACTCACCTTTCTCACAGCCAGAGATGACAAGCAGGCCTTCGCGAAGCTCTGTCAGCTTGCTCTTCGGCATGATGGCCACTTTCTTAAAATATTCCGTATGCGAAATGGAAATCAGCTTAAACAGATTCTTCTTGCCGGTACCGTTAAGAGCGTAAACTCCGCAATGGAAAGGACGCTGGTTCGACAGATCGAGGCCGACATAATCATTAAGCTGATGCAGGCCCGTAATATTGCGTTCAGTGCAATCCTTAAGCAGTCCGAACAAGACGCCTCCGAGAGCGATCGAGTCATCGATTGCGCGGTGGTGGTTCTCAAGACTGATTTTGTACTTATCCGCCAAGGTATTCAGCCTGTGATTCTTCATCGTTGGATGGATGAAACGTGCAAGCTCCAAAGTATCGAGAACGGGATTCATCACCTCAGGAAGCCCGATCGCCTTGCAGTTCGCCTGAATAAAACCGATATCGAAACGCGCATTGTGCGCGACTAGCACCGTATCGCCGATGAACTCGATGAACTCGCGCAGCTTAGGCTCAAGCTCAGGTGCATCCGCAACCATTTCATCATTAATGTTCGTCAACTGCTGGATATGGTAAGGGATTTTCTCATGCGGATTGATGAATGTCGAGAAACGGTCTACTTCTTGGCCATTGCGCATCCGTACCCCGGCAAGCTCGATGATCTTGCAATTGATAATGGATAGACCCGTCGTCTCGATATCGAATACGATATATTCGCTATCAAGAAGAGACTGCTCGCGTGGATTAATAACCATAGGCACCGCGTCGTTAACCACATTCGCTTCAACGCCATATAGAACGTTAATGCCATGCTTCTTGGCAGCCTTGGCCGCCTCGGGATAGCAGTGTACGTTGCTGTGGTCCGTAATCGCAATCGCTTTATGCCCCCACTTAGCTGCTGTCTTCACATATTCGCTGATCGAGGTAACAGCATCCATTGTGCTCATTGCCGAATGGAGATGGAATTCGACCCGCTTCTCCTTCGCTTCGTCCTTACGGTCAGCTGGCGCTTTCACCTCATGCAGATCGTTCGGCATCATGACCAGCTCTGGCTCCATCATGAAGCGGTCATACTCCACGCGGCCGCGTGCTTTGATCCATTTGCCGTTCGACAGCTGGCTAAGAATCTTGACGTCTTCCTTCGTCTTCGCAAACATCTTCATCGCAATCGAGTCCGAGAAGTCCGTAACGTTGAAGGTGAACAGCGTGCTGCCGTTGCGCAGCTCCTTCACTTCAAGACCGAACACTGTACCTTGTACAGCAATCTTCTTCTCTTCTTCGCGAATGTTCATAATTGGAACAGCTTCCTCGCGAATGTCATAGCCGATCGCAAGCGGCTGCTCGCCGTCATCTGCCGCATCGTCAAATGATTCCTCAGGAGCGCTCACCATTAATTGTTGAAGTGCTTCCCGCTCCTCTTGCTCGACCTTCCGAGCTAATTGCTCAAAGGCCTCTTGCCGGCTTTCTTGCCTTTGTGCGGCTGTCAGCTTGACGCGTACCGATCGAGCAAACCGTTCCTCATAAAATCGTGATACCGCTTCGTCGATCCCTTTCTTCTTCGCAAGCTCAAGACCGGTCTGATCAAGCATCAGTATGCTCAGCACATCATCGCTCGCTTCGATTCCTGCTCTCGCCAGCCAGCCGTTTACCGATACCATTTCGCGCTGGGCATATTCAACGAATAATGACCAATATTCCTGCGAGATAACGGAGGTTGGAATGGCATGATCATAGTGCATAACAATTGAAATGGCTGCGATATGTGAAAGACGATCCGCAATCGTTCGTGTGAACAGCGAGAACGTCGATGATGGAACAAGAGAAGGCTTATGAATATGAAGCGTCCATTCTCGATTGGTTTCGCTAACGACAACCCGCTCGATATGTCCGTCTTGAAAATGAGCATGTATGATATCTTCCGGCAGCTGCGCCTGACGCATGAGCAGCTCGAACCGCTGACGCTTATTCGTGTCCATAGCTTTTATCCTTTCCTAAAAGGAAAATGGGGTGGTCCCCATGCCCCCTTTGTTGTTAGGGAGGGGGCTTCCCCTTGTAACCCTTGCTCCACTCCCTCCCAAACCCAAACCCTCCCTCTCCGAAGAAGGAGGGCTCCAAAGGGCTAAGCTTATGCTCCCGATGTGGTTTCCTTAAGGAAACCTTTACCTCTGGACACCTGGAAGACGCGTCCTAGCTGCGTGGGTGCTGGGGATCGCTTTCGTCCCTGTTCGGGACACGCTTAACGTCTGCTGTATCTAGATACGGGAGATGTGTGGTGTGAGGAAGTCGATGCTCGACCCCGCTTGCGTGCGGTTAAGCCGCTTGTCGTTCCTGCGGGACACGCTTTTGGTCGATGCTCGATCGGAAAACGGGGCATCGCCCCTTAAGACCGTTCTGACGTGGCTAATAAAAATCTAATTTATGTTCGGTCACGATTTTACACATTGAAAGCCTCTCCCGTGCAAAATTTCAACGACGGTGTCGAACTTTGTGATGATCGTTTTATATTATACCTGAAACGGAGCAGGTGTGGGGGCTTGGTCGAAATGAAAATATAATCTGAAAATTAACAGCCGCCCTGTCTCCTTCGTTGGAAACGGACGGCGTGTGAATTAATCCGGCAATTGAAGCGCTTGTAAATAGCTGTTGTGCCCATAAACGTTATTATAGTAGAGCCAGTTGGCAGCGATGTTGAGCTCACCAGGAGAGTCAAAAACAACAGGGTCGTAAATCTCCTTCCACTCCCCCAGCAACCGATAAGTTGGTGTAGTCGGTACAATATCTTCCCGCGCGGGATCCTGAAGACTGATTCGTGCGATCACTTCGTATCGCGTGGAATCACGCCTCACGTAGTAAATCCAATCATCTGCAACGTTCATGGAGTGAACATTAACCGGAAACGTATGCAGCACGACTGAATTCTCGCCATCCAGCCCTATACGATGAATGCGGCAGATGCATCCGCCTTCTACCTGCTCTCTTGTTCGGGTCAAATAATAAATAAAATCGTGATATTGCTGCACGGCGTACAAATCTTCAATCCCCTGCACGACAACCTTGTCCTTGCCAGATTCCAAATCCACCTGATGGATCGAATAATGTTCATTACTGCTGTCGAATGCAGCATATAATAGCCCTTCATCCGTGATCTGAGGCGATACAATGACACCGTTGTTCAGTATCGTCTCCTTACTCTTCCCTTGAACATCCATAACCTGCAGCTGGCCATTTACATAATAAAGCTTATCCTTCCACACTTGCATCCATTGCATATACTTTCCACTGTCACCTTGATAAACGACTGATTTGCTTCGTGTCGTTAAATTCAGCCGATAGATCGATTCATCCCTTGTATAAAATAGTTCATTCCCTCGTACATTCATGTTCTCCGCATATTCATCCGACAACGGAATCAAATGACTGCCATCGGTATCGTTCATATAAATTCCGCCATTGAGATCCGAGAATACAATCCGATCTCCGTAAGTAATCGTATAGCTGTTATTATTGTGATTGCCATTCTCTCTGGTTTGTACCTTGCCCACGGCCAGTTCCTCTATCTGCGCTGCTGTTGTTTTCTTTGACTCCACTATTGTTGCTTTATCTTGATTCATTTCATCACTGCATCCGGCCAAAAATACAGCACCTGCCACTCCCCATCCTATCCAGCGCCCCCATCTCATTACACATTACTTCCCACCTTCCAAACCACATATTACCAATAACTTATCACGAATGGATTCTCCCTTAAATCCCTCTACTATAAAGATTTATTCAAATGTCGCTCCATTCCGCACAAAAAAAACACCCCTTATAGCATCATTGGTCTAAACAACTAGTGTCTATCCAATTTCACTATAAGAGGTGTTCCTCACATGACCATACCGGGGTTAGAAATTAGTATGCGCGTGCAAAAGCAACCGTGTGTTGTGCCTTCTCGCCGCAGACGAGGCAGGTCGACTTGTGTGACGTGGGCTCGAACGGAATGTTGCGGCTCGTAGCACCGGTCTCTTCTTTGACCGTCTTCTCGCATGCTGCGGAACCACACCAGCCTGCTTCGACGAAGCCGCGCTTCTCTTCGAGGAATGCCTTCATCTCGTCGAGCGTATCAAGCGAACGGAAGTTGTCCTCGCGGAACTGCTTCGCGCGCTCGAACATGTCGTTATGGATTTCCTCAAGCATCCGTTCCACTTCTTCTACGAGATTCGCTTGCTGCACAATGCGTTTCTCGCCAGAAATCCGGCTGACGAGAACAGCTTGTCCATTCTCGCAGTCGCGAGGACCGATCTCAATGCGGAGCGGAACGCCACGCATTTCGTACTCGTTGAACTTCCAGCCTGGGCTTACGTCAGAACGGTCATCCACACGAACGCGTACGCCCGCTTGTTTGAGCTGTGCAAATAGCTCATCTACACGAGGCATAACGACATCACGTGTCTTCGGCGGTCCGATTGGGATCATGATTGCCTGCGTAGGTGCAACCTTCGGAGGCAGTGCAAGACCACGATCATCGCCGTGAACCATGATCAATGCGCCGATCAGACGTGTGCTGACGCCCCACGACGTTGTATGTGTAAATTGCAGTTGGTTCTCACGATCAAGGAACTTAATATCGAACGCAACGGCGAAGTTCGTACCGAGATAATGGGATGTACCTGCTTGTACCGCACGGCCGTCTTTCATCATCGCTTCGATGGAGTACGTATCCACAGCGCCTGCGAATTTCTCGGAAGGCGTCTTCTGGCCCATGATAACCGGAATCGCGAGGAAATCCTGCACGAAGTCGCGGTATACATGAAGCATGCGCATCGTTTCTTCGCGTGCTTCCTGCTCCGTCTCGTGAGCCGTATGGCCTTCCTGCCAGAGGAACTCGCTCGTCCGCAAGAACGGCAGCGTACGCTTCTCCCAACGGACAACGTTTGCCCATTGGTTAATGAGTACCGGCAAATCGCGATACGATTGAATCCACTTGGCATACATATGGCCGAACATCGTCTCAGACGTCGGGCGGACTGCCAGACGCTCTTCGAGCTTCTCGCCTGCTGCTTCCGTTACCCATGGCAGCTCTGGATTAAAGCCCTCTACATGCTCCTTCTCTTTCTGGAAGAAGCTTTCTGGAATAAACAGTGGGAAATAGGCGTTGCGGTGACCTGTTTCTTTGAAACGACGGTCGAGATCACGTTGAATATTCTCCCACAGCTCATAGCCTTCGGGACGAAATACGATGCATCCGCGGACTGGTGAATAATCCATCAGCTCCGCTTTCTTGATCACATCAATATACCAACGAGAAAAATCTTCGCTCTGAGGCGTAATTTCGGTTACAAAACTTTTCTCCTTCGCCATAAACGCTCTTAGTGCTCCCCTCTAAACAATCGCAAAATATCATTATAAGTGACAACCAGCATAAGCAGCATAATCATCGCAAAACCAATAAAGTGAACCAGACTCTCACGGTTCGGATCGAGCGGTCTGCCGCGAACAGCCTCCAAGCCAAGGAAGATGAGACGGCTTCCGTCCAATGCCGGTATTGGCAGCAGGTTGAAAATACCCAAATACAGACTAAGCAGCGCTGCCCAGCTGGTCAGCTTCGTGATGCCTTGTGCAGCAATCTGGCCTGTTACTTCTGCCGTCCGTACTGGACCGCCAAGATCATCCAGCTTGAACTCGCCGAAGATCAGCTTCTTGAAGCCTTCGAAAATCGCAACGGTCATCGACTTCATATACTGACCGGAGTATTTAATCGTCTCTCCAAGCGTTGCTGATCGGGTCGGATAAGCAAACCCAACGCCGACTTTGCCGACCTTCGCTTCTTCATCCAAAACAGGTGTAATCGTTACTTTGCGCAGCTCACCATTACGAACAATTTCCCAAGTGGTTGCTTTGCCTGGCGACCCTGCAATCAGATCAATAACTTTGCTCTCTTGCCCAACTTCAACCTTCATCCCATTAACGGAACGAATTTCGTCCCCTACCTTCAGATCCGCATCCGCTGCAGGCCGTCCTGCCACAATCTCTCCGACAAGCACCTTGTCTGGATTGTCCACAGTTACACCCGATAACTGAATGTATATGCCAATTAGAACGAAAGCAAGCACGAAGTTCATGAACGGTCCGGCAAAAATAGCAAGTGCGCGCTGTCCAATCGTCTTGCTGCCGAATTGACGGTCGATTGGAGCAATTTGCGTCTCCTTGCCTTTTGAAATGAGTAATGCCTGCGGATGAATGCGATACGTCTCCGATACCCCGTCTACATCCAGCGTAACGCTCAACCGGCGTTCCATATCGATCGCTTGTACTTCGCCGCGGACGACTTGACTCCGCTCATCAAGACGGTCTAAATAAATCCGAGTGACATTATCGCCGCTCAACCGAACAGCAATCGTCTGCCCTTCCTCAACATCGACGATTTCTGGATCTTCGCCCGCCATTCGAACGAAGCCGCCTGCAGGAATAAGACGAAGCGTATATCTCGTTTCACCACGTTTGAACGATAACAGCTTCGGTCCGAACCCGATTGCGAATTCACGAACAAGAATGCCGGCTCGCTTAGCAAAATAATAGTGACCCCACTCGTGGATCGTCACGATGACGAAAAAAACGAGAACGGTCAAAAAGACGATCTGTATCATATGCATGGCTAGGAGCCTCCTATTCCTGATCCAACATACTCCAGCAGCACCCGGGTTGGCTTGTTCTTAATTTATCATTATTCTCCTATCCGATACAAGAGAACCGCCATGCTAGGCTCTACTCGACTTCAGACTGCTGTCTCGCCCACTGGTCCGTCTCTGCGATTGTCTGCTCGTCTGGATTAGATATAGTCTGATGCTTCTCGAGCACCGACTCTACGACCCGTTCAATATCAAGAAACCCGATTTCGCCACGCAGGAACCGCGCTACCGCAACTTCGTTGGCAGCATTAAACACAGTTGTCGCCGTACCTGCCGCCCGACCTGCCGCATAAGCCAGCTTCATCATCGGGTAACGTTCTTCATCCATCTCGCGGAAGTTCAATGTACCCTGTTTGACCAAATCCAGTCGACCGGTTGGTGTCGGACGACGTTCAGGATACGTGAGCGCGTATTGAATCGGTACACGCATATCTGGCAGACCCAGCTGTGCCATCACGCTGTGATCTTCAAATTCCACGTAGGAGTGGATGATGCTCTCAGGATGAATGACAACGCCGATGTCATCATAGTCAATGTCATAAAGCCAACGAGCTTCAATCACTTCAAGCCCTTTGTTCGCCATCGTCGCCGAATCGATTGTGATCTTTGCGCCCATCGACCAGTTCGGATGCTTAAGTGCCTGTTCGACCGTTACATGGGCAAGCTCATCGCGTGTACGATCACGGAATGAACCGCCAGAAGCCGTCAACGTAATCCGTTTAATCGAGCTGCGGCTTTCGCCGTTCAAACATTGAAAAATAGCGGAATGCTCGCTATCAATCGGCAATACAGGAACACCGCGATCTTGCGCTAACGACATAACGAGATGTCCTGCGGTCACAAGTGTTTCCTTATTTGCAAGACCAACCGCCTTCCCAGCACGAATGGCTGCGAGTGTAGCTCCTAGTCCGCGACTGCCCACTATAGCCGTCACAACCATGTCAGCCTGTCCAGCGGCGGCAATTTCAATCAAACCTTGTTCGCCATAATAAATCTTCGTACTTGCAGGAAGATGAAGCTTTACTTCATCGGCCGCTTCTTTCGATGCGACACATACTTGTTTCGGTTGAAACAGCTTCGCTTGTTGCAGTAACAATTCAATATTGTTACCGACGGCGAGGCCTTCGATTTCGTACTGTTCCCGGTCATTGGCAATAACGTCCAGCGTCTGCGTTCCAATGGAGCCGGTAGAGCCGAGTACGGTTACCCTCTTCGTCATGTCGTAAACCCTCCTGACGCCCATGTGCCGAGTATCGGCTTACTGCTGTATGCGGTTAGGTTATGTAATAAACCTCTAACAGGGCTATACTCAGATGAAAGACCGCATCATGCTGGCAGATTATACGGTGAATAGCCCCATAATGACGAGCAGCGGAAACACGATAATCCAACTGTCGCAACGGTCAAGCACACCGCCATGGCCTGGCAGCAGCGCTCCAGAATCTTTAATCCCGCGAATACGTTTATAAGCAGACTGAATCAGATCGCCAATCTGACCTGCGATTGCACATACAGCTGCAATACCGAGCGCCTCACCAATGCCAATCCAATCCGATGCGCAGAGCGCAAACACAAGACCAACTGCAAGCGCCAATACGACGCCCCCAATAGCCCCTTCTACCGTCTTATTCGGACTGATCGAAGGCCAGAGCTTCGTCTTCCCAATAGCTCGTCCTACGAAATAAGCGCCAGCATCGGATGCCCAAATGCATCCGAACGCTAAGCAGGAATAATAAAGTCCGTGAGGTTCAATGGAACGGACTGTCAGCATAGCATCGAAGCCATAGCCTACATAGAACGCGCCGAGCAGCAGCAAGGAGGCGCCGTCGAGCGTCCATTTATTTTTGGACAGAACTGTAATTGCTAGCTGCGCGAACATCAACACCCAGAGCACGGTTGTTACGGATGGCTGCTTCGTTCCGAATAATTCCCACGGAAGAACGAGAAGTAAAACACCAATAAAACCGAGAAGCGATGAGGGATGAAACCAATCAACGCCGTTCATCTTGACATATTCATGGAATCCAATAACAGCCAGCAGGACGATCAAGAATGCATATACCCAATTCCCAGCTGCGATTGCGCAGGCAAAAACAGCTCCGGCGAGTACCCCGGTCACGATACGTTGTTTCAACTTGTTCACTCCATTATTCCGTTACAAGCCGCCGTACCTGCGTGCGCGTCGTTGATATTCCGCTATCGCCTCGTGAAAATGGCTCTCCGAGAAGTCAGGCCAGTAGACGTCTGTAAACCACATTTCGCTATATGCCAACTGCCACAGCATGAAGTTGCTCAATCGAAGCTCACCGCTCGTTCGGATGAGCAGATCCGGATCAGGAATCCCACTAGTAAACAAATGATCGCTAAAGGTCGATTCATCAATTTGCTCGGGGGACAGCTCACCGTCTCGAACCGCTTCTGCAATGAGCCTAACAGCATCTGTCATTTCTTTGCGACTGCCATAATTAAGTGCAAAATTAAGGACGAGTCCTGTATTCCCAGTTGTTCTTCTGATTGCTTCTTCAAGAGCATCAATCGTATGATTCGGCAGCGCTTCTCGGTGCCCCATCATGCGAACCTGCACATTGTTAGCGATCAGTTCCTCCAGCTCAATAGCTAGAAATTCTTGCGGAAGCCTCATCAGGAAGTCAACCTCAGCCTTGGGACGCTTCCAGTTCTCAGTCGAAAACGCGTATAACGTTAAGTATTTCACGCCCAGTCGATCCGCTGCCATCGTAATTTGCTTCACTGCCTTCATGCCGGTATGGTGACCAGCAATGCGAGGCAGCCCACGGCTTTTAGCCCAACGACCGTTGCCGTCCATGATTATAGCAACATGTTGCGGCACATTCTCAACCGTCAGTGTACTTGCCTTATCGGATGACGGCTTAACGAATCTGGACCATAATCGATCGATCATCCGGGACTCCTCCTAATGATACAACAAACCCCACCTGTCGGAGGGGCAGCATCGTCTATTAAACTTCCATGATCTCTTTCTCTTTAGCAGCGAGCACTTTCTCTACTTCTGCAACAAAGCGATCCGTCGATTTCTGGATATCATCTTGGTGGCGGCGCGACTCGTCTTCCGAAATCGTCGTTTTCTCGAGCTTCTTGATGTCATCGTTCGCGTCACGGCGAATGTTGCGGATCGCAATCTTCGCTTCTTCACCATATTTCTTCGTCAGCTTCACAAGCTCGCTGCGGCGCTCTTCTGTAAGCGGTGGAATCGTCAATCGGATTGTACTTCCGTCATTGGAAGGCGTCAGTCCGAGATCCGATTTCATGATCGCTTTCTCGATCGCAGCTACCGAGGATTTATCCCATGGTTGAAGCAGAAGCGTACGCGTATCTGGCGTATTAATGTTCGCAAGCTGGTTCACTGGCGTCAATGTACCGTAGTATTCAACTTGAATGCGATCGAGCAGCGCTGGTGTTGCACGTCCTGCGCGAAGCGTGGAAAGATCACGTCTCAGGGCGCCAATCGCCTTCTCCATCCGTTCCTCTGCATCTTTCTTAATCGCTTGAGGCACTAGTTGACACTTCCTTTCACTATTGTACCAATTCGTTCACCAAGAATTACACGCTTAATATTGCCGGATTCCGTTATGGAGAATACAATAAGCGGAATGTTGTTGTCCATGCAGAGCGAGGATGCCGTAGAATCCATAACGCCCAGATTTTTGTTCAGCACTTCCATATACGTAAGCTGATCGTATTTCTCAGCCGTTGCATCTTTGAACGGATCAGCAGAGTAGACACCATTAACTTTGTTCTTCGCCATGAGAATGACTTCAGCCTCGATTTCAGCTGCACGAAGTGCTGCTGTCGTATCTGTCGAGAAGAACGGGTTACCCGTACCTGCTGCGAAAATAACGACGCGGCCTTTCTCCAAGTGGCGAATCGCGCGACGACGAATGTACGGCTCAGCGATTTGCTGCATCGCGATCGACGTCTGAACGCGCGTTGGCACGCCGATTTGCTCCAGTGCGTCTTGCAGTGCCAGTGAGTTCATTACCGTTGCTAGCATGCCCATGTAGTCGGCCGTTGCACGGTCAATACCTTTAGCTGTACCAGCAATTCCACGCCAAATATTGCCGCCGCCTACAACGATTGCAACCTCGACGTTCAGTTCCACTACTTCTTTAACTTGTTCAGCGATCGACGCAATGACTGATGCTTCGATGCCGTAACCGTTCTGACCAGCAAGCGCCTCACCGCTCACTTTAAGTACTACGCGTTTGAAAACTGGACGTTCCATTCCTTTTACCTCCATCTTGTACCTCGTCAACCAATGGCGAAGACACAATCACACTTAATCCGGGCATACAAGAGGGCGGGGCAGACAAATCCGCCCCGCCTGCTGTAATGCTAATTACAGTTTAGCTTGCGCCATAACTTCTTCTACGAAGTTATCCACTTTTTTCTCCAAGCCTTCGCCCAGCTCGTAACGAACGAAGCGGCGGATCGAGATATTCTCACCGATCGTGCTGATTTTTTCTTTCAGCAGCGTCGCGATCGTTTTGTCTGGATCTTTGATGAACGATTGCTCCATCAGGCAGAACTCTTCATAATATTTGCCAAGACGGCCTTCAACCATCTTCGCAACGATATTAGCTGGTTTGCCTTCGTTCAGTGCTTGAGCCGTCAGAATTTCGCGCTCTTTCTCGAGCTCTTCTGCTCCAACTTCTTCACGACGAACAAATTTAGGGTTCGCAGCTGCGATTTGCATTGCGATGTCGCGAGCAAACTCACGGAACGAATCCGTCTTAGCAACGAAGTCTGTTTCGCAGTTGATCTCAACGAGAACGCCGATACGGCCGCCTGCGTGGATATACGATTCAACTACACCTTCCGTAGCTACACGACCAGCTTTGTTAGCTGCTGCCGCAAGACCTTTCTCACGAAGGATCTCGGAAGCCTTTTGGATATCACCGTTTGCTTCGTCCAACGCTTTTTTGCAATCGAGCATGCCTGCGCCTGTTTTTTCACGCAATTCTTTAACTGCACTCGCACTAACTGCCATATTATGACCTCCTGAATATTCGTTCTCAATTTCGCTCTTGTTTCAAAAAAAGGGCGGTGAGGAGGCTTTACACCTTCTGACCACCCTTTCTGTTGTATACCGAGTATGATTACGCCGTCGTTTGCTCGCCTTGGTTAGCTTCAACAACTGCGTCAGCCATCTTCGCCGTAAGAAGCTTAACAGCGCGGATTGCATCGTCATTACCTGGGATTACATAGTCGATTTCGTCCGGATCGCAGTTCGTATCAACGATACCTACGATTGGAATACCAAGTTTACGAGCTTCCGCTACTGCGATACGCTCTTTGCGCGGATCGATTACGAACAGCGCGCTTGGCAGACCTTTCATGCCTTTGATGCCGCCGAGGAATTTCTCGAGGCGATCTTTCTCTTTGCGGAGAATGATAACTTCTTTCTTAGGCAGTACGTTGAACGTACCGTCCTCTTCCCATTTCTCCAGCTGTTTCAGACGATCGATACGCTTTTGAATCGTTTGGAAGTTCGTGAGCGTACCGCCGAGCCAGCGTTGATTGATGTAGAAGTTGCCGCAGCGTGCTGCTTCTTCTTTAACCGAATCTTGAGCTTGCTTCTTCGTACCAACGAACAAGATCGTGCCGCCTTCAGCAGCTACCGATTTGATGAAATTGTACGCTTCGTCAACTTTTTTGACCGTTTTTTGCAGGTCGATGATGTAAATGCCGTTTCTTTCAGTGAAAATATAACGATCCATTTTTGGGTTCCAACGACGCGTTTGGTGACCGAAGTGTACACCAGCCTCGAGGAGCTGCTTCATGGAAATAACCGCCATATTCACTACACCTCCTAATAATGGTTTTGGAATTGTTCCTCCGCCCGTCGCATCTTCCTCCAAAACTTGCCGTCCCGGCAAGCACCGTTGAAGGAATTAACAGGCGTGTGTTTTTAACACCGACAATTAATATAGCATAATAAAAGGAGTCATGCAAGTAACATGACCCCTTTTCAATCAAAAATTCGACTTAATTCGATTAGCTTCGTTAGCCGTCAAGGGTTGTCCGGTCAATGTCTTTACGACCTCGTCCAGCGTGGGTTCACCCTTGAATGCGAAATAGCCGGCGCGAACCAGCTTCTTACCGCTCTTCATTGTCGAAATAAACTTGCTTTGACTTGAGATGATTCCGTTGTCTGCCAGGAGCTTCGCGGTTGAAGTAAGGTTGGTCCCTGGTTCAATTCGGATTACGACCTGCTTTACTTCTGCTGACTGTTCAGCATTAGCTTTGGCGGCTCCGGCATCTGGGACAGTAGGAGGCTCTGGCTGTACAGCTTCCTTCGTATCTTCGGGCTTAGAAGGCGTAATAGGGGCAGCAGGCTCTTCCGGCTTAGTCCCCTGCTCATTATTCGCTTGTGAGCTATCCGGAGACGTTGCATTCGCTTCAGCGTTTGCTTCCGCCTTCGCATCCTCCTTTGCTTTCTCAACCATCTGCTGCATTTCCTGCTCCGTATAGATCGGTTCATTCGATTGATCCGAGTCCGGAAGCTCAGCAGTCTGTTGTCCGATGGTCATTAATTGAAGCAATAAAGCTCCTGCAATAATACCCGCTCCGAGCCCGGATAGGAAGCGTCGGTCTTTAAGCACGTACGCCCTCCTCCTGCTTAGCCAGCTGAATAATGAGCTGAACCTCGCCTTTATTCATGTTGAGCTTACGGGCAACGGCATCCATCGACTTGCCGCTGTCATAGAGCTCGAACAATTCCGGATAACGCGTACGAATCGTGTCGTGCGGTGCTTGTACATCTTCTGCAGCAGTCAACGATTGAGCAGCTGCAGTATCTACTGTCACGTGAGCAGCCGTCTGCATCTGTCCAATGACAGGTTGTACCACTACTTTCTCTAAACGGGACTCCAGTTCTGCGCACCGATGTTCAAGATCGATAATGCGGCGCTCACGGATAGCAAGCTGTTCGGCATTATCCATCTGTGAACGTTTCACAAGCTCGACCAGTTCACGGTTGTCCGATTCCATATTCTCCATAAACTGTTCGAGTGCGATTTCCATATTGGCTGTTGCTTGTGCCGGTGGCTGCTCTTCCTTCCTACGAGGAAGCGTCCACGACAGAACTAGTATAAATGCGCCCAATAACGCAACATATCCCCAAAGCTGCATATTCATCTTCTCCTGCTTCTTGCCGAAGGATTGACTGCGGCAACTTGCTGTCTGTACATGGATCTCATTTTATAGAGAAACATCGAAATTTTTACCTTTATAAGGGTGCAAATCCGATGGCTTGCGTTGGGGCTCAGAAGCCTCTTGTTCATCGGTTTGTCGGTTTCTCCTATGCCTTGCATCACCTTGCTGCTGACGCTCTTCCCCGCTTCGAATCGAGCCTTTGTCCGCTTTCTCGGCAGCTGCGTTGCGATGACGGGCATGATCCGTCTCCTTCGCAAAGCTATCCGCTGCAAAGGAATGATCCGCAGCCGGTTTATTAAGCGCCTGGCTATGCGCAATGCTCTTATCCGGCATGTTGTTCATCGAGATTTGAAAGTCGATTGGTCGATAGGACAAGCTGAGCCCTCCCTTCGCTCGTCATCTGCTCCTTCATTGTTGGCGTACTAGGATGAGATAATGCTGACATCTCCATCCTGCAGACGGAAGCAGCAGCGTTTGGTAGCATCCTTCACAAATCGAGTATAGCGGCCGATGACGATTTTGGACCCGCCATAGCATACATTTGCAACATCAACACGAGCGTAGTCCGAACCCTCAAGCGCCTTCTCGATCTCGAAAATACGCTCACGTTTCATATCAATCTGATCATTCGTTTGCCGCTTAGTCGCCCCCAGCTTCACACGAAGCGCCAGCTTGTCATCCGACAATTGACCGGAAGAGGCAAGCTGGTCGAGCAAGCTCAACGCCTTCTCCGTTTTATCGATGCTGTCGATCAATTGTCGAACAGAAGTCCGAAGCTCTTGCAGCTCGGTGCGCAGCTCTGGCAGCACCCCTACTTCGATTACGGTTGCTGTAGACATCGTATTCCCGATCGTCCGTGCAGCAACTCGTTCGCCTGCTTGTATCACGCCGCCAACGATCAGGCCTTTTGCCCCTGAACAAATAACCGATTTACCCGCTTTGAGCTGCGAATGCATAATACTTTGGCTTACGATAATATTCTCTCCAGCATGCAGCCGGCCATCTTGGACGAATGACAATTTAATGTTCCGATTCGCTTTCAGATACCCTTTGTCGCCAGCCATTACACCGCCTGAAATTTCGATCGAACCTTCTGATTCCAGCTCTGCGCCTTCAACGCCGCCGATTACACGAATATCACCTGCAGCTTTAACGCGGAAGCCTGTCAGCACATTGCCGCGAATGACGACTGTCCCGACAAAATCAATATTGCCTGTACGATAGTCGACGTCTCCGTTAACCTCATACACAGGAAACACGTTGATTTTATCATTATCCGTCTTCGTTATAAGACCATCTATTGCCGCATACATGGCAGTTCGTTCATTATTGAGCACGACATTCTTGCCAACCTTGAAATGTGCTTCCTTCCCGTTCTTGCCAGGAAGGACAACGCCCGTAACACCCTTGCCTTCTTTGCCTTCTGTAGCAGGAATTCGTTCGGCAATAAGCTGACCGCGCGATACATTGTTGATCCGGCTAACTTCTTTCAGATCGACCTTACCATCAGCAGATTCAACGGGACGATGCTGCGACTCATCATCCAGACGATGAATAAGTCGAATCATCCCGTTCTCCCCTTGTTGAGCAGGATCTCCTGCAGCAATCAGCGTCTGGTTATAGAAATAAGCCTTGGGGTCTTTCGCTATTTTATGTATGACATCATACTGCAAACCATAGATGACTCCATTGTTCTTAATATATTGCTCCAGCGCTTCAGGCGAACAGGTAAACGATTCATCTGCTCGATTGAATTGAATGAATGCAGAAAGCTTATCCGCAGAAATCTGAATGCGAATATGTTGTTCTAAATGCCCTGCCTCGCTCAAGGCGATTCCTCCTCAATTATGTATTTTGGAGCAACTGATCTTTATTTTTAGCTAAAGCTCCGCGAAGCCGCAGGATCGCCTTGGAATGCAGCTGAGAAATTCGTGAAGGCGACAGGGACATTACTTCTGCGATCTCGCTAAGAGACAACTCTTCATAGTAAAAAAGGGAGATGACTGTTCTTTCTTTAGGAGTCAAACGTTCGATCCCCTTCATAAGCGACTCTTTCAAATAAAACTCATGGACCTTATAATCCGGGTTCTTCGCCTTCTCGTCAACCAGCAAGGATAACCGTGTTTCTGATTCTTCCTCGCGAATCGGGTCTTCGAGCGAGCAGATCGTTGTGACTGCTATTTCTTGCAGCATCACATTATATTCATTTTCTGAAACGTTCAAGTACGAACTAATTTCGGCATCCGATACGGAGCGCAAATATTTTTGTTCCAGCAGCTGGTATGCTTCTTCGATCCGTTTCGCCTTATCGCGTACCGACCTAGGAACCCAATCCCCTTGTCTCAGTCCATCGATGATGGAACCACGAATACGCCATGAAGCATAAGTTTCAAATTGCAGACCGCGTTCATAATCGAACTTCTCAATTGCATCAATAAGTCCCATTACACCGTTGCTGTACAAATCATCCTTCGAAACGGTCTTCGGTAATCCAATTGCCATTCGGCTCTTCACATAATCAACCAAAGGCAAATACTGCTCAATGAGTTGCTTCTTCGCTTCGATGTCCTTTTCGGTTTTCCATTTGCGCCATTTCTCGATGTTAGACAAATGAGGCGTTTTCGGCTCAATCATCGTCTCACCCTCCTGTCAGGTGACGTACTGCTTTGGCTAATTCCTCTGGATCTTTGTTCTGCGTCGATACCAATTGAGGCGGTTTAAGCGGTTGAAACTGGTGCGATTGCATGCCAGCAGCTGCTGGCCGACTATTCGAATCTGATTTGAGCAGCTCATGCAGCTCTTCCGATTCTTCCGGTGTCACTGCCTCGAACTGCGTGCCGGCCTCTCGTCTTTCACCCTGCTCATCTTGTCGCAAGGACGGAACAGCAGGCTCAGGCATTGCCATTCGGAGAACAGCCCGGAATAAGTAAGCTAAGAGGAAGAAGGCTGCAAAAGCATAGACTCCTCTTAAACAGCTCACTGCAAACGTGTTCCCACTTAATGAGAACAACAGCGACATCATGCCGCCTACAGCTCCAAATCCGACATTCCACCGCCATGTTCCAATCATTATTAAATCTCCTTTATACCAAACTGAACGCTTCGTATCGTCAAAACACCTGTTGCACTGTCAAGTTCAATCGTTCGACCGAAATTCGCTCCTGTGTCCTCGGCATGAATCGGAATCGATACCTGCTCCAAAGCAAGCTTGCACGACTCTACATTGCGAGGTCCGATGCGCATCGAATCGTTCACGGAAGCAAAAGCGAACATTTGTGCTCCACCTGCCATCTTCGCAACCATGCGTGTAATAGAAGCGCCCGCATTTTCCATCGCTTGAATAAGTGCCGGAATTGCTGTGTCCGCATATTTTGCAGCATTGAAACTCGATTCTCTCGCAATCTCAGAAGTAGGAAGCATAATATGTGCCATACCTGCTATCTTTGCGACCGAATCATATAGTGTGACGCCTACGCATGAACCTAGTCCGCTTGTCCGAATCAATGCCCCATTCGATGCGATGTTCAGGTCAGCCATACCGACCTTGACTGTTAACTGCTCCATCATTCGGATGTAACCCCTAGCGCTTGGAAGATTTTATTAAATGACCCGGGATCCGGAATGAGGAAGAAATGGCCCTCCAACATATCTCTGCCTTCGAGGAAAGCTGTTTCGATCAGGAGTGCGGAATCTCCCATTTCCCCGAATTGCAGTAACCCGTAAGACAATATTGCACCCGCCATATCCGTAGCTATGGCTGGAACTGTCGGCATCATCGACAAACCTGTAAAGTCAGCCAGCGACGACAAGTAAGAGCCTCCGAGAATGTTTCCGATCTCGCATAAAGCGGACAACTCCATTTCGGAGTAATCTGCTTGCTCGCTTGTTGCAAACGATAACAACTGATGCATCATTCGTTTCGCCGATGGCTCCTCAATTATGAAGAACATATTGCCCGGTGCATCGCCTTCAACTCGTAGGAATACAGCGATAACAATCTGCTCTGGCCCGCCAACGATATCGGCAATTTCCTCGAAAGGCAGCAGCTTTACTTTGGGAACAGCCATATCGACGGGTTTATCCAGCAGACGGGACAACGCAGTCGCTGCGTTGCCCGCCCCAATATTTCCGACTTCCTTCAAGACGTCGAGCTTGAATGCGCCTAGCCCTTTAAAGTCATTCACGATTAAACCTCAAGCTGCTCAAGCTGGATAATTTCTTTGCGATTCAGCACCTCGGACAGATTCAGCATAACAAGCAAACGCTTCTCACCGATCTTCGCAATGCCGTGCAGATATTTCGCTTTGATACCGCCAACAACTTCCGGTGGCGTATCGATCGCTTCCGAGTCGATATCGATAACGTCATTCGCTGAGTCGACGATAAAGCCGACTTCAAGCTCATTGGCTGCTACAATGATAATACGCGAATTGTCCGTTGTTACTGTTTCTTCCAGGCCGAAGCGCCCTCTCAAATCAATGACGGGAATGACGACGCCACGGAGGTTAATAACTCCTTTGATAAAAGCCGGAGCCTTCGGAACGCGTGTAATAGGCTGAATCCGTTCAATCGTACGTACTTTGTCTACTTCAATACCATATTCCTCTTGTCCAAGCGCAAAAACGATAACCTTCATTTCTTCTGCCATTCGTATTCCCTCCCTTATTTAATGAAAGCATTCGGATCTATAATGAGGGCAACTTGACCATCGCCGAGAATCGTAGCGCCCGAGATGGATTTGATGCTTGGCAAATACTTGCCTAATGATTTGAGAACGATCTCGCTCTGGCCAATGAATGCATCGACAATAAGTGCAGCCAGCTTGTCGCCTTTGCGGATAACGACGATTTCATTCTCTGTTTCCTCTTCTTCTCTGTAACCTGGCACATCCAATACTCGGCCAAGCGATACGACTGGAATAACGCTTCCGCGGAACTCGATCATTTGGTTGCCATGAATCGTTGTAATCTGCTCGCGTTGAATGATTCCGGTCTCAACAATGGAGGAGAGAGGAATTGCATACTTCTCATCGCCCATCTTGATCAGCATCGCCGAGATGATCGACAGCGTCAGCGGCAGTTGAATCGAGAATACGGTTCCCTGCCCCTGTTTCGAACGAATCGTTACATGTCCGCCGAGCGAAGTGATTTTGGATTTTACGACATCGAGGCCTACACCGCGGCCGGAAATATCCGATATTTTATCAGCCGTACTAAAGCCAGGCGCGAAGATGAGCATTTGCATTTGCTCTTCTGTCAGACGCTTCGCTTCCTCTTCCGTCAAGACACCATTCTTCACTGCGATTCGGCTTACTTTGGCACCGTCGATGCCATTGCCATCATCTTCAACCTCAATGAACACGTGGTTGCCGCTGTGATAAGCGCGCAAGTGAACCGTTCCAGTCTCTGGTTTGCCTGCCGCGACGCGATCAGCCGGCATTTCGACACCGTGGTCAAGCGAGTTGCGAAGCAGGTGAACGAGCGGATCGCCGATCTCCTCGATAACGGTGCGGTCGAGCTCTGTATCGGCACCCGTTACGATCAAATCGATTTTCTTATCCAGCTGTTTCGCGATATCGCGTACCATCCGTGGGAATCGGTTGAATACCGATTCTACCGGAACCATCCGCAGCTTCAGTACGAGATCCTGCAGATCTGTGCTGACACGAGCCATATGCTCTACCGTTTCAATCAGATCGCTGCGTTTGATTTCACTCGATAACTGCTCAAGGCGAACGCGGTCGATCAGCAGCTCCGAGAACAGGTTCATTAATGAATCAAGACGATCGATATCAACCCGGATCGTGCGGTTCACCGCTACAGCGCCTGCAGATGCCTGCGCTTTCGCTTCTCCTGTTTCCCGTTTGGCCGCTTCCCGATTCACAGGAGCAGACGTCGTATTGGCTTGTTGTGGAGCTGCTGCTTGATTGCGTGAATCGGATGCTGGCGCATACAGCTGAAGCGATTCATCGTCGAGCAGCACAACTTCAGCCGACTCGACCTCCGAAACGCCTTCAATCTGAGACTTCAAGGCATCTGCCTGCGAGCCAGAAATCATGAAGACGACGAAGGAACGATCAAATTTCTCCTGCTCTAAGTCTTGAACGGATGGTTCAGACTTAATAATCTCGCCGTTATTCTCGAGGACGTCGAACACCATGTATGCACGAGCGGCCTTCAGAACGCAGCTCTCGTTCAGCGTTACTTTTATGTAATATACTTGATTGCCAGCCTCAATCGATTGCTTCAGCACCGAGAATTGGAAGATATCCAACATGGCGCTGCCCGAATTACCGGAAGCAGCAGCTGTGCTGCCGCCTGGGCTGGCTGCTTCTGCAGCAGGCTTGTTCTTGTAGTCGCCTTTGACGATCGATTGCAGCGCTGCATTAATCGCACTTACGTCTGCTTTGCCTGTTCCGCCACCCACAACGTCTTGAACCATCGCTTCCAACGCGTCTAGTCCCTTAAACATCGTGTCGAAGATGAAGCTGTCCATCGATAGCTTGTTGTTCCTAACGAGATCAAGCACGTTCTCCATCTCATGTGTCAGAGAAGCAAGATCTTCAAAGCCCATCGTAGCGGACATACCCTTAAGCGTATGAGCCGAACGGAATATTACTTGCACGATGCTAATATCGTTCGGGTCACCTTCCAGCTTAAGCAAATTTTCGTTGAGCGCTTGCAGGTGGTCATTCGATTCGTCGATAAACATTGACAAATATGCGTTCATGTCCATGCTCGAGCACCTCCGTTGTTTACTTCGCTAACGTACAGTTCCTTCTATTACTCGTTCGAACGCCTTGCAACTACTTGTACTAGAACGCTTGAAATGCGTGACAGCGGTACGATGTCCGCAGCCGCTCCATTCTCAACCGCAGCACGGGGCATACCATACACGACGCAGGTTTCCTCTGCTTCTGCAATGGTCGTTACTGCGCCGCTGTCGCGAAGCCGCTTCATGCCCTTGGCTCCGTCGCTGCCCATACCTGTCATTAAGACCGCATGGCGCCGTAATTCATTGCAGGCAGCGGCTGACTCAAACAGCACATCTACCGATGGACGATGTCCGCTCCGCAGCTCACCATCTGTCAGCTTGATGTAATAGCCGCTTCGGTCTTTTGCCAGCTCCATATGAACGCCGCCCGGCGCAACATACACCGTACCGCTGACTACCCGCTCCCCTTGCACAGCTTCTGTCACTCGAACAGCGCTAAAAGCATCAAGCCGCTGAGCAAGCGAGCGTGTGAAATTCGGCGGCATATGCTGCACGACAAGTACAGGAGCGTTGAAATCAGCAGGCAGCGTACATATGACTTCATGAAGTGCTTTTGGTCCGCCTGTTGACGTTCCAATCAACACTACACTGTCAAAGATAGGAGAGCCTTTAAGCTTTTCCCCTTTCACAGGCAGCAGCGGATTGCGTTCTGCTGATCCAACCGATTTGCCCGTCTGCATTTCACCAGCAGGTTGATCGTTCGTACCGCTTTTGCCCATGTGCGGCTCGGTCGCAGCCTTTTTCCGCTCAATCGTGGAACCAGCGCTCTTCGACGAATTCGTCTGCTTCTTCGGCAGCTTCGATTGGCGTTTACTCTCATAGTCAACTGCCGCGGATGAGGATGAATCTTGATTTATAGCAAGCGTGCCTTCCGAACGCTTTCGGTCGGCAGGCTTTGGAGCTTCAGCTTTCTTCTCTGGCTTGGGCTTCGACTGTGCTCGGCTTACCAGCACCGCGATCCGAAGCTTGTCCAGCAGCTGTTCGCCAACCTGTTTAATATCAACAGAGCCGTCAATCGCAGGCTTCCGGATGAAATCAAATGCGCCGTGATGCAGCGCTTTAATCGTATCCCGGGTATTCTCTTCGCTTATGCCCGAAAGCATAATGACTGGCAGCGGTCGTTCATGCATGATCCGCTCCAGCGCTTCAAGCCCATTCATTTCGGGCATTTCCAAATCCATGGTTACAGCATCCGGCTTATGCTTGACGACTGCTTCAATCGCAGCAACCCCATTCGCTGCCGTGGCGACGACTTCGAACTGTTCGTCACTCACAATAAGATCGGAAACGATCTTTCGCATGAAAGCTGAGTCATCAACAACAAGTACGCGATACGGCGCCATCTCACACCTCCGTTACCCAAAGGATCATTTCATCAGTCTGATCATCTTGTGTAGAAATCCTTTGACACCGCCAGCTGCCGCTTGATTCAAAGCCGGCAGCTGGAGATATGCACGAGCAATAGATTGAATCCCTCTTGCTGCGTCACAAGCAGGATAAGCGAGTGAAAATGGTTTTTGCTCTCGAACGGCCTTGCTTACGCTCGGATCATCAGCGATAATGCCAAGCAGCGGAACCTCGATCCCCATAAACTTGCTCGCGGCCATTGCGATTTTATCAGCTGTGTACTGACCTTCTCGCGCATCCAATGCCCGATTAACGACCAATCGGAACGAAGGAGAATGACCCAATGTTCGAACCATCTTCATCAAGGCGTAAGCGTCTGTTATTGCCGTCGGCTCTGGCGTCGTAACAACGATAGTTTCATGCGCCGCTGCAATGAAGCTTGCAGCTTCCTTCGACAAACCTGCGCCTGTGTCAAATAGCAAATAGTCATATCGGCCTTGCAGCTTATCAAGCTGATCAATAAACTTGTTAAGCTGTGCGTCAGACAAAGACAGCAGCTCGTTCATTCCTGAGCCGCCAGCGACAAAATGAAGTCCTTGGGGGCCGAGCTGGATAATATCCCAAATCGTCTTATCCTGTTTAAGCAGATGATAGATGGAGTAGGTGGCCGAATGGCCCATCAGAACATCGAGATTAGCCATCCCGATATCAGCATCGAATACGAGTACGCTTTTGCCATATTGCTGAAGTGCAAGGGCGAAATTCAAGCTGAAATTAGATTTACCCACTCCGCCTTTACCGCTAGTAACTGTGATAATTCGCGTCCCTCGTCCTGCCTTTGCCCCTTCATTACTGCGAATCAAATTACGCAGCGCTTCTGCTTGATCATACATGCGCAGGTTCCCCCAGAAGCATTGCGACATACGCTTCTGCGTTGAAGTTCGAAATATCGTCAGGTACCGTCTGCCCGCTTGTGACATATGCAGTCTGCAGTCCATATTCCAGCATCAGATTAAGGATGGTGCCATAGACTGTCGTTTCGTCCAGCTTTGTAAAGATGACCTGACGAATGCCATAAGGGATAAACCGTTCTGCAATGATCCGCATATCGCTCGTCCGGCCAGTCAGACTCATGACGAGAAATACGGTTCCATGCTCTTGCGTGTTCAGCATGCTGTTTACTTCAGACACATGCAATTCGCTTCTATAATTGCGCCCTGCGGTATCCATTAGAATGAGATCCTTATCCGCCAGGCTGCTGAACGCTCTCGGAACTTCATTAGGAGAGAACACAACCTCCATTGGCACATTCAAAATGTTGGCGTAAGTTCTCAATTGATCTACCGCTGCAATCCGATAAGTATCTGAAGTAATAAATCCAACTTTCTTGCCTGCCTTAAGCATTTGCTCAGCTGCGAGCTTCGCGATCGTTGTCGTCTTGCCGACACCTGTCGGTCCAACGAAATAAACATTACGCTCGCTGCTGCCTATTCCGCTATGCTCGTATGGTCTCAGCCAGTCTGTCATAATCTCCGCAGCACGCTGCCATACGACTGAACTGTCCGTCCACCCATCATTGTCTTCGGCTATTTCAGCCATTGCAGCTCGCAGCTTATCAATCCATTCCTCTGCAACCTCCTGCTGTTCAAGACGCTCACACAGCAAGCGCATGGCTGCAGGCTGGGAATCGATATCATTCTGCCGAGACAGCTTCATGATCCACTCTTTCATATCACGAATCTCTGACGCTAATACATGTTCCAATTCAGACCGTTGGGGAGTGCTGTCTCTGCCTCCTGCTGGAACCAGTGGAGCAGCTGTCACTGCGGCTTGTACGACAGGAGGAGCAGGATTGAATTGTTCCTGCTCCAGCATATCCGAAAAAGCAGCCTGCTTTAGAGCGGATGCAGCTCGTTCTACAGCCTCGGTAGTTTCCAGAGGATCAAGCACCGCTGTTGCCGATGCTCCCCTATTATTAGACTCATAAGCTGCTCCATAGGCCGCTGCTGCAGTTGCTGCCGGCCGCTGCGGCTTGTGAGTACTGATTGGATTTTGCTGCTGATTTGGGCGGGATTTGCTTGGTTTGGATGAATCGGTTTCCACAGCTGCAACAACCTCTGTTTTCCGTTTGGCGAACATGCCCATAAAGCCGCCAATCTTGATCTCTTTGGTGCTGAGAATAACGGCATCGTTGCCGAGCTCGCTGCGGATAAGCGGAAGCGCCTCCGACACCTTATTGACCAAATAACGCTTCACTCTCACAGATTCACCACCCCAACACTTTGTACTTCAATATTCGGCTCAAGCTCGCTGTATGAAAGAACTGGCACATCCTGCATCGTTCGTTCAACCAGCTTGCGCAAATACATGCGAATCGTTGGCGAAGCGAGAACGACCGGCTGATTGCCTGATTGAATCTGCTTCGTTACTTGATCCGCTAACCGCTGATAAATTTGCTGCGTCGATACCGGATCGATCGATAGGAAGCTGCCTTGTTCCGATTGCTGCACCGACTCGGCAATCTTCTTCTCGAGTCCTGGACCGACTGTAATCACTTTAAGCATTTCGCCGCTTGGCGAGAATTGCTGTGTAATTTGACGTGATAGCGATTGTCTTACATACTCGGTCAGCACGTCAGTATCCTTCGTGTAATTCCCTTGATCCGCAAGCGTTTCGAAAATCGTCACGAGATCGCGAATCGAAATTTTCTCACGAAGCAGCTTCGCCAATACTTTCTGAATATCGCCAACTGTCAGAACATTTGGTATCAATTCGTCGACGAGTGCCGGGTAATTCTCTTTGACATTCTCGATGAGCGCCTTGGTTTCTTGACGTCCGATCAGCTCGTGAGCATGTCGCTTCACAACTTCCGTCAAATGCGTTGCAACGACGGACGGCGGATCAACGACTGTATAGCCCGAAAGTTCAGCCCGCTCTTTCATCGTTTCATCGATCCACAATGCAGGAAGGCCGAATGCTGGCTCTGTCGTCTCGATACCGATAACGGATTCATCATCGAAGCCTGGACTCATTGCCAAGTAGTGATTCAGCAGCAGATCGCCGCGAGCAACCAAATTACCTTTGATCTTGATTACGTATTCGTTAGGCTTCAGCTGAATGTTGTCGCGAATGCGGATAACTGGCACGACTAGTCCAAGCTCAAGCGCGCACTGCCTACGAATCATAATAATACGGTCAAGCAAGTCGCCGCCCTGCTGCGCATCTGCAAGCGGGATAAGTCCGTATCCAAATTCGAATTCGATTGGATCGACCTGGAGCAGGCTGATGACGCTCTCTGGACTTCGTACTTCCTCGATCTGCTGCTCTTCTACGAGCAGCTCCTCTTCGATCTGCTGCTTGTTCATGTTCTTCTGCAGACGCCATGCGCTAATGGCTAGCGTCGCAGCGATAGGCAGCGTCGCAATAGGTCCGATCGGAGTAAACAATCCGAGCATGGTGACTGTGCCTGCTACGACGTACAACAGCTTAGGATATTTGAGCATCTGGGAAGTAAGATCTTCTGCCAGATTCCCCTCCGACGATGCACGAGTTACGATCATACCAGCGGCAGTCGAGATGAGCAGTGCTGGAATCTGGCTGACGAGACCGTCACCAATCGTCAAGATCGAATACGTGTGCAGCGCTTCATTAAACGGCATACCGTGAATCGCCATACCGACAATGAAACCACCGATCAAGTTAATGAACAAGATAACGATAGCTGCGATCGCATCACCTTTAACGAATTTACTCGCACCGTCCATTGCACCGTAGAAGTCAGCTTCCCTTTCGATTTTGGAACGGCGCTCTCTCGCTTGTTGTTCATTAATCATCCCTGCGTTAAGGTCCGCGTCGATACTCATCTGCTTACCTGGCATTGCGTCCAACGTGAACCGTGCTGCTACCTCAGCGACACGTTCAGAGCCTTTGGTAATGACAATGAACTGTACGACGACGAGAATGAGGAAGACGATGAAACCGATTGCAATCTCGCCCCCTGCTACCCAATTACCAAAGGTTTCGACCACTTCACCCGCTTCATGCTTGCTAAGAATGTTACGGGTCGTCGATACGTTAAGCGATAGTCGGAACAAGGTTGTAATGAGAAGCACTGATGGGAAAATCGAGAACTGCAATGCATCCTTCGTATTCATCGAGAGGAGCAATATCATGAGTGCAGCTGAAATATTAATGATGAGAAGCACGTCCATAAGGACAGTTGGGACGGGAATAACCATCATGAGCACAATGCCGATGATGCCGATCAAGATGACCAGGTCCCTAGGTTTCATGACGCGTTCCCCCGTTTCAAGATGATTTCACTCGGCCTTTCAGCTTATATACATATGCCAGCACTTCCGCCACCGCTTGAAACAAATCCGAAGGAATCGAATCGCCGATTTCCGAACGGTCGTACAGCGCTCTGGCGAGCGGCTTGTTTTCCATCGTAATGACGCCGTGCTCCTTGGCTGTTTCCCGAATCCGGAGCGCAACATAATCCATCCCTTTTGCTATAACGACAGGTGCGTCCATCTTGGAAGCATCGTACTTCAAAGCTACAGCGAAGTGAGTAGGGTTTGTGATTACGACATCCGCTTTCGGTACTTCTTGCATCATGCGCTGCAGCGCCATTTTACGTTGACGCTCGCGAATCCGACCTTTGATGAGAGGATTGCCCTCAGTGGTTTTGAATTCGTCCTTAATGTCCTGCTTGGACATTCGCATGTTTTTGTTATGTTCATATTTCTTGTAGAAAAAGTCGCCGATTGCTAGAACGACCAGCAGAACGCCGATCTTGATCCCTAGCATTAATGTAATGCCTCCTACAAAGCTGAGAAGTCCCGATACGGGCAGTTGATCCAGATGAAGGATCTGTCCCCACTTGCTCTTCAGCGACTGGAACACGACCAAACCGATAATAAGCAGCTTCAGCATCGCTTTGAGGAACTCAACGACGGTACGCATAGACATAATGCCTTTAAGTCCCTGAAGCGGATTCAGCTTATTGAACTTCGGCATTAGCGGATGACCTGTGAACAGGAATCCGACCTGCATATAATTGGCGAGCAGTGCAACAAGTACAGAGATAGCGAAAATCGGTGATAGTATAATAAGCATTTCGTACATTAAACTTGTCATCAATGACATGATATTGGCTGGTGTTGCCTCCATCGTGAGCCATTCATTGAATAAGCTGCCGAACAGTCCAACAATCTTACTTTTGTAGAAAGGTCCTATCATTAGGAAGCTCATAACGACGAATAGCAGGATGAATGCACCCGGTAATTCTTGTGACTTTGCAAGTTGGCCTTTCTTCCGCGCCTCATTAAGCTTCTTAGGTGTCGCCTTCTCGGTCTTTTCCTGGCTGAACAACTGCAGATCTAACCTAAAACGATATAAGACTCCGTCTCCCACGTTGCAGTCACCTCCTCATCGGTACCAGCTGCCGCCATATAGGGCGGCACCTAGCCTGCATTCGGTCGCTGCAGCATCGATAATAACTGATGAAGCCGCTCGAACATCGTCGAGAATAATTGATCGAAGAAATTCGATAGAGATGGCATTACGAGCGTCAGTATAAACAGACCGAGTAGAATTTTAAGCGGCATCCCAATGACGAACACATTGTACTGCGGCGCTGTTTTCGCTAGAAAACCAAGTCCGACATCCGTCAGAAACATTGCGACCAGAAGTGGCGATGCGATCTGGAATGAGAGCATGAATGTCTCGGCGAAGGTTGTTAGGACGAATTCCGAAACCTTACCGTCATACATGTGCTTGAATAAATCGTTATCAAGAGGAAGCCACTGATAACTGTCCATTAATGCAGTAAGCAAGTAATGGTGACCATTCAAGGTCAGGAACACCATGATGAGCACCAAATGCTTCAAGTTGCCCAGCACAGGCGATGTGGTACCTGTCATCGGGTCGATAATGTTGGACATTGCGAAGCCCATCGAGATATCCATTAGTGCGCCTGCCGTCTGAACGACCGCAAAGAACAGATAGACGACAAATCCGAGAAGCAGACCGACCAATACTTCACGAATGACGAGTAAGGCATAAGCAGCGTCTAGATCGACCGTCTGTTTCATTCCGTACGTAAGAAATACGATGAGCGATAGGAAGAAACCGATGCCGACTTTGAACGTAGAAGGTACCATTCTCATGGAAAAAATGGGAGCTACGACGAAAAACGCTGTCATTCGACAAAATATCAGCAAAAAAATAGGGAACCCCTGTGCGATCAGCTCCATCCTTTCAACCAGCCTATCCGATGTATTTATACAAGTTGTTCAAGATGTTAAACGTAAAGTCTACCAGCGTATTCATAATCCATGGACCAAAAATAATGATGGATGCGAACACAGCTACAATCTTTGGCACGAATGCAAGCGTCTGCTCTTGAATCTGGGTAGTTGCTTGAAAGATGCTGACAAGCAAACCGACAACTAAGGCGATTACGAGCATAGGTGCACTAGACTTAAGAATTGTAAATACCGCTTGGCCCGCTAGTCCGATAATAAAATCCGCACTCATAGCTGTTCGTTCCCCTCCGCTAGCTCATATTAAAGCTCATCAGCAGTGATTTGACGACTAAATACCAGCCATCCACTAGGATGAAGAGCAGTATTTTGAATGGCAGCGAAATCATAACCGGCGGAAGCATCATCATGCCCATCGCCATCAATGTACTGGATACGACCATGTCTATGATGAGGAACGGTATAAATATCATAAAGCCCATCTGGAAAGCTGTCTTAAGCTCGCTGATCGCATACGCCGGAACAAGAACTGTTATCGGAATATCCTCATAGCTCTTCGGCTTCTCGGTCTTCGTATACTTCATGAACAAGAGAAGATCTTTCTCTCTTGTCTGCGAGAACATAAACTTCTTCATAGGCTCTGCCGCTTTCTCGAGCGCTTGGGTCTGTGTAATCTCACCTTTCAAGTACGGCTGAAGCGCTACTTGATTCACCTGCGACAGCGTAGGTGACATGATGAAGAAGGTAAGAAACATCGCAAGTCCAATCAACACTTGGTTAGGCGGCGATTGCTGCGTTCCGAGCGATGTACGGACGAAGCCGAGAACAATGACGATTCGAGTGAAGCTGGTCATCAGCATTAATATCGCAGGTGCGATACTTAGGACTGTTAACATCAATACGATCGAAATTGCACTAGTGCCCGAACCTTCCGTCTCATTGCCGATCGAGATGTTTACATTCGGAATCGGCTCTGCATACGCATGCGATTGGAACAATCCCAACATGACCAATTGAACGAGAGCGGCTGCTATAATCCATTTCGTTTTCATTCATCCATCAACCGATCGCTTTGATTTGGGGTACGCAGCAGAGTTTCGACTTGCTGCTTGCGCTGCGACTGCTCGTCTAGCTTGCGGCGGAGCATACTCTCGAAATCTGGCGCTTCAGACGATTGCTCAAATCCAGCATTGTCATTCGCACGGTTGTTTCTCTTCAGCTTGCCGAATAGATCAGACAAAGCCGCAGGGTTCCAGCTAATCGCATTGCTCTGCTCCATCAGACTAATAATGTAGGTCGCTTGCTCAGGATCGTCTAACTTATCGATCAGCGAAATGTTCTCACCTACACCAACTACATAAATCTTGCCGGCCAATTCAACCACTTGAAGCGATTTGTGCTGCCCGAGCGGCACACCGCCCAGCGTACGAAGCGCTCGGTTTGCTCCCCAGCCTCGATTTCGACGGGCAAGAAACTTAATTAGCAAAATAATAAGACCGATAATGACGGCTAATACAATCATGACAGTGATCAATGTCCCTGTATAATTCGTATCGACATGAAGTGAGCTTTCCGTCGTATCCAGTCCTTCGGACGCTGCGACAGCCTTCCCGGCCATGAATGGGAGGATGGCTGTCGCAAGCGCCGCGACACGAAGCTGGTTGTTATTCATAAGGCTTAAGTCCTAACCTAGCGTTTTCTTGATCGCTTCAATTACACGGTCCGCTTGGAAAGGTTTCACGATGAAGTCTTTAGCGCCTGCTTGGATAGCATCGATAACCATCGCTTGCTGACCCATAGCGGAGCACATAATAACTTTGGCGTTCGGATCCAGCTTCTTGATTTCTTTCAGCGCTGCAATACCGTCCATCTCTGGCATCGTGATGTCCATCGTTGTCAGGTCTGGTTTCAGCTCTTTGAATTTTTCGACAGCAACCGAGCCGTCTGGTGCTTCTCCTACTACGTCGTACCCATTTTTCGTCAGAATATCTCGGATCATCATACGCATGAATGCTGCGTCATCTACGATCAAAATACGGTTAGCCATCGTTCACATTTCCCCCTAGGATGTTATTGAATTTTTTGCATTCGGTCCCATTGACTAACGATATCCGTAACGCGGACACCGAAGTTCTCGTCAATAACGACAACCTCGCCCTTAGCGATCAGCTTGTTATTCACGAGGATATCGACTGGCTCACCAGCAAGCTTGTCCAGCTCGATGATCGATCCTTGCGACAACTCTAGAATCTCTTTGATCTGCTTCTGGGTTCTACCCAATTCTACCGTTACTTTCAGTGGAATGTCGAGAAGCAAATTGAGATTCGTGTCGTCTGCTTGCACATAAGGTGCTCCTTGGAAATTCGCGAACTGAACAGGCTGCACATTCACGTTGCGGTTCGGAAGCTGTCCATATGTATTCGGGCCCTGCGGCGGCATCGCATACGCCTGTTGTGGCGGCGCGTAAGACGCAGGAGGCGCTGCTGGCGGCGTAGGTACCGGTTGCTGCGGCGCAGGCGCTGCAGCCTGTACTGGAGCCGCTGTCGCAGCCGCTGCTACAGGTACTTCAGTCACCGGTGCTGGTTCTGGAGTCTCATCCATACCGCCCATCAGCGTTGCTACCATTTGCTTAGCGAATGATACTGGCAGCAATTGCATAATCGTAGAGTCAATCAGATCGCCAATCATCAGGCGGAACGAAACGTTAATGAATTCATCATCCTGCGGCAAAGAACTGACGCCCTCGCCGTTGTCGACGTCAAGAATATTGATGCCAGGCGGCGAAATATTGACAAACCGGTTGAAAATCGTCGACATGGATGTCGCAGAAGAACCCATCATTTGGTTCATTGCTTCTTGAACCGCACTAATATGAATCTCATTCAATTCCCCTGGCGGTACATCGCCTTCGCCGCCTAGCATCAAGTCTGCAATGACCTGTGCGTCATGCGTCTTGATTACAAGGGAGTTAATACCTTGGAAACCGTCAACATATTCAACCGATACAGCAACATGCGGTTTCGGAAATACTTCCTTGAGCTCCGAACGTTTAATGAGCGTAACTTGAGGCGTCGTAATCTCTACTTTTTTGCCTAACAAAGTAGAGAGAGCCGTCGCTGCGCTGCCGAACGTAATGTTGCCGATCTCACCAAGCGCATCTTGTTCAATCGTATCAAGAAAATTCGTAATGCCTGCTACTGCGTCAGCTGACGTCATCGGCTCAGGATCACTGGATGATTGCCTCAGCAAAGCGTCAATTTCTTCTTGACTCAAATAATCTTTACTAGTCATTGTCTTCCTCTACTCCTTCGCTGACAATTTCGTCAACCTGTACCGCAATTCGATCCTTGATCGAACCGGGACTGCCGATGAACTTGATTTTGTTACCAACCTTTACATTCAGTCCTTCGCCAACCGGTTTATTGAGGGTAATGACATCGCCCTGCGACAAGTTAAGGAACTCGAAGATGCTGAGGGTTGATTCGCCCAGCTCGACTGCAATTGGCAGCTGTGCGCGGTTAACGCGCTGTTCCAGCATATCAATTTCTTCAGGGGAGCGTGACTTCTTCTGTGATACAAACCAGTGATGCACAGACAGCTTCGGCATGATCGGTTCGATAACGACATGCGGGATACATAAGTTGATCATCCCGGTTGTGTCGCCAATCTTCGTGCTCAACGAGATCAGAGCGATCGTCTCATTGGGCGATACAATCTGCATAAACTGCGGGTTCGTCTCCAACGAATCTAGCCTTGGCGACAAATCGATGATCGTCTTCCAAGCTTCCTGAAGACTTTCGAACGCGCGGCTGAAAATCCGTTCCATGATCGTCATTTCGATCTCGGTCAGTGCATTCATCTTGGAAGGGGCTGAGCCTTGTCCTCCCAAGAGCCGATCGAGCATCGCGTATGCAACGTTTGGATGCACCTCGAGCACCATCCGGCCTTCCAACGGCTCTGCTTCAAAAATGTTCAGGATCGTCATTTTTGGAATCGAGCGAATAAATTCGTCGTATGGCAGCTGTTCTACGTCTACGACGCTAATTTGTACAAAGGTTCGAAGCTGCGCGGAGAAATAGGTTGTCAAATACCGCGCGAAGTTTTCATGAATACGCGTTAAGCTGCGGATGTGATCTTTAGAGAATCGAGTTGCGCGCTTAAAATCGTAGGAACGTACTTTTTTCTGCGTATCCTCTTTCTTTAGCTCCTCCGCATCCATTTCTCCGGACGACAGGGCAGCTAGCAGCGCGTCAATCTCATTCTGCGACAACACATCAACCAAATCTCTCACCCCCTTACAGGAATACCGGCCTATCGACTAGATCTGGGACATTATGAAGTTCGTAATGTCGACTTTTACCAGCTTCTGATCTTCGGGAAGCTCTTGGTTGATCAGATTCAGGAGCTTCGAAGCTAGCATATCTTGACCCTTCGAACCATTCAATTGATCGACCGACATATCCGCAAGCACGCGGTTGATGATCGGACGAATTTGAATGTCTTTCACTTTCTCAAATGCTTCTTTCGATTTCTTGCTGTCTAGCTGAAACGCAAAGCTCGCAACTACGATGAAATCGTTATCGAGCAGATTGCGTTTTATATCCTTCAATTCAGAAGTGACCTCCACTCGCTCATCAGCTGATAAGACCTCTATCTTCACAGGTTCTGACGATTTGGCCTCCTTGCTGCTGTCGTCGAACATCGTATTCAATAAAATAATAACGACGATCGCAATTAACGTAATGGCTAACAGGATCGAGATTAACCACGGTACCATTTTTCTCATATCGAGGGTTCCTCCGTTTGCTCGCTCTTATAGGTCGTCGCCGCAATGATGCCAATCGTCTGAAGATAGCGCTGAACGAGCGAAATCACTTCCGAAGACTTTTCGAGAACATGTAGTTTCTTGCCGGTCGTAAGTGTAATGAGCGTATCAGGCATCTCTTCTATCGTCTCTATCAATAAAGCATTTATCGTGATGGACGTACCATTCAACCGCGTTAAGCCAATCATACGTATCCTCCTACAGGTAATACAGCATCGCACGCAATGGCTTAGCCCACTAAGCGGCAAAGCTGCTTCGTAAGCATTGGCTGCTCCCAGGGAGAGATGCTAGGCACTCTCCCCGGCCACTGCTTTATCGTTTCAGATTGACAACTTCTTGCAAGATTTCATCTGAAGTCGTAATGATACGGGAGTTTGCTTGGAAGCCGCGCTGTGCGACGATCATCTCAGTAAATTCGCTCGTCAGATCAACGTTCGACATTTCCAATTGGCCTGCAATAATGGCGCCTGTTCCCGTTTCAGCATCGTTCGCTGCGCCAACTTCGATCTCTTCCATGTTAGCGTTTGGTGTTACACGGTACATATTGCCGCCGACCTTCTCAAGACCGGATGGGTTCGTTACTTTAACCACACCGATTCTGAAATCAGTAGCTTCTGCCGTACCATCCGCACTAATCGAAATAATCGTGCCGTCTTGTGCGATCGAGAAGGACGTTACGCCTTCATCCAGAATGATCGGCTCGCCGCCCTCAGCCAGAACGAAATAGCCATCTGCCGTTACGAGTTGACGATTCGCATCCAGCGTAAAGTTACCTGCGCGAGTGAGGTAAGGAACCTCTTGTTCATCACTGGCACGCACTGCGAAGAACCCGTCGCCATCGATCCTTACGTCAGTTGGTACGTTCGTCGTCATTGCGCTGCCCGCTGTATGAACGGTATCGATCGCAGCAATCGCTACGCCGAGGCCGATCTGCTTCGCGTTCGTACCGCCCTGCACGCCCTCTTCTGGCGCTGTCACACCCGCAACGCTCTGGCTCAAAATATCTTTGAACATGACGCGGCCGCCCTTGAAGCCAACCGTATTCACGTTTGCGATGTTGTTGCCGATAACGTCGAGCTTCGTTTGAAAGGCACGCATGCCGGATACACCGGAATACATCGATCTAAGCATCTACTAACTCATCCTCCCATGCCTATATGCATTGAATTTCAATCGCTTCAGTCGATCCGCGATTGGTAGGCTTCCTAATCAGGTCCAGCCTAATGGTGCTTAATGCGGCAGTTCAAAAAGTCTACTTCTTGAACACGCATTTAATGAAGAATGACGGCGCTGTCTATCTGTGTGAATACGGTATTCGATAATTGCGAATGCTCCATTGCGGTTACAACCGTTCGATTCGGGACGTTAACGATTAGTGCCACATCGGGCATTACGATTAAAGAATCGACAGCACCTTTAGATGCTGCTTGATCTACCGCGTCTGCCAGCTTCGTCATCGTCTCTGGCTTTATGGAGATGCCGCGCTGTTGAATTCGCTGCGCCGCATGCTGACTAAATTTCAGCTGAAGCTGCTGCTCCTGCAGCATTTGCACGAATGGCTTGTCCGACGTGCGTCCTGTCGATGAGCTTCCTGACGATGCGCGCACATTTGCCGGACGTCCTGGCAGCGGATATAACGAACCAATCGTGATTGGATTACTCATCGCTGCCGCCTGCTTCCTCGTATTCCGACGGTGCTGCCGACGATGCAGATACATATGTAATCGTAGTCAAATCATCAACGTTCACAGTCCGGTCGCCAACCTTCGCGTACTGAACGCCGTCCTTGAGCGAGATCGCTTCAACGATGCCTGAGTATGTCGTCTGGATCCCTTGATCCGAGAGTCCATCCCATTCAACCGTCATCCCGATCAGGCTGGAGGCCGAACCGAGACTTTGCCGAAGCTTCGTCATCTCTTCCGACATGTTCATCAGCTGCTCTACCGAGGAGAACTGCGCCATCTGTGCGATAAATTCTCGGTCTTGGAGCGGCTGGCTTGGGTCCTGGTTGCGAAGCTGGGTCACAAGAATTTTCAAGAAATCGTCTTTGCCAAGCGTTGTATCCTTAGTCGTTGCAGCCGCCTTCTGTACATTCGACGTGCTGTAGTTTGGCCACACTGCATTCGAAGCATTGATCGCTGCTCCTGCCACTGCTGTCACCTCCATCCCCGCTAGCTATAATGTTCAACCGTTAAGCTTGTACATTAATACCACGTCCGTAGCCAAGCTCTCGAATAACGGACTGTTCCGTCAGCTCTGCCTCGAATGCAGATTGCTCTGATTCATTCGCGCCAGCTGTTCCGTTCCCGTTATTGGACTGCTGTTTGCCGGAGCCGCTATTGTGCTGCTGGGACATCTGGCTGTCAACCGACTGCTGAGATACTTCCAGCTTCTCGACATTCAAGCCTTGCGATTGAAGATTCGCGCGAAGCATCGCCAACTGGTTGTCCAGCATTTCTTTGGCTGCGCTTGTGTCTGTCAAGAACAGCGCGGTTAACTGACCATTCTGCATGGAGATTCGTACATCGACTTGTCCAAGATGCTCCGGCGTCAATGTCAGTCTTGCTTCCGACATACCAACGGATGTCTTCACTTCAAACTTGTTAACCATCAAGTTTGCCATCGTTTCAGCAAATTGCTGTACAGGAACTTGTTGTGTCACTTGAACTGTTCGCGCCAATGGGAACGTACGTGCTGTCTCAGATGCCTGGGCGCTTAAGTTGATCGCAACAGGCGTATCCGCTGCGGACATCATTCCGTCAGTTGACTGCTCCTTGGTTGGCTGTTGTCCAGCAATAACCTGCAGCAGGTTCGGACTTACCGTATTGCGATTCAGCTGATCTAGCAGCGACATGGCTTTGACCGTTACAGTCGCTTGAGACTGGGCTGATCCAGAGATCTGCTCGTTCTTATTCGCTGATTGCGGAACAGCATCAAGTACCGTTTCATCCTCTTGCGGTGCCGCTTGCTCTGTCGAAGGTGCTTTCAATTGCTGCATCGTTTGTTGAAGCACTTGAAGCTGCGAGCTCAGCCACTCTGTTGCGTTACCAAGCTTAGCTGCACCCAATAGGCCGCTATCAATCGTCTGTTGAAGCTGCACGAGCGCCTGAGCAACATCCGCCTTCAAATCTTCAACCTCGAAGCCTGGGACTTGCGGCAAAGGCTGAACGGGCTGTTGACCGAGCAGCGTCAGCATCGCATTCAATTGATCCAGCATTTGTTGAAGCGTATCCTGTGCATTTGCGTCGTTTGCCTGCTGTTGATCCTCATTATTCAACAGTCCTTGCAGCAGTTCACCGATCGCTGCTACAAGCTGCTCGGCAGTCATCGGTACTGCTGCTTCTGTCTGAGCAGCTTCAGTCTGACCAGCTGATGCAGCTGCAGTTGAAGCAGCATCCGTCTTGCCGGCTGTGTTCGTACCGCCACTGCTGTCTTTCATGCTGCCCTCAAGCTTCTGTCTAAATTGACCGTTACTTGATACGGCGGCATTCGAAGAATCAGCTGAACTAGCAGAAGACTTCGACTGAGCCGCTGGCACTGCTGGAGTTGATGCAATTGCCATATCCATTTGTTTCACCTCCTTTCCCTCATAGAAAGCAAGCGATGGGATTATTTGCCCGTCATCAGCTTCGATACGAGCTGTGCAGTTATGCCGTTATTCAGAGCCGACATTTCTTGCAAAATATTAGCGCGAGTACTGTCATCCACTGCATTTAAGATGCGAAGCACCTTGCTAGGACTCAAATCCGCCATCTTAATTAGTAGATCTGCGGCATTCTTCGGCGTCATGCTTGCGAACGTTTTCTGCAGCTGCGCGTTATCCAGAACCGTCGTCGACGTCTGCGAGCTGGAGTTGTTCGTTATTGCTTGGCGATCCAACTGTGCTTGAAGGGCAGCGATCTGACGATCTTTCGTCGATACGACATCCTTCAATCCCATCGAGATGTCGGCTGCCTTCTGCGCATTCATCTTTTCTAGAATTTTGGACTGCTTTTCCGAAGCCATCGCTTCGAGTACGAGCACCGCTTCATCCGTTGACATACTTTGCAGAATCGGAGCCGCTTTGCTTGGTGTCATAAGTGCATACATATTAGCTAGCTCTGTAATTTTGGCTTGATACTGTTCATCGTCGAGCAGCTTTTCTTCGTTCGCTTTCGTCAGCGATTCAATCTCGCTCTGCAGCTGTTTGATCTGTTCATCTGCGAGAGCTGCTTTGTCTTGTGCTGCTGTCAGCTCATTCGTCTTGTCATTCAACTGCTTGCGCAGTTCATCAATTTTCGCCGTCGACTTCTCTGATGCCATCTGTTGGTCGGTAGGTTGTTCCTTCTCTTTCGGATCTGGAAGCACATCCGCCAAGTATGGAATCGAGTTGCCTGCTTCTAGCATTTTGTTCCTCATATTCTCGTTGAAAAGCATTAAAAATACGCCAAGCAATATGATCGTGAACAAAATCGGCGTCAAGAAGAACATAAATCGTTCAAATCCGCTGTAGCGCTCATTGTCCAAATCCATTTCCGCCAATTTCATCCCTCCCGAAGTCACGGATCGCGCAAGCTTCTAGCATCGGTTAAGGGGCTGCGATCATGAAACGGACTGACGCCATTTCATCTAGCTCGTTCTGCTCTTGGAGCATCGATGCTTGCCGGAATCGATTGAATGCTCGTTCCTTCGCTTGCAGCCACACTTTCTCGTCTTTCATTTTGACTGTCAGATGGCTGCGGCTTTGCTCTACGACTCCATTCGCCAGGCGAACCTGCGCGTTTTTGGTCTGAATGCTGCTGTCCAAATAGTTCAAATACTGCTGAACAGCTGCCAGCTCACCGAGCGGTACGGCAGATTGAGTCATCTCCATCTGCCGTTCCTCCCACAACTTCCGCTCTACCAATAATTGATCGAGCGACAGCTGCTCGAGCTGCAGCTTACCTAGCGCATCCGACAGCATCCATTCCGCTTGACGCTTCTCGCTTTCCTTTAAACCTACTATCTTCTCATAGGTGTACATAAACTTAGCCACTTATCGTTCATCTCCCGAGAAATTGTTGAATGAGCAGCTGCTGCGCTTCCTCCAAGCTGACCTTCTCGTTTGTTTTCTGTCTAGTAAATGCACGAATTTCATCAATTGCATGGATCGCTTGATCAATTTTTTCGTTAGAACCTATTTGATACGCCCCAATATTGACCAAGTCTTCCGAACTCTTATAAGTAGCTAACAAGCTTTTGAGCGCATTGGCCGCATCCTGCTGCTCTTCCGTGACGATTTCCTTCATGACGCGGCTGATTGAAGCAAGCACATCGATCGCTGGAAAATGTCCTTGATGCGCAAGCTCGCGGCTCAATACGATATGACCGTCCAAGATGCCCCGAACAGCATCAGCGATCGGTTCATTCATATCATCGCCGTCGACAAGTACCGTGTAGAACGCTGTAATCGAACCATTCTGACCGGTACCCGCACGCTCGAGAAGCTTCGGCAGCGCCGCGAATACGGAAGGCGTATACCCTCTCGTTGCAGGTGGTTCACCAATCGCGAGTCCTACCTCGCGAAGCGCCATCGCATATCGCGTGACCGAGTCCATCATGAGCATGACATTCAAGCCGCGATCACGGAAATATTCAGCAATCGTCGTTGCAATCAATGCGCCTTTCATCCGAACAAGCGCCGGTTGATCCGATGTTGCTACGATGACGACAGAACGTGCAAGCCCTTCAGGTCCAAGGTCTTTCTCAATAAACTCGAGCACCTCGCGTCCGCGTTCGCCGATCAGCGCAATAACGTTCACATCAGCGGATGTATTGCGAGCAATCATCCCAAGCAGTGTACTCTTACCGACGCCGGAGCCTGCGAATATACCGACGCGCTGACCTTGTCCAACTGTAAGCAATCCGTCAATCGCGCGGACACCAATACCAAGCGGTTCCTTCACGCGCGGTCGCATAAGTGGATTGCTCGGTGTATTGTTCGTAGAGCTGTGCGGCATACGGCTCGGAATAAAGGAACCATCAAGCGGCTGACCTAATCCGTCAAGCACTTTGCCTAATAGCTCGGAACCGACTTGTACCGTCAGCGGCTTGCCAGTTCCAACAACGTCGCAGCCTGGACCGATAGCATCCAGTTCACCAAGCGGCATCAGAATCACTTTATTATCGCGAAATCCGACGACCTCCGCTTTCAACGGCTTCGCACCTTTGGTCGGATAGATATGGCATACATCGCCGATACTCGCATCCGGACCTTCGGATTCAACCGTCAGGCCGATAACTTGTGTAACTTTACCATTAACACGAACAGGATCAATCGGTCTCAAATGCTCGAGATACTTCGCCGTATTAAGCTTCGGAATGCTCATTGGCGTTCCCCCACTCGTCGCTTTCAAGCGCCAGCTGTGTCAGCTCGCGTTTGATCTCGGTAAGCTGCGTATCAATTCGAGCATCAATGCTGCCGAAGCTGGATCTTATAACGCATCCATGATCTTGCACGGTTACATCTGGAAGAATATGAAGCTCCGCTTGAGAATCGATTGCTAATGCAAGCTCTTCTCTAGCAGCCTGCATGAATGTTAGATGCTGTGGAGCAACACATAAGGTAATGACTCCTTGCTCTTTGCGTCTAGCCAACGATTTACGAACCAGATCAATCGCAAGCTCCGGACTCGTCGAGAGCTGATGGCCGATAATTTTCTCAGCGATCGCACAGCTTAGCTCGACAAGGAAAGGCTCCGCTTCTTGAATGATTTGATCTCTCATCTTATAGGATGAGCTAAGCAGCTGCTGGGCTTCTTCAATCCGCTGCTGCCATTCACGCTGTAGATCACCAATCGCTTGAGCGCGTCCATCCTCGTATCCAAGACTGAATCCTTCATCCTGGGCTTGGCGGATAATGTTCTCATCTTCTTCTCGGCGTGATTGCCACCATTGTTCAATCTGCTGCTCGGCTTCCGCCAGCATCGCATTGCTTTGCGCCGTTGCCTCTTGAACACGCTCTTCAGCGAACTGTTGAGCATCTTGCAAAATTTCATCACGAAGTGAGAGCGTCTCGGCATCTGGCTGCGGAGTCTCTTCTAGAACCGATGCATGATCCGGTACAGAAGGTACATAACGATTGAGCCATTCCAATTTGCGCAAGTCTTCAACCGATACAACATGCGAAGACTTAATCAAATTAGACAATGATATCATCTCCTCCACCGCGAGCGATGATGATCTCGCCGGCTTCTTCCAGTCTGCGGATTGTTGCTACGATACGAGTTTGTGCTTCCTCAACATCACGCAGCCGGACAGGCCCCATGTATTCCATTTCTTCCTTGAAGGTTTCGGCCATACGCTTGGACATGTTGCGGAAGATCGCATCGCGAACTTCTTCGCTCGCCACTTTGAGCGCAAGCTGCAGGTCGGCATTCTCCAGGTCGCGGATAATCCGCTGAATGGAACGATTGTCGATATTGACGATATCCTCGAATACAAACATGCGTTTCTTGATTTCTTCTGCAAGCTCCGGATCTTGAATTTCTAGTGCGTCGAGAATCGTACGTTCCGTACCACGGTCTACGCCGTTAAGGATATGAACGATCGATTCGATCCCGCCTGCTGTCGAGTAGTCCTGCGTAACAGTTGCGGAAAGCTTCTGTTCAAGAACACGTTCGACTTGCGAGAGAACTTCTGGCGAGGTGCTATCCATAAGTGCGATTCTTCTTGCCACCTCAGCTTGCTTCTCTTGTGGCAGAGAGGACAAGATGCTAGATGCTTGCTCCGCTTGCAAATACGAGAGTACCAATGCAATCGTCTGCGGATTCTCGTTCTGGATAAAGTTCAAGATTTGTGTCGGCTCCGCCTTGCGGGCGAAGTCGAACGGCCTTACTTGCAGCGTCGCGGTCAGTCGGCTGATTACTTCAACAGCCTTCTGCTCGCCGAGCGCCTTCTCTAGAATATCTTTGGCGTAAGCAATACCGCCCTGTTGAATGTATTCCTGCGCAAGGCAGATCTGATGAAACTCCGATAGAATCTGCTCGCGCTCTGTGCTGTCGACTTTACGTACGTTTGCAATTTCGAGCGTCAGCTGTTCGATCTCTTCTTCTCGCAGCTGCTTGAATATTTCAGCGGATACTTCAGGTCCTAACGTAATCAGCAAGATTGCTGCTTTCTGTCTTCCGGTCAAACCCCCATAAGCTCGCGCCATGCCGACCACCTCTATTCATCTACAAGCCAAGTCCGAAGGAGATTAACGAATTCTTCCGGCTTACGCTTGGCCAGCGTCTCAAGATTTTTCCTAACCTGATGGTCGTTCGTCACATTCTCCAGATCAATCGTAGGATATTCGACACGAACCGGCTCAGCCGCTGCTGCAGCTTCCATCAATTGTTCGTTCTGCTTGCGTTTACGTCTTACCAAGAACACGAGACCAGCAATCAATGCTACTGCCGCCGCGCCGATACCTGCCATCCATGCATTATCGAGCTTAGACGTTTGTGAAACTCCTCCATCGACTGCAAAATCCTGCGCCATTACCGTAACACGTTGGCTTACAACCGCGTCACTCGAAACATCAAGGCCCGATTGAGCGAGCTGCGTACGAAGAATTTGTTTGACGTAGTTCGTAATTTGCGTTTGCGCATCGCCTTTCAGCGAAGCTGAGTTAACGCCGACGCTAATCGTCAAGTCTTTAATCATGAATGGACTGGATTCCACAATGTTCCTGATGGTGCTGTATTCATAGTTACGGATGCTGGTCGATTCTTCGGAAGAGGCATTGGCCGAATCCGTTGCCGTGTATCCCGGCACATCTGTTTCACCAGTACCCGGTACGCCACCAGCATCGCCGCTGCTGTTAATCGACGATTTGTTCGTATCCTGAGAGCTGATCAGTGCGCCATTGTTGTTGTTATTCTCAAGTGGCTGCAACAATTTTTGTTCCGAATGCGTCTTATCGAAATTGAGGCTGCTAGCGATATATACCGTAACATTGCCTTCACCGATCATAGTGCTCAAGTACTGTTGAATGTTCTTCTTCAGTTCACTTTCATACTTGCGTTGGATCGTGAACAGCTGGTCTGCCGAGTCCGTGCTTGATACTCCGCCGTTCTGTTCGGAGGAAAGCAGTTGGCCTTCTGGGCTAGCGATCGTAATGTCGTCAACGGCCAGCTTCGGTACCGCTGTCTTTACCAGATTGAAATATCCGTCGATTTCTTTCTGTGTTGGGCGATATCCATTCGCAAATCTTATCGAGATCGAAGCAATCGCTTTGTCGCCTTCATCGTTAGCAAACACGCTTTCTTCTGGCAATGTAACAAGCACCTTCGACCATTCGACACCTTTCATGTTGTTCAAAAGCTGCTGTACCTCACCGTTAAGCGCGTTCCGATACTTCACGTCGAACATGTTGTCCGTTTCTCCCCAAGCAGAGGAGTTTTCCGCTATCGAATCAAAACCGAGCGAACCGTTGTGGACAAGACCTTGCGAGCCAACTTCGATTTTCACTCGTGCTGCTGCTGCGCTTGGTACGGAAATGCTTTTGCCGTCACTTGAAAGCTTGTAACCAATCCCGCTGCTATCTAAGTAATTCATAACGGCTGCTGAATCTGTCGAATCTAAGTTTTTAAAAGCAACCTCATATTGGGTTCTTGAAAATATGTAAGTTAATATAATGATCGATAAAATAATTAATGCTACACTAGCGCCTAACCAAATTCGCTGCTTTTTACCTGTCTGTCCCCACCATCGCGAAACTCCTTCGCGATACCGGGCGAATGTCTCATTCACAATGTCACCTCACCCATTGCTGTACCCGCTCAATCTCTCTGTTTAAATTTGCGTTCGCATAATTTCCTGATAAGCTTCAACTACGCGATTGCGAATTTGTGTGGTGAGCTGAAGGCTTAATTCTGCTTGCTGGGAGGCGATCATTACTTGCGACACATCAGCCTCTCCTGCCATAAACTTAATCGTCTGTACTTGCGCGTTCTTCTCCTGTGCACTAACCTCTTCGATTGCCTGCTCCAGGAAATCGCTGAACGATTGGGTCACTTCAGCTGGAGTTGCCTGAACATTGGATGTAACCGCTTTACCGGACTGAATCGACTGTACCGGAATAGATGTGATTTGTTGAATCAAGGTTTATCCCTCCGTCATGTTTACTTTCCGATTTCTAGCGCTTTTGCAAACATGGCTTTGTTGGAGTTCAACGCCGTAACGTTCGCTTCATATGCTCGGGATGCAGAAATCATATCAATCATTTCTTTTGCAATGTCAACGTTAGGCATCTGTACGTATCCATTCTCATCCGCATCCGGATGACTTGGATTATATACAAGTTTGAAAGGTGTTTGATCCTCGACGATTTGGGTTATTTTAACACCAGGAGATGCCGATCCACTAGCGCTTCCACTAGTGCCATTAATCTGGTTTTTCAAAGTTTCTGAGAAATTAGGACTAGTCGGCTCCATTACAACCATTTTCCGTGAATAAGGGACAAATTTACCATTAACATATTTGGCGCGAGTCGTCTCTGCGTTAGCGATATTAGAGGAGATTACATCCATTCTAAGTCGCTGTGCCGATAGTGCCGATGCATTCGCGTCAAAACCGCCGTTAAGCTTCACTTAATTAAGCCCTCCCATCAATTGCGGTTCGCATCATAGAAACATCATGATTCACCTGCTGGATGTACAAATTGTACACGAGCTGGTTCTTTGCTAGCAGCGACATCTCTCGATCAATATCAACGTTGTTTCCATTATTGTTTACCGAGCTGTTCTCGTCTGTTGCGACGATAGCAGCAGGCACTTCCGACGATTGCCCTATAGGAATATGCTTGGCATTTGTTCTGAAGCCCGAAATTGACTTCTGATTAGTTCCCATTGCCTCTGTCAGCAGATCCTCAAACAATACTTCGGAGCGTTTGAAATTCGGAGTGTCGACATTTGCGACGTTATCCGAGATGACCTGCTGTCTCAGCTCAGCCGAATGTACCGCTGATTCCAATACTCGAAATTCAGCTCCATTTAACAATTTCACCGATTGTCCCCCCCGCTTTCTTGTTCATGATCTCTTAACACTATTCAACCTGAAGCGATGTATTCCTGCTTTCTTCGACACCAAATTCATAAAAAAACTACGGAATAGTGTCGAGTTTTGCCGACATGATTATCTTCATCAAATTCCTAATTTTTCACAATGAGAAAAAAGCCCTATCTTTTGAATACAAAAGACAGGGCTTTCCTACTAACTGCAATTTTATTCAATTTTATGTCTTTAATTTATCTAATTCTACCAAGAGCTGAGGATTCAAAATTTTGATATAGGTCCCCTTCATCCCGAGAGAGCGCGTTTCTATAACACCTGCGCTTTCCAGCTTGCGCAGCGCGTTTACAATGACGGATCTCGTGATGCCAACTCTGTCCGCAATTTTCGAAGCAACGAGTAGTCCTTCTTTCCCTTCCAGCTCTTCGAAAATATGCTCCACCGCTTCCATCTCGCTAAACGAGAGCGAGCCGACAGCAACCGCTACAACTGCACGGCTTCTTGCCTCCAGCTCTACTTCTTCTGCCCGTTCACGCAAAATCTCCATCCCGACAATCGTCGATCCGTATTCAGCAAGAATAAGATCCTCGTCACCGAACATCTCCACATCTCGCGTCAGAACGAGCGTACCGAGCCGATCGCCGCCGCCAATGATTGGAACGACGGTCATCGTCCGCTGTCCGGACAATAACGGGAATACCTCAACTACACCTGGATCCGGTTCCGCATTCGTTACCGTCTCTTGCAGCTGCAGAAATCGCTCATTGCTTTCGTTCGAGAACCGAATCTCGCCCAGCGACATCATGCGCATATGATCATGCTCATATGCGCCGATAGCCGCACAGCCTAGAATTTTTCCCTTACGGCTAACTACAAATACATTGCCTTGCATCGTTGCGCTCAGCACCTCCGCCATTTCGCGGAAATTGAGTGCTTTGCCAGCTGCCCGCTGGAGCAGCCTGTTCAACGTTCTTGTTTTTGACAGAAGAGTCATTGTTGTATCCTCCCGAACCAACAGCCGCTACAAAATATACTGGCTCAAATCGCGGTTTTGCGCGATGCTTCCCAGTTTCTCCCGCACATACTCAGGCGTGATCGTAATTTGCTCTAATTGGAGCTCTGGCGCTTCGAACGATAGATCCTCGAGCAGCTTCTCCAGAATGGTGTGGAGACGTCTTGCGCCGATGTTCTCCGTGTTCTTGTTTACATCTGCTGCAATCGACGCCAGCTCGCGAATCGCTTCATCTGAGAATTCGATCGCGATGCCTTCCGTCTCGAGCAGTGCTGCATATTGCTTAATCAGTGCGTTCTTTGGTTCCTTTAATATATTGACGAAGTCATCGAGGCTTAAAGAAGTCAGTTCAACCCGAATCGGGAAACGCCCTTGGAGCTCAGGAATAAGATCCGAAGGCTTCGCAACATGGAAGGCGCCCGCTGCAACGAACAATACGTAGTCCGTTTTTACAGGACCATATTTGGTCATGACGGTTGAGCCCTCAACAATTGGCAAAATATCACGCTGCACCCCTTCACGGGAAACATCAGGACCTGCGCCTCTTGACGGACTTGCAATTTTATCAATTTCATCTATGAAAATAATACCCGATTGCTCGGCACGCGCAACGGATTCGGAAATAACGTCATCCATATCGATGAGTTTATTTGCTTCCTCCTGCGTAAGTGCCTTACGTGCTTCTTTAATTCTAAGCTTACGCTTCTTCGTACGCTTAGGCATAAACTGACCAAACAGCTCTTGCATGTTCATGCCGCCCATGCCTTCCCCGTTCTGGCCCGACAGCATATCGAGCATATTCGGCGAATTGTCTTCCACTTCAATCTCGATCAGCTCGTTCTCCAAGAGCCCGGCCGCAAGCTTTTCTTTAATCGCCTTGCGCTGCTCAGCAGTGGATGCATCATGAACAGGCTCATTCTCTTCTTCTTTGGATTGCTGACCCCCGAAGAGCATCTCAAACGGATTCTTTTGCGGCTTAGCACTCTTAGGTGAAGGAACAAGCAATGAGACAATGCGCTCATTCGCAAGCACCTCTGCGCGGTCTTTAACCGCTTCAGTGCGTTCAGCCTTCACAATTCGAATCGCGGTTTCCACAAGATCCCTTACCATTGATTCAACGTCACGTCCAACGTATCCAACCTCGGTAAACTTCGTCGCTTCAACTTTAACGAACGGTGCCTGCACCAGCTTCGCAAGACGGCGGGCAATTTCTGTTTTACCTACACCAGTAGGACCAATCATTAGAATGTTCTTTGGAACGATTTCATCGCGCAGCTCTTCAGCTAGCCGGCTTCTCCGGTAACGATTCCGCAGAGCGATCGCAACGGAACGTTTGGCTTGCTTCTGACCAACAATGTATTTATCCAGTTCCGAAACAATTTGCCTAGGTGTCAATGACTCGTTGCTCATACTAGCATCCCTCCGCCGGTTATTGAATGGTAGATACAGTTAGACTTGCTCAACAATAATGTTGCGGTTCGTGAACACACAAATATCTGCTGCTGTTTCCAGCGCAGCTCTTGCCATATCTTTCGCTTCCAAATGCGTCGCATGCTGCTTCAGCACTCTTGCCGCAGCAAGCGCGAAGCTGCCCCCAGATCCGATCGCGAGAATCCCGTCATCCGGCTCAATAATTTCTCCGTTACCCGAAATAAGTAAAAGTCCCGTATTATCCATTACGATCATCATCGCTTCCAGACGTCTTAGCACGCGGTCAGATCGCCATTCCTTAGCAAGCTCCACAGCTGCACGCTGCAGATTGCCATGATGCTCCTCCAGCTTGCCTTCAAACTTCTCGAACAACGTAATGGCATCTGCAACCGAACCGGCAAATCCAGCTACGACTTGACCGCGATACAGCCTGCGCACCTTCTTCGCGGTGCTTTTCATTACCATGCTGTTCCCGAACGTTACCTGTCCGTCACCTGCAATAGCGCCTTGGCCATTATGCCGAACAGCGCATATTGTCGTCGCGTGAAATTGCATCTCCATCTATGGACCTCCTTAAAGGTTTTCTATGCATTCAATCATCTGCGATGATTGATCTTAGAAAACCAGCATCGTAAGCATCACAAACCTTCCGCGAAAACAAAGGCTTCGTTTTGTCAGAGTTATCAATTATCTTCTTTGATTATTAACCCTTTATAACCTTGCATCGCAGGAATCAAACACTTAGGACAAATGCTCCCGTTTGAATTGTTCGATCGATTCAAGCGCACGGTTCGCAATCGCATCATTCTTGTCCCGTTTGCTCTTCATCCGTTTCTCCAGCGGAGGGAAGAGACCGAAATTCGCGTTCATCGGCTGGAAATGCTTGAAGTCAGCCGTCGTGATATATTGAGCCATACTGCCCAGCGTAGTATCAGCAGGCAATACTAACGGCTCCAGACCACGCGCAACACGGCCTGCGTTCAATCCAGCGATCATTCCGGATGCTGCAGACTCCACGTATCCTTCTACGCCTGTCATTTGACCAGCGAAGAACAGCGTATTGCGTCCTTTGAATTGATAAGTGGCTTCAAGCAGTCTTGGCGAGTTGATGAATGTATTGCGATGCATGACGCCATAGCGTACGAATTCTGCGTTCTCAAGTCCTGGAATCAAGGAGAAGACGCGTTTCTGTTCGCCCCACTTCAGATGGGTCTGGAAGCCAACCATATTGTACAGCGTTCCTGCGGCATTATCTTGACGCAGCTGAATGACTGCGTATGGGAGTTTGCCTGTGTGCGGGTTAATGAGGCCTACCGGCTTCATTGGTCCGAACAATACAGTCTGCTTGCCGCGAGCGGCCATCACTTCAATCGGCATGCAGCCTTCGAAGTACACTTCTTTCTCGAACTCTTTGAGCTCCGCTTTCTCGGCCGTTATAAGCGCATCATGGAACGTATTGAACTCTTCCTCGGTCATCGGGCAGTTCAAGTACGCTGCTTCCCCTTTATCGTAACGGGAAGCCAGATATACTTTGCTCATATCGATCGAATCCTTCTCGATGATCGGAGCAGCAGCATCATAGAAATAGAAATATTCTTCACCCAGCAGCGATTGAATGCTTTGGGACAACGAAGGCGCTGTCAGCGGCCCCGTCGCGATAACGACGATTCCGTCCTCAGGAATTGCTGTCAGCTCTTCATTGCGAACCTCGATAAGCGGATGCTCGCGAAGCGAACGCGTGACATCGCCAGAGAAGCCATCGCGGTCAACCGCAAGTGCACCGCCTGCCGGAACAGCATTGTGGTCGGCACTGCTAAGAATAAGGGAGCCAATGCGGCGCATTTCTTCTTTAAGTACACCAACTGCATTCGTAAGCCCGTTCGCGCGCAAGCTGTTGCTGCACACAAGCTCTGCGAATTTATCGGTATGATGAGCTGGCGTCCGTGTAACGGGACGCATTTCATATAAGGTGACAGGAACGCCCTGTGACGCGATTTGCCATGCAGCTTCGCTGCCAGCTAATCCAGCGCCGACGACCGTTACTTTGTTAACTGAAGACAATGTACAAACCTACCTTTCGGAATGAAAACGGCTGCCGTCTCTAATAGACGGACAGCACGTTGTAATCATGCATGCGTACAAGCTTTACGCTTGTTCTTGTTCGTGATCCTCGTCGTTATCCTCTGCAACCTGTTCGCTATGATCGCACACCGTACACTGCAGCTTTACGCCTGCCTTGCTGCGCTTCTCGACCATAAGGCCGCCGCACGAAGGGCATGGCACGCCAGCCGGCTTATCCCATGATACGAAGTCGCATTCCGGATATAGGTTGCAGCCGTAGAATACGCGGCCCTTCTTGCTGCGGCGCTCGATGATGCTGCCCTTGGCGCACTTCGGACACGCAACACCGATGTCTTTGACGATCGGCTTCGTGTTGCGGCATTCAGGGAAACCAGAGCACGCCAGGAACTTGCCGAAGCGGCCCATCTTGTAAACCAAATGCTTGCCGCACTTTTCGCACAACTCGTCTGACACTTCGTCCTGAAGCTCGATTTCCTTCATCTCATTCTCAGCGAATTCAAGCCGCTTCTCGAATGATTTGTAGAACTCGGACAGTACCTTTACCCAGTTCTCCGTACCTTCCTCGACTTGGTCAAGCTCATCTTCCATCTGAGCAGTGAACTCAACGTCGAGAATTTCAGGGAAGAACTCCTCCATCAGCTGGCTCACAAGCTCGCCAAGCTCAGTCGGGATGAACTTCTTATCCTCAATGGCTACATAGCCGCGTTTCTGGACCGTTTCCAGCGTTGGCGCATACGTACTAGGACGGCCAATACCGAGCTCCTCCAGCGTCTTAACGAGACGTGCTTCTGTGTAGCGAGGCGGCGGCTGTGTAAAATGCTGCTTCGGCTCAATCGCATCCGTCGTGATGAGATCGCCTACTGCAAGTGCCGGCAGAAATTTATCGTCGTCGTTCGTAGTGCCATCGTCATTGCCCTCGACATATACCTTCATGAAGCCGGCGAACTTTACTTTGGAGCCAACCGCACGGAATACCGTATCGTTAGCTGTAAGATCAACCGTCATCGTATCCAGTATTGCCGATGACATTTGACTTGCAACGAACCGCTCCCACACCAGCTTATAGAGACGCAGCTGATCGCGGGTGAGGAATTCCTTCATTTGATCCGGCTCGCGCAGCACCGATGTCGGACGGATTGCTTCGTGCGCATCTTGTGCGTTGCTGTTCTTCTTTAAATAAATACGCGGCTCTTCCGGAAAATAAGACGGCCCGTACTTACCTTCAATAAAACCTTTGGCCTCTTCCTGAGCAACAGGCGAGATACGCGTCGAATCTGTACGCATATACGTAATTAAACCGACCGTACCTTCTTTGCCAAGATCAACGCCCTCGTACAATTGCTGTGCTACAGACATCGTCTTGGACGCGCGGAAGCCAAGCTTCCTTGCTGCTTCCTGTTGAAGTGAGCTTGTAATGAAAGGCGGAGCCGGATTGCGAAGCCGTTCCTTCTCTCGCACATCGGTGACCGTGAAAGGCGCACCATTCATCGCATCAAGGACGGCCTGCATATCGGCTTCGTTGCCAAGCTCACGCTTCTCACCAGCGACCGAATGGAATTTAGCTTCGAACGCAGCGCCATTTTTGTTCAAACGGGCTGTGATCGTCCAGTATTCCTCTGGCACGAATGCTTCAATCTCATTCTCGCGATCGATGATGAGCTTCACCGTTACCGATTGAACGCGGCCAGCGGATAACCCTTTCTTTACTTTCTTCCACAGCAAAGGGCTGATTTTGTAACCTACCAATCGGTCCAAGATACGCCGCGCTTGCTGCGCATTCACCAGATCCATATTGATCGGTCGAGGCGTCTTGAATGCATCCTTGACAGCCTGCTTCGTAATTTCGTTGAAAACGACGCGGCAGCTCTTGGCTTCATCCAGCTCCAAGTAGTGGGCTAGATGCCACGCAATCGCTTCTCCTTCGCGATCGGGGTCGGCTGCGAGATAGACTTGTTTCACTTTTTTGCTCGCATCCTTCAATTCCTTCAGGACGTTGCCTTTACCGCGAATCGTTATATATTTCGGTTGGAAGTCATTCTCGACTTCCACACCAGTCTGGCTTTTCGGCAAATCACGAATATGCCCCATGGACGCTTTCACGATATATTTGCTGCCCAAATATTTGCCGATCGTCTTCGCCTTGGCAGGCGACTCGACAATAACGAGCGAATCCGCCATTAAGCGTCCTCCTCTCCCAGCTGTTTAAATAATGGAATATGTAGAGCCGTTCTGTAGATGGATCCTGCGAGTTATACATAAATTTATCAGAACGGCGTGCAAAAGTCCAAGCGGTATTCCAGTAGCCTCATGCAGCTCGTCTGCTGAACATGGATGATCAAGCAGAAGATCGTATACAAGTTTGGCATCCCCTGTCAATTCTTCGGTTGATTTCAACGATGAATCCGGCTCGGACTGATGCTCCAAACTTTCACTCGGATACCTGGTATACGGTAATTGCTTAAACCAATCCTCGACCGATAATATCGCATTTGCCTTACGATCAGCAAGCAGTTGATTTGTTCCGGCGCTCTTCGGCGATGTGACAGGCCCAGGAAGAGCGAACAGCTCGCGATCAAATGCGAATGCCTGCTCTGCAGTAATGAGAGAACCGCTTCTTGCTGCAGCCTCAATGACTACTGTTCCAGCAGACAGCCCCGCAATAATGCGATTACGCAAAGGAAATAAGCCCGGATGGAACGCCATTCCGATCGGCACCTCCGTCAACAGCAGTCCCTCATCCGCAATTTGTCTGAATAATGAGGCATGCTGTGGCGGATAGATGCGATCAAGCGGAGTCCCGAGCACAGCTATCGTGCTTCCCGCTAGCTTTACAGACGCCTCGTGCGCTACCCCATCGATTCCCCTTGCCAAGCCGCTTACGACCGTCAGCCCTCGTGCAGCGAAGCCCTGCGCCAATTCCTTGGTCATATGTCTGCCATAAGCAGTTGGCGTGCGTGTACCGACGATAGAGACCGAATGACGATGCATCAGCTCGATCCTGCCAATCGCGTACAGTACCCAGGGCGGCTCATCGATATTACGAAGCTGGTCAGGATACTCCGCATCATCAATGGTGAGAATGATTGCCTTATGCTTAGAATAGCTCGACAGGATGGAATCATACCCCGATTCAAAATCAGAGAAGCGTCGAGCCGCTTCAGCCGCAGCCTCAGGACGAAATCCTGCCGTCGCCCATACATCTGCGCTGCTAAGCGAAGTTCGATTCCACAGCTCAGCATCCATCGCTCGCTTAATCGATCTCCATCCAACCCCTGGCATTTGATGCAGCATAATGATCAACTTGCGCTTCTTCTCATCGCACATTCCAATAACCCCCATAACGGAGGCCTACATTCCTTTCCTATTGTGCTTCAGCTGGAACGAGAATGCAAGCCGCCTAATCGTCTTTAATGCAAAAAAGCAGCCATTCGTACCCAAATCGGGTCGAAAGGCTGCTTGCCTTATCGTTAGAAACACGTTCTGCCGAAGCTTAAACGTGTCTCCTAACCATATTCACTTCATTATTTGCGCGTAATGCACTTCTCGAGCAGACCTTGCTCTTCGAGTACGGATACGAGCGTAGAGCCCATCTCAGACGGCGTAGGTGCAACTTTGATGCCGCACGCTTCCAGCGTCTTGATCTTCTCTGCTGCCGTACCTTTACCGCCGGAGATAATGGCACCAGCATGTCCCATACGTTTACCTGCAGGAGCTGTAGCGCCGCCGATGAAGCCAACAACTGGCTTCTTCATGTTCGCTTTGATCCACTCAGCAGCTTCTTCTTCTGCCGTACCGCCGATCTCACCGATCATGATAACAGCATAAGTGTCTGGATCTTCATTAAACATGCTGAGCACGTCGATGAATTCCGTGCCTTTAACCGGGTCGCCGCCGATACCTACTGCGGACGACTGGCCAATGCCGCGCGTCGACAGCTGGTGAACAGCTTCATACGTCAGCGTGCCGGAGCGCGATACTACGCCGACATGGCCTTTCGTATGAATGTAACCCGGCATGATACCGATTTTGCACTCGTCAGGTGTAATAACACCTGGGCAGTTCGGTCCGATCAGACGTGTTTTCTTTCCTTCCATATAACGAGAAACTTTAACCATATCGAGCACCGGAATACCTTCCGTAATGCAGATAACGAGGTCCAGCCCAGCGTCAACAGCTTCAAGAATTGCGTCCGCAGCGAATGCTGGCGGAACATAGATAACGGAAGCAGTTGCACCGGTTGCTGCTACCGCTTCAGAAACGGTATTGAATACAGGCAGAGATGCCGTCGTACCGTTCTCGAGTGCGATATCAACTGTCGTACCGCCTTTGCCCGGCGAAGTGCCGCCGACCATTTGTGTGCCGTAGTCGAGCGCGCCCTTCGCGTGGAACAACGCGGTTTTACCCGTGATGCCCTGCGTGATGACTTTTGTATCTTTATTGATCAAAATGCTCATCGAAATTTCACATCCCCTGAGAAAAAATTCGGAATTAGCCGCTTGTTGGTCCTTATTTCACGAGCGCAACGATCTTCTGAGCGCCATCCGCCATCGAGTCAGCCGCAACAATGTTCAGACCAGACTCGCCCAGCATCTTTTTGCCGATCTCTACGTTCGTGCCTTCCAGACGTACGACGAGCGGACGATCCAGTCCGAGCTCTTTCGCAGCTGCGATTACGCCTTCAGCAATAACGTCACAACGCATAATGCCGCCGAAGATGTTAACGAAGATACCTTTTACTTGCTGGTCGGACAAAATGATTTTGAACGCTTCCGTTACTTTCTCTTTCGTAGCACCGCCGCCTACGTCGAGGAAGTTGGCAGGGTCGCCGCCATAATATTTGATAATGTCCATCGTTGCCATTGCCAGACCCGCACCGTTAACCATGCAGCCGATGTTGCCGTCGAGTGCGATGTAGCTCAGGTCATACTTGGACGCTTCGATTTCTTTCTCATCTTCTTCTTCCAGGTCGCGCAGCGCCACGATATCAGGGTGACGGAACAGTGCGTTGGAATCGAAGTTCAGTTTGGCATCGAGTGCCATAACGTTGCCGTCGCCAGTGACGACGAGCGGGTTGATCTCAGCGATCGAGCAATCTTTGTCAACGAATGCCGTGTAGAGGGCGATCATGAAGCTGGCTGCTTTATTCACGAGCTCTTTTGGAATGTTGATATTGAATGCAAGACGCTTCGCTTGAAACGGTTGAAGACCGATTGCAGGGTCAACAACTTCTTTGAAGATTTTCTCTGGCGAATGAGCCGCCACTTCTTCGATCTCCGTGCCGCCTTCTTCGGAAGCCATCAGAACGACGCGGCCTGTACCACGGTCAACGACAACGCCGACGTAGTACTCTTTCTTAATGTCGCAGCCTTGCTCGATGAGCAGACGCTTTACTTCTTTGCCTTCTGGACCTGTTTGATGAGTAACAAGCGTTTTGCCGAGAATTTCACTCGCATAAGCTTTTACTTCATCAAGGTTTTTAGCGACTTTAACGCCGCCTGCTTTACCGCGACCACCTGCGTGGATTTGCGCTTTAACTACGACGACAGAAGTGCCGAGCGACTTAGCCGCTTCAACTGCCTCGTCAACGGTAAAGGCTACTTTGCCTTCCGGCACAGAAACCCCATATTGCTTCAGGACTTCTTTGCCTTGGTACTCATGGATATTCATTAACGAAATCCTCCAATCCGCAAACTGAATCAAGCAATGTTAATGTGAGAACAAACAACTATAGTTTATCACTAAACGTTAATTCTTACCTCTATTTTAATAAAAATAAAATCTACTCTTTTGATATGGAATTAATCTAGTTTTGAGATGAAATCCATTATTCACACCGTCTGTAGTATATCCCAAAAGTTTATAATTGACGCGGGTTTCCCCCTCATTGTAATAAGAAGAGCTGCCCAATCGTTGACATGTAATTATTCTCCTATTATGATGATAATAAATGGATACAAATGGCACGGAACTGTAAGGAAGCACCTTCGTCCGAATATGGCGGAGGTGTTTTTTTATGTATGCACAAATGTTAGGCGCAAGCGTAAGCGGTGTCGAAGGGATTATGATCACTGTCGAGGCTGATATTTCTGGCGGATTGCCTCAGCTAAATTTGGTCGGTTTGCCTGACAGCGCAATACGAGAATCGTCAGAACGCGTCCGAGCCGCGATCCGCAACTGCGGGTTTCAATTTCCAATGAGCCGGATTACTGTTAATCTGGCCCCTGCGGATTTGCGCAAGGAAGGCACTGCCTTTGATCTCACCATTGCTGGCGCCATCTTGGTTGCGAGCGAACAGCTGCCGGCTGAACCATTTCAAGGGATGATGCTCATTGGGGAGCTGTCGCTTAATGGCGAGCTAAGAGCTGTCACAGGGGTTCTCCCGATGGTGGAGCAGGCGATGCGCAGCGGTATTCGACGAATCGTGCTGCCACGGGGCAATGCAGCCGAAGCCTTCCTTATTCAAGGTCTTGAAGTATATGCAATCGATCATTTGAATGAACTTGGCGCATGGGGGCAAGGCGACAGCTGGAAGAGCTTCTTATTTGATGCGGACAAATGCGCCAGCAGTCTATCCTCCGTCGGCAACGATGGCAGCGGCCAAGCGGCACTTGACTATGCAGATGTGCTTGGTTTGCATGGCGCGAAGCGAGCGTTGCTGATCGCAGCGGCAGGAAATCATAATTTCATGCTAAGCGGTCCTCCCGGAACAGGCAAAACGATGCTGGCTAAACGGCTGCCGACGATTCTTCCGCCTTTATCCGATGAGGAAGCGCTTGAGGTTACGAAGATATACAGCGTTGCCGGGAAGCTGGGCAGCAGCCCATCCTCTCTCATTCGCATGCGCCCCTTTCGAGCTCCACATCATACCATATCGACGGGAGGCCTTATCGGAGGAGGCTCAATCCCTCGTCCGGGCGAAGCGACACTCGCTCACCGCGGCGTCTTATTTCTTGATGAATTGCCTGAGTTTTCGCGTCCAGCATTAGAAGTATTACGCCAGCCGCTTGAAGATCGAGAGGTCACGATTGCACGTGCACGTGCGGTTACCCGCTTCCCTGCCCGCTTCATGCTGGCAGCTTCGATGAATCCGTGCCCATGCGGCTATTGGGGGAATGAAACAGGAGATCGACGGTGCACTTGTTCAGATTCAGCGGTGCTGCGCTATCGGAGCAAAATATCCGGACCGCTTCTCGACCGCATCGATCTGCTGCTCGAGGTGCCGCGTCCCGCTTCCATACAAGCCGCCAAAGCTGGCATGTCCAGTGCCGAAATGCAGAATAGCGTGGCTGCTGCAGTTGAACGTCAGACCTATCGCTCTAGAGCAATCGGGGTGAGCAGCAATGGAGAGCTAGCCGGCGCTTCCCTGCATCAAGCAGCCAAGCTCTCGACTGAAGCTTCGACCTTGCTTCGCCACGCTTTCGATGCACTTGGTATTAGCTTTCGTGCACATGATCGGCTGCTGCGGCTTGCAAGAACAATTGCAGATGTCGACGGAAGTGCGGAAATCAAGGAGATTCATATGTCGGAGGCAATTCAATACCGTCGTGCGGGAGAGACCATTGGGGAGTAAAGCTAGAATACCGCTTTCAGATGCGTAATATCGGATGCAGTTCCGTCTGCCGCTAATGTAACGGTGATGGCGTCTACTCGCACAGGCATGTTATATAGCTTGTTAGCTTGGATATACGCTTCTGCTGCAATTCTGACTTTGTACGCTTTACGCGCATCAATCGATTCCACCGCAGCTCCGAAAGCCGTCGACGAGCCCAAAGTTCTAGTCCGCACTTCTACAATTACCAGGGTTCCATCAGATTCTGCTGCGATATCCAGCTCGCCGGCTTTGCATCGCCAGTTACGAGCATGGATCCGATACCCGGCAGCCGCCAAATAGGCGGCTGCCGCTTCTTCACCAAGCCTTCCTGTCTCAACACGGCTTCGTTTCCGATTAATCATCCCATCCTCCTGCCCGCTTATCCGAACGATAGATGAAGCTTAAAATTTCAGCAACAAGCGCATATAATTCCGGTGGAATTTCCTGATTAAGATCGAGCTTGGAGAGCACTTCAACGAGCGACGCGTCCTCTTGGACAGGAACACCGTTCTCCGCTGCTTTCTCCACAATCGCGTTAGCCAGATATCCTTTGCCTTTCGCCACAACGACTGGCGCTGAACGCTCTCCTGGCTCGTATTTGAGAGCAACCGCTCTGCGCACCGATTCTGTTGTCTGATCTGCTGACGCAGATGCAGCGGAAGTCGGTCGTGGTTTGTCTTTCATATCTTGATATCGACTCCTTTATACGGTGTACCGCCATAAGAGGGAATGTCCGGCATCAGCAGATCGCTAATCAACGAATCGGATTGATCGCCGCCAGCAGTCGCATGTCGCATTGTTGGCCTTACATTAAACGTAAGAAGCTGATAGCCTGCGCTGTTCAACGCATTCGCCATGGCTCCGCGTTCGCTGTCAGCAATGAGATTCATAACAGGATGATCATTCCAAATATTCAAGTTCACGATTTTATCGACTACATGTACGTCGACAACCGTATCCCCAAGCACCTTCAAATGCAGGTCAAACAATAGCCGGCAGTTCTCGGCATCCAGCTCATTCTTTGCTCCTCTTCGCGTCTGTATATGAACGGAAGCTGTCTGGCTGCCGTTCTCATCCTGAATCGGGATAAACAACGTAACATGTGTGAGTACGGAGCCGTTCCGTTCTGGTGCAAGCATCAGCTGTTGACCCGTAATTTGATGGATGAGCTGCTGGGCTGTTTCTCGTAACTGCGCTGGCGCGTCATCCATTGCGGCAAGGGACAGCAGTGTGCTCTTTAAAGTTTCAGAAGCCATGTTCTCCGGCATTTTGATCCCATTCGACAATTGCGCTGGCATTCCATCATCAGACAGCTGGAATGCTGGAGCCTGCGCTGCAGATTGTGGTCGTCCTTGAGAAGCAGCAGAAACAGCTTGTGCCTGAGCTTGCTGCTGCCCTTTATTGACTCGCTCAGCATCATGAGCAGCTGCTTCGCCTTCTATAGCTGCTTCAGCCTCACCAGCACCAACGGGTACTGCTGGTGCTGGTGTCCCTGTTGAACGAGAAGGGGCTGCTCCAAGCTCTAATGCACTTTGCTGCTTCGTCAGCGAAACTTGTTGATCCGCTGCATTTTGATTAGACTGTGCGGTTGTAGCTGCACCATTCTTATTCTCATTCGTGCTGGATGCCAGCTGCTTTGCGGTCTCATGAAGCAGCTCCTGCTCATGGTTAACGCCTAGCAGCTGCAGCATTTTACCAATCCAGCCGCTAGTATCGCTTCCTATGCCGGGAAGAGCGGCTTGGCTTTGTCCCGCTGCCATTGTTGACGCAGGAGCCGCTTTCGCCATCAGGCTATCCGTTTGGCCGGTAGAATCGCTTGCAGCCGTTCTATTCATTGGCATGTCCATGGTATCGCCAGGCAGCTCCACCGCTTCATAGGCTGCTGCCTTCTGAGCAGCAAACAGATTCGCAGCAGAGTTTCTCGCAGCTTGCGCCGCCAGTGCGTTCCTTGTCCCCTGTACTACGTCACCCTCAGGAGCGGATTCCGTGTCTGCTGCAGCAGCATTTGCAGGTCCGCTAGCGATCGTTTTCATTTCTGCCAGAATAGCCTTCAACTTCGCTGCAGTATGACCTACAGCGCTTTCCTGCGCTTGTTCGCTGCTGTCAACCGTCTGCTGAGACGATAGGTTCGCCAGCTGCGACTCCAGATCGGCAAGCAGCTGGTGTATCGGCTTGCCGTACATCAGCTGCCGCATTCCAGCAACCGACTGTTCCGTGACCGGCATGCCCCGCCGGAGCGCAACAGCTGCTGCACGCAGCCATTCCTCAGGGTCTACTCCCTTCGGCACCGATTCAACGGCCTTCTTAAGCGCTTCTATTACGTCTCTCGTCAGCGGTATGCCATCCCGTTTCAAATCTCGGACGAGATCCATCGCCCACTTCGATTCCGGCATCCCCGCTGCCTTCACAAGCTGACGAATCGTTTCTTCTGTCGCCTGATCAGCTGCTGTTTCAACTGGCTTCAGGACAATGGACTCCGGCGTCGACTCTGGCTGCACCCTCAACATCGCTGTCTGACCTGGAGCAAGCGGTGTCTCGAGCTTCGCCCGCACTTGAACACCGTTAATCTGAACGATAGCATCCTTGCTATCGCTCTCCACCTTCATGACGACGCCTCGCACGACTTGACCGGCTTTCAGCTCTACCTTCCGGGCATCGCCGCTCTTCACTTCCCCTAGGAGGCCTCTCATCATTTGTGTAATATTGTTGTTCAAGGTGTCATTTCCCCACAATCTTCACGAATCTATATGATCGATATATCGGCATTCGGTGTGCAAGAGTAAACGGTTATGAGCAAAAAAATCGCCTCGACTGACATTCGCTTCATTCGAAGCATGTCGATCGAGGCAATCGATATATTATTGTTTCTTCATTAGAATAGAACCTGCTGCTCCATCTCCGCCATGATGTTGCCCAGAAACGATCTGCGATGCAGCGGCGTAGGACCAAGCGTCAGCAAGCTCTCTCGGTGAGCCTTCGTCGCGTACCCTTTATGTATGGCAATTCCATAGCCTGGATAGAGCATTTCCCATTCCGTCTTACATAATCGGTCCCGCGTCACTTTCGCGATAATCGATGCCGCAGCGATCGATTGACTTGTCGCGTCGCCTTTAATAATCGCCTGCTGAGGAATGTCCAGATCAACCTTCTCCGCATCCACCAGCAAATGCTCAGGATCCACTCCAAGCGTCTGCACAGCGCGTTTCATCGCAAGTCTTGATGCCTGTTTTATATTGATTCGGTCAATTTCAGACGCATCAATTCGAGCTACTGACCAATACAGCGCATGTTCAACGATGACATCGTACAGCTGTTCCCGCTTTTTCTCCGAAAGCTTCTTCGAATCATTAATGCCTTCTAGAATTAATCCAGGAGGCAGCACGACGGCCGCAGCGACGACGTCGCCAAATAAGCAGCCTCGTCCAACCTCATCAATTCCGGCAATGAGTGTGCACCCTTGCTCCCATAACTGCTTCTCATATTCCAGCATACCCGCATCTCCCATGACGGTAATTTCTGCCGTAGTTCTTAAGACCTAGTAAGTAGAAGCTGACTCGAGGGTCAACCGGCCAAGCTTGCCTGCACGCAGCTCGCGCAAAATAATGCCCGACGTCTTCTCTAGATCGACACGACCGCCGCTAATCAGACAGCCGCGTTTACGTCCAATCGCTTCCATAATACGAACGACTTCATCCGCCTGCTCGGTATCAGAAGGACGTTCCTCCTCAATGCCATATCGCTCAACGAGCGTATCCCAGTATCGATTAATGAGCTCTCTCGTGGCATAAAAAGCAATATCTTCGATATCGAGAATTTGTTCCTTAATCGCACCTGTCATTGCGAGCCGGTAGCCTACGATTTGATCGTCGAACTTCGGCCATAGTATGCCTGGCGTATCCAGCAGCTCCATCTCTTTGCCAACCTTGATCCACTGCTGTCCCTTCGTAACACCTGGGCGGTCGCCAGTAATGGCAATATTACGCCCCGCAAGACGGTTAATCAGCGTTGATTTCCCTACGTTCGGGATACCTACAATAAGCGCTCGAACGGCCCGAGGATTCATCCCTTTCGCGATCTGTCGATCGATTTTCTCCTGCATTAACTTTCTAGCAAGATCAGGAATCTCTCCAACACGGGTACCCGTCGACGCGTCTACCGCAATACACTCGTGGCCTTCATACTTGAAACGTTCAATCCACGCTTCCGTTTCTCTTGGATCGGCCAGATCACTCTTGCCAAGCACGATCAAGCGCGGTTTATTCAGCAAGATATCATCGATCATCGGATTACGGCTGGATAGTGGAATTCGCGCATCCAGCAGCTCAACGGCAAGATCAATCAGCTTCAGCTTATCTTGAATTTGTCTCCGGGCTCTCGTCATATGCCCCGGGAACCATTGAATACTCATTATGTCACCTCATAGCCAACATGCCTCGCAGACCTCTGCAATCGCAGCGCCCACGAGGCATGTCATTCATTATCTGATACTTTATATCATGTTCAAATCTTAATGGTGTTTGACAATCTTCGCCTTATCCATCGGCCAGAAAATGATGTCGCTCCGACCAATTACTTCATCAAGCGAAACAAATCCGATCATTCGGCTGTCCTTGCTCTCTGGACGGTTATCGCCTAGGACGAAAATATGATCTTTCGGCACTACGGCATCCGTAAAGCTTTCATTCGGGAAGTTCTGTGAAAACTGGCTGTTGTTATAATCATGACCTTCCGCGTGAGCTTGATCGATCGCTTCCTTTATGTATGTCTCTTCGACTTTCTCGCCATTCACATACAGGTCGTCGCCTTCATAACGGATCGTGTCGCCTTCCACACCGATTACACGCTTAATGAAATTGCGGCCTTCTTCCGGAACGTGGAATACGATAACTTCGCCACGCTTAGGCTCACGGATTTTGTACAAAATCTTATTGACGATTACGCGTTCACCCGTCTGAAAATTCGGTTGCATAGACGGTCCATCGACAATAAAGGGCATAAACAGCAACCAGCGAATGATGAGCACGAGTATGACCGCGATTGCAATCGCTTTAACCCATTCAAAAATCTCTTTGCCGAACTTGCTTCCAGCACCAACTGCTGTCGCCTGACCAGCTTGTACACCGCCATCCTCAAAATCGTGTGTTTCCGCAGCTCCTGAAGCATGATGCTGTTCTTCTTGGCCTTCGATTCGATTGTTGTCCAAATGCTCACCTTCTTCGCTCAATCTTATTTATATATCGCTTGCGTACCATGTGATCCGCCGCAGCTGACACTATAATTATAACCATAAAACGCGAAGAGGAGCTTGTATTGGCAAGCCCCTCTCGACCATCCGATTAACGGATTTCTTTAATTCTTGCTGCTTTACCGCGCAGTTCGCGCAGGTAGTAAAGTTTCGCACGACGAACTTTACCACGGCGAGCCACATCGATTTTATCGATCTTCGGCGAGTTCACCGGGAACGTTCTCTCAACGCCTACGCCGTAAGAAATCTTACGAACCGTGAACGTTTCGCTGATACCGCCACCACGACGCTTGATAACGACGCCTTCGAACAACTGGATACGCTCGCGCGATCCCTCGATGACTTTAACGTATACCTTCAGCGTGTCGCCTGGACGGAAGCTAGGGATGTCTTTGCGCAGCTGCTCTTGCGTAATCGCTTGTACAATATTCATCTTGTATTCACTCCTTCCCCACAGACGTTCTTATAAACTCACCGACTTCGTAATGCAAGTCAGGTCATGGCTTATAGCGGACCGTCCGACTTTCACACAACATTTGAAATTATACCACAGGATGTGCTTTTACACAACAATATATCTAATCTTTATGGGCACCTTCATCATCTGGCTGAACCGATCGTTCCATGAGACGCTCTTCACGTTCGCGAACGCCCTGCAGCCAGACGCGTTCCTTATCGGTCAGCTCCGCCTGGTCCAGCAGATCTGGACGTCGCTTGAGCGTTCGTAGAAGCGATTGCTCGCGCCGCCATGCCTCGATCCTGCCATGATGGCCTGATAAGAGCACCTCCGGCACTTCCCAATCACGGAACACTGCTGGCCGCGTGTAATGCGGGTATTCCAACAGCCCCGTACTGAATGAATCGGTAACTGCCGAGGTTTCATTGCCTAATACGCCCGGCAGCAAACGAGCAACGCTATCGATGACAACCATGGCAGGCAGCTCGCCGCCGGTCAGCACATAATCACCGATGGACAGCTCATCTGTAACCAGATGCTCGCGAATCCGCTCATCATAGCCCTCATAATGACCGCAGACGAAGATGAGATGTTCTTCAGTCGACAGCTGTTCGGCCTTCTGCTGCGTGAACGTCTCTCCCTGCGGACACATTAGAATGATGCGCGGCCGCGGGCCATCTGCTGGAACAAGGCTTTCAACGGCTGCAAACATCGGCTCTGGCTTGAGCACCATCCCACCGCCGCCGCCATACGGATAATCATCTACCGTGCTGTGCTTATCCGTTGAGAACTGTCTGAAGTTGACAGCTTGCAGCGATACGATGCCCCTCTCCCGCGCTTTGCCTAGAATGCTGGAGTTGAACACGCCGTCGAACATTTCTGGGAACAAAGTTAATACGTCAATACGCACGGCGTTAAATCAGCCCTTCCAGCAATTTCACCTTAATGACCTTCGCATTCACGTCGACATGAAGCAGCACATCGTCAATGACTGGCAGCAGCACTTCACGTGCTTTACCGCGCTCATCCTTGCCTTTAACGACCCAAACATCGTTGGCGCCTGGCGTTAGGATTTCAATAACCTTGCCAAGCTCCTCTCCTCCGTCTGTCACAACCGTGCAGCCAATAATTTGATGGTAATAGTATTCATCCTCCGGCAGCTCCACTAGGTCGTTCTCAGACACCTTCAGCGCCCAGCCTTTGTATTTCTCAATATCATTAATATTGTCGTAGCCCTTCAGCTTCACAATATAAACGTTCTTCTGCAATCTAGCACTTACAACCTCTACATTAATACTTGGAGCGCCCTTCTCTTCATCGACAAGCGTCAATATGCTTCCCTTTGCGAACCGTACCTCTGGAAAATCCGTCTGCGGCCATACCTTCACCTCACCGCGAATGCCGTGCGTATTGACCAGTTTACCTACTGTGTACCATTTGTCTGCCATTATCCATTCGTTCCTTTCTAAACAACAGCGTTATCAGAGTCTACCTAAAAAGGCGGCTATTCAGCACCAGCGATGGACTCGTGTTCAATAGTCGGCTTTTTAAGAGTTCGTACATTGCCGCACGTAAAAAAAACTATTTGTTATTGTTCCCATCAAGACGGGAAACTTATTGGTTATGTATCAAAAAGGGGTTAGGACATTCATCCTAACCCCTTAAGGTGGCTTGTACAATTATGAGTCGATGTCGATTGTAATCCGGCGACCGGACTTCACCGCAGCAGACGATACGACCGTGCGCAGCGCTTTCGCGATTTTGCCCTGTTTGCCGATTACTTTACCGACATCGGAAGGATTGACGGACAAGCCGAATACGAGGTTACCTCGCGCGTCTTCCTTCTCACTGACGCGAACGTCATTCGGATGATCCACTAAAGCCTTCGCTATGACAAGAATTAATTCTTTCATCTTCAGGCCCTCCATCATTCAACAGTTATTTCTGTTGCTTGAGCTCATGGAATTTCTTCATGACGCCTACTTGCGAAAGCAAGTTGCGAGCCGTGTCGGATGCTTGCGCACCGTTCTGCAGCCATTTCAGTGCTTTCTCTTCATCGATGTTCACTTGAGCCGGTTGTGCAACCGGATTGTACGTGCCGATCTCTTCGATGAAGCGGCCGTCACGCGGGGAACGGGAATCGGATACGACTACACGATAGAAAGGAGCTTTGTGAGCACCCATACGTTTCAGACGAATACGAACTGCCATTTTGTTTCACCTCCTTACAAGAATCAACTGCCTGGACCATTAGCGAGGGAATTTCATTCCTTTGCCCATAAGCCCTTTCAAGCCTTTCATTCCTTTGCCGCCTTTGCCCATCATGCCAGAGAATTGCTTCATCATCTTACGCATCTCTTCAAACTGCTTGATGAGACGATTGACTTCTGCAATATTCGTGCCGCTGCCGGCAGCAATCCGTCTGCGACGGCTATAATTCAGCAGGTCTGGATTCCGCTTCTCTTCCGTCGTCATCGAGCGAACGATCGCTTCAACGCGGTTGATCTGCTTGTCGTCAACCTTCATTTCTTTCATGCCTTTGACCTTGTTCATGCCAGGAAGCATGTCAAGCAGTTGATCCAGTGGACCAAGCTTGCGCACCTGTTCCATCTGTTCGAGGAAATCCTCGAATGTGAACTCGGCGTTGCGCATCTTCCGTTCCATCTCTGCCGCTTTCTCGGCATCGATGTTCGATTGCGCTTTCTCGATCAGCGAGAGCATGTCGCCCATGCCGAGAATACGAGATGCCATCCGCTCTGGGTGGAACGGCTCCAGCGGCTCAATCTTCTCGCCCATCGAGACGAACTTAATTGGGCAGCCCGTAACCGCTTTGACTGACAACGCCGCACCACCGCGCGTATCGCCGTCCATCTTCGTCAATACGACACCCGTCAATTCAAGCTGGTCGTGGAAGCTCTTCGCGACATTAACGGCTTCTTGACCTGTCATGGCATCGACAACGAGAAGCACTTCATCCGGCTTCACTTCAGCATGGATTTGCTTGAGCTCCTCCATGAGCGCTTCATCAATCTGCAGTCGGCCTGCTGTATCGACAATGACATAATCATGGCTGTTCGCTTTCGCGTACTGCAGACCTTTACGCGCAATCTCCACCGGCGACACTTCGTTACCGAGCGTAAATACCGGAGCCTTGATCTGCTCGCCCAACACTTGCAGCTGCTTGATTGCAGCAGGGCGATAAATATCACCAGCGATGAGCAGCGGCTTATGGTTGCCCTTCATGAGCATCATTGCCAGCTTAGCTGTCGTCGTCGTCTTACCGGCACCTTGCAGACCCGCCATCAGAATGACAGTCGGCGGTTTGCTAGCTTTCGCAATCTTCGTTGCCGATCCGCCCATGAGCTCGATGAGCTCCTTATGAACGATGTCAACGACGACCATGCCTGGTGTGAAGCTCTTCTGAACTTCAACGCCAACAGCCTGCTCCTTCACCTTGGCGACAAAATCTTTGACGACCTTGAAGTTTACGTCCGCTTCCAGCAGAGCCAGTCGAACTTCGCGCATTGCTTCGTTTACGTCGTCCTCCGACAGCTTCCCTTTGCCCCGCAATTTGCCGAACACATTCTGAAGCCTGTTCGTCAAGCTTTCAAACGCCATGATGATTCACCTGCCTTCACTATTTGTTTCTCGCTTGCTCCGCCTGCCGAAGCGTTTCTGCAATCCGCTTCAGCGTATCGGTATGTGTACCGTCCTGAGGCATCGTCCCTATATAGGCTTCAAGCTCATCCATCGCGCTTCGCAGCGCTTGATGCCGACTGAGCAGTCCGAGCTTCGCTTCATAGTTCTCAAGGACGTTTTCTGCACGCTTTATATGTTCGTATACCGCTTGACGGCTAATGCCAACTTCAGCGGCAATCTCGCCAAGGGTGAAATCTTCAATAAAATACTGCATCAGAAACGTTCGTTGCTTATCCGTCAGCAGCGGCTCGTAGAAATCAAACAGCATGTTCATGCGATTCGTCTTCTCGAGCGCATCCGTTTGGGCGCTGGTCACGAGTACGTCCCCTTCCGTCAAGTATAATCACTTGACACTCACTTAACTTCTCCTATCATACAGGGCGAAAGTAGAGGTGTCAAGCTTTTATACTTGTCAGTGCAGTCTATTATATCCGACAAGCTGCGAAACAGCGTTTTTATTGCTGTTGTTCTTCTTCGTTACCCTGCACGTCTTTGTTTTGAATCAGACCTGCGAACAGAGCATGCACGAATTGCTCGGAATCGAACACTTGAAGGTCGTCCATCTTCTCCCCGAGACCAACGAGCTTGACAGGCAGGTTCAGCTCATTGCGGATCGCAATGATGATGCCGCCCTTCGCTGTTCCGTCAAGCTTCGTAAGCACAAGCCCGGTAACGCCGCTCTTCTCGCCGAACAGCTTCGCTTGGCTGAGTGCGTTCTGACCCGTTGTCGCATCAAGCACGAGCAGCACTTCATGAGGCGCGCTAGGCACTTCACGCTGAATAACGCGGAAAATTTTGTTCAATTCATCCATCAAGTTCGTCTTGTTCTGCAGTCGTCCAGCCGTGTCGCAGAGCAGGACATCAACTCCGCGCTGTTTGGCAGCTTGCACGGCATCATACATAACGGCTGCTGGATCGGAACCTGCGCTCTGCTTGATGACGTCAACGCCTACACGTTGTCCCCAAACCTCAAGCTGCTCGATCGCGCCTGCACGGAACGTATCGCCTGCAGCCATAAGCACGCTCTTGCCCTCCGATTTGAACTTATGGGCTAGCTTGCCAATCGTCGTCGTCTTGCCTACGCCGTTAACGCCAACGAACAGAATGACTGTCAGGCCGCTCTCTGCCATGTGCAGCTCAGGATCATCTTTACCCTTCAAGATTTCAACCAGCTTCTCGGAAAGAATAGGCTGCAGCTCGGATGCGTCTTCAATCTTGCGGGCTTTTACTTCTGCGCGCAGGCTGTCGATCAGTCCTACGACGGTGTTCACGCCAACGTCAGCACTGATAAGAATTTCTTCGAGCTCCTCGAAAAACTCTTCATCAATCTTCTTGCGGCGTGTAATCAGCTCTTCTACACGCTCCACGATCGCTTTACTGGTCTTGACTAGACCCTCTTTGAAAATGTTCGTGACCGCTTCTGTCTTCGAAGCAATCGATTCCTTCAACCGTTTAAAGAAACTCATATTATGCCGGTCCTTTCCTATTCACATATCAGTAATCGTTAAGCCGTTGCGGATCCGTCTTCCATGAAAGCCTCATCCTCGAGTCGTACGGACACGAGCTTCGAGACGCCGCCCTCTTCCATCGTAACCCCGTACAGCACATCTGCTTCTTCCATCGTCCCTTTGCGGTGCGTTACGACGATAAACTGCGTTAAGTCTGAGAACTCACGCAAATATTGGGCGAAACGGGCAACGTTCGCTTCATCAAGCGCTGCTTCGACCTCGTCAAGCACACAGAACGGAACCGGCTTCACCTGCAGAATCGCAAACAGCAGCGCGATAGCCGTAAGTGCACGTTCACCGCCGGAGAGCAGCTGCAAGTTTTGCAGCTTCTTGCCTGGCGGCTGCGCTACGATATCAATACCGGTATCGAGCACACGGTCCGGCTCAGCAAGAATGAGGTCTGCGCGTCCGCCGCCGAACAGCTTACCGAATACTACGACGAAGTGACCGCGGATCGCTTCGAAGGTGGAGCGGAATCGCTTCGCCATCTCATCGTCCATCTCTTTGATCACCTGATACAGCGTCGTCTTGGCATCAATCAAGTCGATCCGCTGCGCATCAAGGAATTCAAACCGTTCCTTCACACGCTGATACTCTTCGATTGCGCCGAGGTTCACATCACCAAGCGATGTGATCTGCCGCTTCAGATCGCGAACGCTGTTCTGCGTTGCAGCAATATCCTCAGGTACGGGATAACGTTCCTTCGCCAGCTCGTAGCTGAGCTCATATTCTTCGCTTAGCTTGCGAAGCAGGTTGTCCAGTTCAACATCGAGACGGTTAACCGCGATTTCTGTCTGGCGCATCTTGTCTTCGGTTTCCCGCAGTAGGCTGCGCTGCTCTCTGGTCTCGCTCTCGCCGTCTTCAAGCCCTTTGATCATATCCGCACGCTGGGCACGCATGAGATCGGTGCGTTCCGAACAATTGTCCTTTTTCAGCTTTAACGAGTTGAGCTGCTCAATCTGGCTGACCGACTCAGCCCCATGGCGTTCATCATCCTCTTTAAACTGTTGATGCATGCTGCGCAGCGATGTCATCTCCTGCTTCGCGCGATTCACATCGGAACGCAGCCTCGCCGCTTGATCCTCGAACGAGAACTTCTCCTGCTCCGCCTTCGCCACCGCAATCTTCAGATCGGTTAGCTGTCCTTGCAGCTCTTCACGCGCTGTCTCTGAAGCTTTACGCCGCGCTTCAGCCGCTTGAATATCAACCTGAAGCTTCGCTTCCCGCGCTGACAGCTCCTCCAGCCGCGCACGAGCAGCGGCTGCAGCTGCCACGAGATCGCGCTGCTCCTCCGCTTGTCCCGAGCGGTCTGCCCTGTACAGCTGAAGCTGCTCCGTCAGCTGCTGAAGCTGCTTGTCCAGCTGCAGCAATTCCGCCTTCAGCTGCTGCTCTTCGATGCGAAGCTGCTCGCCGCGCTCACGCAGCTCCTCGATATTCTGGCTGCGGATCGACTGCTCCTTGCGAAGATCTTGCATCTTCTGTCGAAGCTTCTCGGCTTGTGTTCTGCATTCCGCAATCTCATCGTCCATCTGTTCGATCTGACGCTGACGTCCGAGCAGGCTTGCCCCCTTCTTCTGAAGACTGCCGCCTGTCATCGAACCGCCGGCATTCACGACGTCGCCATCGAGTGTTACGACACGGTAACGATATTGACATTGCGAAGCGATTTTATTCGCTTGTTCCAAATTCTCTGCAATAATGACATTGCCGAGCAAGCTCGAAACAATGTTCTCGTATTGGCGATCAGTCGAAACAAGGTCAGCGGCAATGCCGACAAAACCGTTTATCGAGGCCGCATTGCGACGATCGGACTCCGGCACATGCCGGCCACGAATAACATCTAGCGGCAGGAATGTAGCACGGCCAAGCTGCCGTGACTTCAGGAAGCTGATCGCTGCACGCGCGGTGCTTTCATTCTCCATGACGACATGCTGCAGCGCGCCGCCCAGAACGGTCTCGATCGCCGTCTCATATTTCTCCGGCACTCGGACGAGCTCTGCGACAGCACCATGAACGCCATTCAAGCCGCCATGCTGCTTGCGAGATGCCTTCAGCACTTCCTTTACGCCATGCATAAAGCCATCGAGCGCATCCTGCATTTCTTTCATCGTATCGCGGCGGGACACGAGCGCATCAAGACGCTGTTCCCACTTCCGAACCGTCTGCTGTGTTTCTTCATAAATTTGATACAGCGATTGCGATTGCTCGCTTTCATCTGCATACTTCTGCTTCGCTTCCTGCAGCGCTTCCAGCGTGGACTTCAGACGAGCAGACAACTCATCCCGTCTTTCCTTGAGCTCCTCCTGCTGCTGCGTCCACTTCGCCTCTTCGTCGCCGATCCGCTCGATTCTGCGCTGGACATTATCCTGCTGCTGCTCCGTATATCGAATCTCATTGCGAGCCTGCGCCATTGCGCTAAGTACATCAAGCAATTCCGTCTTCAGCGATTCTTCGGCCTCTGTACCCGCTTCTCCGACTGTGCCCGCCAGCTGCGACTCTTCTTCGTGGAGTTGCCGATGCAGCCTTGCAATCTCTTCTTCAAGCGAAGCTGATTTCGCACGGAAATCAGCCTCTTCCTTCATTAAAGATGCAATCCGTTCATCGAGTGCTGTCATCGACTCTTCCAACTGGCGCTTATTCTGCTCCAGGTTGCGCTTGCGTTCCTTCAATACTTCGCCATAGCCTTCGCATTTCTCGTAATCTTCGCTGAGCTGAAGCATCAGCTCGTGAAGCTGATCGAGCTCCTGCTCGATCTCGCGTAGACGCATCCGGTCCTTCTCGAGAAGCGCGTCATGCTTACTGACAACCGAGGCATACGAAAGCCGCTCGCGTTCAAGCTCGGCGAGCTTCGCTGTCGACGTATTCCATGAAGCATGCACCGACTCGATCTGATGAACGTACATCGATATTTCTTGGGTTTGCAATTGTTCACGCAGCGACTTGAACTGGATCGCTTTCTCCGACTGCTTCCGCAGCGGCTCAACCTGATCCTCCAGCTCGGATACCAAGTCATGAATACGCAGCAGGTTCTGCTCCGTCTCATCCAGCTTACGCTGCGCATCGCGCTTGCGCGCCTTAAACTTTACAATACCGGAAGCTTCCTCGAATATACCGCGGCGATCCTCCGATCTCGTACTTAAAATTTCTTCAATCCGACCCTGTCCGATAATCGAGTAGGCTTCTTTGCCGATACCGGTATCCATGAACAGCTCGGTTATATCTTTCAGCCGGCATGGCTGCTTGTTGATCAAATACTCACTGTCGCCGCTTCGATGTACACGTCTAGTGACAGTCACTTCATCGTACTCTAGCGGAAGTGCATTGTCGCTATTATCAAGCGTCAACGATACCTCTCCGATGTTAACTGCCTTACGTGCATCCGATCCGGCGAAAATAATATCTTCCATCTTGCCGCCGCGCAAGCTCTTCGCGCTTTGTTCACCAAGCACCCAGCGAATACTGTCCGAAATGTTGCTCTTGCCGCTGCCGTTAGGTCCAACGACGGCTGTAATGCCGCGTACGAATTCCAGTTCTGTTTTATCGGCAAACGATTTAAAACCTGATAGTTCGATCCGTTTCAGGAACATGTTCTCGGGTTCACCTCATCGACTATTGTACCATAATGCTGTGGAAAGGTCAGGAGTGAGCTTGATACACGCATATAAGGTAAAAAACACAACAAAGCGCTGCAACAGCATCAATTATTCCGCTGTGCAGCGCCTAACCTTCATTTACTTTTGCTGCTCAAGCTGCGTACAGGCCGCTTCCGCGGAACGCTGCTCAGCTTCCTTCTTCGTTCGTCCAACGCCTACCCCATAGGTCTGCTCACCAATACGAACCTCAACGACAAACTCGCGATCATGCGCAGGTCCGCGTTCTTCCGCGATGCGATACTCAACAGGACCAAGCGCGCCATGCTGCGCTTTCTCCTGCAGCTTCGATTTAAAGTCCTTCACGAGCAGCGACCCGTTCTCTTCGATATGCGGGAATACCTGCTCCGAGAGAAAGGTCCGCACTCGTTCGAAGCCTTGATCGAGATAGATCGCACCGATGAATGATTCGAACAGATCCGCTAAAAGCGCCGGCCGATGACGGCCCCCCAGCTGTTCCTCCCCGCGTCCAAGCATTACGCAAGCGCCAAGCCCGAGCAATTCCGCGAAGCGTGCAAGCGAAGGCTCACACACGATCGAGGCGCGCATCCGCGTAAGCTCGCCTTCTGGACGATTCGGATACGTAAGGAACAAATGCTCGGAAACGAGCAGCTGAAGGACCGCATCACCGAGAAACTCGAGTCGCTCGTTATCCTCTATTGGCTTGCCTCGATGCTCATTCACATAAGAGGTATGCGTGAATGCTTGCTTCAACAGCCGTGGTTGACGAAAACGAATCTGAAGCCGATTCTGCAGTTGATCTAATGCATCATGCCTCATACGCTCTCATCACAATCGTCGCATTGTGACCGCCGAAGCCGAAGGAATTGGACAGTGCCGTCCGTACGTTCGCTTTACGCGGCGTATTCGGTACGTAATCGAGGTCACATTCTGGATCTGGATTGTCCAGATTAATCGTCGGCGCAATAACGCCATTGCTGATCGTCAAGCCGAGAATGACTGCTTCAACACCGCCGGCAGCGCCGAGCAGATGGCCCGTCATCGACTTCGTCGAGCTGATCGCCACTTTATAAGCATGGTCGCCGAACGCTTTCTTCACAGCAAGCGTCTCGGAACGGTCGCCCACCGGGGTAGACGTGCCATGCGCATTAATGTAGTCAATTTCTTCTGGAGCGATTCCCGCATCCTTCAGCGCGCGCGACATGCAGCGTGCTGCGCCGTCTGGATCAGGCTCAGTCATATGGTGAGCGTCGCCGCTCATCCCATAGCCGATCACTTCGGCATAAATGCGTGCGCCGCGCTTCTGCGCATGCTCAAGCGACTCAAGCACGAGTACGCCAGAGCCTTCACCCATAACGAAACCGTCGCGGTCGATATCAAACGGCCGGCTAGCTTTCTCCGGTTCGTCATTCCGTACGCTCATCGCGCGCATGGCGCAGAATCCAGCCATCCCCGTCGGTCTGATCGTCGCTTCAGCACCGCCGCAGATCATCACTTCGGCATCGCCGCGTTGAATCATTTTGTACGAGTCGCCAATGGAGTGGGTTCCTGTTGCACATGCTGTTACAGCTGTGCTGTTCGGACCTTTCGCCCCTGTTGCCATCGACACTTGTCCGGACGCCATATTCGCGATCATCATCGGAATAAAGAATGGGCTGACGCGTTTCGGACCTTTCTCCAGCAGAATGTTATGCTGATCTTCCCAAGTACCTAGACCTCCGATACCGGAACCAATCATAACGCCTACACGCTCAGGATCTGCATTCTCGCCGATCGATAGACCTGCATCCTCGACCGCCTTCTTCGATGCAGCTACTGCGAACTGCACGAAACGATCCATCTTGCGCGCTTCTTTCTTATCGGCATATAGCTCAGGGTTAAAGCCTTTGATCTCTGCAGCAATACGCGTCGGATATTCGGATACATCGAACGCTTCAATATGCGATACGCCCGACTTTCCTTCCATCAAATTACCCCAGAATTGTTCCAAATCGTTACCGAGCGAGGTCATGACCCCCATGCCTGTTACGACAACTCTCTGTTTCATTGTGTTCACCTCTACGGACAGCGATATTAGTAGCAACGTCAAACGTTGTCACCATGGTGCGAATGTATATATAACGAAAAGCATAGTCTTCGTGACCATTCCGTTATTGCTTCTATTCTCGAAAAAAGACGATATGATGGAGAGAAGTCCCGTTACAATAACGAACGGGACTTACGAACCTTACGTATGAGATTGTATGTAATTTACTACTTCTCCCACAGTGGTGATTTTTTCTGCGTCTTCATCAGAAATCTCCAAGTCAAACTCGTCTTCCAGCTCCATAACCAACTCAACGACGTCGAGCGAGTCTGCGCCGAGGTCATCCTTGAAGCTCGCTTCCAGCGTAACTTCTGATTCTTCTGCGCCGAGGCGGTCAACGACGATGCGTTTAACGCGATCCAGTACTTCGGACATTCCGGTTCACCTCCTCCTTGGTATTATACGAGAATTGTAGACAAAATGCCAGCGTAACCGTTTCATTTGTCCCCATTCTGAAGGCTTCTCAAATGTTACATGTACATGCCGCCATCAATGTGAATGGTTTGCCCTGTCATGTAGGACGCAGCATCAGAAGCCAAGAAACGAACCGCTTGCGCGATATCGTCAGGCTGCCCCATACGAGCAAGCGGAATTTGTCCAGTATGATGCGCTTTTGCCTCATCGGACAACTTATCCGTCATTTCTGTCTCGATAAAGCCTGGCGCGATGCAGTTCACCGTAATACCGCGTGACGCAAGCTCACGTGCTGCCGACTTCGTGAGGCCGATAACGCCAGCCTTCGCCGCAACATAGTTAGCTTGACCAGGGTTACCGAGCGAGCCTACAACAGAAGAAATGTTAATGATGCGGCCAGAACGCTGCTTCATCATCTGACGCGTAACGGATTTAATTCCGTTGAACACGCCTTTAAGATTCGTCTCAATAACTTGATCGAACTCTTCTTCCTTCATGCGCATGATTAAATTATCTCTAGTAATGCCGGCATTATTCACCAAAATATCCAGCTTGCCAAACTCTTCGATCGTCGTTTTCACGATCGCTTCGAATTGTTCGGACTTCCCTACATTCCCTTGAACGAGAATCGCGCGGCGGTCTAGCGCCTTGATCGCATTAGCTGTCTCTACTGCAGCAGCTTCGCTGCCTGCATAGTTGACTGCAACATCAGCGCCAGCCTCTGCAAGTGCGATTGCGATTGCGCGGCCAAGACCACGAGATGCGCCCGTTACAAGCGCCGCCTTACCTTCCAGACCTGCAAACATGTACAGACCCTCCTTCTCCGAATCAATAACTGCAAGCAATTGCCTGCTTACGAGTTAATTATTAACTGCAGCTTCAAGTGATTGAACACTGTTGATCGAAATAATCTTCACATTACGGTCGATTTTTTTGATCAAGCCTGCAAGCACATTGCCCGAGCCAATCTCTACGAATGTATCCACGCCAAGCGCAATCAGCTTCTGCACACTGTCTTCCCACAGCACCGGAGAGTAAACCTGCTCAACGAGCAATTGGCGAATGGCAGCGCCTTCTGTGACAGGTTCAGCTGTTACGTTCGCAATGACTGGCACCGATGCATCCGCGAAGGATACCGTCTCGAGCGTATCTGCAAGCTTCGCTGCCGCTGGCTTCATCAGCGAAGAGTGGAATGGACCGCTGACTTCAAGCGGAATGACACGTTTGGCGCCAGCTTCCTTGCCGCGTTCCACAACAGCTTGTACGCCTGCAGCCGTGCCGGATACGACGATCTGGCCCGGGCAGTTGACGTTAGCCAATTCTACAGCGCCAGCTTCTGCTGATACGGCGCTGCACAATGCAGCAAGCGAATCACGCTCAGCGCCTAGCACAGCTGCCATTGCGCCAGTGCCGCCTGGTACTGCTTGTTCCATATATTCACCGCGAGCACGTACAGTACGTACAGCATCGGAGAATGGCAGAACACCTGCAGCGACTAAAGCGCTGTACTCGCCAAGGCTGTGACCCGCTACATAATCAGGCGTGAGGCCTCGGCCTTTGAGTGCTTCGAGCAGCGCCACACTAACCGTCAGCAGTGCTGGCTGCGTGTTTGCCGTCTGTTTCAGCGCATCATCTGGTCCGTTAAAAATAATATCCGTCAATGCGAAGCCAAGCGCTTCGTCCGCTTGTTCAAATACGCGGCGCGAGCCTTCGAAAGCTTCGAATGCATCTTTACCCATGCCGACGGCTTGAGCGCCTTGGCCTGGAAATACGAATGCCACCTTGGACATGAGGTGTCCAATCCCCCTTCAATTCATTATTTCAACCCACCCAAACCCTCCCTTCAAAGGGAGGGTCCCAGAGAACGGCTGCCCTCTGGACTCCCGCAGGACTGGTCTAGGCTGCGTTGGAGCGTGTGCCCGCTTGATATGGCTGTTGATGCTCGCCCCTGATCGGGACGAACCAACAACCACATCAAGGCTAGGCTGTGAACGTATCTAGTATCGTTCGAACGACTGCTCAGCTTGATTCGCCGCACCTGTGGCAACTTCCTGCATACAAGCCGCTTGTCGTCCCTGACGGGACACGCTCTACATCAGGCGCTCCTGCCTAGGTTGGCGCGATGGCCTGAGCGGCCGCGCCAGCGGTTAAGTGAACGTATTCGGTCCCTGCGGGATCAGCCATATGCTTAAGACTAAGACTTAAGAGCGAAATAACTAAAAGAGCATTTTACCAGTTCAGAACCGAAGCGCCCCAAGTGAGACCGCCGCCGAAACCGACGAGGACAATCGTGTCGCCTTTGTTAACGCGGCCTTGTTCGACTGCTTCGGCCAGTGCGACTGGGATCGATGCGGCGGACATATTGCCGTATTTGTCAAGATTGACCATGCACTTGTCTTCCGGCAAATCAAGACGATTGATTGCTGAGTTGATGATGCGGATGTTCGCTTGATGCGGTACGAGAAGGTCGATATCGCTCTTCTCGATGCCGGCTTTGCGGAGAGCTTCCTCAGCTGCACTGCCCATAATACGAACGGCGAATTTGAACACGTCGTTGCCCGCCATATGGATAAAGTGCTTCTTCTCGTCCACCGATGCCGCCGTTGCCGGCAGTCGGGATCCGCCGCCGCTGATGCAGAGCAGCTCGCCGCCGCTTCCGTCAGCGCCTAGCTCGAACGATTTGAAGCCGCGTCCTTCTTCAACTGGACCAAGTACTACTGCGCCAGCGCCATCGCCGAACAGGATGCATGTGTTACGATCCGTATAGTCCGTAATGCGCGACAGGCACTCAGCACCAACAACCAATGCATGTTTGTACATACCCGTAGCAATCATACTCGAAGCAGTTGCCAGACTGTAAATAAACCCAGAGCAAGCTGCCGACAAGTCAAACGCAGCAGCTTTCTTCGCGCCAAGCTTATCCTGCAGCAAGCAAGCCGTCGAAGGGAAGAACATATCTGGTGTAATTGTAGCAACAATAATGAGATCAATGTCCTCCGCTGTCAGTCCCGCCGCACGCAGCGCTTCTTGCGATGCACGCAGTGCCAGATCCGAAGTGGCCTGATCCGGCGCCACAATCCGGCGCTCCCGAATGCCGGTGCGCGTAACGATCCACTCGTCATTCGTTTCGACCATTTGTTCGAGTTCAGCATTCGTTAATACGCGCTCTGGCACGTATTTGCCTGTTCCGATAATACCGACCGATGGCGTATTCAACATGGTAGTCCCACTCACTTCCCGCTAATTTCGTTAGCCATACATGTAGTAACGTTGCTAATCAACGCATTTCGCGTCTGACGAATCGCATTCTTAACCGCTTTGGCATCGGAAGATCCATGCGCCTTCACGACCAATCCGTTAACGCCAAGCAGCAATGCGCCGCCATGCTCTTTGTAATCCATTTTCTTAGCCAGAGAACGCAAGCCTGGCATCATGATGGCTGCTGCCAGCTTCGTCAGCATCGATCGCTTGAACTCCGTCTTGAGCGTTCCCATGATCGTACTCGCCGTGCCTTCCATTGCCTTAAGCATAATGTTCCCGGCGAAGCCGTCGCATACTAGAACATCGCAATTGCGATGCAGGACGTCACGAGCCTCCACATTGCCGATAAAATGAAGCGGCGATGCCTCCAGCAAATCGAACGCAGCCTTCGTCAGCTCATTGCCTTTACGCTCTTCCGTACCGACGTTAAGCAAACCTACGCGCGGCTGACTCAGTCCGTCCACTTGTTTCCGATAGATGCTGCCAATCGTTGCATATTGCAGCAGGTGCTCCGGCTTCGCATCCATATTCGCGCCAAGATCCATGGCCAGCACCCCAATGTCATCCATCGTAGGCATGAGCTGTGCAAGCGCAGGACGTTCGATTCCCTCCATACGACCAACTACAAGCAATCCTGTTGTCATAAGCGCGCCCGTGTTGCCGGCAGAGATCATGGCGTCCGCTTTGCCTTCGCGTACCAGCTGACCGGCGATAACCATGGACGATTGCTTTTTACGGCGAACAGCCCTTACCGGTTCCTCATCCGGGCCGATCACTTCTTCCGCATGTTCAATTGTTACGTTGGACGGTTTATTGCCTTGTATGCACGCCTCAATGGCTGTTGTATCGCCAACGAGAACAAGCTGAATGTCTGACCATTCAGTTGCGGCATTCAATGCGCCTTGAACGATAAGTCCCGGCGCGTGGTCTCCGCCCATCGCATCAATAACGATCCGCACTTTCTATTCCTCCCTCGTCGATGTGCTCTCCCGCGGACCGATAGATGACAAAATTCCCTTGAAACACCATCTCTTCTCCAACGTATGTGAACACTTCAACCTTTGCTTTGCTTTTCTCCCCAGAGATAGAGCGCACATAGGCCTTCGCTATACATTTCTCACCAAGCTTGACCGATCGGATAAACCGGATATCAGCCGTTGCTGTTAGTGCAATTTCATCATCAATGACTGCGACTGCCAGCGAATTGGCTTGTGCGAACACATGATGCCCCCTCGCTATGCCCGTCCGAGAAAAGACATGCTCGTGCATAATTTCGAACATCGAAATCCCGCTTCGATCGAGCTGCAAATCTACAATATCGCCGATTACTTCATGCAGCGGCAGCGAGCGAACCGAATCATAGGAACGCTCAGCCATCAGCTTCAGCCTTTCTCTCAGCTCTGGGATGGCTAACTCTAGCCGGTCAAGCCTGATCGTCTGGATGCTGACCTTGAGCAGACGCGTCAATTCACGGTCCGTGATGAACGGATTCTCTTCGATCAGCTTCGATAGCTGCTGATGCCGCTGACGTTTGGGCAAACGTTCGATGGCTGGCACCTCCTGTACTCTGTAATCGTGCATGGTTGTTTCTTATAAATTATTCGCGAAATCGCAAAAATGAAATCAGCTATTATAACCTGGTACTAAATCAGTATATGAGAAAACCACTATCGAGGCAACTCTGAGATGAGCGACCTTCAGCTTTGCGGAGCAAAGCAGCTTCGTAAGCATAGGGTAAGATTTATCGCCAATTAAAAAGACGGCGCTATGCGGGGCCGACTCCGTTCATGAACAGAACCGACCAACCTCGCAAGCGCCGTCAGATCATCCACATCATTAAACACACATTCCACTCGTTGTTGAAAAAAATAGCACTTCATCGCGAGATGAAGCACTACAAGTGGGAAACCGGCTTATTGCGAAATGATCTCTTTCGTTTTGTAATACCCGCACACTTTGCATACGTGGTGAGCAAGTTTCAATTCTCCACATTGCTCGCATTTCACCATACCTGGCACCGCCAGTTTAAAGTGCGTACGACGTTTGTCGCGGCGAGTTTTGGAAGTTCTTCGTTGTGGTACTGCCATGTTTCCCACCTCCTTCATAGAATTACAGCTGCATAGGCAGCTCGTTATTTGTTGTCGTCAATGAACAAATCTTTAAGAGCAGCAAGTCGAGGATCAATCGATCCACGGTTACAGCCGCATTCCTGTTCATTCAAGTTCTGCCCGCATTCAGAGCATAGTCCCTTGCAATCGCTGCTGCACATCGGCACGAAGGGCAGCTCCAAGAGCCACAAATCTTCAACATACGGCTTAAGGTCGATGACATCACCGATCACTTCTATCGTATCATCATCCGATTCTTCATCTTCAGGCGACAGCTCAGCGACCTGTTTGAACTGTTCATGGAACGGCACGTCCACCTTAACGGCAGCCGGGTTCAAACAGCGGGAACAAGCCATCTCAAGCTCGGAAGTCAAATGTCCATCAACGTGAATCAAGTCGTCCACTGCTGTAACGTCAAGCTCGACCTGCATCGGACTTGCCGAGAGCACATCTCTGCGACCTTTCAACAGCGAATCAACCTGAACCGTCTCGCGGATAATAGGAAGCTTCCCTTTGGTTAACACTTCTTGAATACGAAATTGCATGAGATCACCCCAAACAAACAAAGATTATTATATCGACTCGACAATGGTTTTGTCAACATTTTCAGCGCATGATATGATGGTGTTAATCAAAGCAAGATACTTGATCTTTCTTGCGTGTCAATGATAAGTATCCGAATCGGAGGATATCCATGCGTACGGTCGGTATTGTAGTCGAATACAATCCTTTTCATAATGGACATTACTATCATGTACAGCAATCTCGAAAAATAACGGGCGCTGATGCTGTCGTTGCCGTCATGAGCGGCCATTTCCTTCAACGCGGCGAGCCTGCGCTGTTGGACAAATGGACGCGCGCAGAGATGGCGCTTCGCGGCGGCTGCGATCTCGTGCTGGAGCTGCCAGTGGCCTATTCGACACAGTCGGCAGAATGGTTCGCTCGCGGCGCTGTAGCCGTGCTCGATGCGACCGGTGTCGTCGACACGCTGTGCTTCGGCAGTGAATCAGGCGACATCGATTCATTCTGCGCGGCAGCGGATATTTTGCGTGAAGAACCTGCAGCCTTCAAGCAAGCACTTCATGATCGGTTAGCGGAAGGCGTGCCATACCCTTCTGCTTATGAATGGGCCTTGTCTGCTCATGCAGCAGAGCAGGGAATTCCTCCGCTTGCAGTGGCGCAGCCAAACAACTCATTAGGACTGCATTATACACTTGCCATCAAGCGATTGGGAAGTGCCATTACGCCTTACACGATCCGGCGAGAGAAATCCGGCTATAATGATCAGAAGCCCTCAGACGAATCCATTGCGAGCGCGACCGCCATTCGCAAGCTTCTCCTCGAAGCTGGAGATTTGAATGCAGCCCGGCCATTCGTACCGAGCACGACACTCGCGCTCATGCAGCGCGAACGAGATAATGGCCTTGCCGCCGTAGACTGGCGGCTGTTCGAGAAACAGCTGCTTCATGCCATCCTAACGCGTTCCATCGAAGAGCTCGGTGATATTCACGAAATGACCGAAGGGCTGGAGCATCGGCTGCTTCATACTTTAAGACAACTGGACGAGGTTCGATTCGAGCCGTTGTTAGAGCACCTTAAGACGAAACGATACACGCGTACGAAGCTGCAGCGGGCGCTGCTCGCCGTACTGCTCGGACATAAGAAGAACGAGCTGACACCGGCCAAGCTTGCAGACGGACCTGGTTATATCCGCGTACTTGCTTTCACATCGAAAGGCCAATCGCTGTTGAAGACAATGCGAACAGCAGCGCGTTGGCCAGTATTGACCAGCGCTGCAGGCGCGCCTGAACAGCTGCCCTTCTTGCCGCTCGACATCCGTGCAACCGCTGTCTACGCACTTGCAAGAAATTCGAATGCAGCAGCGCGCGACCTGCTGCGTGACTATTACGAGCAGCCGATACGCATTTCGCTTGAAGATGCAGACTCTGTTTAACGAATAACATAACACGATGATAGCCATGACAGCCTGGCCGGTTGTCATGGCTATTTGTATGAATCAGCATATCCAATGGTCTATCATGCCGCCATAGCACGTACAATGTACGGATTGCCCGTCCTCCCTTGCATGGGGTCGGAGCAGAACCGTCATTGAAAGGAGACTGCCCATGCGCCGCACCATCGTGCTTGCGATCGTCTCCATCCTGCTCGTAGCAGCTGTCATTCGCCAGCCAGACGCAACCTTCCAGGCATCGCTGCAAGGACTTACGCTGTGGTGGACGATTGTATTTCCTGGCTTAATGCCTTTCTTGGTACTGTTCGAACTGATGAGCGCATACGGCGTTACTACGCTCGCCGGACACTTAATGGAGCCGCTGATGAGGAAGCTGCTGCGGCTGCCAGGTCCAGCAGGCCTTGCCATTGCTGCCGGCTGGTCAGGCGGCTACGCGGTTGGTTCAGAAGCAGCGGCAGCACTTCGCCGCAACGGCGAAGTATCACGATCAGAAGGCCAACGCCTCCTCGCTCTGGCGCATATGCCTAATCCGTTATTCATGATCATCGTCGTCGGTGTCGGGTTTATGAAACAGCCTGCGTACGCCTTCTTAGCTGCGATCGCGGTATGGACGAGCAGCCTCATTCCGGCCCTAGTGCTATCGTTCAAAGATCGCCTTATGTCTCCTACACGTCAAGATACACCCAAGGGATCGACAAGACCCGTTCCTTCCGCTGCACCCCGCAAATTGCTATCGAGAGCAGCTTCTGCGATGCAGGCAGCGCATGACCGTGACGGCCGATCGTTCGGCCAAGCACTCGGAGATGCTACGATTAATGCCGTTCAGAAGCTGCTCGTATCAGGCGGCATCATTATAATATGCGCCGTAGTCGTACGACTGCTGGATCCGCTATGGGACGTGGCAAACTTTCTGCTCCATCTGCCGCATTGGGTGCTGCCCACACTTATGGAGAGCCACTTGGGCGCTTATTCCGCCTCCAGCTCGTTCAGCGCGAATGTGAGCGCAGCCCTTCCGATTGCCGCGACGGCTGCTGGCCTCGCATGGAGCGGACTCGGCGCAATCGCGCAGACGAGCGCCGCGATTCAAGGGACCGATCTGCGGCTGCTGCCCTTTATTGCCTCGCGCGCCGTTCATGCGCTTCTGGCTGCCGCGCTTGTCCTGCTGCTGTGGCGGCCGTTCCGTTCACTAATCAAACAGCATGCGGGCGCGACGTCCGCTGCGCATTTTGACCAGACAACCGTCGTCCCGGACAGCGCAAACCGATGGATCAACGACGTGTACATCTTCACATCGGACCTTACTTCGTTCTGGCACTACATTCCTGCCGCACTGCTGGCGTTCGCGCTCATGATCATGCTCGCCGGCCTACTGTCGCTGCCCTTGCGAATCAGGTTCAAACGTTGACTTAAAACAACAGCTATTGAAAAAAGCTAATCAGCCTTGAAGAGACTGCACCTTCTCCTCGAGCTTCGTTCTCACGAACGGTGGAACAAGCTCCGACACGTCGCCTTTGAACCTTGCAATTTCTTTTACAATGCTGGAGCTTAAGTACGACCATTTGGGATTCGTCATCATGAAGATCGTCTCAATGTCCGGCTCGAGCAAATGATTCGTAGATGCCATCTGCAGCTCATACTCAAAGTCGGAGACGGAGCGAATGCCGCGAACGATCGTACCCGCCTGCTTCGTCTTCATAAATCGAACGAGCAGATCACGGAAGCTGTCGATCTGAACGTTCGGAAACTCGCGGGTTACTTCTTGCAGCAGCGCTTTACGCTCTTCGACGGAAAACATCGGGCTCTTGCTCGTATTATTCAGCACAGCTACGATCAAAGTATCATATTGTTTCGATGCGCGCGCGATAATGTCCAGATGGCCGTACGTGACCGGATCGAAGCTGCCCGGGTATACGGCGACGCGATTGTTCGTGCCTAGTTGACTGTTACTCATCTGCTCTTCCCCCATCTTCAGGCTGATAGGAATAAATCGTAACAGCCGTCTCTCCGTACTTTGCATATTTACGTTGAATGAAGCCGCCGAACTGCTCGGGATACAAGTGCGAGGAATCATGCTCGATCACAATGATCGCATCCTGCTCTACCAGATTATACGAGGCGATGCTCTCCAGCATTGCGTCCATGTTCGTCATCTTGTACGGCGGGTCCAAAAATATGTATCGGAACTGCTCCCCCCGCTTCGCCATCGCCTTTACTGCCCGATCTGCATCGTTGCGGTAAATTTCGCTCCGGTCCGCTAGGTTCGCAGTATTCACATTTTGCCTAATTACATCAATGCTTACTTTCTCCCGATCGACGAAAATCGCCTTGTCCGCCCCTCTGCTCAGCACCTCAATGCCAAGCCCTCCTGTGCCTGCGAACAAATCCAGCGCGAGACCTCCGTCAAAATAAGGACCGATCATACTGAAGATCGCCTCTTTGACCTTGTCGGTCGTTGGTCTCGTGTTCATGCCTGGCACCGCTTTGAGCGGACGCCCTTTGGCTGTTCCTGCAATCACTCTCACGTTGCTGCCCCCTAACAAAGAAACACTCTCTATCCATGCGTAAACTTGGTTGAAACTCCCTCTATCAATCGGCTATATCGTACCACATTTGAATGTTTGTAATAAAGCACATACGGTAAGGTGAAACGGCTGGCTGCATTCTCGGGGGCTGCATGGCTAGATTTGTACATAGCAACAGCCGCTCAAATGGAATTCGAACGGCTGCTATAATTAGATTATTGGGTGGGACTACATACGTTCCGATACGACCTTGCCCTGCATGAATTGAATCAAATAGTCAGGACCGCCTGCCTTCGAGTCCGTGCCCGACAAGTTGAAGCCGCCGAAAGGATGAACGCCGACAAGCGCTCCCGTACATTTCCGATTAAAATACAGGTTGCCGACATGGAATAGATCACGCGCAAGCTCGAGCCGTTCTCTGCGATTCGAGTATACCGCACCCGTAAGGCCATATGGCGTATCATTCGCAATCGCCAGAGCATGGCCGAAGTCATCTGCTCGAATGCAAGCCAGCACAGGGCCGAATATTTCATCCTGGGCGAGCGACGCCTGAGAGTCTACATCTGCAATAATCGTTGGTTCTACAAAATAACCCGCTCCGTCGTCCATCCCTCCGCCGGTAAGCAATCGTCCCTGCTGCTTTCCTGCCGTTACGTATTGGCGAATCTTGTTGTAGGCGGCGCGGTCGATGACCGGCCCGACATCGGTGCCATGCAGCGCCGGATCGCCAATGGTGAGCCGTTTCGTCAGCGCTGTTACACGCTCCGTGACTTCCTCGTACACATCGGCGTGGATGATCGCTCGTGAGCAAGCCGAACATTTTTGTCCCGCATATCCGAATGCCGACTGAACGATGCCCAGCGAAGCCGCCGCCAAATCCGCGTCCCGATCGACGACGATTGCGTCCTTCCCGCCAAGCTCCGCAATGACCCGTTTAATCCATCGCTGTCCTGGCTGCAGTCTCGCGGCCCGCTCGACGATTCGGAGCCCGACCTCCATCGAACCAGTGAAGCTGACGAAACGCGTCAGCGGGTGATCAATGAGCACATCGCCGATCTCACCGCCGGAGCCAGGAACGAACTGAATAACATCCTCCGGCAGCCCCGCTTCGTGCATAAGCCGAACAAAACGAGCGGCAACCACAGGGGTTGCTGACGCTGGTTTGAGCACGACCGTATTGCCAGCTACAACGGCCGATGCCGTCATCCCCGCCATAATCGCAAGCGGGAAATTCCACGGTGGAATAACAATGCCGACTCCGAGCGGCACATAGGTCCATTCATTATCTTCGCCGGGAATGCGAACAAGCGGCTGAGGGACACATAGCCGTTCCGCTTCTCTCCCGTAATAGTCGAGAAAATCGATCGCTTCCGCCGTGTCGCCGTCTGCCTCTACCCATGTTTTGCCTGCTTCTGCAACAAGCCATGCCGAGAACTCATGCTTTCTTCGGCGCAGCAGCGCTGCGGCCTTGTACAGGGTCCGCGCACGAGCGGCCGGGTCCACTCGCTTCCAATGTTCAAATGCAGCCGCGGCGATATCCACCGACTCGGCCGCACGCTTGCGGTCAGCCTGAGCGACAACGCCTAACGTCTCTCCGTGCCTTGCAGGGTTGATCGAATGCTTCATGTTCTCTGGAACAATCTCTCTTCCCCCGATTAGGAGCGGGTACAGCTGGCCGTAAGTTTTTTTGATATCATCCAGCGCCGTCTCAAGCAGACGACGGTTGTCTGCTAGGCTGAAATCCGTCATCGGCTCATTGCAAAATGGACCCATCATCAATAGCCGCCTCCCAATTGTCGTAAGTTGCCGCCTGTACACTAGGAATGACGGCACCAGTTCCTGTCTATATATAAGCAACCACATCTAAATTCATGACAGCTTGCTTACCGAGTCCGTTCAAAAAGTAAGGATCGAAAGAAATAAGCATACAGGAAGGAGCTGGCGAGGATGGAACTCGGCATTCGTCTGTTTCGCTCGGTCATCCTCGGGCTGGCCGGCAACCCAGCGGCGGCGGCCCTCTCGCGCAAATATGGAATGAAGCTGGGCGCTGCCCGCTTCGTCGCCGGACAAACACGGGATGAGGCGCTCAATCGAGCACAGGAACTGAACGGTAAGCGGCTGGTCGTAACGATGGACCATCTCGGCGAAGGCGTTCGTACCGATAACGAGGCAGATGGATACACAACGGAATATTGTGCGCTCATTGCCGCCATGAAGGAACGCGGTATTAAAGGAAATGTTTCATTGAAACCGACTCAAATGGGGCTGGCGCTTCATGAGGAACGGACATATGAACGAATTCGGACCATTGTGCAGACAGCAGCGGGCTGCGGCATGTTCGTCCGTTTAGATATGGAGGACAGTCCGTATACCGATAAGACGCTGCGTATCGTTGCGAAGCTTCGCACGGAAGGGCTGACGAATGTCGGTCCGGTCATTCAAGCTTATCTGAGACGAAGCGATCATGATCTCAAGTCGCTCACTTCTTCACGAGTTAACGTACGGTTAGTCAAAGGCGCATATAAAGAACCCTCTCGGATCGCGTACCCGAAACGTGGTGACGTGGATTCTAATTTCAAACGGCTTATCCGTTCACGACTGGACAGCGGCGTGTATACAGCAATCGCCACCCATGACGAGAAAATCATTGATTGGGTCAAAGCCTACGCGAAGCGGCGCTGCATCCCGAATTCAGCCTTTGAATTTCAAATGCTGTATGGCATTCGTACGCCGCTCCAGCTGTCGCTTGCCGAGCAGGGCTATACGGTTCGCAGCTATGTTCCGTACGGAACGATGTGGTATCCGTATTTTGTCCGGCGGCTGGCTGAACGGCCTGCCAATGTCGGGTTCGTCGTTCGCAGTCTGTTGAAGAGGCGTTAATACAAATGTGCTTGCCAAGAGGAGGTGCGCATCGATGACTCGTGCTTCACAATCCGCCGGCCCGTTGCCTCCTATCGCCATTATACCTGCCCCGTTCGATTGGGGAGCGAGCCGCCGCGGCGCTTCACAAGGACCTCAAGCGATTCTACTGTCTGGACTTGAACGGAAGCTTCAGCATCTGGGGCTGTCATACGTCGTGGAATCACCACACTATTTGCCGGATGTATCAATGGATCATCGAAGCGAGCCGCACCTGCGCTGCTGGGGCAAAATCGCGGCCGTAAACGAAGCCATTGCGCAGAAAACAGCTCAAGCCGCAGCGGCAGGACAGTTTCCGCTGCTGCTTGGCGGCGATCACAGCATCGCGATCGGCTCAATCGCCGGCGCTGCCAGAAGCCGCCGACGGCTCGGCGTGCTCTGGATTGACGCGCATGGCGATCTGAACACGCCCCGCACGACGCCTTCCGGCAACATTCACGGCATGTCGCTCGCATGCTCGCTCGGCCATGGCGACAGCCGGCTAACGTCGATCGGCGGCAGCTATCCGAAGGTACAGGCCGATCGGACGGTGCTGGTCGGAGCGCGCGAGCTTGATGAAGGCGAGCGGCAGCTCATTCGTTCGGAGGGCATCCGCTGCTTTACGATGCACGACATTGACCGCCGCGGCATGGCCGCGGTGATGGATGAAGCGATCGCCATCGTCTCGGACGGCACGGACGGGGTGCATCTCAGCTTTGACATCGACTCCGTCGATCCCGGCGAAGCGCCGGGCACCGGCACGAAGGTGCGCGGCGGCCTGCTGTACCGCGAGACGCATCTAGCGATGGAGATGCTGGCGGAGTCCGGCATCGTCACCTCCGCCGATGTCGTCGAGGTGAACCCTCAGCTCGATAACGGCCACCGCACGGCGCGGCTAGCTGTCGAGCTGATCGCTTCCCTGCTTGGCGAGCGGATTTTGTAAAGGATGGATGTAGAACAGGGTAAGCTTAAGAAGTGTCACAAACATTTTTGGAAGCGGAGGTATAAAAAGGGACAGAAAGGTAATGCTACAATTATCGGCGTCGAGAGATGCCGTAGACAACCGCGGAGAAGACTTACGTTTCCCCATAAGCTCTTCGTCCGGTTTCTCCTCTCCCATGAAAGACCCTCGCCGAAAGGCGGGGGTCGATTTTTTGTGCGTATGCCAGCCTTCTATCTCTACACCACGAATTCAACAAATTCCGGTGCGCGAAGCTTACCGTCCTTGCTCCAATGCCGCGCTCTCACTTGTGCCTTAAAATGAGGATGAATGTATATGAAATCGCGATCTTCCGCACACTTTATCTGCTCGACAATACTGAAGAAGGCACGTCGCGCAGCAGGAGGAACGGCCAATTCGATTACGCCCACCGTCTGGCCTTGATATTGAGCAAGCCAACCAAACTGATTTTTGCGGTATCCGACCAAATCAACGTTAACGTAGGTGTAATTAATGATTTTCAGCCAATCCAGGCTTCGCTTGCCTACGTATTTCGAATGCTTATTCTTAGCGACAATCCCACCTAAATTCCGCTGCTGCGCCAGTTCGAATAATGCCTTGCCCTTTCCCTCTACACTCAACATAAGGCTGTAGAATGCGTTGGGCTGCAGGATGCTGTGCAATAATTGCTGTCGTTCCCACAATGGTCGGAGACGCATATCTTCGCCATTGTAATAAAGAATATCAAAAACAAAATAATGAACAGGCTTCGTCTTTGAAAGCTCTCGTATCTTCGTGTGCTTGGTCGCTTTAAACCGCTCCATGAGCAGATCGAAGTCGAACCGTCCATCCTCGTCCGTCCTTGCTACCTCTCCATCTAGAACAACGTCACACGCCTCAACCACGGGTACATTATGTAATTCAGGGTACTGCTGCGTGACTTCGTAATGATGTCTCGTATAAAGTGCCACCCTGCCTCTATTCAACGATAAGAGTAACCGATGTCCATCTATTAAAGGTTCAAATACATAGCGCTCATCATCAAACGGACGTTCAGCATGTTCAAGCAGCATAGGTTCGTGGAAAGTCATGATACATCCTCCGTATATCATCGGTGATATATAATTGTAACATTTCATTTCGATAAAATAATTCTGAAACCAATGCATATATATCCAACTCATACCACAAATTATGATTGTAACAACACTTCTAAGGGAGTTGACATACATGGCTAGAAGCAATCAGTTAGTTGTGCCACAAGCTAAGGCGGCACTGGACAGAATGAAAGTGGAGATCGCACAAGAACATGGAATCGCTTTTTCGCCTGACGGCTATAACGGAAACTTGATTACACGCGATGCTGGTACGATTGGCGGAAACATCACGAGAAAGCTTGTTCAAATGGCTGAACAAACTTTGGGTGGACGAATCTAGAACAATAAAAAATGAGGAAGCCCTCTCTGCAAACGCCGACAGGGCTTCCTCATTATAATGGGACCGTCCGAATGGACCGCCCCTTATGTAAACCAATGTATGTTCCGTCGTCATTCTACAAGCTGCCCGCGCGATTCAGCGCGTTCTGCTGCGCTTTCTTATATAATTCTGCGGTTGAACGCAAGGTATGCGCATAATCCTCAAGCGACTTCTGCAATTGGCTGTGTGTCGAATCTCGTTCCTCCAGCTCCTGCCACTTGGACTGAAATTGCCGATAATCTTCGCCCCGCCAGCCAGCTACCAGCCCAGCGACCGTCTGATTGGCGCTGCGCAGCATCGCCTTCTGCCGATCAATGTATTGCTCGACAGCGGATGCCGCACGCTCAAACTCCCTCACATCAACCTCAATGTATACGCTCATCATGCTCCTCCTTACTTGAAGGCATCCGCTAATCGAACGTTCTCGTTCTCTGCTGCCGTATATCCCTCAACCACTGCTCCCAACAGAAATTGACTATAATCATTCATCACGGCAAAGCGATTGTCTTTGAAATGGCTGCTGATGCTAGAGAAGTAACCGATGACCGTGCCCGACGCCTGACTGGTCCAGCTTTGATTCAAGCGCTGAATCGCACGCTCCATCTCATTGAATGCGGTATCGATCACTTGATTCGCATGCGTGATATGCGCTGCCGCTTCCGCAACCTTATCCGTCTGAATGAAAATTTCATCCGACAACTGTTTCTCCTCCTCTATTCTACTTCTTCGCTGTCCGATTTAAGAACGCTTCTGATAGATTCGAAGGATTTACACGATTCAAGCTGCTCTGCGCCCGCTGGACATCTTCGATAAATTGGCGAATGCGCTGCGAGACGACCTCGCTGCCTATCCCTTCGAAGTTGGCCCGAAGACCCGCCTCAATGCTCTCCAGCTCTCGAATAATGCTGCTCATCTCGGACGATAGACTGCTAATGCCACTCGACATCGCAATCCCCTCCTATTCTGTTTAATTATCCGCCAGACAACTGCTGCTCAACCCGTTCGAAATCTGTCGCTGTATCTCTCAAATATTCAATGACCTTAGTGATTTGCCCGCCAGAAGGCAGCTTCTGAGCAATCATTAGATGAATGATATCCAGCAGTCCTTCCGAGAAATATAAAGCGCTCAGACGCGACTCAATGCCGGATAATCGTGATTTTATCGATCCAAGCTGGTCTGCATAGCTGTGCAGATTATACGTATCGAGCCGAATACGAGGCGTAGCCGCGATAGGAGAGCCTCCTTGAAACAGCTTCTGCAAACCGTTGAAGAATGACTTTACGCCTGTTACAACGGAATCCTTGAACTGGATAACCTGATCCACTGTCCAATCAGCAGCTCGAGCGATCCCATCAGCTATTGCATCAATCACCTGTACAGCAATCTTCTGCACGGTTCGTGTCACCCATTCCAGCGCATCGCTTATCGTTTCATACACGATAACGGCTGCAACGAACGCGAGCACGGACAATACGATATCGGCTGCGGCAATGGCCGCAATTCCGGCACCAGCCAGCAGGACGCCAGGGGCTGCAATTGCCGTTACAGCAATCCCTACTGCAGCTGTTGTGATGACGATCTTCCCAAGATCGGTAAGCTCTCCATCTCGATAGAGCTGATCGATCGAGTTCTTGCCGAGCGCAGCTATTCCGACTAGCGATTGCACGACTACTTCGGAGGTTACTGGACCGAGAAGACGATCCAGCCCTTCCGTGAAAGGTCCGGTTATATATTTGGCAAGAAGATTGGAGCCCGCCGTTGGCTCATCATGCTTGAACACGCTGCCGTCCTCGTCGAATTTGACATTCTCTGTCCCGTGCTGCATCAATCCTTCGCCCTTCAATTCCACATAGGAATAATGAACGCCATCCAATTTCTGAAGCAAGCTGCCCACTGCGGATTGAATAAAATGGTCCATCGTCACATCGGATGACGCCTGTTCGATGAGTCCTCTATTCGCATCTATAAACTCTTGGGAGAAACCAGGTCCATCATAGCTGTACGTATGATCGATCTTCACGCTGACCCCGATCGCCGCAGCATAGATGGTCGCGAACTCTGCCAGATTGCCGCCAAGTGAGTGTCCTGCGAAGGTGATACTCTCGTTCGTATCGAAATAACCTTCCGCTTTGAGCTCGTCGAGAAAATGGGCAACCTCCTTCTGCTGCGGCGTAATGCCGGCAACGAGTCCCGCGTCCGATTGAATCCAGTCTTGCTGTATATTCTGGTATTCCGACGGCGCTTCACTGCCTCGAAACGTTACTACCAGTCCCGGCTCGCCAGTATCGATTACCGTTCCGTAGAACCCGCTTCCATCGGGATTATTGTCGTTGTAGGTTTTGACAACCTGCCATCCAAGCACTTCGTTCGAAAGTCCATTAATTCTTGGCGCATCCAAACTAATGTCCATATCGCCAGCGTGCTCCGCTCTAGCCGCAAGATCATCGAAATATTGCTGCGGATACTCCGCTTCTCTTGCGTTCGGGTCAATGTTCAGAAGCTCTCCGATCGTAGGCGTCTGATCGGCGCCTTCGAAGCTGGAACCAGGAATCGCCTTGCGCTCCAAGCTCTTCAACACCTCTAAATCCAAATAGCTCAGCTCGGTCGCATAACGAGCCTGCTCATCGGTTAACGTTGGATTGTCTGACAATGGTTACTCACCATCCCCAGTGGCCTGCGCAGCCCTCGTAATCTGGTAATGATAGCCCTTCTCGTCTGCTATGGCATCGAATTTCTGCAGCACCTTATAGTCGGAGAACCATCCGCTTGTTATATCGGGCTGCCGGGCGAAGCTGTCAGCTGCTTGTTCATATTGATCTGAAGCGATGACACTGACCTCAACCTGATAGGGACGATTAGATGCTGCCATATAGACAGCCGTTAATGCCTTCTCGAATTGATCCGGTGATAGATCGGATTTGTCCTTTACAATCATGAATCCAGAGAAATAACTGGGCTGATAGGCTTGCACGTATTGCGCCAGCGTAATGCTTGGATTCGTCTCCGCACCGCTCTTCCCGTTCGTATCAGCAAAATACGTATAGGTCTCGCTTTCGATTCCGATTGCTCCAAGCTCTTGCTTGAGCAGTTCGTTCATATGGCCGCTTACGATACGCGGAATGTAGGTATCCGATTTCAGATTCCCATCCTTATCCAATACCGCCTTAAACACGATTTTATCGTTATCTGCAGGCTGCGCGACGACGGACAGCATGCCCTTGCTGCTCGTCACATTATGACTGCCGGATGGCGACACGATAAAGTCCTGCGAATATTTGGCCTTCAGCAGCGCAAGCGCGTCCTCGGCCCGCTCTTGATTCGAAGCGCCGCACCCGATCAAGCTCGTAACGGATACCATCATCATCGCTACCACACTCGCTTTTTGCACAAAATGATTAATCAAACACAATCCCGCCCTTTACCTGTAACATCTCTGCTTCAACAGCCTTAGGATGAAATGACGAAAGACGATAGTCATCGATGTCCATCGTCTTTCATTGTGAAACGGCTCTTATTTGAACGCGTCGGACAACGAGGTGTTTGTCGTCTCAACCTCGAAATAGCCTTGCGCAACGTTCATTTTAAGAAACTTCACATATTGGTCGAGAATATCGTGATAGGTTTGAAAATATTTGGCCGCGAACGATTCATAAGCTTCGATCGTCGCCTGTGCAGCTTCGCCCTCCCAATAGTTGGAAAGGTTCTTGACCGTAGTCTGGCCTTCCTTCAGCTGATCCAGCAGATTTGTATTCAAGCCTTCAATCTTCTGTGCAATATCCAGCACTTGCGCTGTATTAACTTTAATTGGCCCTGCCATATTCAATTTCCCCTCTCTGCCATTAGTTTTTAAGCTTCTTCACGTTCATGCTGTTGGCATCTTGCACCGTAACATAATTATCCTTCTGCTGCTTAAGCGCACGGCTTGCCGTTTCGAGCTTCGCAGCCATTGCGTCCAGCTCTTTCGTAAAGCCTGTAATCTGATTGACGAAGTCAAGATTGTCCTGACCCTCCCAAGCTTCCCCCATTGTGCTGGCAGCCTGCATCAGATTCGTATATATGCCTTTGTATGATTCCGCTAGCGTGCCAAGCTTCGATGATGCCAGCTCCAGCTCCTGAGGCGTTACTCTTATTTTCTTACCCATAATCGTTGCTCCTCTCCTATCGTTAGATGATTTATATTAGCAAGAGCCGAGAACCGTTCTTAATGCCGAGTTCCGCGACAGACCTGTTAATATCCAAAATGGTGCCGGAATGCGCATCGCACAGCAACGCATCCGGCCTCGCCATGAATTTGCCATCTGACAAATCGCTGAGCAGCGCGGCCACCAGCGTGGTGACCTCGCTCATTCGACTGTCCAGCGGCAGGAAAACATCGTAGGTCGTGCCCGCTGCGGGGAGAACGATTTCTACAAGCGCCTTATTCAGCATCGTCCTCGTCCTCCTTCCGCGAGTTTAATAGCTTAAGCTTCACGGCCCGCCCCTTCTGCAGAGAGAAGCCGAATTGGTTCGTCAATTCATCCCGCATATCCGATGTCGTCTTGGATGGCTTAAGCTGATATTGCTCCGCAATGCCGCTGCCGACCCAGATTCCGTCACCGGTATGAATATGGCGTTTATACCATTTGTCGAAGGTCATGGCGGACAGATTTCGCGATTGCTCAGCCAGAATGACTGTCAGCTTATAGTTGGCTTCGCCCTTCTCAAGAATGAGTCCCAGCTTCTCTGCGCCTTGTGCGGACAATCCATTCTTCAGGGCTGCAAGCGAGTTAATGACAAACACCTTCTGCTCGAACGCCTCGACAGCTTCGCCCCGCTCCATTGCATCCTTATACGTATTGTGACGGTATACGACCAGATCGAACATGGCAGATACCAGCTCCTCCAAATCCCTGCCGCTCGAACGATAGGCAACACCAGCATGATCCAACTCGCGCAGGCCCTGTCCTGCATCAAGGACGGTAACATCCAGCCTTACCTGTGCCATCAGTATTGTAAGTTCCTGAACAAACCCCTTATATTGGTCGTCTGTTGACAGCGCCATATGGATGTAAGCTTGATCGAACGGATAGTAATGCACGTTTAGCGAGCTGCTCTCTACACCGACCGGAAGGCGGAGTCGATCATTCTCATCTACATATTCGTTAAGAAATGCCGCATCCACATGGTTCGGCAAAATCGGAATTTTGCGAGCGCTGTGTCCCTTCCAAGATTCTCTCAGCTTCAGACACGCCTGTTGGATGTAGGAGAAAGGCACTGGCTCGTCGGTAATATGCGCGGTCTGGAATTCATATACCGATTGTTTTTTTACAAGCCCTCGGCCTTTGAAGCTGCTTGGATATAAACCGTCCGTCTTGCCAACAACGGTCGAATAATCGTTCTCATCATTCAGCTGGAGGACGAGCAGCTGCTTGAAGTTCTGCAGCAGGCGGAATCGAATGCCGTTCGTGCCCAGCGACGTCAACACGAAGTAAATGCCATAACGCGTTCCTTCCCGCGATAGGAACGATACCGCTTCTTCTTTCTCCTCATACATTTCGGTGAAGGCAGCAAAGTTGTTCACGACGACAACGATAGATGGCAGCTTCTCGCTCGATGCGGCTGTGTATGAGGCATGATCGCCCCCGAAGTCTGCAAATCGCTTCTTGCGGCTGTCAAGCTCGCTTCTCAGCATACGGAACAGATTGCCGACCTTCTCGTTCTCGTGAGCCAATACGACATCTCCGACATGCGGTGCCTTCGCGAAGCCACGCAGCGTCTCAGATGCGAAGTCCAACAGGTACAGGTTGACCTCCTCCGGCGAATGCTCGTGAAGAAGGGAGTAAATCATCGTGTTTAGAAAAGTCGTTTTACCCGTGCCCGCAGCGCCATATAGGATGGTATTGCCTTCTTCGGTAATCGGAAGCCGAAGCAGGCACTGCTGCTGGTTCGCAGGGTCGTCATATTCGCCAACCACCGGATTAAGCATCATGGAGCGTTGATCTTCAACGCCATATTTGCGCCGCGTCTCGTCCAGCAGAATCATCGCCGGAATGGCTTCCAGCCATAAAGGGCGAATGAAAATTTGCTCTTCGACTGCGATGCTGCACAAGTAATCGATGACGACGTCCATCTGCTTCTTCGGACTGATCAACAGATTGCTTCTACGATCCAGCTTCGCCTGCTTCAACGGAATGCCGTTACGATCAATGACAACGACGCTGCTGTCCTTCTCCACAACAACCTTGTCGGAAGGGTAATACGGTGCTCCAGCCCATGCGGACTGCCCCATCTCGAACAGCTCGTTGTAGCCGACCTGCAAGTAAAACCGACCCGTTTCCTTCAGTTCCGCTGCATCCGGACGCTTGAGCATATCCATGCTGTCCGAGCGTTCCTGCACCTTCAGCGATATACGGAATTTACTGTTGCTCCAGATCTGATCATCGACGATGCCGCTCGGCTTCTGCGTCGCGAGAATCAGATGAATGCCTAAGCTCCGCCCGATTCGCGCCGCGCTGATCAGCTTCGCCATGAATGCCGGCTGTTGTGTCTTAAGTTCCGCGAACTCATCCGAGATGATAAAAAGATGCTGCAGCGGCTCCTGCACAACGCCTTCGCGATACATCTTCTGGTATTTGTAGATATCGATATTGCTCTCGCCTACTCGTTTGCTGACTTCCGCGAATATCGCCTGTCTGCGCTTCAATTCGCTCTCGATCGAGACAAGCGACCGCTTGATCGCTGCGCCATCAAGGTTCGTAATGATGCCAGCCGTATGCGGAAGCTTCTCGAACGACTTCGCCATCCCGCCGCCTTTGTAATCAATGAGAATAAAGGCAACCTCTCGCGGATGATAGTTAACGGCCAGCGATAGAATGAAGGCAATAATCAGTTCGCTCTTGCCCGATCCCGTCATCCCTGCGATAAGCCCGTGAGGGCCGTGAAACCGCTCGTGCAGGTCCAGCTTGAACAGCTCGCCAAGCGCATCGACCCCAATGGCCGCCTCAAGCGACGTCGTCGGGTCATTGTCGCGCCAACGGGTCAGCGCATTCAAGTGCTCAACCTTGCCTACCCCATACATCTCTAGAAAAGTAACCATCTGCGGCAGCTTAAATGAATTTGCCTGCGTATCGAGCGGAACATTCGCCAGCTTCACGCTCAGCGCGCGCGGATCCGTCTTCACTTGAATATCCGGAACGAACGATACGAATCGGCCCGTCAGGTCATTCTTATCGTATAGCTTGCCGACGTTGTCCTCGAGCTCAACAACCATCGTACATTCCTTAGGCAAATTGCGGAGCTCATCGTAGAAGCAGACAATGCTCATATGCAATTTTTTTTTCTTCGCATAGATTTCCTTCAGCATCTCTGCTCGTACAGCCAGCTGCTTGCTCAGTGCAAATAGGACGTAATAAGGCTTGATATCCTCCAGCGCGTTCTCGCTCATCCGAGCGCGCGCTTCTATCTCCTGCTCCAAGTAGGAGGAGACGGCTTTGACTTCGCTGCCGCTCGTTGCGATGAATCGGAATTGATAGGCGTTATCCCACACATGCGGCAGCCACTTCACGAAGTTGAACACATGCTCCTCATCTTGGTCATAAATGAAGACAAGCTTCACTTCGTCATAGCTGTAAAGAGCCGCCAGTTGAAAAATCAGGCCTTTCGCAAATTCGACTGCCTGCTGGCGATCGCCGATGACGCCGGTAATATGATCCTCAAATAACGACAAAGTAATCGGAATGTTCCGCAGCAGGGTTGGCGACTCCGCTAAGGCATAGAGCTCCTCCTGCAGATTGTCGTCGTCGATCGTAAATCTCTTCTCCGAATACATAATCTCGGATGCCATAACGCCAGAACCGGTTCCGGCCTTAAGCTGCAAGAAATCGTTCTGTCCGAAGCCGCGTTCCCACAGATTTCGCTGCACATTCTCGATACGGACGATGCATTCCGCTGCCGTCACATGATTCTCTCGCAAGATTTCTTCCTGCTTCGCAGCCTCCGCTTCGAACTGCAGCTTGAATTTGTTCAAATATTCCTTGTATTTGTGCTGACGAAGCTTTTCTTTCTTGCGCCTGCGCCGCTGATCATATTTCTTGCTGATGATCGGCCACATAATCGAACCAAGCAGCATGCTGGCGGACATCACGATGGAAGGCATCGCGCGCGAGATATCCCCGCTTGCCATCGCGTTATTAATCGCGAACAGCGCCGTCGCCATTGAGGCCATCCCCATTGTAACGGAAGGACCAATGGACAGCATTAGCGGCATCTCTTCCCCTATCGCATTAGGCGGTGGCGAGTCGATTCGAAACACCGCCGTCTCCACATCTCGCTTGAATCGCGGAGACCGATAGAAGTAATCGAGCTCCGGCGCTTCAAGCTCCTCCTCCTCATCGACCTGCTGCACCTGCTGAGGGAGCATCCTTTTCAGTCGATTGGTCTGAATCAGCGTGGACCCATCCGGATTGTTCAGCGCGAGGAAACGGCTGCCGACGATGATTTTGAGACCCATAATAAAAATCTGATCGCCGACCGCCAAGTTTCCGCTCGTGACGCGCACACCATTCACGAACGTTCCGTTCGAGCTATTGTTATCGATAATGCTCCACTGTTCATTCTTGAAGATGAGTCGCGCATGCATGCCGGAAACGAATGGATTGTCGAGCAGAATGCTGTTCTGCTCGCTCCTGCCAATCGTTAAATCGATATCGCCGTCTACGGAATATTTGGTATAGAGCTGGCGATCGTCTGTATTCGATTCCGTGAAGAGCGTCGCGTTGTTGCGGTGCCTTCTCATTCGAATATGGTAAATATTAAGCTTACCAAGAACGGCGGATCGAATCGCTGTACCGCTCTGATCAACGATCGTGGCTTCCTTATTCGATTTGAGAATCCATTCCCCATTTATACCTTCGATGCTGATAAGCCTATCGAGGTTATTCGCGCTGGTATTATATAACCAATATTGTCCATTCACTTTCTCCGGCAGTGTAATCGAGCTTATCGAATCTTCAATTGCAATCGTTACAATCATCGGTGATCGATTGCTTATTTGATGAAGACAGGTTCAACAATTGCAGCTTCTGCCGTGTTGCTGCCATCATTATAAATTCTGAAAGTAATAGAGCTTACGTAGCGGAGTGGAATGATAAAATTTTGCGTGCGAATCGATTTACTGACGGTATAGGTTTTATATTTGTATACCTTGCCCGAGTCCTCGGTCAGCGTAACATCAAGCATGACAGGCTTAGACGAGATATGGCCATCCTTGTCTTTGCCCAAGTAGAGCGTTCCTTGGAAACTGCGATATTTCTCGTCTAGCTTCACAGTGAATTCGCTTTGCGATTTCTTTTCTTCAGGCTGCGTACCGAGCCTTGTCATCATGTAATTCCGATAAGTCTTGCCTGATTGACTATTGACCAGCACCTCGCCATCAAACACTACATCTGTATTGGCACCGGAATTAGTAATCGAATTTACTACAATCACATTCGAGTTCGAGGTCGATTGATTGAATCCAATCGGGTAATAGGCAACACCTGCCGCGTTCAACGAAACGGTATCGCCGTTTCGGCTAGGCTTATAACCAAGCTCCTTTAGAATTGTACTTGGGAAGTACGTGACGCCATTGTCCTTGTAATCGTTTGTATTATCGATATAGATCGGTTTATTCGTCGTTGTCGTACCGATCTTCACGCCATCGACGTATACATTCTTCACTCGATCATAGTCAACGCTGACCTTTACCGCGGCATATGCCGACGCTGTACCGAAAATCAATCCTCCTGCTAGAAAACCAAAAACAAACTTTTTCATTGTGCAATCTCCTCCGTAGATTTATATTGTCGTGTTACAAACTGCTCATAATATCGGACGCTAACGTGTTGCCCGGATCGATTGCGAGCAGTTTCTCGCATAGCTCGTAAGTCTTATTGCGATCGTTATCGACGTAGTACGCCTGTTCGATCTGGTTCTGCAGTTGTGCAATTCTGCTTTTCTTGTCGGTTGTGGACGATTTCTTCGTCGAACTGGCGCTTTTCGTTGTTGTGCTGGAGGATTTAGTCGGGGACTGGGCAGTTGCTGAACCAGCAGCACTTGTACTTGTACTTGTACTTGTACTTGTACTTGTACTTGTACTTGTGCCCGTCTTGGTCTTCGTACTTGCGCTCGCATTCGGCTTGGCGCTCGTCTGACTGGCCGTTTCTTCGACAGCCCCGCTGCTGCCTGTCTGCTTCACCGCAGTTGGCTTCTGTACAGGTTCCGCCTCTGTAGCGGAAGCCGCTGGAGTGTCAGTCGATGCCTTCACCGACGAATCGTCCACCTGCTTCGCGTCAGCACCAATGAACATCGAAGCTTCTGCGTTATGCGGTGCTTCAGCTGCCGTACCAGCCTCTTGACCGCTGACCGGCTTGCCCTCCTGCAATCCCCAATAGACGGCTGCGCCACCGCCAAGCATGACAGCCGCAGTCGCTGCCGCGACCACCCAACCTATTCTCGATATACGCTTTGCTTGTTTCCGCGACTCGGTTCTCGTCTGCTGCATCTCCAGCTTGCGCTGCACATTCGCAGCAGCGGCTTCGACCTCGTGCCGAACGGAAGAACCTTCCTCCATTTGCCCGAGCAGCAGTCTATACGCCTCGAGGGCTTCAGCCGGTCTATCCTGCTTCTCCAAGGCTCTCGCTTGTGCCAGCTCCTTGTCGGACCATCGCTTGTTGTGCGAATCATTCTGTGCAGGCACGCTGACAGGCGTTAAAGTAACGCTTCTCGGCGGTTCTTCTTCAGCCGCGAGTTCGAGGATGCTAACGCTCTCTGTATGTAAAGGTTCCATGCTTGCTGTAGTCAGGCTCTTCGATGAGATGGCCATATACCATTCACCGAAGGTCGGGCATAGATGCTCGGCTTCCGCTTCCCACGCCCGCGTGAACAGGTTCGCGACATCCTCCCCGTAGCTCGACGCCAATACATCGCGAAGCAGCTCATAGCGATCGGTATCCTTCTGCATCAGATCAGGATCGCAATAGCTCTCCCCCCATGCTGCCTCTCGAATTGCAGGATCGAACCAAGCCAACATCTCGGCCAGCAGCATACTGCCGGCGAAGCGGTCCGCATATTTGCTCCACCCTTGGCGGCTCTTCATCCGCATGGAGGCGTAACCTGGCGATCCTTGCGGCACATGCTCCGGCTTATCAAGCTTCGCCGCGTACATCTGCTCCACGTCCACTAACTGAATCCAAGACTTCACATTAGGCTTGATGTCATGCAGCAAGCCGGGAATCATCACGTTAGGCGCCGACAAGTCGCAATGCGCCAAGCCACGCTGCTCCATATACGACAGCACCTCAGCCAGCGACTGCGCAGTATGCAGCGCTATTGCTTGTGTCAGCTCTCGTTTATCGAGCAGAACATCCATCCAAGTTGGGCCCTCTACCCATGGCATAACTGCGGCATAAAGAAGCTCATTATGCTGCGACAGCAGCTCGATATCGTCATGGGGCGTTAGAACGCTGCGATCACAAACCGCAAGTCCCGTTATTTGCGACAGCGCGGACAACTGCTCCGATTGATAGACCGAATCCGGATGATGGAACATCGGCCTGAACACCTTTAACCCTTTGGCATACCCATCCTGTATCGCCACGATCTTATAGACGATTCCTTGCCTTCCCTCTTGACCATAAGGCATCGCTGCGAAGAAAGGATGCGCCGCGAAGCGGTATACCTTGCCTTTAATTACAATCTCATCTTGTACTTTGGGATCAAATGCCATGAAAGCTACCCTCCTCTACCCTTTCTTACGAAACAGCCGGCTCAGCAAACCTCGTTCACTCGTCTGCTCTTCCGTGAATAAAGCTGTCGCATCCCAGCACACATCCAAATACGCCACATCATCGCTGGTCGGCTGCGCGGCTGATCGGTTGATCGCATGCTGCACCTCCATGGCACTCGGAGGAGCCTTGCAATCATCGATTACAGCCAAACCATCGGAATACGCCGTTATTCGGGTATACGATTTGCCAGCCAATCCGCTGACAAACACATGCGGCTCACCCCCGAGCAAGCCTCGTTTGGTCGACCAGCGCTCCTCCATCGACAATTGATGTCCAAGCTCGGAGGTACACTCCTCCTTGCCCTTCCACAACCGCAAGCGCATATCCCCCATCCATGCAAGCAGCAGTCGGCCATGCGGAAGTTCTCTGCTAGGCGAATCGAATCGGCCTCCAATAAACATGGTCTCGCTGCCTCGCACCCGCTTCTCCATCAGCACATCTCGCAGCAGAGCCGGCACCTGCACGGGTATCGTATGCTGCTCGACCACCTTGGAGGCAGGTGAGCACAGCTCCGACATGAAGGTGACCAGCCGTCTATTAAGCTCTGAAGCAACCAGCTGATCACTGGTCTTCAGTTGGGACAGCCATCGTGCAAGCTCGTCTCCGGCAAGCCTAGCTGCCAGGTCTCCATAATAAGACTGTCCCACGCCGTCGCAGATGCAGAAGCTGAGGGAATCTCCCCGCTCAATAAAAGCGACATAGTCTTGACCTATCTCGTCTGCTGTTCTCGATTCCGCAGATCGCGCATAGGCGTATTGAACACGGAACATTCCGCATTGCATGCTGGCGAACGTCTCCACACGCTGGTCGATCTGTATCCATTTCTCCGCTATTCTGCTCATCTGATCGGTGTCGACGCTGACATCTGGAAGCCCAGCGATACAAGCTCAGAGCTGTGTCCCGGCAGCATCATAAGCGCATCAGGAACGATTGAATAGGCAGCTTCGCTCATCATCGCCCGATAGCTGAACGGAAGCGGAGAGGACATCCGTTGAAGCTTCTGAGCATAGGGGTCAAGCATCACGGACGAAGAGGTAATGCCCTTCCACTGCTTAGGGTCCGAAAGCGTTCCATCTACGAATGAGTCGGATATAAAAATGTTCTCGATTAGCACTTTCCCGTCCTGTACCCCCATCTCCATAATGCGGCGAACGATCGGCTCCGGGTCGTCTGTCGACGCGCCATCCGTCATATGACAAATGAGCGGAGCCGGACAACCTTCCATATTCGGAAGCTCTGCCTCCAGCAGCTCCTCCACATAAGCGAATGCCTTCGCTGCGTCCGAGAATCCAGCCGGCGTAAGCTCCGGGATACCTCGCTGCGCCAGTTGGTCGATGCCAATAACGCCGCCAAGCAGATCGGTTACGTCATCGTTATAAGCGATGATGCCAATGCGATAGCGAGGCGACAGCCTGCTTCCTTTGGTCGAACGGAAAACCATCTGCCGGATCGCGGCTGTTAATGCGGATGTTACGACCTCTATGCGCTGCTTCTCGCCCAGCGGCAGCGTCATCGAATAACTCGTATCGATCAAATAAATGATGGTTGCAGGCTTCGCCTTCGTCGCCTGCACCGTATACAAATGCCGTTGATCATCGGTATCCGGCAGGTCGGTCGGCTCAGTAGAGGAGCCGTACAGCTTCAAGGTCGCCTCTTCTGCAGCGTCTAACAATGGCTTCTGCTGCCCGCTGCTCATCACTTTCCGTTCGCCCTCCTCTGGCGATAACTGCGACAAATACTGTTCGAGCTCACGCTTCATTTGGGATACCGTTTCATAACGCGACAACGGGTCGAAGGCACAAGCCTTCAGCACGATCGCGCCAAGCCGGTCTTGCGCATAACGGGGCGGAGGCAGCGCTTCTCCTGCATGTCTTCGCCCCTGCGCCTTCTCCACATCGCTCATCCGCACCTTGATCGGAATCGGCGGCAGGAACGGCAGCCGGCCTTCATTAAGCAGCCTGTACATGACGAAGCCAATTAAATAGATATCCGACGCTTCGCCGTACGCTTTGCCCGCGTATACCTCCGGCGCCATTAACATTGGCGTACCTACACGCGTCGAAGCCTGCTGCCCTTCCCCGACCATCGTCGCAACCCCGAAATCGCCCAGCTTGAATCGCTTATCTCGCGTGATGAATATGTTCTCTTCTTTAATGTCGCGGTGCAGAATCCCTCGAGTATGGCTCAGCTCCAATGCCGCGCATATATCGATCCCGAGCGCAACGATATCCTCGAGCAGCAGGTCATTCTCCAGCTGCCACTGACGGAAGGAAGTCAAATATTCCATTCGAATATAGATGTCGTAACCCGTATTATCGGGCCGTTTCTCAATCTCGTGATCCTCATGGCTGACGATATTCGAATTGCCTTTCATCGAATAGAGAATATCGATCTCCCTCTGAAAGGTCCGCAGCAGATCTTCCGCGAGCTCGGCGACATCCTGCTCGCTTCCGCTTGTCGACATTCGATAGGTTCGTATTTGCTCGCTTGTCGGAAAGGTCAAATGCTTCACAGCGGACACATAAGTCGTGCCAAACACATTTTTATACGCTTTGTAGACATTGCCATATGAGCCTCTGCCTATCATGTCACCGAGCTCCCAATTTCCCCATAACGTCTTTCGCCTGGCGTCATTCACTTCCAGCATTGCTCTCTCTCCCTAGCGCACTATGAATATTTAATATTTCGATCTTTAAAATACATTTAATGTAAAATAAATACATTATCTTAATATATTTATAGATTAAATATTATTTCTATGTAGTTGTAACAATCTAAATTATCATTCAACATGATAAACTCAACCGCACAAAACAGAAATATCGCATTCTATAATTAACCATAAATGATGATACCGTACTGGTAAATAGTTCTTACTATCCCTTTTGTCATGAAAAACTGCCCAACATAAGGTTCGCATACATGAGGAAAATATAGGGGGTAACGAAGTTAAATAGGTCCCGCTTCAAGAAAACAGGCCTCTATAACTAATGAGTCGAATGATGTGCAGTGCAAATAAAAGACTAAAGACATAAGCAATACAGACTACGATGCTTGCTAGAAAGTCCCGCAAAAGCACATTTTGTCCATGACAAAAAGCCGTTTATCCTCAATCACGGATAAACGGCTTTTTCCTACTTTAGCTTCATCACCCGCTATACATTTACTACGACAGCAGATGACTGTTGCCTTTTCTTCCTGTTTTTACAAATCTGAGCATAGTTTATATAAAAGAGACGATACTCAACTTATCTTAATCTAGCCGAGGAGCTGCATAATTTGAAATTAAAAAGAAGAACGGGAGATCGTGCCGATTGGAAACGCGTACTGGAACGTGACTATTCCCAAGCTTATATTGAAACGGATGGATTTCAAGGCTACATCTGCCTGTTGAAGATCAACAAAGTGAGGGAACCATTGTATGCCACCTATGGCGAGCAGAAGCTATGCATTGCTAACGACGGGAACTTGTGGCTCCAACACATTCCCGTCCAATGAACATTATGCTGTGACGACGATGTTTGATGCCGAGGGACGCATCGTACAGCGATATATCGATATCATTTATCGGAATGGTGTAGACGAGAACGGGGTTCCCTGGGTGGACGATTTGTTCTTGGACATTGTAGTGTTACCGACCGGCGAGCTCATTCATAAAGATAGGGATGAACTCGATGAAGCTATGCACAATGGGATAATCGATGAGCGCCTTTATGAACTTGCGAAACAAGAATCGGCTAAGCTCACCTCCCTTATTGAAGGCAGCAGCTTCGCATTATTGGCGCTTGCAGAGGAGCATAAAACTTTTCTGCTGCCGAGACTCCAGCCGTGGCCCCGTATTTGAATCTCGCCAGCCGAATCCCTACAATAGATCTGTACAATTCCAATCCGCACGGCAAGAAAGGATGATCCTATGCTGACATTCGATCAGAAGCTTAATAACTATGCAGACATCATTGTCAAAATCGGCGCGAACATTCAACCAGGTCAATCGCTTATGCTGAACGCATCGATTGAATCGCCGGAGCTGGCGCGGCTTGTTGTGAGAAAGGCGTATGAGGCTGGCGCCTATCAGGTGAAAGTCGTTTGGATGGACGACGTAATCTCGCGCATCCGTTATGATCTGGCTCCAGAGCAGTCGTTCCTCGAAGTGCCGACTTGGTCAGCCGGCGAGAAGCTTGAGATGGCGGAAAAAGGTGCCGCGGCCGTTACGATCAGCTCCGCCGATCCTGACCTGCTTAAGGGTGTGCCACAGGAGCGTATTCGGAACGCCGACCGCGTGCTTCGTCAAGCTAACGAGAAATACCGCCAGCTGTCGCAGGCGTTCAAGTTCAGCTGGTCGCTCGCAACGGTTCCTTCCGCTGCATGGGCAGCCAAAGTGTTCCCGAACCTTCCGCAGGAAGAGCAGGTCGCCAAGCTGTGGGACGCCATCTTCACAATGGTACGCGCAGATCAGCCTGATCCGATCGCGGCTTGGGAGGCGCATATCCAGCAGCTGCGCTCGAAAGCGAACTATCTGACCAAGAAGCAGTATAAGCTGCTTCACTACACAGCGCCAGGCACCGAGCTTACAATCGAGATGCCAGCTGATCATGTGTGGCTTGGCGGCAGCAAGGCGAACGGTCAAGGCGTATGGTTCGTACCGAACCTGCCGACGGAGGAGGTCTACTCCGCCCCGCTCCGAACAGGCGTCAACGGCATCGTCTCCAGCACGAAGCCGCTCAGCTACAACGGCAACATTATCGACCGCTTCTCGTTCACCTTCGAGAACGGACGTGTCGTAAGCGCCACCGCCGAGCAAGGGCATGAGGCGCTGCAAGGGCTTCTGGATACGGACGAAGGTGCCAAATACCTCGGCGAGATTGCGCTTGTCCCGCATCGTTCGCCAATCTCAGACTCGAATATTTTATTCTACAAAACGTTGTTTGACGAGAATGCATCCTGCCATCTGGCTGTCGGCAGCGCCTACGCCTCCTGCGTCAAGGGCGGCGCAGATCTGTCGCAGGAACAGCTCCTTGAGCGCGGTCTCAATCGCAGCATGGCGCATACCGACTTCATGGTCGGCTCCGCACATCTGAACATCTACGGCGTCACGAGCGACGGAACGAGAGAGCCGATTCTGTTGAACGGCAACTGGGCGTTCTAGCTTCATCGGAGACCGGAGGTATGAATATCCTCCTTCCGTTCGGACATTCAACAATTGGTTGTATCCTATTGTAGGCACTGCATGCATTGAGCATATCCGAACATGAACATCGTGAGCCGCCCGCTGTGCATTAACGAAGCATTAATGGGCCATCACTGGTCATTTTTCGACCTTCAACCATTAATAGCAAGCCGCAATATTAGCTCTTCTGTTAATCGGAGTTCAACTCCATTAGCAGGAGAGCTTTTTTCAATATATAGAGCTGTTTATCTTATTTCCTCTTGCCTATCTTTCAGCGCATGTTCAGCTGCGACTCATAACCAATTCAGAAGACGATGCGACAATAGCCATACCTCAATAACCTTTACAAAATTGCTAATGAAAGAAGGAAATCGGTTTGAAGAAATGGAGCCGCGCTCGACGAATGTGGGTGGGTACCTCGCTGGTGCTCGTCCTCACTATCGGAACAGTCGTCTACAAGCTGGCCGATCGCTATTTGATCGAACATGTGGAAGCGGTCGTTACGACGACTAATCCAGCCACGACAATCGAATCCGTTCATGCTACTTACGACGATATGAATTACAACAGCGATAACGAATCGATCAGCATTAAGAAGGTGCAGACCGGCACGGGCAGCGACATGATTACCTATTTCGTTGCCGACGTTATCCTGAAGAACGGGACCACGCTGCAGACCGCATTCGCCGACAACAAGTTCGGGCGCAATATAACGGCGAATACGTCCACCATTGCCGAGAACAACAATGCCATTCTTGCGATTAACGGCGATTATTACGGCTTCCGCAGCGACGGCGTCATTATTCGGAATGGTACGCTCTACCGGGACGAGCCAGCCCGCGATGGCTTGGCCATATTCCAAGACGGAACGATGAAGACCTATGACGAGACAGCTGTCTCCTCCTCTGATCTGCTAGCGCAAGGTGTTACGAACACATTCTCGTTCGGACCTATTCTGCTGAAGGACGGGCAAATAACGAGCGGCTTCGAGCACGTCGAGATCGACACCAACTTCGGCAACCGTTCCATTCAAGACGCTAATCCGCGAACCGGCATCGGCATTATTGCGCCTAACCATTATGTACTCGTTGTCGTCGATGGACGTGCCCGCAATTACAGCCGCGGGATGACGCTGGACGAATTCGCTTCTCTATTCCAGGAGCTGGGCTGCACAGATGCTTATAACCTTGATGGCGGCGGCTCATCCACGATGTACTTCATGGGCAAAGTTGTCAATAACCCGAAAGGCAAGCAGCAGGAGCGGGGCGTCAGCGACATCATCTATGTCGGTGCATAAGACGCATGAACCGCATCCGTCCGTTACCTAGAATTCAAATAAGGAGGAGGGCGCATGACAGTACTCATCCCGTCCTATGAGCCAGATGCACGATTGTTAGAGCTCATACACCAGCTTATTGCTGCCGATAATCGAGACATTGTAATCGTCGACGATGGAAGCGGCAACCATTATAAGCATATCTTTGCAGACGCGAAGCAGCTGGGCTGTACGGTCCTGACCCATGAACGCAATATGGGCAAAGGGCGCGCGCTCAAAACAGGCTTTCAATATATAAAGCAGCTAAACAGCAAAGAAAGCATCATTTGCGCTGACAGCGACGGCCAGCATCTGCCTGCGGACATTATGCGAATTGCGAATGCCGTCGATAGGCTTCCTCACCATATCGTGCTGGGCAGCCGTCAATTTACGGGCAAGGTCCCTCTGCGCAGCCGCTTCGGTAACACAGCGACACGCCAGATCTACAGGTTCACAACCGGCACAGCCATCCATGATACGCAGACGGGGCTTCGCGGATTCTCGAACGATATGCTGGACTGGCTCTGCTCAATTCCCGGCGAACGATTCGAATATGAGATGAACATGCTGCTGCAGGCGCGTTCAGCCGGCTACAGCCTAACCGAGATTCCGATCGAAACCGTCTATCTGGAAGCAAATAAGTCATCGCACTTCCGACCGCTAGCAGATTCATTTGCCGTATATTTGCCGATTATTAAATTCAGCGGAGCCTCGCTGCTCAGCGCGCTGCTTGACTATGGACTGCTGCTGCTTATCCATTTGCTGACTGCTAACCTGCTCCTAGCCGTCGTGGGCGCGAGAGTATGCAGCTCGCTGGTGAACTACACCATGAATCGCCAATTCGTGTTCGCGGAGGGCGGACCATCGGAGATTCGGCGATCGATGCCCAAATATTTTGCACTTGTCGTTCTTATCCTAACGCTCAACTATGGCTTTATGTACGTTCTGAATGAGCTCGCGCATATCCCGCTTCTCATCTCCAAATTGGTGACCGAAGGTGTTCTGTTTCTTCTCAGCTTCTGGTCGCAGCGCAAATTCGTCTATCCTAAATCAACAAGCCCAACAAGCAATAAGCCTGCCGACTGTTAAGTCGCAGGCTCATTGCCATCCCCAGAATCGGCAGGCGGTTGAATGTTCCGTATCCATGCCAATATCGCTTCGTAATAGGGCTCTTCCTTATAATGCGCGGTATAGATTTCCTCAAATCCGCTTATGTCGGTGCCAAGCTGCTCCTCCACGATCCTCTTATACCATGGCAGCACCGTTGTCGCCAGCATCGTCCGCTTCTCCTTCAACAGTGCCTCATCCGACAGCCCGTAGTCGCGGTAATGGTCCAAGATGCTCAAATAGCCTTCGATAAAATATTTGCCGAAATTGTACCCGACCGGCTTATTGCCCGCATACCCGAACATCGCTTTGTTCACAATGGCAAAATTCGGATTGTGACGCAGCGCCTCCAGCTGCAGGTAGATATGATTAAAGCCTGAGCCGATAAACTTTGATTTATCTTCAATCTGGCGATAAGCCTCGCGCTGAATCATGATCGACGAGATAAAGCCCGAATGAATGGAGGCTGTTTCAATGAACGTTTCCAGCCCCTTCAACCGATGGACTTGACCGTCATCGCCGAGCACATTCAAGAAATAAACGGAGCAGTCGCGATTATTCTGAATGAGATTCAACATGGGCATGATCGTCAGGTCAGCGAAGAAGTCGTCATCGCCGTGCAGCAGCACGTAGTCGCCGCGCGCATCATCCAACAATTTGATAATGTTCCGCTCTGCTCCGATGTTGTCGTCATTGCGCCAATAACGCAAATTCATATTCGGATAGGCTCTGGCAAAAGCGTCCAGCACCTGCTGGGTCGCATCTGGCGATGCGTTATCGGATACGACAACCTCGAATAACGAGCAGTCGCCAATCTGTTGAACAATCGACTGAAGACATCGATTCAAGTCAGCAGCGCGATTATAAGTCGGAATACAAATCGACAGCACCGGCCGCTCCCGCCTTCTGCGCATCACGGCATCGACATCCTCTTTCGTTTTTACCGCTATCCAGTCGGCTGCGTGTGTATCGAACATTTTGAGTACTCGGGCAGGCATTCCCGCTGCAACGCAGTAATCAGGAATATCACGCGTCACCACACTGTTCGCGCCGATGACTGAGCCTCTGCCGATCTTAACCGGCCCGCTTATAATGCAGTTCGCGCCAACCCATGTACTCTCGCCAATAATCGTCTCGCCTTCTGTTTCGGTAATGCCCTGGTATGCGATCGGAACACCAATATGCCGGTATTCATGCTGCGTATCCATAATGAAGGATTGAGGTCCAATCATCGCGAAACGCTCGATTAGAATCCGGTTCGCCGCTGACAGGTATACGTTTTTGTTGAACTGGCAATAGTCGCCTACTATAATTTTGGGCCGCTTCCCTGTTACTTCCGTGCAGATGTTGAACCATGCACCCGTCCGTATAAACACACTGCTGCCAATCGCCATTTCCTCGCGGCCATACATGGCACAATCTTTCTCGATAAGCGAGTTCTCACCGAGATAATAAAATCCTTGGAAGCGGCTGTTTGTGTCACTTGCAGCATCGGTTGCATCGGTTGCATTAGTTGCATCAGCTCCGTCGGCTGCTTGTGGCTGTTCTTCTGCCCCTGACTTCTCCTGTCCCTCCCGTTCCTCCTCGCTCATCCGATCGTCCCCGTCTCCTTACAGAATGACATAGGATACCCATGGATCAGTCGGAAACCGGCGGATCGCTATATCGCGAATCGGCAGCATTTCCAGCAGTGCGGAAGTCTCGCCAGGGAAGGAAGCGCAGTTCAGCTCATCGAAGCAGATGACCGACCCTTTGCCCATCCTTGGGAGGAACACTTCAAGCGCCTTCTTCGTTGGTTCATATAGATCGAAATCCAGGTAGAGCAGCGCAACAAGCATATGTTTATTCCGTTCCACATAGGCGTCCGCTGTTGCCATGAAGTCGCCTTGCACAAGCTCCATGTTCGGGATATGCGATAGATAACGCTCCGCCGTATACTTCTCGATCGAACGCTGAAGCTGCTCGATCGTCTCGCCCTTCAAATCGCCAGCCTTAAACTCGGCATCCGGCTCACGGTCTTCATCCGAGACGGATGGGAAGCCTGCAAACGTGTCGAAGCCGATAATTTTGCGCGTATGATTGGATGGCTCATAAATGTTGGACAGCTGCGCCCATGTGAACAGCCCGCCGCCATTGAATACGCCGCATTCGACGATGCTCCCTGTTACGCCGAGCACATGCTTGAATATTTCGTGGCGGCACAGAAATTTAGCCAAGCTGCGCTTTGTTGCGAAGCGCGGAAACGCTTCTAGCTTATTGAATACAGACAGCTGCGACTGCTCGAACGTCTCCTCCGTCAGCCGGTACGCCTCGAAATCAGACGGCCGGTGATGCTTGCCGATCATCCCCATCGGCTTGAACGAATCTGTCATTGCCCGCATGCTCCTCTCACGATGTCCTGGAATCGTTCATAATGAAAACCCGAACGCTCAAGCAAATACGAATGGCTCCCCACTTCTCGGCAAAATGCGTCCGGCAGGCCGAATCGCCGCAGCCGAACGCTCCCGTCAAGCTCTGCCAGCGCCTCTGCCGCAGCTGAGCCTAATCCCCCGATCACGCTGTGCTCCTCGACGGTCACGATCGGGATGCCTCGCTCGGCATATTTGTGAATCACTTTAACTGGGAACGGTTTAACGGTCGGCACGCTAATGAGCGCAGCCTCTATCGGGTCTATCTCCGCGCGAAGCCGCTGCACCCATTCCTGCGCATGCCTTAATGCGGTGCCCGTTGCAAGAACTGCAACCTGCGAGCCTGCTTGAAGCTCAATCGGTTCCCCAAGCGCAATTCGCGTATTCGGCTCATGCACGCGCGGTTCGCCCGATTTGCCGAGCCGGATATACATCGGTCCAGCATGCTCGAAGCTTGCCGTTGTCAGCTCGCGCGCCTCGATATCGTCGCCCGGGCAGCATACCGTCATATTCGGCAGCGCGCGCATAAGCGCGACGTCCTCCAGTCCATGATGCGTCGGTCCCTGACCGCCATAGGCGAAGCCTGCACCGACGCCGACAATACGGACGTTCGTGTTCATGTAGGCCGCGTCCACTCGAATCTGCTCATAAGCGCGCATCGTCACGAACGGAATGATGCTGTACACATATGCGATATGGCCAGCGAGCGCAAGACCCGCTGCGATGCCTACCGCATTTTGCTCAGCGATACCTGCATTAAGAAATCGGGAAGGATACCGCTCTCGAAACGGCTCCCAGACAGAGAAGCCAAGATCCGGTGTAATAACGAAAATGCGCTCATCCGTCTCTGCCCGCTTCAGCAGCTCACGTACGAATGCATTTCTCATCCTCTTCCCTCCCCGCCGCCAAGCTGTTTCATCGCCTCTTGCCACTGCACGGCGTTCGGTGACTTATAATGCCACTCGAGTGTATCCGCCATGAAGTCGACGCCATGACCCTTCACCGTTCTAGCGAGCACAACAAGCGGGCGGCTCTCGACGCTCCGATGATCCAACGCTTGAATTAATGCCTTCCCATCGTGCCCGCCAACCTCTATAGCCTCCCAGCCGAAAGCACGCCATTTGTCTGCTAGAGAAGCGTATGGCGATAATGCCTCCGTTCGATCGAAGCCCTGCCAGCCGTTGCAGTCGACGACTGCTATTAATTGATCCAGCTTAAGCGACGAAGCAATGAGTGCCGCCTCCCAGATTGAGCCTTCATTGCATTCGCCGTCGCCAAGCACAACGAAGGTTCGGCTGCCGCGCCCAGCTTGACGATCCGCAATCGCGAATCCCGTCCCAATCGAGAGACCATGCCCTAATGATCCGGCAGAAGCATCGATGCCGGGCGCTGCCTTACGATCCAAGTGCCCAGGCAATTGACCCCCGTCCATCGAGTAGCCGTCAAGCACACTTCTCGGGAAGAAGCCTCGTTCTGCCAGCACAGCATACAGCGCAGTACTCGCATGCGCTTTGGAGAACACCAGCTTATCTCGCTCCGGTGCATCAGGCCGGTTCGGATCAACACGAAGCACATGGAAATAGAGGGCTGCCAGTATGTCAACGACAGACAAGGCTGCACCGACATGGGAGGAATTCGAACGATACGCCATCGTCACGATAGCCCGTTTGAGCGCCGCGCTTCGGACCCGTTCCAACGCATCCGCATACGAAGCAACCGTTCGCTTCACCCCGTCGACGAGCTCCGTTCGCGGGCGCCAGCCCGTCTCACGCTCCAGCCTGCCGGTGTCCGCCTCCATCATCATGACTTGATCCTTCCGATAAGACACTGCACCGTATCGGATAATCGGCACTTGTCTGCCGTCCAGCGTGTACTCGGTAAGCGGATGCTCTGTCTCCGAGCTATCACAAGCTGCAGCTTGTGCTTCGCCTAACGGCAGGCTGCGAGGCAGCTGTGCAGCCACTTCCGCCCGAACAAGCTCCGCGATATCGCGAATCGTTCTACTGACGCCGGAGCCAAGATTGTACACGCCTGGCGCAGGGTCTAGGCTGCGGCCAAGCTGTCGGACCTGATGCTGGCTTCCTTCCCATACAGCTGTAGTGGATGCCAGACGCTTATGTCTGGCAGCACTCGATTGCTCAGCCAATAAGGTGAAGGCAGCAGCTGCATCATCGATATAGACATAGTCCCAGCGCTGTTCGCCAAGTGTCATGGCCGGACTTTCACCTGCCAGCAGCTGTCGGATTAGTCCAGGAATAAGCCAATTGTCATTATCGCCCGGGCCATACACGCTGAAGATGCGAATCCAATAGCCGCTCAGCCCATGAAGCGCTGCTTCCGCCAGCGCTTGCCTGCCTGCCGCCAGCTTCGCATGGCCATACGCTGTCGTCGGCGCTTCCGGCGCTCCTTCATCTGCCCGGCCTTCCATCTGGCCATATTCTGCTTGCGAGCCGGCGCCAATCCAGCTGCTGCAGCCAAGACGCGCAGCCAGCCTTACCGATTCGACGGCGGCTCCCACATTCGCAGCCTGCGATGGATCGTTGCGAGCAGTGCCCGCAACCCCCGCCCAGCCAAGCTGCAGCCAGCAGTCGAATCGTTCGCCCGCTGCCGCGGCTGCCTCCAGCTGCCCCTCCCAGCTCGACGGCTGCAGCAAATCACCCTCGATCAGCTGCAGCGCTTCCTCACCGCGCGGCAGCCGCGCTGCGGCTGAGCCGGGGCGAACAATGGCATAAACCTGCCAGCCTCTGCTCAGCAGCTCTCGGCATACATCAGCACCGATAAAACCGGCGGCGCCCGTCACAACTGCCGTGCGACGCTCGTATCTCCTATTCATCTCTCGCGCCTGCTGCTGTTCCATACGCGACCCCTCACTTCAAAATATCGAGCATCGATACGATTCGCTGCGGCGCGTTCGGCAGCTTCTCTACCGCTTCGCGGATTTCTGCCATATAGCCATAGCTGAACACAAGGAGTGTATCGACCGGCTCCTGCGTCAAACGATCGACTGAAGCGACCGGCACGCGGGACTTAGGCGCAAGCCGTCCATGCAGCCCCGTATTCGCATCGCATACGTACTTAATGCGCCAAGCCGATGTCATAGCCGCCAGTGTCATCACACCTCTTCCGCCACCGCCGTACCCGGCAATTGTGCGGCCAAGAGATGCCTCAGCCTCAACGAAAGCATCCAGCGCTGCAATTCCCTGCTCCAGCTCTTGCTGGAACGCATCATAATCAATCTGGGCTGCCTCCGTCAGCAGGACCTCTGACTCCGGCGAATGCGCCGCATCCATTACCGCTGCCGCAACAAGCAATGAGTTGCCGCGCCGCTCGTTCTCAGGCAGAAGCTCCGTGGTCAGCAGCCGGAAGCCGCTGTTTGCCAATGTGGAGCGGAGCGTTTCCGCTGTCCAATAGGTGTAGTGCTCGTGCTCGAACAAGCAATATTCTCTTCGCTCCACAATGCGCGATAGATCGTGCACCTCGAGCACCAGCAGACCGCGTCCTGGATGCAGCGATCTGCGAGCCGCCTCCAGCGTACCTGAAGGGTCTGGCAGATGATCGAATGTATAGGTCATGAGCAGCACATCAGCAGGCTGGAACGCTTCTGGCAGAAGCGCCGCCGTCTGCGGCATGAACAACGCTTCCATCACCGGCACTCCGCGTGCGCGGCTTACTCGGCACAGCTCTGCAGAGGGCTCGATGCCGAACACTTCGGCGCCGGCGCGCTGGAAGCATGCCAGCTGGGCGCCGTCTCCCGAGCCGATCTCAATGACCTTGAAGCCTTGCTGCATTCCGAATCGGTCGCGGACCGTGTCGGCCAGCCGCTGCATGAACCGAGCAGCAAATGGTGATTGGCCGACGGTATATCCATAATCGACATAGTAGGGAGACAGATCACGCTCGCCTACCGTTTGCGATACACCGCAGGCGGTGCAGCGATAGACATCAATATCAGCCAAGAAGGGGGAACTCCCATAATCAGGCGGACGAAGCTCCTCCGTCAGCGGCATCGCGGGCATATGCACCCAGCGGGACAGCGGTCCGGCCCCGCATACGCGGCACTTATGTTCCGAGCCTCTCACTGCCGAATCTACCGGCATAAGAAGAGCATTCTTCATCTGCTTGCCCGATTGGTCTTCATCCGCTGCTTTATTGTCCATCGCCCGAGCCCCCGCTTTCCTTTGCTGCGCGGAGCATGGCCGCTGCCGCTTCGTACTGCCTAATCTGATGCATCGTGATCTCGCGCATCGGCGCGCCCTTGAACCATCGTTCATACCAGGATGCTGTATGCTCAATCGCTTCTTCCGTATGCCATATCGGCTGCCAGCCAAGCTTTATTCGCGCCTTCGAGCTGTCAAGACGCAGAACCGGCGCTTCATAGGGCCCTTCCAGCGGTGTACCTGCATCCGGAACGATCGGCGGCTGTGCCCCCAGCCTGGCTGCCATCCTTCCCGCTAGCTCCCGCACCGTCATGTCTTGGTTAGCTGACGGCCCGAAATTCCATGCCTCCGCATACTCTGCGCCTTTCAAATAGAGCTGTTCAGCTAGCTGCATGTACCCCGACAAGGGCTCCAGCACATGCTGCCAAGGGCGTATCGCATCAGGACGTCGCAGCCGAATCGCTTGACCGGATTGTACCGCCCTCACCATATCCGGCACGATACGGTCTTCCGCGAAGTCGCCTCCGCCAATGACATTGCCCGCTCGCGCAGCTGCGATCGACGCACTTCCGCTGCTCTCATTGAAATAGGAATGACGGTACGCCTCCACCGTCAGCTCCGCACATGCTTTACTAGCCGAGTAAGGGTCACTGCCTCCTAGCGGATCCGACTCCACGAAACCGTTCGCGGATGCGGTCCCTTCGTAACATTTGTCCGACGTAACAATGACAGCTGCGCGCACCGAAGGCTGATGCCTTACGCTGTCCAGCACGTTCGCCGTACCGTTCACATTGATTGCGAACGTCTCGGCAGGTTCTGCGTAAGAACGCCGAACAAGCGGCTGCGCAGCCAGATGAAACACAATATCCGGCTTCGCATCGCGGACTGCCTCCTGCAATCTGTCTCCGTCCCGTACGTCGCCGCGTACCCACAACATGTCATGCTCGAAGCCGCATAGCCGATACATGGCTGGCGCTGATGGCATCTCGTCACTATAGCCGACAACCTCAGCGTCAAGCATGCGCAGCCATAGTCCAAGCCACGTTCCTTTGAACCCGGTATGCCCGGTTATTAATACTCGCTTGCCCCGCCAAAACTGCTGCTCTCCGCTCACCTGCTGTCCTCCCAGCTGCCTTAATGCATACGATTTGCCCTTACCGCCAACAAGGCTGCCTTAACTTCCCCATATTCGCCAAGGCGCATGGCCTGAACGCCACTGTTCTTCCAGCAGCGCTCGGTCTCGCATCGTATCCATGGACTGCCAATACCCTGAATGCTGATACGCCATTAGCTCTCCTTCGCTGGCCAATCGTTCCAGCGGCTCCTTCTCCAGCATCATTTCGTCCCCGTCTATTCGTTCCAGCACACCAGGCTCAAGTACGAAAAATCCGCCGCTTACCCAGTGACCGTCCCCACGCGGCTTCTCTGCGAACGTCGCTACAGAATGATCGGCGCCAAGCACAAGGGAGCCGAATCTCCCAACCGGCTGAACTGCTGTCACCGTCGCCAGCTTGCCGTGCGAACGATGATGCAGCAGAAGCTTCTGGAGGTCGATATCTGCTACACCATCGCCATAAGTAAGCATGAAGGTCTCATCCTCAAGATAGGGAGCAGCCCGCTTCAACCGCCCGCCTGTCATCGTATCGAGCCCCGTATCGACCAGCGTCACTCGCCATGGCTCTGCCTGATGCCGATGAATGGTCTTGACCGTCCGCTGCCCGCCGCGAAAGTCGAACGTGACATCCGATTCGTGGAGAAAGTAGTGCTCGAAGTACTCCTTTACGACGAATCCTTTATATCCGAGGCATATGATGAAGTCCGTAAATCCTTGATGCGCGTAAATTTTCATAATATGCCATAAAATCGGCTTGCCGCCGATCTCGATCATTGGCTTCGGCTTCAGATGCGATTCCTCGCTGATCCGTGTGCCGAGACCTCCAGCCAGAATGACGACCTTCACGCTTAAACGCCTCCCTCCCGTTTGCGGCATACTGCAACGATGTACATCGGTTTGCCGCTGCGGAACTGATGGAATGGCTGCAGCTGGCTGCCTGTAGAAGCAATTCGATACTGCTCGTCGCGATCTACAGTCATCTGATTCGTATCCCGCAGCCAGCGCATGGCAGCAAACTGCGAGTCATCGATCCAATTCTGCCCGTAGAGCGCTTCAATCGTGTACTCGCGCAGAAGATCGCCAAGCAGCTCGCCAACGCTATACTCGAACTGATGATGAGGATTAAACGGCGCATCCTCCCAGTAATTCGACGCATTCGTCACCTCTCGATTCGGCGTCGAGACCATAAACAAGCCTCCAGGACGAAGCACGCGAGCCGATTCCTGTATCCATGCATAGCCATCTTCAACATGCTCGATCGTCTCGAACGATACGACCGCATCGAATGTGCTGTCTGCGAACGGAAGACGAAGCACATCCCCCTGCATAAACACGATGCCTGATGTGCCGTAGTCCCGCTGCGCCAGCTGCACCGATTGCTCATCGATATCAACGCCAATAACCGACGCAGCGCCAGCCTCGAGCAGCATGCGCGAGCCATAACCGGCGCCGCAGGCCGCATCCAGCACATGCAGGCCGGACACATATCCCGCCGCGGCTGTATACCGCACCATATGCTCATCGTATACATCGCGGAACTGTGTTTTCACTTCTGCGTTCACAACTAGGCGTTCGCCCGTAAAAGCAATGTCATTCTGCTCCTTAATACCCTCAGCGCTGTCTGCCTTCTGCCGTTCACTTCCGCTGCTGTCTGCGGCAGCAGCAGGCGGGGCAATCTCTGATTGCTTCTTCTCCAGCTGCTGTTCCGGCTTGGGCCGTTCCGCTGACGCCGCACCTCCCAGCTTCTTCGCCTGCATCGGAGAGGCTCGGCGGCCCATCAGTACGAACATTGGCGCCATCCGCTCATGTTCGGATGCTTCGATATCCCGCAGAGCAGCCGTCATTAGACCTTCCTCGTCCCGCTCCGCTTCCGGCTCTAGTGCAAGAGCAGGCCGCAGGCCGCTGATGCCCGCCTTCGCCATGACAGCTGCTGCTTCATTCACGGTGCACAGCTTCGAAGCGTCGATAGTCCCCCCTTCTGCTATCCGGTTGCTGAATCGGTAGAACTGGCGATTCGCGCAGCCTGCTGCAATCCAGCCGCCAACGCGCAGCTTGCCCACGACAGCTGCCATTACTTGCGGCAAGGCTGCATAGGCATGCGTATCGTCGATCAGCACCATATCGAGCGTCCCGTCCGGAATCGTCCAATCATTCGGCCGCCCCGATTGGAATACGGTAATGCCGACCGCGCTGGCAATTCGCCCCGCCGCTTCGTTCCGTTCCGCTCCGAACAACTCCGAGCCTGGATACCGGTATTTGATCGCGAGCAGCGTGCCGCCGCAGCCGCAGCCGATTTCCAACACGCGAAGCGGCTCTTTCTTCTTGAATTCACCTTCTATCATGCCTAGCAGATCGACACGGATATTAAGTGAGAGCTCGGGCCGAAAGCCCCATTTGCTCATGAATTGCTCGGAATTGCCGTTCAACAGCTCTTGAAATTGCTGTATATTCTCGCCGAATGAGACGCTCCCATAATGGTGAATGAACGTATCGTGGCACAACAGCAGCTTGTAACCGGCAAGCCAAATCCGCAGACTTAGATCGTCGTCCTCATAATTGCCGATGCCGAACCTCTCATCCAGTGGTCCCGCCTTCTCAAAGGCCTCCCGCTTCATGAGCAGGCAGTAGCCAATCAGCTTAAGCCGTTCCTCCCACCGGGACGGGTCGGAATGGTTGAACGCTTCCGCGAACAACTCCATCGCTTCTCCGTCCTGATAAGGCACCGGAATGCTTGTTAAATAAGAGGCCGCATTCGTAACTGGACCGACCGCGCCAATCTCTGGCGCGCTGAGCAGCGCCGTCTTCAGACCGTCCAGCCATCGCGGTGTAACGAGCGTATCGTTGTTAAGCAGCAGAAGCAGCTTCCCCGACGCTTGCTCCAGTCCTTGATTGCATGCTCGCGGAAAGCCTGCATTGCCCTCATTGGCAATGAGGCGCACATCATCCTGTTCGGCGAGCCAATCCTGCGTGCCGTCGCTTGAGCCATTATCGACGACAATAATCTCGAAGCTCCCCGGCTCGGTATGCCTGCGAATGCTCTCTATGCACTGCTTCGTATACTCAAGCTTGTTGTACGTAACTAGAATAATGCTCGTCAGCATGGCGTCTCCATTCCGCCGTCCGTATCATCGGACTGAACCATGGGCTGTTCGATCGGTGCCTGATTGTTATCCTCTGTTGGCGTTGAGGATGCCGCTATCCCCAGCACCTGCTCCAGCCGCTGCTTGTTATCCAGCAGATTGACATCATCAGGCAAGTAAGCAAGCGCCTTCTCGTTGTGTTCATAGGCCAGCTCAATCTCGCCCAGCTTGGCATAGCAGATACACAGCTGCACATGAGGCATCCATGTCCAACACACGAGATTGAGCAGACCCATATGAAATTTCGGCTTTGGCAGCGTAAGCGCTAACTCGTACCAATGGATGGCTGCATCATACTGCCCGCGTTCCTCGAAGCTGTAGCCGATGGAGCAGCAGTGATCCGCTCTTGGCGCATTGAATTGAAGGGCAAGCAGCAGCGACTGCATCTTGCGCTTCTTCTGACCGAGATGATGATAGCACTCCGCCAGTTTGCTGTAGGCGTACATGCAGTCCTCAGGCGTCTCGTTCTCGCCTTGAACAAACTGCTCATACTGCTCTACTGCTTCTGCATACATCCGCTGATCGACAAGCTCATTCGCATAGTATAGCTGGTTGCGGCCCTCAAGCTTGGCGCCGCCCTTCAGCAGCTTCTTCTTGAAAATCTCCAGGTTCCGCGCGGAGTGATCTCCCATCCGTTCATGGGAAATCGCCACTTCGGATACGTACACCTTGCCGTCTGCCACATTCAAATACTCATGAATAGGATTATGCCAGCGATAGCCCTTCACGCGTCGTACGATTCGATTGCGGCGAGCACCAGCTGCCGGATTACCGGCTTTATCAAAAGCTAAGTGGTACTCCATAATGATCGAATCTATATCGTCAGGCATTTCTGGAATGAGCTTCTTGAACGCTTCACGGTCCTTCTCCAATAGGATGTCGTCGGCATCCAGCCACATGATGTGAGAGCATGTAGCCTGTTCGAATGAAAAATTGCGTGCCGCTGCAAAATCATCAATCCATTCAAAATCGAAGATGCGATCCGTATACCGCGAAGCAATCTCTTTGGTCGCATCGGTCGAGCCCGTGTCGATGATGTTGATTTCGTCCACAAGATCGGCCACCGAATCAAGGCACCTCGCCAGCACCCCCTCTTCGTTCTTCACGATCATGCACAAGCTTATCGTTATCACGGGAGACCTCCTTGCACACATAGACTGTTTCCTATCGTATGCTGCTGCCATACGCTCTGTATGGACTCACGCGCCTAAATGCGCACACAAAAAATATGCGTCCCGTCGAGGGACGCATATTTCGTAGGACTGTGGCTAGACGAGTGGAGTGATTACTCTGAGCTCGAGGCGATACCGTAGAATGTTTCTGGGCCGTTGCGCGCGCCTGTCAGCACTGCCAGCGGGCCGCCCGAAATAAACGCACTATATACCGTTTCTTCAGCCGCAGGTGCATTCAGATCCTGTACGTTGAAGCTGTAGCTGTCAGATCCGTTCAATACGTTCAACGCGATAGCCGATTGCAGCGTGTAGATCGTCGTGCCGCCTGTTACGCCGCGAACGACCTCGATCGTGAACGTATTGCCGAGCGCGCCGCCGCTAATACCGACCGTTCCTGCAAGTGTTACGATAGGATTAGCCACGTTTTTCGTTTGCAGACCGATGATGCCGAACAACTGTGGTTCAGTCGACAGGGACACACCGATCGAGCCAGATGCATTCGCATTCATGGAACTTCTCATATCCAAAAAAGTACCCATAGCGATTCACCTCCTGTAATTCAAGATACTATACAGTATGGCGAAACAAGCGAATGCGATTGGACAACTTACTCACTCCAATCGTTTATTTTGTAATGATTTCCGAGGTGGTGTTCGGCATCTGACCTTGCCTCCGACGAAGACCGATCAGCAGCATGATGACGGGAATGCCGATTTGAAAAATGAGCAGCTCGTTTCTCATAATATACTTGCCTAACCATAGATGTGTCGTATAGTTCCGCTCAAAAAGAGCGGCAGTGAACATGACTGCGCCGACTACCCCTGTACATAACTTTCGGCTCCACTTGAATAACGGCTGCATGACAAGCACAACAGCCATGAAATTGACAGCTAGCTTTGCATACAAGCCAAAAAACAGAAGCAATGTCACAACAATATCAAGCCGCTCGATAAAGCCCCCCAGCCTAATCAACTGCACGACCTGCAGCAGCGGAATAGACGCTCCTTCCGCTAGCCGAGGCCCAAGCACAGCCATAATCATCGCATTGCCATACATCAGCATCGCAGTAACAGTCAAATATCCTGCAACCGTCATTCTCGTAACCTGGGACTTCTCGCGAGCATAGCTCCAGAGCGCGAGAAAGACGATGATTTGTCCGAAAGGAAAGACCATGATTGACGGCAGGGCTGCCCGAATGATGGTGTCGAAGCCGACGAATGGAAACAGCCGATGCAAGTCCGGAAGCTTATTCAAATAGAGCATGACCGCAAGTAGAATATAGCTAGTTAATGTAATCGGGAACAGGAGCTGGATGACGCGGAACAGCACCTCCACGCCTTTGACTACAGTGTAGCCAGCGAGCATGCAGGCAACGAGCATCACGAGCCACTTCGGAGACGTCTCCAACAAGGTGAGCGTGGTTAGATAACCATAATCCTGCAGCAGATGCGTCGACTCAAAGGCCAACTCGAGCCCATGGATGAAGGCGATGCCGCTGCCAAGCCATAATCCAAAATGAAGCCGGTACAGCTCGGTAAGTCCGGCCTCTGGCGCACGGTGGTGCAAGTATAAGTACATACCTGCAAGCAGCAGTCCGGCTAAAGCGCCTACAAGCATAGCAAGCGTTGCATTCTGCTTCGCCTCTATCCCAAGCTCATAGAGCGGAGCGCTCCCGAGGATGAACATAATGATGCCGACATAAATCTGATGCGAATTGATGCGCTCCATTATACGCCGCTCCTTTCCGCCGCTGCTTGTGCTCCCGTCGGCTTCTTCGCTCCATGAAGCCGCATGAGCGCGAGCAGCAGAAGCAAAATCGGAATCACCACCTGCATCACTAGACTAAGCCTCAAGCTAATGCCTAAGCCAACCGCCAGATGGACGGTATTGTTGCGTTCGATGAATGCTGCCGCATAGATGAGAGCTCCGACGGGTGCTGCGATCCATCGAACAGGTATACGAAACAGCTCACGCAATACGATCGTCGCTGCCAGATAAAAGGCGGTCATCTTGACATACAAACCGATAAACAGCAGCACCGTGACAACAACATCCAACCGTTCGATGAATTCCGCTACTTGGACAAGCTGAACCACCTCCAGAAACGGCATGGAAGACGTCGAAGCAAGCGGTCCCAACACCATTACACTCATCGCATTCATGAAGACAATGAATAACGCGCTCGCAATGTATCCCCAATAGGAGGCGCGGCGTGCCTGCTTCCAATTCTCGGCATACTGCCAGAAGACGAGAAAAATGACTCCCTGCGTGAAAGGGAATGAGAATATATCCGGAAATGCGGCATGAACGATCGACATAGGTCCCTGCTCCATAACCGGACGCACCATTCGCAGCTGCAGCAAGCCGTTGCATCCGATCAGCACAGTCAGCAGGAGGTAGCTGCCGAGCATAATAAGAAACAACAGCTGCGTCGTACGGAAGAACGACTCATTCCCATTCATAACGGTGTATCCGGCTATGAGCAGGATGACCGCCATAATAAACCATTTCGGATTGTTCTCCAGCAGTGACAATGAAGTCAATTCTCCGAAATCACGTACATTGCGCATCGATTGATAAGCAAAATAAACCGCATATAGCAGCCCAATCACTGCCGCGCCCCAGCGTCCTGCCGTCAGCTGCAGCAGCGCGATTAACCCCGCGTCGGATTTTCGCTGCTGCAGCTTGATGAATACGGCCATAATAAGCAGTCCCCCTGCGGCTCCTAGCAGCACAGCAAGCCATGAGTCCTGCTTGGCCTTGCTTCCAAGCTGGAACAAAGGCGTACTGCCGATATGAAACATGACAACCATCACGAACAGCTGATAGGTACCAATTCGACTCATTGCAATTCCCCGCCTTTATCTAAGCAAGAGATTAGCCTTAGGTGCCAGCTTTACTCTGCATTTTGCTAAACGAGTCCGTGCTCATGCCTGTACGTTCGATCGTGACACGTATGTCCGTCTCGATCAGCGTCTTAGGAAAAATCTGCTCGTTCCACCTTGATGACATGGCATTCCACTGCTTCGGATACCGCAGCCTTACCAACTCGCCGAATCCTAGAATATCCACCTTCAATCCTTGAACGGCCTTGAACGAATCCGTGACAAGCTTCGCAAGCTTATCCGCTGCGGCTTTCTCCAGCTTCTCCACGTTCGCCGGCTTCGTAAGATCACTGTTGCATGGATATTCCATCAGCGTTCCTTTGACGCGAATTTGTAAGTGCAGCTTCCAATTATCGCCGACCTTCTTCGCCTTCAGCTTCGTCTTCGTCCGATTGACGCGCATGACGACTTGCTCCGCTAATTGCTCGCTGCCGCATGAAAACCATATCGTGCTGCTGCGAATTTGGTCGCGTATCCACATGACTCCATAGCTGTCCGTTCGGCCAAGCCAGCCCGCCAGCTTGTCCTCTTGCAGAACGCCAAGCTGACCAAGTCTAATCTTCGAGCTGGAGAATGTCTTTGACATCTTCTCTACCGAATCTAGCGGATCATTCCCGGATATCTCAATACTGGCTATGCCAGCTGCCTTCGTCGGACCAAGCAGCTCAAGCAGGACGTTGTACATCGACATATGCGGCAGCGTGGAGCCGTTCTTCTCCTCATTGATGCTCATGCGTTCAATAGCAGCACCCGGATTCTCTTCAAGCGGGATGAGATGCTCCAATATCTCGCGCGCGCTTCGCTTCGTCAGAAACACACTGACCGTCTCTCGCGAGTCCGGATTGCGAAGGTACGCGTCGAACAGGCTTGTCAGTCCGTGCTTTGCCGCTTGGTCGCTTATGACGACAATTTGATTTTGCGAAAAATAGAGCCGTCTCGACATCTCAAAGCTCGCTTTACTTATCGCCCCGCGTATCGTGTCACCCGTCGTAGAGAACACATTGACCGGTGCTGCGCCCGATGAGGAGCCGGATGTGTTGTTCGCAATCGCTTTCGGCAGTACGAGCTGGTAGGACACGACCCATTTGCCATCCTCCCAATCGATGCCCGATGCCGAGACGATACTGAGCTCGTTGAGCTCCGTACGGCTTCCGCAGCCGGCTGCGGCGATGCACAGCAAGCTGAGCAGCATGACGCTGCAAACTGTTCGTTTCCATCCGTTCCGCATACCGCATATTCTCCTTCCTGAGGCGATTGTCTGTCACCTCCGCTTCTGATGGCTTGGCCTTCCGCCCCGCTGCCGATGCGGATTCACCTTACTGACCGCAAGCAGCCGATATACACGTGCCCACCATGGCAGTCGAATCACCATATCCGGCCAGATTTCCTTAAAGACCGGTGAGAACGGCGCCATATACGGTACGCCGAAGGAACGAAGCCCGGTCATATGGATAATGAGGAAGAGCATACCTGCCATAATGCCGAAGATGCCCAGTATGCCCGCTAGCAGCATCAGCGTGAACCGGATGAGGCGCGATGCGTTCGCCATTGTTGTCTGCGGGGTTACGAAGTTCGATATCGCCGTGAACGAGACGACGATAACCATTGCCGGCGATACAAGCCCCGCCTGCACGGCCGACTGTCCGAGCACGAGTGCGCCGACGATCGAAATCGCAGGTCCGATGGCCCTGGGCATTCGAACACCCGCTTCGCGCAATATTTCGAACGTCACCTCCATGAGCAGCGCCTCGACTAGAGCAGGGAACGGAATGCCTTCCCGCTGTGCCGCCAGGCTGATCAGCAGAGGGGTTGGCAGCATTTCCTGATGGAAGGTCGTAATCGCGATGAAGAGCGACGGCAGCAGCATCGAAGCGAGAAATGCAACATATCGAAGCAATCTTAGAAAGGATGCCATGTCATATCGCTGATAATTGTCTTCCGCAGAGCGAAAAAAATGAAAAAACGTCGCCGGTCCAATCAATGCGAATGGCGTACCGTCGACCAGTATTGCAATCTGCCCATCCAGCAAAGACGATGCAACCGTATCCGGCCGCTCGCTGTTCATCATGGTCGGAAATGGCGTAAACGTCTGATCCGAAATAAACTCCTCGATGTAATTGCTCTCCAGCACGCCGTCGATATCGATTTCTTGAATACGCCGCTCGATTTCGGCTGCGACCTTCGGATCGGCGATCTGGTCCATATAGACTACACCAATCGTCGTTCTCGTCTTGCGTCCAATGATCAGTGTCTTCATTCGAAAATCAGCAGAGCGAATAATGCGGCGCAGCAAGCCGACATTCGTTGCCAAATTCTCCGTGAAGCTGTACTGCGGCCCGCGAATAACAGTCTGCGCATTCGGCTCAGACACTGACCGCATCTCACCGCCGCTCGTATCGGCAGCAACCGCTTGACTGAAGCCATCCGTCAGCACGAGGCATTGTCCGTCCAGCAGCGCGTTGACAGCGTCGTCAAGCGAGTGAACCAGCTTCGCCGTACCCGTTGAGATAACCCGCAGACAAAGCGTCTCCAGCCACGTCGACTGCTCCAGCGGTGCCGACCATCCCATCACAGGATCAATGACATTCTGATGAATCGTATCCTCCTCTACGATCGCTCGAATGAACACGACAGCCATTTCTACGCTGGGCACAGCATCAGCGCGCAGCGACCTTATGATTAGATCGCCGCTGCTGCCCAGCTTCGTGCGAAGCGTCTGCAGGCTGACAGCCAGATTCGCGTTGAGCGGCTCGGACTTGCCTCCGTCTGGAGGCGACTGCCGCTGCGATTGTTTGTCCTTACGGCCGGCACCTTTACCTATCCCGAACATGCGTAAGTCCTCCTCTCGCCGGTCACTTTTCCAACTAATCCTTATTTTGGTTAGCTTGTCCGACAATTATGTACAGCACCGCCGGGCGCTGGGCTGCCGCGTAGGTGCATTTCTGCACCTACGTTACAGTGAAACCGTCGCTGGCTCCTTCGTAGGTGCATTTCTGCACCTACGTTACGTCGAAACCGTCGCTGGCTCCTTCGTAGGTGCATTTCTGCACCTACGTTACGTCGAAACCGTCGCTGGCTCCTTC